>Ga0209062_1001403_pt1 | contig 43168 bp, 37 predicted proteins | sample Coa_R2_2_FD_187158 | JGI IMG/M metagenome (GOLD analysis project Ga0209062, IMG submission 187158) | Surface soil microbial communities from Centralia Pennsylvania, which are recovering from an underground coalmine fire - Coalmine... | ecosystem: Environmental > Terrestrial > Soil > Unclassified...
TGCAGGACCGCGCGATCCAGGAGAGCATGGGGCGCATTGTCGATCGCCGCCGCGAGCATCTGGGTCCGGCCGACAAGGCGATCATTCAGCTGCGCCGGCTGCTGCGGCAGGCGGTCCAGACGGTCGCCGCGGGCGGCACGCCGCCCGGCCTTGCGCCGAGCTATTACGATCTGCGCTGCGCCTTGCGGGTGTTGCCGCGCGAGGCCGACTGGCGCGCCGTGCTGGCGCCCGATATCGGCCGCGAGAGGATCCTCGAGACGGTATGAGGATCGGGAGGGCGCCATGATCACGCTGAAAGGCATCGGCCACGTCCTGCTGCGGGTTGCCGACCAGGAGGCCTCGAAACGGTTTTACCGCGACGTGCTCGGCTTTCGGATCGCCGAGGAGGATCCGCAGCACGGCGGCGTGTTCATGACCTTGGGCGATACTTTTCATACGCTCGACCTCGCCCAGCACCCGGCGCCGGCGCAGGCGCCGCGGCCGCAGCGCGCTCAGATCGGGCTCGGCCATATCGCCTTTCGGGTCGACAGCTATGCCGCGCTGCGCCAGGCCTACAGCCATCTGCTCGCCCACGGCGTCGCGATCCAGCGCGCCGCCCATCACGTCAACCAGCGCAGCTTCTATTTCGCCGATCCCGACGGCAACACGCTCGAAATCTATTACGAGCTGCCCGACGCGCTCGCGCTGTTCCCCGGCGGCAGAGGCGATCAGGACGAGGCGTTGCCGGTCAGCAAGCCCGGGGAGCCCCTGCCGCAATGGCTGCTGGAGGACTGGCCGGGACCCGAGATGACGGCGCGGATCGAAGAGCTGCGCCGCCCGCGCGAGCGCCGCCCGATGCCCGAGCAAGCGTGAAGGCCGGCTTCATCCGCCCCGTCAAGCGACGATCCCGGCCGCGCGCAAGGCGCGGATCTCGGCCTCTTCATAGCCGGCCGCGCGCAACACCGCATCGGTATGCTCGCCGAGTTCGGGGGCGCGGCGCGGGCTTACCTTCTGCTGGCCGGCAATGAAGATCGGACTGTCGACCGTCAACGCCTCGCCATCGGCATAGGGGACAAGCGCGCCCGCCGCCCGCATCTGGGCGTCGCCGGCGATATCTTCCATGACCGCGACGATGCCAAAGACGAGCCCTTCCGCATCGAGCAGGCTTCGCCATTCGGCCAGATCCTTCGTCGCGAACACCCGGTCGAGCACGGCGACAAGCTCGCCGGCATGCGCCGCGCGTGCCGCCGCCGTGGCAAAGCGCGGCTCCTCCAGCTCGGGGGCGCCGAGGGCGCGCTTGAACTTCTGCCAGCGCCATTCATCCGAGGCGATTGACAGCAGCAGCCAGCGTCCGTCGCGGCAGCGGTAAGGGACGCGCAGCGCATTGACGGCGCGCTCGCGCGGCGGCTGCGGCGCGACCTTTTCGCCGCCCAGGGCGGCCTGCACCGAGCAGCCGTTCGCCCACAGCCCGTTCGCCAGCAACGAGGAGGCGACATAAGCGCCCTTGCCGGTGCGCTCGCGCTGATAGAGCGCGGTGACGATCGCGCCGTAGGTCGCCAGTGCCGAGGGATGGTCGCCCATGCCCGGCAGCGAGCGCACCGGCGTCGCCTCTTCGCCGGCGCGCACGAGATGCATCAGCCCGGAACGCGCCCACCATGCGGTCGCGTCAAAACCGGGCTTGTTCGCCTCCGCTCCGGCCTCGCCGTAGCCCGAGAACGAGGCGTAGATCAGCCGCTCGTTGAGCGGGGCGAGATCCTCCCAGGTGATGCCCAGGCGGCGGCGCACCGGCGGCGGATAGTTGGTGATGAACACGTCGGCGGTGCCGACGAGGCGGCGGAGCACGGCGCGCCCGGCCGCGGCCGAGAGGTCGAGGACGAGGCTCTTCTTATTGCGGCTGTCGAGGGCAAAGCCGGGGTTGAGAGCCGGCGCCGGACCCGCAGGCGGCACCGCCCGCCGGCGATAGGGATCGCCGCCCGGCGGCTCGATCTTGACGACCTCGGCGCCGAAATCCGACAGCACCGTCGCCGCCGCCGGCCCGGCGATGTAGCTCGCGCAGTCGATCACCTTGAGCCCGGCAAAGACAAGATCGGTCATCGCCTCCCCCGCGGTCCCGCTCATACCGCCAAGCGAAAGGCCTCGCCGTCGCGCACGATCCGGCCGGCGGTCGGCCCGGCGAAATGCGTGCCGATGACGAGGACCGGGGCGCCCGCCAGGCGGGCCAGCATCGCCGCGCGCGTGCGGCGCGCCTGTTCCGGATCGCTGTCGGCGGTCGACGACCATTCCGGGCGCGCGATCTGGCAGGGATGGTGCATGAAATCCCCGGTGATCAGCGCCTCCTCGCCGCCGGAACGGATGCGCACGCTGACATGCCCCGGCGTGTGCCCGGCGGTCGGGACGAGATCGACCTCCTCGCAGACCCGATGATCGGTTTCGACGAAATCGGCGAGCCCGGCATCCACGATCGGCCGCACCGAGTCGGCCAACACCGCGGCCATATCCGCGCGCCCGCCCTCCTCCGCCCAGTGGGCAAACTCGACGCGCCCGAACAGGTAGCGCGCATGCGGAAAGGTCGGAACCCAGCGCCCGTCCCGCAACATCGTGTTCCAGCCGACATGATCGACGTGTAGATGCGTGCACAGCACGGTGTCGATCCTCTCGCGCGGATAGCCGGCCGCCGCGAGATCGGCGAGAAAGCGCGTCTGCAGCCGGTTCCAGCCCGGGATCGGGCGGTTTTCCTTGTCGTTGCCAAGACAGGTATCGACGATGATGCGGCGCGTCGGGGTTTCGATGACGAGCGCGTGGATGCTCATCTTGAGCCGTCCCGCCTCGTCGGCGAAATGCGGGAAGAGCCAAGCAATCGGCAGGACCGCCTCGCGCGTCGCCTGGGGCAGCAGGAAACGGCTGCCGCCGGTCGCTTCGAGCTCGACGATCTTGGTCACCGTCACCTTGCCGATCCGCCATTTCATCGCCGCCCTCCCCGCGCAGCTCCGCCAAGGCTAGCCTTACCGATCCCGGGATCGGAGGCAATGCCCCCGCTCCCCGCGCCCGCAGGCAATGAACGGGATCCGGCTCCGCAAATGGACAGTCGCGGCGGCCGGGAGTAGGCTTGCCATATGCCCGGCTGCGGGCGCAGGAGGAAGGGCATGGACGATCTCTCGGAAATCCTGGAAACGACCGAAGCGGAACGCCTGGCGACCGGCTTCGAGTTCACCGAGGGGCCGCTGTGGCACCCCGACGGCTTTTACTACTTTGTCGACATCCGCCGCAGCACATTGCACCGCCTGCGGCCGGGCCAGCCGCCCGAAACCGTGCGCAGCAACACCGGCGAAGGCAACGGCACGACCTTTGATCTCGACGGCCGGCTCGTCATCTGCGAGGGCGGCAACCGCCGCGTCACGCGCTGGTCGGCCGACGGCACCAGCGAGGTTCTGATGGACCGCTGGGAGGGCAAGCGGCTCAACCGCCCGAACGACGTCGTCTGCAAATCGGACGGCAGCATCTGGTTCACCGATCCGGCCCTGCGCGTCCCCGTCGCCGAACGCGAATTGCCTTCGGCGGCGGTCTATCGCGTGATGCCGGACGGCACGAAGCGGCTCGTCGTCGCGTGCGAATATCCGAACGGGCTGGCCTTCTCGCCGGACGAGCGCATCCTTTACATCGCCAATACGCGCTTCACCCAATACATCCACGCGATCGAGCTGGACGGGGCCGGCAATGTCGTGCGGCGGCGGATCTTTGCCGACATGTCCTCCGACGAGACCGACGGCGTCCCCGACGGCATGAAGGTCGACGCCGCCGGCCGCGTGTTCTGCACCGGGCCGGGCGGCACCTGGGTGTTTGCCCCGGACGGCAGAAGGCTCGGCATCATCCGCACCCCCGAAGTGCCGGCCAATATCGCCTTCGGCGGCCCCGATCTGAAGACGTTGTTCCTGACCGCGCGCAGCTCGGTCTATGCGCTGCGCGTCAGGACCCCAGGGCAGCCGCATCCCTGGTATCGCCGGCGGGGGGCGTGAAACCGGCGGGCGCGTCAGCCGCGGGAGGCCGCAATGAAGGTCGGTATCGCACTCAACATGCTCGCTCAGGCGGGGCGTCCGGATGCCGAGGTCGTGCGCGAGCATCTGGCCCTGGGCGATCTCGCCGAGCCTCTCGGCTTTGATTCGCTATGGGCGCTCGAGCATCACTTCACCGGCTACGCGATGTCGCCGGCGCCGGTCGAGCTGCTGGCCTATTTTGCCGGACGCACGCGGCGGCTGCTGCTCGGCACCGCGGTCATCGTGCTGCCGTGGCACGACCCGATCCGGGTTGCCGAGCAGATCGCGCTGCTCGACATTCTGTGCGGCGGGCGCTGCCTGTTCGGTTTCGGCCGCGGCGCGGCGAGCGTCGAATACGCCGGGTTCCGCATCCCGATGGAGGAAGCCCGCCCGCGCTTTGTCGAGGCCGCGCAGCTGATCAGAACGGCGCTCGCCGAGCCCGAATTCGAGTGGCGGGGCGAATTCTTCCAGATCCCGCGCACCGCGATCCGGCCGCGGCCGCTCTCGCATCCGGAACGGCGGTTCTACGCCTCCTCGGTCAGCCCCGAATCGGCCGAGATCATGGCCAAGCTCGGCTTCGGCATCCTCGTCGTCATGCAAAACGAATGGGCGAAAGCGGCGGAGAGCATTGTCCGCTACCGCGAGATCGCGCACAGCGTCGGCCATCACCCGCCGCCGCCGATCGTCCTGACCAATGTCTGCTGCGCCGAAAGCCGCGCGCAGGCGCATGCCCGCGCGATGGAATGGCTCGGGCGCAAATGGGAGTCGATCGACGCCCATTACCGCTTCTCCGACGGCCATCTCGCCGCCGTCAAAGGCTATGAATCCTACGGCAAGATGGCCAAGACCTACGCCCGCCTGCAGGACGCGCAGGAACGGGTCAAAGCCACCGAGTTCTACGTCAAGATCCAGATCGTCGGCACGCCGGACGATTGCCTGCAGCAGATCGCGGAATTGCAGCGGGTGACCGGGCTTGACCATCTCGTCACCGAATTCTCGTTCGGCGGTCTGCCGCACGAAGAGGCCGAACAAAACATGCGCCTGTTCGCCGAACGCGTCTTGCCGCGGCTGCGGCAGGACCCGGCCTTTGCCGCGCCGGCGCCCGCCGCCCCCTCGTCCGGGCAGCAGGCCGATCTGTTCGCGCCGGCCTGACACCCCCGCCGGTCCCGCCCATCCCGGCAAAAGCCGGGATCCATTTCGGCCGTTTCCCCGGCCGCTGCCGCCGTGGCCCGCTCGCGGGGAGCGTCATCCGGGTCCCGCCCCTGCGGCGCGGCTGGCTCCGGCTTTCTCTGGGACCGGGAACCGGGCGTTATCTCACTCCGCGGCGGCGGCCGCTTGCCGGCGCCACGTCGCCAGCGCGTCCCAGCTGTCGGCTTCCATGAACTGGGCCCAGCGGCGGTAGAGGTTGCGCATCGGCTCTTCGCTCGACTGCGCCTCGGTGATGTCGATGACGGCGCCCTCGATGCGGATTCCGTCCCATTCGTAATTCTCGACCGCGGCGCCGATGCCCTGGGCGTAGCAATAGGGGTAGCGTCGCGCGATCGTGCCGCGGCTGGCGGCATGCGCGTAATTCCAGTTCTCCATGTCGTCCTGCTCGGTCAGCCCCGCCGGACCCGAGTAACGGATGTAGTACTCGCGCAGAAAGTTCTTGACCTCGCTCGGCGCCTCCCTGTCGACGAAGTACCAGCGCCAGGCTTCGGTCATATGCGGGCCGTGCGGGTGCCACACCGCGAGCGAGCGCGGCTGGCGCGGATGCAGCGCGACATTCGGGAAGATCTCGCCGGGAGCGCCGACGAGGCGGGCATTGTCGCCGCCGCGGCGGCGGCGCTCGGCCTCGCAATGCGCGAAATACTCGGCGACGATCGGCGAATGCTGATAGGCCGGCGGCGTCGGCCGATCCTGCGGCAGCAGATAGAGGATCGTCTGATGACCGCGATCGGGCATCATGACGTGCAGGCGGCGGCCGATCAGCCGCTCCTGCATGTCGCGACGGCCGCTGCCCGAGGGGCCGATGCCGACCAGATCGACCGAACGGTGGCTGATGTTGTGATAAGTATCGCCGCTGAAATTCTCGGCCGGGAATTTCCAGTTGCACGGCATCAGCCATTTCTGCACGCCGCCCAGCACCTCGGCCTGCCCCGGGCGCCCGTCCCAGCCGTCGACGACGAGGTCGAGAAAGCGCGCAAAGGGCCCCAGATATTCGAGAAAAGGCGGCGCCTTCGGGTCCCAATTGGCCCATACCGTCCCCTTGTAGCGGCAGATCTGGGCGACCGCGACGAGCCCCCATTGCGCGCGGTCGAGCGTGCCGTGATAGGCTTCGCGCCAGTAGGGCACGCCGACCAGACGGCCGTCGAGGCCGTAGCTCCAGCCGTGATAGGGGCAGGTAAAGACCGTGGCGTTGCCCTCGTCGTAGCGGCACACCTTCATGCCGCGATGGCGGCAGGAATTGAGAAAGACGCGCACCTCGCCGGTGCGGTCGCGGGTCAGGATCACCGATTCCTCACCCATGCGCGAGACGAAATAGTCGCCGGGGTTCGGGATCTGGCTCTCATGCCCGACATAGAGCCAGGCGCGGGCGAAGATCCGCTCCAGCTCCTGCCCGTAGATCGTCTCGTCGACAAAGATCTCGCGGCTGACCAGCCCCGCCGCCGCATCGACCAGGCCCTTCCTGTAACCGGATTGCTGTGCGCTTGCCATCGGCGCCCTCCCGCTGTTGCTGCCCACGCTCATCGGCGCGGCGACCCCCGCCGCGGATCTTCGGCGGCAAAGCGCGTCTGCCGCGCGCTCGGCCGGGCGCGCAATTCGCAATCCGCGAACCGTTCGAGGATGCGCGCCACGACCGGGAAGCCCTCGCCGCCCCAGCCCTGGGCCTGGGCGCGGCTGAACAGATCGTGCGCGCAAAGGCCGAGCGCGGCGGGCGCCCCGACCGCGCGGGCCAGGGCGCAGGCCAAAGCCAGATCTTTGGCGACGATATCGAGCGTGCCGCCGGCGGCGAACGTGCCCGTCAACACCGCGCGCGGGATGTTGTCGAAGGTCCGGCTGGCGCCGGCGCTCAGCGGCACGATCTCGGCGAGAACGCCGAGATCGATGCCGGCCTTGGCGGCAATCATCATGCCTTCGAGCGCGGCGACGAAATTCGCATAGCCGAGATACTGGGTCACGAGCTTGGCGATGCAGCCGCTGCCCGCCGGCCCGACGTGAAAGATGTGGCCGGCCATCGCCGCCAGCAGCGGGCGATAGCGGGCAAAAACCGCCGCCTCGCCGCCGGCCATTACCGTCATTCCGGGAGGCCGCCCGCTGACCGGCGCATCGAGCATGTCGATCCCGCGGGCGCGGCACGCCTCGGCGAGCCGGCGGGCCATGTCCGGCGCGTTCGTCGTCGTATCGATCAGGGCGCCGCCGGCGGCGAGCCCGGCAAGAACGCCGCTGGCCGGGTCGAGCGCCGCCTGCCCGACCGCTTCGGGTCCGGGCAGCGACAGGAACACCACTTCGCTGCCCTGCGCCGCCGCGCGCGGGCTCGCCGCCGGCCGCGCCCCCCGCGCCTGCAAGCCGGCCGTCGCCTCGGGCCGGATGTCATAGACGCTCAGCGCATGCCCGGCGTCGATCAGGCAGGAGGCCATCGCCGCCCCCATCGTTCCGGTGCCGACAAAGCCCACCCGCATCGCCCATTCCTCCCCGCGAAGGCTAACCCGCCGCCGCCGGCGATACAACCCGGCCCGTTTGCGGCAATATCGAGGATCCGCCGCCACCTCCCGGGAGCGCTCGCCATGGATCTGCCGCTTGACCCGAAGCTCAGGATCGGTCTTCAGACCATCCACCGCTGCCCCGAGCCGGCCGCGGGGCCCTGGTTGCCGCGGATCGACGATCTCGTCGCGCTGGTCGCGCTGGTCGACCGTTGCGGCTATGACTCGCTGTGGGTCGGCGACCACATCGCCTTTACGACCCCGATCCTCGATCCGCTGCTGACCCTGGCCCAGGCGGCCGTGGCAAGCCGCCGCCTGCTCCTTGGAACCGGCGTTTATCTGCTGCCGCTGCGCCATCCGACCCCGGTCGCCAAGCAGGTCGCAACGCTCGATCATCTGAGCGAGGGCCGGCTCATCTTCGGGGTCGGCGTCGGCGGCGAGTTCCCGAAAGAATACGAGGCCTGCGGGGTTCCCCGCAGCGAGCGCGGGGCGCGCCTGTCCGAGAGCATTGCGGTGCTGCGCCGGCTGTGGAGCGGCGAGAGAGTGTCCCATCGCGGCCGCTTCTTTGCCTTCGATGCGGTCCGCATGCAGCCGCCGCCGCGCCAGCCGGGCGGACCGCCGATCTGGTGCGGCGGGCGCGCGCCGGCGGCGCTCGAACGCGCCGGCCGGCTTGCCGACGGCTGGATCTCCTATGTCGTCACGCCGGACATGTATAAGGCGGGCCTCGTCAGGATCGCCGCCGCCGCGGCCGCCGCCGGGCGCCGGTTGCACCGCTTCGGCAGCGGGCACCTGCTGTTCGTCCGGCTCGACGACAGTTACGAGCGCGCGCTCGCGGTCGCGGCCGAAACGCTGAGCCGGCGCTACGCGATGGATTTCACGCGGGCGGCACAGCGCTATGCGGCGCTCGGCCGGGCCGCGGACATTGCGGAGCGGATCCGCGCCTTTTATGCCGCCGGGGTGCGCCATCTCAGCGTCGATCTGCTCGGACCCTATGAGCAGCGCCCCTACGCGATCGAACGCTTTGCCGCCGAGGTGCTGCCGCTTCTCGCCGATCTGCGGCGACAGACCGAGTAATGCGGTCGCTTCTCGCAGGTCACGATCAATCCCGGACCTAAAGGGCGCGGATAACGCAACAAGCCCGGGCATGACGGGCGCGCAAAAGCCGATTTATGCCCTCTTTATTACAACTCATGCTTTCGGAGGGTGGTCATATCGTCATGATCTGGACAGCGAAAAGGATGATCGAGTGCCGCGATAGTTTCCTCACTGCGGCTCATGCAACACCGAAAATTTGGAACGCAATCAATAAAGCGGGGTTGATTTGATGCGCGCGTGGCAGGGCCACCCGCGCGCACATACAAACCCGCATGTGGAGGAAGACATGAGAGGGCTTGTCCTGGCAACCGCATCGGTGATCGCGCTCGGGCTGGGAAGCGCGGGCATAGCGAACGGGCACGGATATTCGGGCGCCTCGATGCCTCCGAGCGCGAAGACGATGCCGCACACGAAGACCTCCGCGCTGCACCGGATCTCGCGGCGGAGCATCACCGGCGCCGCCGTGCACCGCAGCCGCACCGTCGAGCGGGCGCAGCAGGCGCTGCGGCGCGACGGTCTCTATCACGGCCGGATCGACGGCATTGAAGGGCCGATGACGAGGCGGGCGATCGCCCAGTTCCAGCGGCGCAACGGATTGCGGGTGACGGCCCGTCTCGACCGCCCGACGCTCGCGAGCCTCATGGGCCGCGGCGCCGTCGGGGTGGGCACCAGCATGCCGCCGCGGACGCGCCGCCACGGCGTGACGCATCCGGCCCCTTCGCGGGCTGGAACCAGCGGCCCGAGCGGCGCCGCCTCGACGCGATAATCGGCGGTGCCTCTCTCCGGCGCCCCGCACCACATCGGGCGGGGCGCACTGTGGTCGTTCTAGCAAGCCTGCGGAAGAACGGGCGGTGCGACCATTGCGCGCGCAGCCGGGGTTGCGGACGCCGCGATCAAGATCGAACCCTGACCTGCGTGCCGGGCCGATCGGCGCGGCGAAGCGTTTCGCTTTTCGCGCGCGCGGGCTCTGGCATGCGGGAAATTCCGGGACTCTTTGACCCCGTCTCTGCCAATACTTCCGGTGTCGGTCCCGCGATCGCGGCGCCCGGGAGGTTGTGCCCGTCGGCATTCCTGCCGTCGCGCTGAACGCGGATCGGCGATCAGGCAAAACCCGCAATAGAGGATCCCCTGGTTTCGGCGCGCTTTGATCGGAGCCGGAATCCGGCCGCCGCGATACGGGCGGCTTGGCGGCGGGCGATCCCCGCCGACGCCGCGCGCCGGCTGATCGCGGTGCGCGCGATCCGCAGCATCGCCCAGGGGGCGCTTGCGGCCGATTTCGCGCTCTATACGCGGGCCCTCGGTTGGCCGCCCGCCTTTCTCGGCGCGACGATCGGCGCCGGTCTGCTGCTCGCCGCCGTCCTGACGGCCCTTGTCGGGCCGCTCAGCGACCGCTTCGGGCGCCGCGGCTTTCTGCTGGGCTATGAGGGGATCGAGATCGTCGCGGCGGTGCTGGCGCTGTTCACCGCCGCGCGCTGGCCGCTGGCGGCGCTCGCGGCGCTGGCCGGCTGGGGGCGCGGAGCCAACGGCGCGCCGGCCTTGTTCGGGGCCGTCGAGCAGGCTTGGCTGTCGCATCTGGTCGAGCGCCGGGCGCTCGGCCGGGTGTTCTCGTACATGACCGCGGCCGGGTTTTTCGGCCTGGCGACCGGCATGGTGCTCGGCGCCCTGCCCGCCCTGCTGGCGCCGCTGCTGCCGGGCGCGCTCGCCTATCGGCCGCTGTTCGGCATTGCCGCGCTTGGCGATGCGCTCTGCCTCGTCCTGCTGGCGCGCACCCCCGATCCGCCGCCATCACCGCAACCGGCGCCGCCCCCGTCCGAACCCCATTTGCGGCGGCGCGAGCACGGCCTGTTGCTGCGGCTTGCCGGTCTTAACGCCCTGAACGGCCTCGGCATCGGGCTGACCGGTTCGCTGCTGTCATGGTGGTTTGCGCAACGCTACGGCGTCGGCCCGGCTGCGATCGGCCCGGCTCTTTCCCTGTCCCTGTTCCTTTCCGGCCTCTCCTCACTGGCGGCGGCCTTTGTCGTGGGGCGGGTCGGCACGGTCGGCACGGTGGTCGCGATGCGCGCGGCCGGTCTCATCAGCCTCGTGCTGTTGCCGTTTGCACCGAACTATCCGCTCGCGATGCTGCTTTACGGTTTGCGCATGATCTTCAACCGCGGCACCGCGGGACCGCGCCAGGCCCTGGCGGTGGGACTGGTGCGCCCGCACCGGCGCGGTCTTGCGGCGACCGTCAACAGCTTTTCGATGCAGCTGCCGCGCGCCTTCGGGCCGGCGCTTGCCGGGCTGCTGTTCGGCGCCGGGCTGCTGACGGCGCCGTTCCTGCTGGCGGCTTTCTTCCAGGGGATCTACTTGGCGCTCTATGCGCGCCTGTTCTCCGCGCACGACCCCGGGCGGGAAGCCGGCTGAGCGGGGGTTGGGCTTGCCGATGGTTCGGCGCTATGCTGGCGAACCGCATCCCGGTCAAGCGGCGGAAGAGGAGATCATGGAGAGGCCTACGACGCAGCTGGTGGAGTACGCCCGCACCGACGCGATCGCGACGATCACGCTCAACCGTCCGGAAAAATTGAATGCGTTCAACGACGATCTGGTACGGGCGCTGGCCGAGGCATTGCGCCGCTTCGACCTCGATCCCGAAGCGCAGGTCGCGATCCTCAACGGGCGCGGCCGCGCCTTTTCGAGCGGGGCCGACGTGCATCAGCGGCAGCTGCGCTCGCGCGAAGAGTTCGAGGCGCTCGGCGGCCCGCAGGGCTGGGGCGCCAACTCGGCCGATCTCTTCAGCCGCGCCGTCAACTGGAAGCCGGTCATCGCGGCCCCGCACGGCTATGCGATGGGGATGGCGCTCGGCATCGTGTTCGAGAGCGACCTCGTCGTCGCCGCGGCGGGCACCCGCTTCCAGATCACCGAGACTCCGCGCGGTCTCGGCGGCGCCCGCTACTGGGCGCTGCTCAATTTCCGCGGCGCCGGCGCCTTCGCCACCGAGGTGGCGCTGACCGGGCGCTTTTTCACCGCCGAGGAAGCGCTTGCCGCCGGCCTTGTCAACCGCGTCGCGCCGGAGGGCCGCCATCTCGAAGCCGCGCGCGAACTCGCCCTCGAGGTCGCCAAAAATCCGCCGCTCTCCGTGCGGGCGACGGTCCGGACCCGGCGCTGGTATCTGGACCAGCTGCTGCGCGAGGTGATGATGCAGACGGCGCCGCTCAAACTCTATCTGACCGAGGACTTTCGCGAGGCGGCGCGCGCCTTTGCGGAAAAGCGCCAGCCGGGCCCGTTCAAGGGGCGCTGAGCGCCGCCGCCAGATACGGAGAGTGCTATGATCACGCCTTCCTATATCCGCACGATGGCGGCCTACAATGCCGAGATGAATCGGCGGCTCTACGCGGCCGCCGGGCGGCTTCCCGACGCCGAGCGGCGGGCGCCGCGAGGCGCCTTCTGGGGCTCGATCCACGGCACGCTGTGCCATATCCTGTGGGGCGACCGCATGTGGATGTCGCGCTTCGACGGCTGGCCGAAGCCGTCGACCCCGATCCGGCAGAGCGCGCAGATGATCGCCGATTTTGCCGAGCTCGCGGCGGCGCGAGCGGAGGCCGACGCCGGCATCGCGCGCTGGGCGGAAAAGGTCGACGAAGCTTGGCTGGCCGAGGATCTGGTCTGGTTCAGCGGCGCCGCAAACCGCGAGATGCGCGCCAAAAAGCCGCTGCTCGTCGCCCATTTCTTCAATCATCAGACCCATCACCGCGGCCAGGCGCACGCGCTGCTGACGGCGGCGGGACAGCAGACCGGCGACACCGATCTGTTCCTGCTGATCCCCGAGGCCATCGCCTGAGGGCCCTTGCCGGCCTCATTCGGCCGGCTCGTTCACCGGCAGGCCCAGCAAACGCAGGCGGGCGACGACCCGGGCGCGGCGCGCCCGCTCCTTGCTGCGCGCATAATCATTCAGCGCGGCGCGATCGGCGGCGGGGAGCGAGGCCTGCGTCGGCACCGCGCAGGCGGTCGGACAGCGTTTAACCCCGTATTTTTCGATGAAGGCGGCGATCGCCGCCTGGCGTTCGTCGGCCGACAGATCGCTTGTCATCAAGCCCTCCACCTGATCTGATGCGCCGCACAGGTAGGCAGGCCGTCGCGCGGCGGCGATAGCGGAGAAGGTTCAGCAAGTTCCCCGGAATCCTCCGGTACGCTTTGTGCCGCGCCGGCCTTCCTTGCCTGCCGCAGCGTGGCGCCGGCAGATTCCGGACCGTGACGGCCGCGCTTCGCCGCACGATGCCGATTCGTTCTCTTCGCTCGGCGAGGGCTGCGGCCATCGACGGGACCGGTCGTGACGCCACAATGGACAATGCAGGACGCGCCGAACGTATTCCAATTCCCGGCCCGGCCTGTGTGAGCAGGATCACATTGCTCGAAAAAGCGCGGCGGAAAGCGCGCCAACCGGTGGAGATCACGGCCGATGAGCTATCAGGACATCCTCTACGACAAGCGCGACGGCATCGCGACGATCACGATCAACCGGCCGCAGGTGTTGAACGCCTTTCGCGCCCAGACCGTCGAAGAGATGATCGCGGCGCTGCGCGACGCCGATGCCGACGAGACGGTCGGCGTCGTCGTGCTGACCGGCGCCGGCGATCGCGCCTTTTCTTCCGGCGGCGACAATTCCTCGCGCGGGGACGGCTATGGCGGGCGCGGCGTCACCGGCATGCCGATCGAGGAGTTGCACGATGCGATCCGCGACCTCAGGAAGCCGGTCATCGCCAAGGTCCAGGGCTATGCGATCGGCGGCGGCAATGTGCTGGCGACGGTGTGCGATCTGACGATCGCCTCGGAGAAGGCGGTGTTCGGCCAAGTCGGACCGCGCGTCGGCTCGGTCGATCCCGGCTGGGGCACGGCCTATCTGGCGCGCATCGTCGGCGAGAAGCGGGCGCGCGAGATCTGGTTTCTGTGCCGCCGCTACAGCGCCGCCGAGGCCTATCAGATGGGCCTCGTCAACAAGGTCGTGCCGGCCGAGCAGCTCGACGCCGAAGTCGAGGCGTGGTGCCGCGAGATCCTTGCCCTGAGCCCGACCGCGCTCGCCATCGCCAAGCGCTCGTTCAATGCCGACAGCGAGCATATCCGCGGCATCGGGGCTCTCGGTTTCGAGGCGCTGGCCCTCTACTACCAGACCGCGGAGGCGAAGGAGGGGGTCGCGGCCTTCCTGCAGAAGCGCCGCCCCGATTTCCGCCGGCGCGATAAAAAATAGCGAGGCAGGCGGGGATAGGCTTCACCCGCACGCTGTACAATCGGCACAATGTTCGCCGGAACGGCAATGCTGCCTCGATATGCCGGGATCCTTGCCGCGCTGTGCCTTCTGCTGCTGCCGCCGGCCGCGCGGGCCCGCGCCGCGCCGCCGTCGGACCGCCGGGTCCTCCATGTCCTGAACCGCCTCGCTTTCGGCCCGACGCTCGCGGACTTCCGCCGCGTCAAGGCGCTCGGGATCCGGCGCTGGATCGCGCAGCAGCTCGATCCCGCAGTGATCCCCGAGCCCTTCGACCTGACCCTGCGCCTTGACCAGCTCGGCACGCTGCAGGACAGCGCCGTCGAATTGCGGCAGCTCTACGGGCCGCTGCGGCCGGTCCTCGGCATCAAGCCGACGCCGGAGGAAATGAAGGCGCAGCAGCAGCGCGCCCGCATCGTTCTCGAACAGGCGCAAGAGGACCGGGTCCTGCGCGCGCTAATGAGCCGCCGCCAGTTGCAGGAGGTCATGGTCGATTTCTGGTTCAATCATTTCAACGTGTTCGCCGGCAAGGGCCTCGACCGCATCTGGATCGGCAATTATGTGGCGCGGGCGATCCGCCCGTTCGTGTTTGGCCACTTCCGCGATCTGTTGCTGGCGACCGCCAAAAGCCCGGCAATGCTCGTCTATCTCGACAACACCGAGAACACGGCGCAGCGCCAAGGCGGGCCCGGGCTCAACGAGAATTATGCGCGCGAAGTGATGGAGCTGCATACGCTCGGCGTCGACGGCGGCTATACCCAGCAGGATGTGATCACCCTGGCGCGCATCCTGACCGGGTGGCGGATCAATACGCCGGATGGCGGGCGGTTCCCGAATGCGGCCGCGGTCTTCGTCGGCGCGCGCCATGACTGGGGGCCGAAGGTCTTTCTCGGCCACAAGATGACGGCAAGCGGCCGGGCCGAAGGCGAAGAGGCGCTCACGATGCTGGCGCGCAGCCCGGCGACCGCCCGGCATATCAGCTACGAGCTGGCGCAGTATTTCGTCGCCGACCGGCCCCCGCCCGCCCTCGTCGACCGGCTCGCGCAGCGATTTCTCGCCACCGACGGCGACATCCGGGCGGTATTGCAGACATTGTTCGCCAGTCCCGAATTCTGGAACAGCGCCGGCGACAAGTACAAGACGCCGTTCGAATATGTGATCTCGGCGGTACGCGCGGCCGGCGTGCCGGTCTACAACGTGCGCCCGCTCTTGGGCGCGATGGCCGCGCTCGGCGAGCCGCTCTACGGCTGCCAGACGCCGGACGGCTACAAGAACACCGAAATGGCCTGGTTGTCGCCCGATGCGACGCTCAGGCGGATCGACTTTGCCCTGGCATTGGCGCGCGGCGCTCTGTCGATCGGCGTGGCGTCCGCCGGCAGCCCGTTCATGCTGGTCTCGCAGGGAGCGCCGAAAACCCCGGTCGATGCGGCCCGTCTCGAAGCAATCTTCGGCACGACTTTGAGCAGCCGCACGCGCGCCGCGCTGGCGGCGGCGCCGCCGGGATTGCGGGCCGCGCTAATCCTCGGCAGCCCGGACTTCATGATGCGATAGGCGCAAGGGGGGAGCGATGAAGCGGCGCGATTTCCTATGGCTTGCGGGCGGCGGCGCGCTGGCCCTGGGCATCAGCCCCGCACAGGCCGCGATCGTGCCGGGGCCCCGGCGCGACCGTGCGGCGGTCCCGGATCGCGGCGCGACGCCGGCGACGGCGGATGGCAAGCGCCTCGTCGTCGTCATGCTGCGCGGCGCCGTCGACGGGCTCAACGTCGTCGTCCCCTACGCCGAAAAGGCCTATTACGATGCGCGTCCGACAATCGCGATTGCCCGGCCGGGGACGCCGAACGGCGCGTTGGAGCTCGATGCCCGCTTCGGCCTGCACCCGGCGCTGGCATCGCTGATGCCGCTGTGGCGGCGGGGGCAGCTCGCCTTTGTCCACGCCGCCGGCTCGCCCGACCCGACGCGCTCGCATTTCGACGCCCAGTTCTATATCGAGAGCGGCACGCCGGGCGTCCATATGACCCCAGACGGCTGGATGAACCGGCTGCTCGCGGCTCTGCCCGGGCCGCACGGTCCGACCGCGGCGATCGCGGTCGGCCCGATCTTGCCGCGCATCCTGTCCGGCCGCATGAAGGCCGCCAACCTGCCGCTGGGTCCCGCCGCGACGCACCCGTTGCCGGTCGCGATGCCGGCGGTCAAGGCCGCCTTCGACCGCCTCTATAGCGGCGCGGGCGCGCTCGCCCGCGCCTATCGCGAGGGCCAGATGGCGCACGCCGAACTCATCGGCGCCTTGTTGCGCGAGGAGGAGAAGGCCGACAACGGCGCCCCGCCGCCGGGCGTCTTTCCCGGCCAGGCCGCACGCCTGGCCGAGCTCTTGCGCGGCGACAGGCGCATCCGCCTCGCCTTCGCGGCGCTCGGCGGCTGGGATACGCATGTCAATCAGGGCGGACACCAGGGCCAGCTCGCGAATCACCTGCGCCCGCTCGGCGAGGGCCTTGCCGCCCTCGCCCGCGGCCTCGGCGCCGAGTGGAAGGACACCGCCGTCGTCGTCATCTCCGAGTTCGGCCGCACCTTGCGCGAGAACGACGCGCACGGCACCGACCACGGCCACGGCAACGTGATCTGGGTTCTGGGCGGCGCGGTCAGGGGCGGCCGCGTCTATGGCGAGTGGCCGGGCCTGGCGCCGGCGCAGCTCTATCAGCATCGCGACCTCGCCGTGACGACCGATTTCCGCCAGGTCCTGGCGGCGGTTCTCGAACGCCATCTGCGCCTGCCCGACACCGCGCTTGCCGCGGTTTTCCCCTCTCCGCCCGCCGCCGCTCCCGGCCTTGCCGGACTGCTGGAGGCGTAAGCGCGCCGGCATCCCGGCGGAGCGGGCGGGCTCACAGCCCGGTCAGCAGCGCGTGCGACAGGTACAGCACCAGCGCGATCCCCAGCACCACCATCAACCCGGCCAATGCCAGATCCACCCGCGCGCCATTCGCCCGCTGCTCCTGGCTGTCGATCGCCCGGCCGGTGCGCACGAACCGCACCGCCGCCACCGCCACCATCACCGTGCCGGCCAGGATCAGCGCGATCCCGGCCACATCGCCAAAGCCGCCGCCGGGCACGGCCGGGGCATGTCCGCCGCCGGCCAGAGACTGGGCGGCGATCTTCAGAAAGAGGTTGAACTTCGCCACCAGAAAGCCGAACGCCATGACGGCGATCGCTGTGCGCACCCAGGCGAGAAAAGTCCGCTCATTGGCCGCGTGATCGGAAAAATTGCGGATCATCGGCAGCGATTGCCAAAGGAAACAAGGCCCTGCGAGGCGGTGCGCGGACCGCTTGTCCCGACCCCACCCGCGCAGGAGCGCTGAAAGCCAATATGGCGATTTGCGCGGCTTGGCGCGCGCTAAGAATCTGTGGTTGCCGAAAGAGGCGATCGGCGATTTCGAGCCGGGGCCATGGGTGGCACGCTCTATACCCTTGCCGCGCGCTCCCTGGCGCCCTTAATCTCGCCATAAATGGTCATAATGGTCATTCATGATGGGTAGATACGTTTCGATCGCCGAAGCCAAAGCCAAATTTGCCTCCGTGGTTGCCCGCGCCGAAGCCGGCGAGACGATCGTCCTGACGCGAAACGGTCGACCGGTTGCCCGCCTCGTCCCGCTGGCGCAGGAGCGCCCGATCCAGTACGGCGATTTGCGCGGCCTAGCCCTTGCCGAGGATCTCTCGCTGCCGGAAGAGGTAATCGGCGATTTCGAACCGGGGCCATGAGAGGCGTCCTGATCGATACGCAGATCCTGCTGTGGGTGCGGATTGTTCCCGAAAAGCTCACCCCGGCGGAACGCCGGGTCCTGGATTCGGCATTTTTCAGGTATGTCAGCGCGGCGACGCTGTGGGAAATGGCGATCTTGATGGATCTCGGCCGCATTGCCAGGGATGAACGGCTTTTTGAACTTCCCGAGAATTTCGATTTCCTACCCGTTCATCCCGCACACTGTCGCACCCTTCTCACCCTTCCCCGGCACCATCGCGATCCGTTCGACCGCATGCTGATCGCGCAGGCGCGTTGCGAGCGCCTACCGCTGCTGACCCGCGATGCGGCGATTGCCGGGTATGGGCGCCGCAAAGCGGCCGTCGTATGGTTTTCCACTCGTTAACGCATCGGGCGGCGCGACAGAGGCTGCGCTTCCCGCGGTTTGCCGCGATCGGCCCGCCGGCGGCGATTCGCGGGAAAGCGGGGAAATCGAAAACCGCAAACAGCTCTGCCGAGCCCGCGCCGACAAGAGCGGCAACGGTGCACCCTTTCCCTATCCCGCATGCCGCAGCATAGCTCCGCGCGACCCGAAACAGGCCAGGCCATCGCGTCGCGCAAGCAGATGTTGCGTGTGTGCGCGCCTTGAATATACAACGGCTAGGCGATGCGCGTGATCGATCTGCCGGACGAGGCCGCCACCACGGCGCTGGCGGCGCGTCTGGCCGAACAGGCCCGCCCGGGCGATGTGATCGCGCTGCGGGGCGATCTCGGCAGCGGCAAGACCACCTTTGCCCGCGCTTTCATCCGCGCTCTGGGCGGCGGCGAGGAGGTGCCGAGCCCGAGTTTTACGCTGGTGCAGCTTTACGAATTGGCAGCGGCGACGGTCTGGCATTTCGACCTCTACCGCCTGCGCTCGCCGGAGGAGGCCTGGGAACTCGGCATCGAGGAGGCCTTTGCCGGCGGCATCGCGCTGATCGAATGGCCCGAGCGGCTGGGAGCGCTGCTCCCCGAGCGCCGCCTCGACGTCGCTCTCGCCTTCGGCGAGCGGCCCGGCATGCGGCGGGCCACGCTTATGGCCGGATCCGCCTGGACGACGCGGCTCGAACGGATCGCGGTCGATGTCTGAACGGGCGCCGGAGGGGTCGCGGCGGCGGGCGATGGCCGCCTTTCTCGCGGAATGCGGGTGGGAGGGGGCAAGGCTCGAGCCGCTCGCCGGCGACGCCTCGTTTCGCACCTATTACCGGGTGCGGGACAACGGCCGGCGCGCGGTCGTCATGGATGCGCCGCCGCCGCAGGAGGACGTGGCGCCGTTCATCACTGTCGCGGCGCTGTTGCGCGATCTCGGCCTCAGCGCGCCGGCGGTATTGGCCGAGGACCGCGGGCAGGGCTTCCTGCTGCTCGAAGATTTTGGCGACGACACCTATACCCGGCTTCTGGCTCGCGGCGCCGACGAAGAGGCTCTTTACGCTCTCGCCGTCGATACGCTGGTCGCCCTGCAGCAGGCGGTGGCGGCACATGGCCTGCCGGCTCTGCCGCCCTACGACGAAGGGCGCCTGCTCGCCGAGGCGGTCCTGCTGGTCGACTGGTATATGCCGGCCGTGCTCGGCAGGCCGCCCGCGGCCGATATGCGCGCCGAATATCTGGCGCTGTGGCGCCAAGCCCTGGCGCAGGCCCGCCTGCCCTGCCCGACCCTGGTTCTGCGTGACTATCACGTCGACAATCTGATGTGGCTGCCGCACCGCTCGGGCATCCGCCGCTGCGGTCTGCTCGACTTTCAGGATGCCGTCTGCGGGCCGGCGAGCTACGATCTGATCTCCCTGCTCAAAGACGCCCGCCGCGACGTGCCGGCGGGATTGCGCCGCCGCATGACCGAGCGTTACCTCGCCGCCTTCCCCGCCTGCGACCGCGCCCTGTTCGCCCGTTCGGCCGCCATCCTGGCGGCGCAGCGCAACTGCAAGATCCTCGGCATTTTCACGCGGCTGTGGCGGCGCGACGGCAAGCCCCACTATCTCGTCCACATCCCGCGGGTCTGGCGGCTGCTCGCCGAAGACCTCGGCGATCCCGTCCTGGCGCCGATCGCGCGCTGGCTCGACCGCCATCTGCCGCCCGCGGCGCGCGTCATGCCCGATCCGCGGAGCATCCCGTGAACGCGCCGCCGACCAGCGCGATGGTGCTGGCGGCCGGGCTCGGCCTGCGGCTGCGGCCGATAACCGAGCACCTGCCAAAGCCGCTGGTCGAGGTCGGCGGCCGCACATTGCTCGATCACACGATCGACCGGCTGGCGCGCGCCGGCGTCGAGCGGGTCGTCGTCAACGTGCATTACCGGGCGGCGATGATCGCCGCCCACCTCGCCGGCCGTGAGCATCCGCGGATCGCGATTTCCGAGGAGCCCGAACTGCTCGATACCGGCGGCGGCGTGCGCCAGGCCCTGCCGCTGTTGGGCGAGGCGTTCTTTGTCGTCAACGGCGACGTATTGTGGCGGGACGGCCGCACTCCCGCCCTGACCCGCCTCGCCCGCGCCTTCGCTCCCGCAGAGGCGGACGCGGTGCTGCTGTTGCAGCGCAAGACGGGCGCGGTCGGCTATGACGGGATCGGCGATTATTTCCTGGACGCGTGCGGCCGACCGCGCCGACGGCGCGAGCGCGAAGCCGCCCCTTACCTGTTCGCCGGGATCCAGCTCCTGCATCGCCGGTTGTTCGACGGCGTCGCGGAGCGCGTCTTTTCGCTGGTCTCCCTTTACGACCGCGCCGCCGCGGCGGGACGGCTGCGCGCCGTCGTGCACGACGGCGAATGGTATCACGTCGGCACGCCGGAGGGGCTGGCGGCAACCCGCGCGCGGCTTTCCTCGCGCCGCGCCGAGCGCTAGCGGCGGCGCATGCGGCCCCGTCTCTATACGATCCCGGCCGACCGGCCGTTCCTTGCGACCCTCGCCGCCGGTCTGTTGCGCATGACGGGCGAGGAGCCTCTGCTATTGGCGCGCGCCGTCGTGCTGCTGCCGACGCGCCGCGCCGCTCGCGCGCTGCGCGAAGCCTTTCTTGCCGTCGTGCCCGAGAACGGCGAAGCCGGGCGGCCGCTGCTGCTGCCGCGGCTGCACGCGATCGGCGATCTCGAGGCCGACGCGATCGTGCCGATCGCGGGCGCCGACACGGTGCCGCCGGCGCTTTCCGAATTGCGCCGGCGCCTGCTGCTGACCCGGCTGGTGCTGAAATGGGGCGAACGGCGCGGCCGCGAGACGTTGCTGCCGGGACAGGCCGCGGCGCTCGCCGCCACCCTGGCCCGCCTGCTCGACACGGTTGCAACCGAAGGGGCAAGCTTTTCCGGCCTTGCCGATCTCGTCCCGGCTGATCTCTCCGAGCACTGGCAGGTCGTGCGCCGGTTTCTTGAAATCCTGCCGCAGGCCTGGCCGCAGGTGCTGGCCGCCGAGGGGGCGCTCGATCCGGCGGAACGGCGCAATCGCCTGTTGCGCCGGCAGGCGCAGATCTGGCGCCGCTCGCCGCCGGCGACGCCGGTGGTCATCGCCGGGCTTAGCGGCGGCATGCCGGCGCTGTGCGAGCTGATGGCGGTCGTCGCTACCCTGCCCGCCGGGCTGGTGATCCTTGCCGGTCTCGACCGCGACCGCGACGCCGCCGAATGGGCAGCCATCGAGCAGGATGAGGCGCACCCACAACATTTGATGGCGCTGCTGTTGAAGGAATTGGGCCTTACCCCGTCCGAGGTCGGCGACTGGCCTCCGGCCGCGCCGGCGGTGGAACCGCGCCGCCGCCGGCGTCTTAAGCTTGTCGCCGAGGCGCTGCGCCCGGCCGCAACCACCGACGCTTGGCGGCAATTGCCGCCGCAGCCGCCCGACGTGCTCGCCGGCCTCTCCCGCTACGATTGTCCGAGCGCGCATGAGGAAGCGGTCACGATTGCATTGCTGCTGCGCCGCAAGCTCGAGATCCCCGGCGCGACCGCGGCGCTGGTGACCCCCGACCGCGATCTCGCCCGCCGCGTCGCGGCCGAATTGCAGCGCTGGGGCATCGCCATCGACGATTCGGCCGGTCTGCCGCTCAACCGCACGCCGCCGGGCGTCTTTTTGCGTCTCGTCCTTGAACTCGCCGAAAGCCGGCTCGCCCCGGTGCCGCTGCTCGCCGCGCTCGCGCATCCGCTCGCCGCCGGCGGCATGGCGCCGGCGCGCTTTCGCGAGCTGTCGCGCCGGCTCGAACTGGCCCTTCGCGGGCCGCGCCCGGCGCCGGGCTTTGCCGGGCTCAAAGCGGCGCTGCAGCAGGCCGAGGCGCCGGTGCGCAGCCTTGTCGATACGCTCGAAGCCTGCCTCGGCGCGCTACCGGAACTGCTCGCCGCCGGCAGCGTCCCGCTCGCCCGGCTCGCCGCGGCGCATATCGAAGCGGCCGAGCGGCTCGCCGCCAGCGACACCGAAACCGGCGGCGACAGGCTATGGCGCGAGGCCGCGGGCGAGGCCGCGGCGCGCTTCTGCCATCAGCTGATCGACGCCGCCGCGGATTTTCCGCCATTGCCCGGCCGCCACTACCCGGCCCTGTTCGAGGCGCTCGCCGCCGACACGGTCGTGCGCCCTCCCTTTGGCCAACACCCGCGGCTGGCGATCTGGGGGCTGATCGAGGCCCGGCTGCAACAGGCCGACCTGCTCGTGCTGGGCGGGCTCAACGAGGGCGGCTGGCCGGCGACGGCCGAGCACGACCCCTGGATGTCGCGGCAAATGCGGCGCGCTTTCGGGATCGCGGTGCCGGAGCGCGCGATCGGCATCGCCGCCCACGATTTCGTGCAGGCGATGGGCGCCGCCGAGGTCGCGCTGACCCGCTCCACCCGGCAGGAAGGGGTGCCGACCGTGCCGTCGCGCTGGCTGCTACGGCTTGAGGCGGTATTGCGCGCCGTCGGGCTTGACGGCGCGCTCGGGCCCGAGCCGGAGATCGTGAGCGCGCTTGCCCGGATCGACGAGCCCCCCTGCTACCGGCCGCTGCCGCCGGCCGAGTACCGCCCGCCGCTGGCCGCGCGCCCGCGTCGCCTGTCGGTAACCGAAATCGAAACCTGGATGCGCGACCCCTATGCGATCTATGCCCGTCATATCCTGGAGCTGAAGGCGCTCGATCCGCTCGATGCCGATCCCGGCCGGGCCGAGCTCGGCAGCGTCATCCACAAGGCCCTCGAAATCTTTGTCGCCCGCTTTCCAAAAGCCTTGCCGGAGCGGGCGGAAGAGGCGCTGCTGGCGATCGGGCGCGAGTGCTTTGCCCCGTTCCTGGCGCGCCCCGGCGTCTGGGCCTTCTGGTGGCCGCGGTTCGAAAAGATCGCCCGCTGGTTTGTGGCCGAGGAACGCCGGCATCGCGCCGCGATCGGCGAAAGCTTCTCCGAGCGCGCGGGCAGCCTCGTCCTTTCCTCGCATGGCGGGCCGTTTACGATCACCGCCAAGGCCGACCGCATCGATCGCCTCGCCGCCGGCGGCTTTCTCGTGATCGATTACAAGACCGGCGCTCTTCCCAGCAAGAGGGAGATCGAAGCGGGCTTGGCGCCGCAGCTTCCCCTCGAAGGCGCGATCCTGCGCAACGGCGGTTTTGGCGGCCTTGGCGGCGAGCCCAGCAGGCTTGAATATTGGCGCCTGTCCGGCGGCGATCCGGCGGGCGAACGGCGTCCTGTCGGCGGCGAGGAGGTCGACCGGCTGATCGGGCAGGTGTTGGCCCGGGTCAAGGCCTTGGTCGAGCGCTTCGACGATCCCGCCACCCCCTATCTGGCGACGCCGGCGGTACAATGGGCACCGCGTTTTTCCGAGTACCGCGATCTCGAAAGGCTGACCGAAAGCGAGGCGGCCGAATGGGATTAGAAAAGCGCACCGGGGCGGCGCCGCCATCCCCGCAAGGGGCCGCGGCGGCGCATGCCGTTTCGGTCGCCGCCGGCGCCGGGCGGCGATGATGCCGCAATGAGGCGGGAGGCGATGGCGCTACCGCCGCCCGGGATCGCCGCCGCGGCGGTCCGTCACGGACCGGCGGAGGAGCCGCTGGCGCAGCAGCGGCGGGCGGCGGCGCCCGAGGCGTCGGTGTGGGTTTCCGCCTCGGCCGGCACCGGCAAGACGCGGGTGCTGACCGACCGGCTGCTGCGGCTGTTGCTCGACGGCACCGATCCCGCCCGCATCCTGTGCCTGACCTTTACCCGGGCCGCCGCCGCGGAGATGGCGAATCGGCTCAATGAGGAACTGGCGCGCTGGGCGACGGCGCCGGCGGGTGAGCTGACCGGGATCCTGGGCAGGCTGACCGGCCGCTACCCCGACGAGATCAAGCAGGCGCGGGCGCGCCAATTGCTTGCCCGCGTGCTCGACACGCCGGGCGGCATCAAGATCGGGACGATCCATTCCTTCTGCCAATCGCTGCTGCGCCGCTTCCCGCTTGAAGCCGGCGTGCCGCCGGAATTCACGGTCCTCGACGAGCGCAGCGCGCAGGAGGCGCAGCGCGAAGCGGCCGCGAGCCTGATCGCCGCCGCCCGCGACGGCGGCGAGCCCGGGATCGCCGAGGCGCTCGCCGAAGTCGCCCGGCACATGCCCGAAGAGCGCTTCGGCGCCTTGATGGCGGCATTGCTGTGCGAGCGCCGCAAGCTCGAATGCGCGCTCTCGGCGAGTCCTGCGGCGCTTGCCGCGCGGCTGTGCCGGGCGCTGTCGCTGCCCGAGACGGCGAGCCCCGAGAGCCTGACCGAGGAGTTTTGCGCTGGCGGGGATCTCGATAGCCTGCGCGCGGCCGCGGCCGCGCTCGCGGCCGGATCGAAGAGCGATCGCCAGCGCGCCGCCGTGCTCGCCGCATGGTGTGAAACCGCTGAGCGGCGGCCGGAGCTGATCGACCGCTATGCGCGCATCTATCTGACGGCGGAGGGCAAGGTCTTAAAGCGGCTGATCACGGCCGGCGCGGCCGCGGCCGCCGATTGCGACGCCGGCGCGATCCTGGCAGCCGAGGCGGAGCGGGTCAGGGCCTTTCTGGAAACGCGGGCGGCGGCGACGGCGGCGGCGGCGACGAATGCCCTGACCGGTCTCGGCCGGGCGCTGCTGCGGCGCTATGAGCAGCACAAGCGGCGCGAGGGGCGGCTCGACTATGACGATCTCGTGCTCAAGGCGCTCGATTTGTTGCAGGCGCCGGGGGTCGCGCCATGGGTGCTGTTCAAGCTTGACGGCGGCATCGATCACATCCTGATCGACGAGGCCCAGGACACGAACCCCGAACAGTGGCAGATCGTCGCCAAGCTCGCCGAGGAATTCTTCGCCGGCGAGGATCCGCACGGGCGCCGGCGCACCGTTTTCGCGGTCGGCGATACGAAACAATCGATCTTTAGCTTTCAGGGCAGCGACCCGCAGGCTTTTTTGGACATGCGGCGGCATTTTGAATGGCGGGTCAACGCCGCCCGGCAGCCATGGCTGACCCTGCCGCTCGAGCTGTCGTTCCGTTCGACCGCGCCGATCCTGGCGGCGGTCGACGCGATCTTCCGGCAAGCCGGCGCCCGCGACGGGGTCGTCCTCGACGGCAGCGAGATCCGCCATTTCGCCGCCCGCTCCGGGCAGGCCGGCCTCGTCGAGATCTGGCCGCCGGTCGCGCCCGATCCGGAAGAAGAGCCGCAGCTGCCGCTGGCGCGGCAGCGGCGGTTGCGGCCCTCGGCCCGCCTTGCCGCCGTCATCGCCGCGACGATCCGCCACTGGCTCGACAGCGGCGAGCGGCTGCCGGCGCGCGACCGCGCCGTGCGGCCGGGCGACATCATGGTGCTGGTCCGGCGCCGCAACGGCTTTCTCGGCGAATTGTTGCGCGCGCTGAAGCAGCGCCAGATCCCGGTCGCCGGCGCCGATCGCCTGGTCCTGACCGAACAGCTCGCGGTCCGGGACCTGATCGCGCTTGGCCGGTTCCTGTTGCTGCCGGAAGACGATCTGACCCTGGCGACGGTGTTGAAAGGGCCGTTTTTCGGGATCGGCGAGGAGGCCCTGTTCGCTCTCGCGCATCAGCGCGGCGCACAAACGCTGTGGAGCCGGCTGCGCGCCCGCGCCGCCGACGATCCGGATCTGCGCCAGGCCGCCGAAAGGCTGTCGGCGCTGCGCGCCCGCGCCGATTTCGTCCCGCCCTACGAGCTCTATGCCGAGCTCCTCGGCGCCGGCGGCGGCCGCCGCGCGCTGCTCGAACGGCTCGGTTCCGAGGCCGCCGATCCGGTCGAGGAATTCCTGTCCCTGGCGCTTGCCTATGAGCGCGATCATGTCCCGTCATTGCAGGGATTCCTGCGCTGGCTCGAGGCCGGGGAGAGCGAGATCAAGCGCGATTTTGCGGCGCGCGAGCGCGACGAGGTCCGCATTCTGACCGTGCACGGCGCCAAGGGGCTGGAAGCCCCGGTCGTCTTTCTGCCGGACACGATGCAAATACCAAGCCCACAGGCGGAGCTCGTCTGGACCGAGGCGGAAGAGGTGCCGCTGTGGCGGCCGCGCAAGACTTTCCCGCTCCCGCGCTATGAGCGCGAACGGGAGGCGCGGCGCCGACGCGACATGCAGGAATACCGCCGGCTGCTTTATGTGGCGCTGACCCGGGCGCAGGATCGCCTTTATATCTGCGGCTGGCAGAACCAGATGCCGCCGTCGGAGGAGTGCTGGTACGGGTTGTGCCGGGCCGGGCTCGAAGGGATCGCCGCCCCCTTTGCTTTCGATGCCGGCAAGCTGGTCGGCTGCGACGGCTGGCAAGGCACCGGCCTGCGCCTCGCGGGCGCGCAGAGCGCGGATCCGGTGCCCGATCGGCGGGCGGCCGCAATCGTCGCCGGCGGGCCGTTGCCGGCCTGGGCCGCGACACCGCCGCCGCCCGAGCCCGCCGCCCCAAAACGGCTGATGCCCTCGCGCCCGCCCGCCGGCGCCGGCTCCGAGCCTGCCGAGCCGGCGGTCCTGTCGCCGCTCGCCGCCGGCGGCCGCGACCGCTTCAAGCGCGGGCTTTTGATCCACTGCCTGTTGCAGCGCCTTCCGGAACTGCCGCCGGCCGAGCGCGAGGCGGCGGCGCGCCGCTTCCTGGCCTTGCCGACGCACGCCCTTACCGCGGCCGAGCAGGAGGATATCCGGGTGCGCACGCTGGCGGTGTTGAGCGAGCCCGATTTCGCGCCGCTGTTCGGCCCCGGCTCGCTCGCCGAGGTGCCGGTCGTCGGGCTGCTGGGCGGACACAGGCTCTCGGGACAGATCGACCGGCTCCTCGTCGCGGCGGATCACGTGTTGATCGTCGACTACAAGACGCTGCGCCGGCCGCCCGAGCGAGAGGAGGCGGTGCCGCCCTCCTATCTGCACCAGCTCGCGCTCTATCGTGCCGCGCTGGCCCGCATCTATCCCGGGCGCGACATCCGCTGCGCCCTGTTATGGACGGAAACCCCGCGGCTGATGCCGATCAGCCCCGACCGGCTCGCCCCCTACCTGGCTTGACGCGGCTTTTTCGGCCCTCCTAATGTCGTCCGGCGACCACCCCAAAAGGAATGCCACGATGAAACCGACCGCCGTCAGCGACAGCACTTTCGAGGCCGAGGTGCTGCGGGCCGAGCGACCCGTTCTCGTCGATTTTTGGGCGGAATGGTGCGGCCCGTGCCGGGCGATCGCCCCCCATCTCGAAGATCTCGCTGCGGATATGGCCGGCACGCTGACCGTCGCCAAGATCAATATCGACGAAAACCCGCAGACGCCGATGAAATACGGCGTGCGCGGCATCCCGACGATGATGTTGTTCAAGGACGGCCGGGTCGCTGCGACCAAAATCGGCGCATTGCCGAAGAGCAAGCTCTACGAATGGGTCAAGTCGGTCCTGTGACCGGCCGTCCGATCCCTTGTAAGCGATTCGCCCTTGCTCGCCGCCCGCTCGCGAAAGCCGACATCCTCGCGGCCGCACTCCCGCAATCTCTTCATAGCGGGGTCAACCTCACGGCATGAGAAGGTTTGCGCGGCCGGAACGTTTACGTGATTGAATGGCAACGGCGTTCCGGACCCTTACAAAGGTCTGCGACCGTCGCAATTGCATAACCTCGCAAAGACGGCTTGAGGAGAAAACAATGCGCATCGCGACTTTGGCGGTCGTGGCGGCCCTCGGAGCGGCGGCATTTGCCGGCGCCGCCGCGGCGCAGCCCGCTGCGGCGACGCCGAGCTACCCGGCCGCGGCCTCCGACTATGACTACAGCTACAGATTCGGCCTCCCCCCGAACGCCTTCGCCGGCCTGTGTCCGGCAGGCACATATTGGCACGAGGGCCGGTACAATCGCTGGGCGGTATGGCAGCCGGGCTATTGCGGCCCGCGCTGAGAGCGACGGCGCCGAGGCGGCGCGGACCGCGCCGCCTCGACCCTTGCGGGGGCATCGCCTGTGCAGCCGCCCTTTTTATCTGGCGGGCGGGGATGGCGGGGCGGTGAAAGCCTGTATTGCTCGTTTTTTTAAGCGCTCTCATGACCAGGGAGGCAAGCCCTCAGGTTGAACGGGTTTGAGGATTCAAACGGATCGCTCGTTGCGGCCGGGCCGCGGCCGGCCTAGACTTGGGAGCGGCGGCAATGCTATAACATTTCCGCTGGGCGGCATTGACGTTATAGCATTTCTGCACGCGGCAACTTTGCGCTAGCGCTGCGTCTCGTCTTGCAATTTCGGTGCCGGTGTCGAGCGATAGCCCTGATCCGATCAGGGCTTTGCTCGCTGCCCGGAGGGTCTTTATCGTCCTGTCTATATGTTGTGTTTCATCGCTTGGCTGATACAAATCTTGACATAACCGGCTGAAACCACACAGATTGCTTTTGGCTGGCCTCCAGAGGCGGAAAACCACCCGGCTGCAAAGTTAGAGAGCGACTGTGGATACGAACCTCGCACCCGACCGGCCGGCCGCATCCTTTCATGACGCCGCGCCGCCTTCCCGGGATGCCGCCTGCCTTCGCTTGCTGATCGTCACCGAAGTCTGCTTTCTTTGCGAAGCCCTGGCCGCGATGCTGCAGCGCGAAGCCTCGGTGTCGATGGTCAAATGCATCAGCCCCGCCGAAACGGTGACGCAGAGCCTGACCGCGGAAGTCGACGCGGTGCTGGTGGATGCGGCGATTCGGGAAGGGCCCGGCATGGTCCGGCGGCTGCGCGATATCGCGCCGGACCGTCCGATCATCGCCTACGGCGTAAAGGAGACGGACGAGGACGTCATTGCCTGGGCCGAAGCCGGCGCCACCGGCTATCTGCCCAACACCACGCCGCTCGCCCAATTGCTGCGCTTTGTCAAGGATATCCTGCGCGGCGAACAGCCGTGCTCGGGCCAGGTCGCGGCCGCCCTGCTGCGCCGGATCGCCGCCGCGGGAAACGTCGTCGCCGGCAACGGTCCGCCCTCGCCGGCGCGCCGGCTCAGCAGGCGCGAGCGGCAGGTGGCCGAGCTGATCGCGGCGGGGCTCAGCGACAAAAACATCGCCCGCCAGTTGAACGTCAGCCTGGCGACGACCAAGACCCATGTTCACAACCTGCTGGGCAAGCTCAACCTGCGGCATCGCGGCGATGTAATCGACGTGCTGTACCGGCGCCGGCCGTCCTTGCGCCCCGGCGCGGCGGAGTAAGCCCGGCACCGGCGCGATAGACAACTGACAGTTTTATCCGTCCGCAAGGCCCCGGAATGCGCAGCGCGCCGGGGCTGGATTGCCCGTATCGAGCGAGCCGGCGGAAGCGGCACAGTCGGTGGCAAAAACGCCACGGTCCGGCGATATCGCCGCTTTTGCGAACGCCGGCCTCGAGGCGTCCGCCGGAAACTTGTGGCAATAATGCCACAGATAGCGGCATTATCGATCGCCGGCAGGCCGGGGCGGCGACAGGCGACCTCCATGCCCGCGTTGACAGGCGCCGACATCATCCATCGAATCTCAATCTTATATCATCCTCTTCAAGCCTGATCCTGCCGCCGCCATCGGCTGCCACAGCCACGGCGTGAGGCGCTTGTTATCAGCGCATCCCGATCGCCCCGACACAAACGGCAAGCGGGACGGCCTGGTTTCTCGCCGCAACACAGCGGGATGTTCCGGCCCGATCGACCAATCCCATCCCAGGCAATGGATTTAAATCTTTATCTTTAAGATTTAAATCTTAACTTCAAGCGATTTTCAAACAGCCCGATGGATGGTTTCCCCCTGCGAGCTGTGCGATCTGCGCAAGACAGCTCAACCATTGAGTTATCGGGGGAAGGGCACGATGACCAAAACGAGGAGGATCGGCGCCTTTGAGGCGATTGGCGCGCTGACCGCGGCGGTGGCCCTGTTGACCGGATTGCCGCGGGCGCAGGCCGACGAGTTGGCGGATTTGCGCGCCAACCAGCAATTGCTGCAGCAGCGCATCGACCAGCTGCAGCAGCAGCTGGCGCTCGGCGCCCGGCCGGTCGCGCCGGGGGCGCCGTCGCTGGCCGGCAGCTTCCCGCGCTCGATCCTGATCCCGGGCACCAACACCTCGTTGAGCATTGGCGGCTACGTCAACCTCGACGTCAGCTACTGGTTCCAGGGCGGCCCGGTCAACGGCAACGTTCAGACCCCGGTCATCGGCGAAAACGGCCAGGCTTTGTTTACGCCCTTGCATTTGCACGGGCAGCATGTCGGCGGCCTGATCTTCAGCGCGCCGACCTTCGACCCGCGGGCGCGCGGCAACGGCGTCTTTCAGATGACCGCGCGCGAATCGCGCCTGCGCGTCGAGACGCGCACGCCGACCCCCTACGGTGAGGCCGGCACCGTGTTCGAGTTTGACTGGCTCGGCTGCAACAATCTGAGCTGCAACGGCTTGAACCACGTCTCGAACAATCTGCTGCCGCGCCTGCGCCTGGCCTACGGCACATTGGGCGGCTGGCTCGCCGGCCAGGCCTTCGACACCCTCAATGATCTCAACGCCAACCCCGAGACGATCGATTTCGGCGGCACCGCCGGACAGTGGGGCCTCTCGCGCCTGCCGCAATTGCGCTACACCGGGGAGTTGCCGTGGCCGGGTCTGAGCTTTGCGGTCGCCGCCGAGGCGCCGCAGACCGATCTCTTCACGCCGGGCGGCGAAATCTTCAGCGACACTTCGGCGATCCCGGCGGTCGACGGCGTCGGCGTGCCCTCGGTCTTGGCGGTCAACCCGACCAAGAGCGTGATGCCGGACTGGGCCGGCTATCTGCAGATCACCCGGCCATGGGGGCATCTGCGCGTGCAGGGGGTGTTGCGCGACCTCGAGATCCAGGACGGCCACCTGATCAGCCGCAACTTCCTCGGCTATGGCGGCGGCTTTACCGGCAACGTCAAGCCGTGGTCCTTCTGGCCCAAGGACAACCTGCAATTCCAGTTCGGCGCCGGCAGCGGTCTTGGGCGCTATAATTACGGCGTCACCAGCGGCGCTCTGGCGACGAATTTTGGCGGTTGCGGCATCTATATCGACACCGCCGGCGACTGTGCTCCCGGCACCGCCCTCTACGGCCGCGCCGGCGGGCCGACCACCGCGGCGGCGGCGGCCAGCATCATCGTCAAGCCGGTCACCGAATGGTTCGGCGCCGTCGGCTACCAGCACTGGTGGGCCCCGAACTGGCGCTCGACCGTCGCCTTCGGCATCCAGCACCAGGACGTATCCTCGCAACTGGTCGGCCCGGTGCAGGCCGCGACCGGCGTCAACAAGCAGATCTATACCGCGCACGCCAATGTGATCTGGAGCCCGGTCGCGTTCATCGATATCGGCCTTGAATACATGCATGCGCAGCGCAAGACGATCGCCAACATTCCCGGTGTCGAGGACGAAATCCAGGGAGAATTCAAGGTCAAGTTCTGACGAATTCCGCGGAACGGTTGGTGCCTATTGCTCTGACAATAAAAAGATTGCCCCAGCCAGCGCCCCGGCAGGCTCTGGAGCCTGCCGGGCTGGCGCAGATGGCAGAGTGGGGAATGACCATGGTGAGGAGGAATTCGCCTGGATCATTCTGCCAATTTGACTGTCGGGGAAAACAATGACCGGAAAAGCGGTAACTGAGAGGTGGAAGGTCGGAGCGCTCGGCGGAGTTGCCGCCCTTGCCGCGCTTGCGGCCGGATTGCCGCGGGTGCAGGCCGACGAGTTGGCGGATTTGCGCGCCAACCAGCAATTGCTGCAGCAGCGCATCGACCAGCTGCAGCAGCAGCTGGCGCTCGGCGCCCGGCCGGTCGCGCCGGGGGCGCCGTCGCTGGCCGGCAGCTTCCCGCGCTCGATCCTGATCCCGGGCACCAACACCTCGTTGAGCATTGGCGGCTACGTCAACCTCGACGTCAGCTACTGGTTCCAGGGCGGCCCGGTCAACGGCAACGTTCAGACCCCGGTCATCGGCGAAAACGGCCAGGCTTTGTTTACGCCCTTGCATTTGCACGGGCAGCATGTCGGCGGCCTGATCTTCAGCGCGCCGACCTTCGACCCGCGGGCGCGCGGCAACGGCGTCTTTCAGATGACCGCGCGCGAATCGCGCCTGCGCGTCGAGACGCGCACGCCGACCCCCTACGGTGAGGCCGGCACCGTGTTCGAGTTTGACTGGCTCGGCTGCAACAATCTGAGCTGCAACGGCTTGAACCACGTCTCGAACAATCTGCTGCCGCGCCTGCGCCTGGCCTACGGCACATTGGGCGGCTGGCTCGCCGGCCAGGCCTTCGACACCCTCAATGATCTCAACGCCAACCCCGAGACGATCGATTTCGGCGGCACCGCCGGACAGTGGGGCCTCTCGCGCCTGCCGCAATTGCGCTACACCGGGGAGTTGCCGTGGCCGGGTCTGAGCTTTGCGGTCGCCGCCGAGGCGCCGCAGACCGATCTCTTCACGCCGGGCGGCGAAATCTTCAGCGACACTTCGGCGATCCCGGCGGTCGACGGCGTCGGCGTGCCCTCGGTCTTGGCGGTCAACCCGACCAAGAGCGTGATGCCGGACTGGGCCGGCTATCTGCAGATCACCCGGCCATGGGGGCATCTGCGCGTGCAGGGGGTGTTGCGCGACCTCGAGATCCAGGACGGCCACCTGATCAGCCGCAACTTCCTCGGCTATGGCGGCGGCTTTACCGGCAACGTCAAGCCGTGGTCCTTCTGGCCCAAGGACAACCTGCAATTCCAGTTCGGCGCCGGCAGCGGTCTTGGGCGCTATAATTACGGCGTCACCAGCGGCGCTCTGGCGACGAATTTTGGCGGTTGCGGCATCTATATCGACACCGCCGGCGACTGTGCTCCCGGCACCGCCCTCTACGGCCGCGCCGGCGGGCCGACCACCGCGGCGGCGGCGGCCAGCATCATCGTCAAGCCGGTCACCGAATGGTTCGGCGCCGTCGGCTACCAGCACTGGTGGGCCCCGAACTGGCGCTCGAACATTGCCTTTGGCATCCGTCATCAGGACGTATCCTCGCAACTGGTCGGCCCGGTGCAGGCCGCGACCGGCGTCAACAAGCAGATCTATACCGCGCACGCCAATGTGATCTGGAGCCCGGTCGCGTTCATCGATATCGGTCTTGAGTACATGCATGCGCAGCGCAAGACGATCGCCAACATTCCCGGTGTCGAGGACGAGGTCCAGGGAGAATTCAAGGTCAAGTTCTGACGGAGAAACAAAGCAACCCTTGTCGCGCGGCGGCATGACCGATCGGTACCTCGGTCCGCCGCCGCGAAATCTCAGGAACAGCCGATGATCGAGCTTATCGAAGGTCTTCCCGACAATGTGGTCGGTATCGTCGTAAAGGGGCGGGTGACCAAGAAGGACTGCTCCGACGTCCTGCTGCCGGCGATAGAAAAGGCGCTCGAGTGGCACCGCCGGCTGCGCCTTTATTACGAGATCCGTTCGCGCTATCCGGGCGCTCTGTGGGAAGAGATCAATCTGGGAAGCGGGCATGCCCCGCTCTGGGAGCGCGTGGCGATCGTCACCGACGTCGCCTGGATCCGCCACACGGTGCAGGCCCTTCGCTTTCTGCTGCCGGGCGAAGTGCGCGTGTTCGCGGCTAGCCAAGTGCCGGAGGGATTGGCCTGGGTCACCGATACGGCGCTGCCGAAGCGCGAGCGCATCGCGGCGCTGCGGGCGGGATCGAACGGTTCGGAAAGCCGGGCTTTTCGGCCGCCGCCGCAATTTCTTCACGAAATGTTCCGCTAGCGGCCTGCGCCGGCATCGCCCGAGCGGGGATGCGGTGGGGCTGTTCTCTCGATGCTCGGTTCCTGTTCGGGCGGTGCGGCGGGCGGCCGCCGCGACGGGCGTGCCGGTCGAGAAGATGGGATATGCGCTGCGACACCGCTCGCAGCCGGTCACTGTCACCGCGCAGCCCCCGGCAGATGCGTCAAGAACCAGCGGCGCGCGTGATCGACGACCGCCTCCAGCGCCCCCGGTTCCTCGAACAGATGCGTGGCGCCGGGGATGATTGTCAGCTGCTTTTCGCAGCGCAGCGCGCAGAATGCCGCGCGATTGAGCTCCAAGACCGCGGTATCGCGGCCGCCGACAATCAGCAAGGTCGGGGCGCGGACCCTGGCGAGCGTCTGCCCGGCAAGGTCGGGGCGGCCGCCGCGCGACACGATCGCCGCAATCGTCTCGACGGCGGCCGCGACGAGCGCCGCCGCCGCCCCGGTGCTGGCGCCGAAATAGCCGACGGCGAGGCCGGCGGTTTCGGGGGCTCGTCGCACCCAGGCCGTGGCCATCCGCAGACGCTCGGACAAAAGCGCGATATCGAAGACGTTGCGGCGCTCTTCCGCCTCCTCGGCCGTCAACAGGTCGAACAGCAAAGTGGCAAACCCGCTGGCGCGCAAGGCCTGCGCAACAAGAGTATTGCGCGGGCTGAAACGGCTGCTGCCGCTGCCATGCGCGAACAGCACGACGCCCTGCGGCGCCGCCGGCAGGCCGAGAACGCCGTCGAGCCCGGCCGGCGCTATCGTGACGGCGCACAGTTGGTCTTGCGAGATTTCACCGGCCATGATCCTTCCTCCCCTTTCCCTTTTCGCGTCACGCCAAGACGGGGCCGCCGGTTCCCGCCCGTTTCACGTTGCATACCGACCTTTGGCCTTTGCTTGATCTATGTCAACGCGACCGCGCCTGTGCGATTTATTGTTTCTTGCGACAAGAGTCCGGATGTCGTGCGTCAGTGGCGGCATCCTCGGGTGGACAAAGGGGGCCGCGCGTGGCCGACAGCGACCAGGGGCGAAGAATGTGCCGCCTCGCGCCGGCCCCGCCCGATCAACCGATTTCCGGGAGCGACCGATGCTGAGAATACCGCTCGAAAAGCTCGCCTATATCATCACCAAGGCGCGGGAATATGACGCCGAGGTACCGCCGGTCGACGAAGAGCCGGGATCCAATCCGGCCGACGATCTTGAACGCGAGGTACTGCAGGAGAACCCGGAAAATCCGACCTATCAGGAACTCGTCGACGCGATCAATTCCTTGAGCGACGGCGAGCGCATCGAGCTCCTGGCCCTGACTTGGCTTGGCCGCGGCGACTACAGCAAGCAGGAATGGCGCGAGGCGCTCGAGGAGGCCCGCCGGGTTCACGATGAGAAGGAGACCGATTATCTCGTTGGCACGCCGCTGCTCGGCGACTTTCTTGAGGAGGGACTGGCGCAGCTCGGGTATTCGATCGCAGATTACGAGATCGGCCGCTTGTAGCCCCGGCGCCTTGCTCGCGCCGCCCATCCCTGACTGCGGGCTCCGCGGATAGCGTTACTGCGGCGCGCGGGCGCGCCGCGGCACGGGCATCGCCCCGGCAAGCTCCAGCTTGAGCGACAGCAGTTCGATCATATCGCGCTGGGAAACGACCCCGATCAGCCGGCCGTCGCGCACAACGAAGAGGCGGCTGCGCCCGCAACCCGACATGCGGGTCAGCGCTTCGAGCGCCGCCGCTTCGGGAGCGATCGTATCGGCCTTGGTACAAGGCGAGGCCACTGCGGCAACCGCGGTCGCGGCCCAGCGCCCGCGATCGAGTGCGGCGGCTTCCTGCGTGCCGATGCGGCCGATCAGCATGCCGCTCCGTGTCACCGGGAATTCCCGGTGGTGAAAGCGATAGACGTAGCCCTCGACGAAATCGGCGATCGATAGATCGGGCGGGACCGAGACCGGATCCGGCGTCATGACCTCGGCCACCTTGACCCCCGCGAGCAGCTGCTGCGCCATTGTCTGCCGGTAGCCGGCGCTGGCGGCGGCGCGCAGAAACAGGCCGATCAGGAACTGCCACATGCCGCCGATAAAGTCGCCGCGCAAGACCGCGACGACGCCGAGCACGATCAGCAAGATCCCGAATATGTCGCCGGCGCCGGCGGCGATCCGCGTCGCCCAGGCGAGGTCCCCCCGCCATCCCCACAGCGCCGCCCGCAGCATGCGGCCGCCGTCCAGCGGAAAGGCGGGGATCAAATTGAAGGTGGCGAGCATGCCGTTGAGGAAGCCGAGATACCACACGACCGTGGCAATCGTCGGCAGCCCGTGCAGTCTTGCCATCGCGCCGTAGAGCGCAAACAGCGCCGCCGCCAAAAGAAAGCTGGCGACCGGCCCGGCCAGCGCCATCAGAAATTCGCCGCGAGCCTCTCTCGGCTCGCCCTGCATCTCGGCGACGCCGCCGAAGATGAACAGCATGATGCCGCGGATCTCGACACCGTAGCGGCGCGCGACCAGCGAATGGGCGGTTTCGTGGAGGACGATCGAAAATAGGAGCCCGATCGTCGCGGCGACGGCCATCCACCAATAGGTCGAGTCCGGCAGGCCCGGGATCTGTACGGGGAAAACCCCGACAGCCAGCGCCCAGGCGACGAGCGCTCCGAGCAACAGCCAGGACGCATCGATCCAGACCTGGAACCCGAACAGGGAAAAGAGCCTGATGCGATGAGAAAACATCCGTAATCCATCGATGGTTAAGTCGCCGCACTCGCCGGTCGGGCGCGGCGATCATCTCGCAAAGGTCGTACGGATCGGGTCATCATAATCGGTCAGATCGTCCAACTCGCCGTTGCCATTGAACCAGCGCGAGAAATCGACGACCTGCTTGGCCGCCTCGGCTCTACGGTTTGCCAGTGTTGCGGAAATCACAATGCGTTGCCGCATGATGGCGAGAAGCCTGTGGGAAATCCAGGTTTGATCGGGCGCGCGGCCCGCCAATCGGCTCAATGCTGCGAATTCGCAATCGAGGGAACGCCGAAGCGATTCGAGATCGCGATTGGTGCCGATCACGGGCGGTCTCCATCGTCTCTGGGTTTCCGATGACATCACCGCATTTTCCCGGCCTGCGCGGAACGGACCTTGATTTGCGTCAATACGGCCGATGGCGGCCATCACTCGTCGCGCTCCCGATCTTTCCGCCGCCCGCGCGCAGGACGGACCGGGCACCGCGAACCCACTCCGGACCGAGCGGCATGATCCTATCCGCGACGGCATGGCGGAACGGGCGGATGGCGCCGCCGGGGCAGCGCCAAACCGCAAGCGGGGCTGCAAGCGCATCTATTGTGTCGTCGACCAGCGGGCGCCGGGAACGATCCGCTTGGCGCTCTCCAGAAGCATCAGGACGCCAAGCCCGCAGGCCGCGACGATGCCCAGATCATCGCCGTGCAGCGGCCCAAAGCCGAAGAGGGCGCGCAGCGGCGCGATCGCAAGGATAGCGGCGAGGAAGCCCGCCGTGACCGCGAGCACCCACCAAAGCGCCCGGTTGGGACCGCGAACGGCCGACAGCAGCGAGGTCCCGGACGAGCGGTTGACGAGGATGAGCCCGGCATTCGTCGCGATCAGCGTCGTGAAGGTGAGAGCTCGCGCATCCCCCTCCGGAATGCCGCGTTGCAGAGCGATCACGAACACCGCCGCCACAAGGCCGAGCACGAGCGTACCCTGCAACAGGCTCCAGGCAATCATGCCCCCGGTAAACAGCGGTTCGTCCGGGTCCCGCGGCGGCCGGCGCATTACGCTCGGCTCGGCTTCTTCCGCCTCGAACACGATCGAGCACACCGGATCGATGATCATCTCGATAAAGGCGATATGAACCGGTGCGAAGATCAGCGGCAGCCCGAACAGCAGGGGCAGAATGGCGAGCCCGGCGACCGGCACGTGCACCGCCAGGATATAAGCCATCGATTTGCGTAGATTGTCGTAGATGCGACGGCCAAGGCGCACGGCCGCGACGATCGAGCCGAAATCATCGTCGAGCAGCACCAGCGCGGCGGCCTCGCGCGCGACATCGGTGCCGCGGCCGCCCATCGCGATGCCGATATGCGCCGCCCTCAGGGAAGGCGCATCGTTGACGCCGTCGCCGGTCATCGCGACGATTTCACCGTTCGCCTTCAGCGCCGATACGATGCGCAGCTTCTGCTCGGGCCTGACGCGGGCGAAAACCGCGACGTTCCGGACGCGCTCGCGCAGCGCCGCTTCGTCAATCCGGTCGAGATCACCGCCATTCAGAACAAGGTCGCTCTCAAGCCCCGCCTCGGCCGCGATCGCAAGCGCCGTCGCCGGATAATCGCCGGTGATCATCATGACCCTGATCCCGGCGCTGCGACATTCGCGCATGGCGTCCGGCACTCCCGGCCGCAACGGATCGGCAAAGCCGACGAGGCCAAGCAGCGCGAAGGAAAAGTCGCGCGGAGAAGCCGGGCGGGGGCGGCCGCGGGGCGCCGACGATCGCGCCACGGCGAGAACGCGCATGCCGCCGGCCGCCATGTCGCGAACGGCGGCCTCGAGCCTGTGCCGCTCCGGGGCGGTCAGGCCGCACAACCCCGCGATTGCTTCGGGCGCCCCTTTGCTGGCAACGATCAGGTGATCGCTTGCCGGATCGTCCCAGACCTGCGTCACGGCGAGAAGATCGGGCGCAAGGCCCCACTCCCATAGCAACGAAAGACCGCTCGGCTCCCGCCCGCGCGGCAGTATTCGGGCGCCGAGTGCATGCAGAGCCTTCTCCATCGGATCGAACGGCATCTCGGCGCTGGCGAGGATGCCATAGGCGACGACCTCGCGGATCGGCTCCGGGGCGATCGCATCGGCGAGCGGACGCCAGGATCCGGCGCCGACTCGGATCTCGGCGATCATCATGCGGTTCTGCGTCAGGGTGCCGGTCTTGTCGGTGCACAGCACGGTGGCGGCACCCAGGGTTTCGATTGCGGCGACGCGACGGGTCAGCACACGGGCGCGCGCGATACGCCACGCCCCCATCACCATGAACACCGTCAGCACGAGCGGAAATTCCTCGGGCAGCATCGACATGCTCAGCGCGATGCCGTTCAGGATTGCATCGAGCCAGGAGCCGCGCCACAGCCCGTAGAGGATGACGGCGAAGGCGCTCAGAGCAAGGCTCGCCGCCGCGAAGCGAACAACCAGATGCCGCGTTTGCACGCGCAAACGCGACGGCTCCGGATCGATGCCGGCGAGCGCGGCGCCGATTTTGCCGATCGCGCTGTCGCCGCCGGTCGCCATCACGAGACCGACGCCGCGGCCGCGGACGACAAGGCTGCCCGCATAGACGGGAACGGTTTTCTCGCTCTCCGGCCGCACGGAGCCGGCCTCCGCTTCCGGGAGTTCCTTGCGCACCGGAAACGCTTCGCCGGTCAGCAGCGATTCATCGACCTCGAGATCGTGGGCCGACAATAATTCGGCGTCGGCCGGCACGCGATCGCCTTCGACAAGGACGACGAGATCGCCGCGCACCACCTCGCGGCCGGGGATGCGCCGCTCGCTGCCGTCGCGGATCACCAGCGCGCGCGGACTGGTCAGATCGCGCAGGCTCTCGAGCACGCGTTCGGTGCGCACCTCCTGCACGGCCGCGATTGCCACCGAGGTCGTCGCGAACGCCGCCAGAACGATCGCCTCCGGCAAATCGCCGAGCGCGATATAGACTGCGGCGGCGGCCGCCAGCAGCGCGAACATCGGCTCGCGCCAGACCTCGACGAGAACGCGCAGGGCCGACCGGCGCTTCTGGCCCGGCACTTCGTTGGGCCCGTCGCGCTGCAGGCGCAGGGCCGCTTCCGCTGCCGACAGGCCGCGCCCCTTTGCGACGGCAATGTCAGCGGCGGCCCCTGTCATCTGCAAGATCCGATTGGGGAGCCGGCTTGCACCCCAATCGTCAGGTCTCGATCGGACGACCGGCGTGGCCCGGCGCAGGCTGCGCCGTAAAATTCAACAGCAGGACTTCCCGGTTTTTCGGGAGTCTGCAAAAACCGCTTATTTTTGATCCAGATCAAAGGCAATAAAGGCATGCCATGGCAGAGTTTGTGTTAGGCTAATTATGATATTCAGCGAGTCTGAGGAGATCGGCAGATGTTCAAGCAAGCAGTTCTGTCAACGGCGATCGGCGCGGCGCTGATTGCCGGCGCCGCCGCGGGCGCGATCGCCGCCCCCGTTGCCGGCGCATCCGCCGTCGCGACGCAAGGGCCGGCGATACGGCTGCCGGTCGAGAAGGCATACTATTATCATCACCGGTATTTTCCATATTATTGGCATCATCACTATTACCGTCACCGCCAATGGTATCGTAACCATTGGCGGTACTGGTAATCTCCCAGACCGGCCCTGATGGGGCTGGCGCCGGAACGCATCCGGCCGGCCGAGCCGGGACCGGGTGCGCCGGCGATGAGCGCGTGGCACGACCGCCGGGAAAGGCGTCTTAGGGCTCGATCTGGATATAATCTTCGACCTCGTTGACCCCGGGCGCCGCCCAGGCCGCATGCTCGGCGATATTGCGCTCATACCAGGCATGGACCTTGCCGCGCAGGATCACCTTGCCGCCTGAGGTCTCGATGCTGATCCGCGAGGCATCCACCTCCGCGCTGCGACGCAACGCCTTTTCGATCTGCTCCCGCACCGCACCGGCATCGACATTGGAGCGCACGCGGATCTGATTGTTGACGCCGACGACGCCGGTCAGCTTATGGATGGCGGCTTCGGCGTCGCTCCTCTGAAACGCCCATTCGACATCGCCGGTCAGGGTGACGACGCCCTTTTCGACAATGATGCCGATCCGATCGGCCGGGACGCCGACGCGCCATTTGAGAATATCGGCTGCGCGCCGGGCGATTTCGTCATCAGAGGTCTTTTTGTCCGAAGGGAGCCGAACTTCGATTTCCTCGGCGACGGCCTTGACACCCTTGACCCGCCGCACCGCGCTCTCGGCCGCCAGCTTCTCGGCATAGCTCGTCACGAAGCCGCTCAAGGTGACGACACCGTCATGGACGGCGACACCGATATGGGCGGCATTGACGGCCGGCTCGAATTCGAGCTCGTCGAGCACGTCCTGCCGCAACTGAAGGTCGCTGGTCATCCCAAGCCTCCGTCAAAAAGAGGTCTTGATGCTGAACGCACCGCCTGAGCCGGCGTTGATCTGCATCAACAGGCGCACGAGGAAAAGGATTGAGACAGGTCAAGGCGGGTGCGGCAGGCGCGGAATTTGCTGCCGCAGATCGCGAAGGGGGTGCGAGATGGCGCAATTCATCGACGCGGAGAGCATGCGCACGCTGCGCGGCCGGCTTGCGGACCTCGATCGCCCGGTGAGGCTCTTGCTGTTCACCGAGCCGCAAGCCTGCGGCGCTTGTCGCGAGCAACGCGCGCTTTTGGAGGAGCTCGCCGCTCTGTCGGATAAGCTGACGCTCGCGGTGCGGGAACTGGCTGCGGACGACGCCGAGGCAAGGCGGTACGGCATCGACAAGGTGCCGGCGACCGCGGTCCTTGGCGAGCGCGATTACGGCATCCGCTTTTACGGGCTGACCGGCGGCTATGAATTCCCATCCTTGCTCGAAGCGATCCTGATGGTCTCAACCGGCCGCTCCGGGCTTGCGCCCGATCTCGAGGCGATCGCCCGCGAGATCGCCAAGCCGGTTCACCTCGAGATCCTGGTCAGTCTCGGCTGCCCCTACTGCCCGAAGATGGTGCGGCTTGCCCATCAGATCGCCTTCGTCAATGCCCATGTCCGCGCCGACATGGTGGACGCCGGCGAATTCCCCACCCTCGTCCAGCGCTACCACACGCACGGCGTGCCGCAGACCGTCGTCAACGGTCGGCCCCTGTTCGAGGGAGCGCTGCCGCCGGCTGCGGCGATCATCGAAATCCTGCGCGAGGGCGACCCCGAGGCCTATGAGCGGATCGATGCGCGGCTGCGCGAGGAGCGCGGCGAGCGCCGCGCCACCGCAGCGGCAGAGGCGGTCGAATACGATATCCTGATTATCGGCGCCGGGCCCGCCGGTCTCGCCGCGGCGCTCTATGCGGTGCGCAAGGGCCGCCGCACCGCCCTCATCGGCAAGGCCGCCGGAGGGCAGCTCAACGACACCGCGACGATCGAGAATTATCTCGGCTTTCCGCAGGTCGGCGGCCGGGATCTGGCCGAGCTGATGCGCAACCATGTCGAGACCTATGCCGTGGCCGAGCGGTGCCACACATTGGTCAGCGAAATCCGCCGGAGCGGCGCCGGCTTCGAAGTCGTGACCGAGGATGGCCGCCGCTATCGCGGCAAGACGGTCATCTACGCCGCCGGCAAGGAATATCGGCGCCTGGGCGTGCCGGGCGAGGAGCGGTTCATCGGGCGCGGCATCGCCTTTTGTGCGACCTGCGACGCGCCGCTCTATCGCGACAAGCGGGTTGCGGTCATCGGCGGCGGCAACTCGGCCTTTACCGCGGTGCGTGACCTGCTCGCCTATGCCCGCGAGATTCACTTGATCCACATGCTCGATACGTTTCAGGCCGACCCGGTGTTGGTCGCGGAGGTGCGGAAATCGCCGCGCTTGGTGATCCATCTGAAGAGCGAGGTTCGCGAGTTCCTCGGCGATGTCGAGCTGAGCGGCGTGCGCGTCGCCGCCGTCGACGGATCCGAGCGCTATGATCTGCTGGTGGACGGCGTGTTTCTCGAAATCGGTCTGGTTCCAAATACCGCCCCGCTCGCCCGGTTGCTCGCGCTGAACGACAATGGCGAGGTGCCGGTCGGGCGCGACCAGTCGACGGCGGTGGCCGGCCTGTTCGCGGCCGGCGATGTGACCGACGAGCCCGACAAGCAGATCAGCATCGCGGCCGGGGCGGGGGCGCGCGCCGCTCTTGCCGCCGACCGTTATCTGAACCGGCTTGCGCAGTAGGGTTGTGCGACCGCGGCAGGCTTCCCCGATGCCCTCCCGATTCCAGGCCGGGACCGGGTAGGGCCTTCTATATCGGCCGTTTGGCCTCAAGCCCCGAGCGGTCGTTCCGCCGCCGGGTTCGCGCTTTTTCCGGCAGCCGATACGGTTCGTGATCTGCGCCAAAAACCGCCGACCCCGCCTCATCGTCGCATCGGGCAGCCTCGTATGAACGGCGGATCGGCCGGCCGATCGAGCGTCCATCGGTTGACCTGGATCAAGGCACCCCGCCGCCCGCGCCGATAGGAACCGGGCATGGACGGCTGAAGTGGACCCCATCCGTGGGACCGCTCGGACCGGTTTCTTAGTTGGAAGCTGGACCGTTCCGACCTTGTGAAGCCCTTATGCGATCAAAGCCTGTTGTGGTTGTGGCGGCTGTGGGCATATGGGC
>Ga0209062_1001404_pt1 | contig 43147 bp, 41 predicted proteins | sample Coa_R2_2_FD_187158 | JGI IMG/M metagenome (GOLD analysis project Ga0209062, IMG submission 187158) | Surface soil microbial communities from Centralia Pennsylvania, which are recovering from an underground coalmine fire - Coalmine... | ecosystem: Environmental > Terrestrial > Soil > Unclassified...
GTATCGGCTCAGCTTCTTGCTGGCGAGCATGGTCGGCGGGCTCTCCAGCGTCTGCATCAAGCAACTGTTGTTGCCCATCCAGGTCAGTCAGCTCGCTCCCCACGCGACCGCGACCGCCTTTGCCCTCATCGCCTCGCTGGGGGCCTGCGCCGGGCTGATCGCTGCCCCGCTCTCAGGGGCGCTCAGTGATCGCACGACCGCGCGCTGGGGACGGCGGCGCCCCTGAGAGCGGGGGGAACCTTGATCGCGGTGGTGGGCCTGCTCACAATGGCGTGGGCCAGCACCATTCCCATCTTGCTCGCCGGGGAGCTTCTGGCGCAAGTTGGGGTCGATACCATCCTGGCGACCGTGACCGCCCTGCTGCCCGATCAGATCCCGCAGCAGCAGCGAGCAGGTCCCGCGGCGCTCAACGGCATGGCTCCCATCGTCGGGGGCGTACTCGGCCTCGTCCTGGTCACACGCCTGACGGCCCCTGGCAGCGTGTGGCAGGGCTACGTGCTTTTAGCCCTGGTGTCGGCGGCGTGCATCGGTCTGTTTCTGCTCGTGCTGCGCGAGCGACCCATCAGCCGCCAGGACGTGGCGCCCTTTGCGTGGCGCGCGTTTCTGGCGGGCTTTGTGCAGCCGCTTGGCAGCCGTGACTTTGCCTGCACCTTGCTCTCGCGCGCGCTCGTCTTCTTGAGCTTCACCGTGCTCGGTAGCTACCTGTTCTTTTATCTGAGCCAGGGACTGAGGTTGCCAGTGGCAGAAGCGGCTCAGGCCGTGACGACGTTTCAAGTACTTTCAACGACAGCATTGACTATCGTCGCGCTGCTCGCGGGGGCGCTGGTGCAGAGGTTTCAGCGACTCAAGCCCTGCATTATCACCGGCGCGCTGGTCATGGCCGCAAGCCTTCTGCTGCTGGTCGCCGTTCCCACCGGGCGCGGGCTGCTGGTGGCAGCCGTCCTCTTTGGGGGCGGCTTTGGTGCGGTGCTCGGCGTGGACATTACCCTGGCGATCCGCGTCTTGCCCAACGCGGCTGAGCGGGGTAAGGATCTGGGCCTGATCTCGGCAGCGATCTTCCTGCCCCTGATCGCCAGTCCGCTCATCGGTGCGCTGATCCTCACCACCGTTCACAGCTTTGCCGTCCTCTTTGGCGTGGCGGCGGTGGCGAGTGTGCTGGCAGCAGCGTTCATTGTTCCTCTGCGAGCCGTGCGATAAGCTCGCAGAGAGCGGGAACACCAGAGGAGCAAGAGCACCCGTGTAGAGGTATCCGGCGGCTTTCTCATGAAACAGTTGTGCTTGCGGCGCTCACATGTGTAGCAGGCGCTCCGCGTTGCCGTGGGCGATCCGCTCGCGGTCGGCGCTACTCACCGGGAGCAGGTCCAGGAAAGCGCGAGCCTCGTCCATCAACCTGAAGGGATGGTCGGCTGAGAACATGATGCGCTCGACCCCGACCTGCAGAAAGAGAGTGAGAAAAGTCTGGGTCCAGTTGAAGCCACCAAAGGTATAGTGCAGGTTCTCGCGCAGGTAAGCACTGATTGGGCGCTGCAGCTTCGTCACCGCCGAAGGGAGAGCCATTTCGAGCCTGTCCAGCATAAATGGCAGCGCCTCACCCATATGGCCGATCACGATTTGCAGGGTGGGATAGCGGTCGAATGCTCCTGCCAGGATGAGCCGCAGCACATGGGTCGCCGTCTCGATGTGCCAGCCCCAGGCCCCGGTAGCGAGCCCGAAGGCGACCTCTGGCGCGAAGTTGCCGGTGTAGTACGTCTCGACCACCGGCTGGGGAGGCGGGGTGGGATGCAGATAGATTGGCACCTGCAACGCCTCGGCCCGCTCCAGAATCGGCCAGAAAAAGGGGTCGTCCAGGTAGCGGCCTTTGCTATGCCCATTGATCAGCGCGCCCTTGAAGCTGTGTTCGCGCACCATGCGCTCAAGTTCATCGGCGGCAGTCTCAGGAGCCGAGGTCGGCAGGGCGGCGAAGCCCGCGAACCGGTCAGGGTGGCGCCGTATCGCCTCGGCCAGGTGGTTGTTCATCTCGCGGGCGAACGGCACCGCCTCGGTCGCGTCGAGCTGCTCCACGCCGGGAGCTGTCAGCGACAGAACCTGCATATCAATCCTGGCGGCATCCATAGCCGCGATCCTCCCCGCGTCCAGGTCACATAGCTGGTCCACAATCGAACCACGACCCGCCAGGTACTTGCCGGGACCGGCGATAAATGCCGGAGTCGCATAATGCTCTTCAAGAGTTATTGTTCGCATTGGTTTGTGATAAGCTGCTTGTGTCATGGTATTATCCTCCTCATCCAATATATTACCAGACATGGGGGATCAGATGATAGCGACCTCACCCTACTCGCTTCCTGCCATGTGAGCTTGCGCAGGTCGTCTCATACTGATCGTACCATTGATGTGTTGTTGCTCTTCAATGAACGACAGCCAGTCCTGACAGCAGAGGAAAACGACAGCATCAGTGATTTCGCTCTCGACACCACCGCCGCTCTGAACACGCGCTAGTTCGGCACACAGAGACTGCGACTTCGGCTCAGCCATGAACTGTTTATAGGCACTCGCGACGAGGATACCGCCGTTGGGCACCAGAATGCCATAGCGGGGCAGCCGTCCCAGATTCCATCCCTTCCCTCCCACAATTTGAGGGCCGAGGGACGCGGCCTCGTCATACGACACAAGGTACCGGGTCTTGAGAGCTTCTCTCTTTCTTTTCATAGTTTGGAAATGCGCCCATTAAGTATAGCTGAAAAGAAGTGCAAGCGACTTATCAAACGCTTAACATCCTCTCTCTCCTCATGCCGTTTGGATGGTAGCGATAAAGTGGATGGCAGAGAAAACGCGCAGCACACACAGTAGCGCAGTGTATCTCTGTTTGTGTTACACTCTAGGCAGACCGAACAAAGCGGTGAGTTCCGGCAGGATTGCGGAGCGCCAGAAGAAGCCGCCGGTCTTCTAGGCCGTGCGCAGCGTCACCAACTTCCTCTATTGAGATAGAGATGTATATTACACTTTAGCCTGTGAACTGGTATGAAAGGGGACCACGCACTGATGGACGAACGAACTGGATATGTGATTACCGCCGAGCAGTTGCCGATGCAAACTGAACCAGATCTCGGCATACGCTGGCGAGTCGCCATTGATCGGAATGTGGGCTGCCGGAATCTGGAACAGCGCATTTTTTGCTACGGGCCTGGCAACAAGCTTGAGATGTCGCATGACGGCAGCGAAGACATCATCTACGTTGTAGCAGGACAGGGAAGAGCAACCATTGACGGGAAGGTGTACCTTCTCAAGCCAGGCATCGGTATGCTGGCACCGCCTGCGAGCTGTTATAGCATTGAAAACCGAAGTGAACAGGATTTACTGCTGATCTCAGTTCTTTCTCCCCAGCTCGGACAACCAGCTCCCGGAGCGGCTGAGTGCGAAGTTGCTCCCTTGAGCAAGCATATCGTTGATGAGGCTGAACAGGAAATATTGCCAGCAGGTGATCGCTGGTTTAAGCTGCTGGTGAACCCACGGATGGGCTGCCAGAACGTGACACAGTTTGTCGGCTTCATTCCGCATGGCCGCGCCCCCTTCCATACGCACACCTATGAAGAAGTCATCTATATCATAGAAGGCGAGGGCGTGGTTCATATTGGGGCTGGTGACTTTCCTATCAAAGTGGGCAGTAGCGTCTATTTGCCGCCGTTGCTCCCCCATTGTATTGAGAATACCGGGAACGATCCAATACGCTTGCTGGGCGTATTTTGTCCGGCAGGCGATCCCGGCTCAAAAGCATCTGAGGAGAAACGAGCAAAGTAAGCGCGCTGATAGAGGCTCACCAGCCCGGCCAGCGGATGACCCAGACCTGGATACTCAGACCCAAACTGCTGCTCCCTGATATGCAGCGCACGTTGATAGCGTAGCTCTGCTTCAGCATATCTCCCCTGCTGACGGTAGAGATTTGCTAATCCGATAAGTGGATAGGACATCAAAGGATATTCTACCCACTTATCGGATTCTCCCATTTTTCATCACCAGATACCACCAACCTACCGTCGCGAATCTGACGGCCAAGTGACTGCTACCTGTTCTGGTATCCTTTGCTTCTCTCCTCTACACTAGATTCAAGTGAACAAAAATGCACGTTTACTCTCTCTGGCGCAATATGTCTTTCCTCCATTGAGACGGAACGGATTTTGCTCAATGGTACCTTTTGTTTTTTGAGAAGGAGATCCGCTGGGTGCGACCCTGTGTCGAGAGGGTCAGGATCTAGTTTATGGTAGAAGAAGCCTATGAAAGGCCAAAGACGCTCGCGTCTCTTCACTGCCGCTTTCGCGCTTCTGCTAACGGGCCTGCTCGTTGGTGGTTTTTTCAGTAGCTTGCGCGCGACCCACGCGGCTGTATCCTACTGTCAGGTGACCTACACACTGACGAACCAGTGGTCCGGTGGTTTCGGAGCCAATATCACTATTGAGAATACGAGTTCGTCTGCATGGACGAGCTGGAGCCTGACCTTTACCTTTCCGGCCAGTGGTCAGAGTGTCACGCAAGGGTGGAATGGCACCTTTAGCCAGTCTAACCAGGATGTGACGGTGATCAATGCGAGCTATAATGGGAGTGTTGCGGTGAACGGGACCGCCATTCCAGGCTTCAATGGTGCCTGGACGGCCAGTAATCCCATCCCGACCGCTTTTAACGTGAACGGCAATGTCTGTAACAGTCCATCTATGACACCCACTCCGGGGACCACGCCTACGTCCACTCCAGGCATGACGCCTACACCCACATCCACACCTCCTGTCTTCACGCCTGTTGTGACGCCCACGCCGCTCACGCTAACCGGCAGCCACACAGGCAATGCCACCTGGTTTTCTGGCCTGGGCAGCCCCTATGGTGGGTGCGGTGTGCCGCAGGCAAATCTGGATTCTCAGTTCTTTGTCGCGCTCAACGTCCAGAACACACCAGGGAACTACAGCACCTTTCTCTCCCGCCCGATTGCAGCGCAAAGTGCAAGCGCAGTTGGGATGTTTAGTAACGGTCTCAACTGCGGACGCTGGGTTCAGGTCACTATCGGCAACAACTGCACAGGAATCAATGATGGTGCGCCCGGCCAGCCGTTCTGCCGCAATGGGAGTTGGGTTGCCGATAAGTACAATGGGGCAACCCTCAACATGCTCGTGGCCGATAGCTGCCAGGATGGGAATGCCTGGTGTCGTGACGATCCCAATCACCTTGATCTCGTTCAGAGTTCCTTGAATCAGTTTCTCTTGAATGGGCAGCCCGTTGGCAATATGTATCCCAATGCCTGGAATAACCGCCAAATTAGCTGGCAGTTCATTCCGGCCCCAAACTACACTGGCGACATCCAGATCGGCTTCTTGCAAGGTGCCAGCCCATTCTGGTCAGCAATCTCTATTACCCACCTGGCTAATGGCATTCACGGGGTAGAGTATAACCAGAATGGCGCCTGGGTCAACGCGCCGATGGACAGCGACATGGGGAATGACTACGTGATCCTGCCTACCACGCCAGGGGGCGCGAATTACCAGATTCGCGTGTTCGATTCCTCAAACCAGGCGATCAACAATGGTCGTATCTACCGCTTCTCATACCCCGGCAGTTGTGGTTCGTCGTGCCCCACCCCGTACCTTGTGACGACCTATACAACAAGCTAGAAGAAGGGAGGCTGGAGCGTGAATCCTCACGGGTATATCCAGACGGTTTTGGCGCCCCCCTTGATCAGGTGAGCCTTGCCATTCTCGTTCGTTTCGACATCTTGTGCGGTGATATGCTGCGCCACCTTCACTGAAGGCTGAGCCAGGTCTGCCTCCTCCTAAGGAGGGGTCGCATCGTGCTATGTTCTCCCTGTACTCTGTGATACAGACTCACACTTGTGTAAGCCTGGGGGGCGCTTCGGCTTCTCTCTGTTGCAACCGAGGCAGGGTTTCCGCCATGACTGCCTGAGCGACGATTCCTGAGAGAGCCGTGACAACCCCAATCGCCCCAATGGCCCACACGACCCCAAACAGGTCAGCGATCACTCCGGCGAGCACCGCTCCCAGCGCATATCCCCCATCGCGCCAGAGCCGGTAGACGCCCACTGCTGAGGCTCGCCATTCTGGATGGGCCACGTCCGCGATAGAAGCGAGCAAGGTAGGGTAGACCAGAGCCGTTCCTACTCCCAGCACTCCCATCGTGAGCGCCCACCATCCAAACCCGGCAAGCCACGGCAACGCGCCAATGGCGATGCCTTGCAGGATCATGCCCCCCACAATCATGCCTTTGCGGCCCAGTCGGTCAGAGAGCGCGCCTGTTGGGAACTGCATGAGGCCCCAGACGGCTGGATAGATTCCGGTTAACACCCCAATTTGGGTGAGGCTGAGTCCATGTGCGGCGAAAAAGAGTGGGAAGATTCCCCAGGCCAGACCGTCATTCAAGTTGTTCACCAAACCCGCCTGGCTCACCCCGAAGAGTGTCCGATTCTTCCAGGAGGTGAGCAGGAAAATCTCTTTGAAGGAGGGGGTTGTCCTGAGCTGATCTGACGCTGGGAGAGCCGATAGCACGGGAGGAGCCGCCCGACGCGTGGAATCGTCGGGTTGGGTAAGCAGCGCCGCTTCGTGACAGGCATACCCATGCGACTCGCGCACGAACAGCAGCGAGAGCAGCAAGCCGAAAGCCGCAAACGCAAGTCCGGGCAGGAACGGCGCTGGACGCAGGCCATAGGTTGCGGCAAGGGCACCTGCTGCAATGGCGGACACGGCTACCGCTCCATAGCCCGCAGCCTCATTGAGGCCCATCGCCAATCCTCGGCGCGCCACCCCTACCAGGTCAATCTTCATGATCACCGTCGTGGACCAGCACAGACCCTGATTGATGCCTAAAAGCACATTGGCGAACACAATCCACCCCCAGGCGGGTGCGAAGATGATGAGCAGGGGCACAGGCAATCCGAAGAGCCAACCTATCACCAGCACTCCCTTGCGCCCGATGCGATCACTGAGGCGGCCCGCAAGCAGGTTCGCCGTGGCTTTCACCAGACCAAAGCTCACGAGGAACGAGAGGACGGCAGTGGTCGAGGCCAGGCCAAAGACGCGTTGGCCCAACACTGGGACGATGCTGCGTTCAAGGCCCACCATCGCACCGACAAAGGCGTTAATGAGCACTAGCAAGCTGAACTGCTGCCAGTTGGCACGCAGACCAAGCTGGACAAGGGAAAGCCGCTGGTCAGGAGCCGGGGAAACATCGTTACTGGATGGCACAGCGGTTGGCTCCTGCTTCTAGCTCAGTCACATCACGCTCTGGTGACTGGCCCAGCTCATTGAGTCGGACAATGTGTTGGTAATTGGGAGGCGTCGGCGGAATGCGCGCGAGAAGGGATTGGATGAATTCCTCTTGCGTCTGCTGGAGAACGCTCCTCTGTGCTTGCGCCTCGGCCATCGTTGTCAGAACGGGAACACCATCGAAAGCGATGGGTGTGCTGCTATGCCCTGGCAGGACGATAGTCTCTGGAGGAAGCGCAAGGAGCCGGTGGAGACTGTGGTAGAGCGCCGTGGCATGTGCTCGTGTTTCCTGCGCGTTTGCCTCCAGGTCTGGTCGGCCCACTCCGGTGGGAAAAAGGGTATCCCCGGTGAAAAGCAGCGTGTGGTTGAGCAGATAGCAAGCGCTTTCCAGAGTATGGCCTGGCGTGTGCAGGGCCGTTAAAGAGACGGGGCCAAGTGAGAGCGTGTCGCCATCACGCAGGGCGCGAAAGGGAAACTGCACTCGCTCTTGATGAGGCAACAACAGGTGCGCGCCGCTGGCTTGCGCAAGCTGACGGGCGCGTGAGAGATGATCCGCATGGATGTGGGTGTCCAACACATGGGTAATGCGCCAGCCACATGTTTTCGCGAGTTGGAGATAGATATCTGGGTCAAGAGAGGCGTCAATCACCGTCGCCTGATCACCTGCTCCAATCAGGTAGGAGAGGCACCCTTTGCCCGTGCGCCGGATCTGGAGGACACCAGCCATTCCATCAGGCACGGATACTACAGCAGTATTCCAGGCCAGGCTCCAGGCTTTCATGCCCCCTTCCAGCGAGAGCGCCTGAAAACCACGCGTACATAACTGTGAGGCGGCGATTTGACTGGTTTTTCCTGCGGCACACACCGTCACCACGGGTCGATCCGTAGGCAATGCAAGGGAGACTAATGCCTCTGGATCGTGGGCCTTGAGCGCCTCATAGGCGTCGAGATGGAAACTGCCGGGAATGGCCCATTCCTGGCGCTCCGTCTTCGGACGAACATCCACAATCGAGACGGCGCGTCCTTCTTCAAGCCAGGTCCGTAATGTTTCAACGGAAATGGTGTTCATGCTTCTTGTTCCTTTCCAATGGCGAGAGGCAGCCCTCGTGTCCGCCATTCCACCACACCCTCGTTCAGCCGACGTGCCTGGTATCCACGAGCGCGCAAGAGCGTGACCGCCTCATCGGCAAAGACACAGTAGGGGCCGCGACAGTAGGCCACGACCTCCTGGTCGGATGGAAGTTCCGCGAGGCGTGTGTCCAGCTCAGCCAGCGGGATGGAACGCGCCCGGGGCAGATGAGCGGCCTGATATTCTTCTCGTGGGCGAACATCGAGAAGGATCACGCGCTCCTCTTGCAGGGCCGCGCGGAGTTCGTCCACGGTAATCGAACGAAAGGTGGCACGATCCTGCAAAAAGGTTGCCACCAGGCGCTCGATTTCTGCCAACTGCTGCTCTCCGCAGGTGCGCAGGCTCAACCAGAGCTGGCTCACACCCTCCCCTGCCAGAGAGTAATAGATGGACACCCCAGCCCGACGCGTCTCCACCAGACGGGCAGCACGTAAGGTCTGAAGATGTTGGGAGGTATTGGCGATGGACATCTCCGTTTCACTCGCCAGAGCCTCAACGGTGCGCTCCCCTTGAGCCAGGACATCGAGGAGTTCGAGCCGGTGGGGATTCGCCATGGCGCGGCTCATACGCGCGAACTGCTCATACAGCAAGGTTTTGAAATGGCGTTTCTCTTGCGGATTCATCGCTGCTCCTTTTCATCATTCGACTATTCAATATATTACTTGAATATCGAACCTCTGTCAAGGAGCAAAGATGATCAGGCGGGCGCGACATTTTCCTCAGATGTTCAACTGAGAGGTTGATGTCCACTCTGTCCACACACTGGTTCGTTCTCAGCTATTTCAAGCGAGACTTCAGAATGCGCATGAATACCTGACCGGCGCTCTAGAGCGGTATACATAACTATTGAGCCGTTGCTGTTGAGTTAGAAGGTGGATAGCCACAATGGGTAAACCAACCGAGAGCATCAGTCGTTGGGATGAGATCCAAAGCTGTGGCAATGGCCTCTTGGAGCAATTCCCTGCTGCGAGCACCTTGCCGCCGCAGGAAGGTCTTCTATTTGGAGAAAGCCTCCTCAATGGGCGAAAAATCTGGCGAGTAGGCAGGCAGAAAGAGGAGACGACAGGAACGCCCTTCAATAGCTTGCTTGACACGAGGCGAGAGGTGAATCGAGAGATTGTCCAGGATCACGATTTGTCCTGGGCGCAGGCTGGGAGCGAGGAGTTGCTCCACATAGATCGCAAAAGCAGCGCTATCAGCTGCTCCGTCCAGCACAAACGCGGGTCCCATGCCTGTAAGCGACAGGGAAGCGATCACAGTCATGATGGCTCTATAATTGCGGGGCACTTTGCCGTAGGCTCGCTGCCCTTTGGGAGCGTAGGCATACAACGGGGTCATGGCAATGGGCGAGCCGGTCTCATCCACAAAGACCAGGTCCGAAGAAGGCAAGCTCGCAGCCATTGTGCGCCAGGCTGCTCGTTCCGCTTCTTTCTGCTCGTTTGCTCTCAGGGACTTTTTTTCGAGTCCAGCCCAAAGCCATTCTGGCGCGACTGATGGAAGCAGTGCTGACTCTGATCCCGGTCCTGGCTTCCCACATCTGGCAGTGCTGCTCTCGGCTGGCATCGGGGTTGGCCTCTAACTATTCGAGCAGACCAGCCCGCAAGGCCGATCCTTTGAGGTTGGGGCATCCTGGGCTCGCTTTGGGCAAGAGCTGCCCGCTCTCTCGTCGCGCTTTGAGATCGCGCTTGACGGTGGCCGTGGAAATGGCAAACATCTGTGCGACCTCGGCCTGGCTCTTTCCCTGGTTGATGGCTCGCAACACTCGTTGCCGCAAGTCTTGAGAATAGGCTTTCATGCTCACAGTTTATCATAGATCAACCCTTATGTATACCGCTTTAGGATACCATAGACCGGACATTCGCGATTGCGCAGGCTCCGCCAAACCAATCATCTTGCTGTTGGCACGCATGCGACTTTTTCTCGTGATACTGCTACGGAACATACGCTACAACGCAGCAGATATCATGTTTTATCGGAACCATTGACCAGGAGAAGCGACCTTACTTAGACGCCATTTCGTCAGTAAAGACACCCGCCTCTTATTTTCTCAGGGCAAACCTGGCGTTATCTTGTATGTCCAAAGAATACCAATCTCCCGTCAAGAACCTGTCAAGCCCAAACATGAAAAATGTCAAGAGAGTCAAGATAAGAGCTCGACAAGTGAGACTCTACGAAAAACCGCGCGTTCGGTTGCAGGCCAAAGGGTGCGTGACCTACCTGCGAATATGTTCATATATACACATATAATCGAAATGCTGAAAATGGTGAAGAAAATGACAAAAAATGTTGTTCATTATTTCCCATTAGAGAATGCATGATTACTTCAGAGAAGAACTTCTTGTTAGTTCCAACATATGGAGGAATACATGCGCAACACCTTCGGATTTGAGGCTCTTCGGCACGTTTTTAACGATAGCGCAAGCGATGTGCGCCGCAAGATCCTCGGCATTTACCTGGTCCTGATTCTCTTCAATGTGATCATCTGGGCTCTCGTGTTACTTGGTTTTGCCCCCTACCCGGCTCTGTATGGGACAGCCGCGCTTGCTTATAGCTTCGGCCTGCGACACGCCGTTGATGCTGACCATATCTCTGCCATTGATAACGTGACCCGCAAGTTGATGCAAGAGAACAAACGTCCGGTAGCGGTTGGTTTTTTCTTCGGCCTGGGTCACTCGACAATTGTTCTCATTCTGGGGATAATCGTCGCAATCTCTGCCGCTCTCTTAAAAGTAGATTTACAACTCCAGAGTATCGCGGGAGCGGTGGGAACCAGTGTTTCCGCGCTTTTCCTCTACCTGATCGCTTTCCTCAATCTGATCGTGTTAGTAGATATTTTCCGCACATTCCGCAAAATCCAGCGCGGAGAGAGCTACAGTGAGCAAACACTCAATGAGGTGTTAAATCAGCGCGGATTTCTAGCTCGCTTCTTTCGTCCGCTTTTCAAAGTGACGACCAAAAGCTGGCATATGTACCCCATCGGCGTGCTTTTCGGGCTCGGTTTTGAGACCGCCACGGAGATCGCCATTCTCGCAATTTCCGCAGCGACCGTGTCGAAAGGCTTACCAGTATACCTGAGCCTGCTCTTTCCTCTGCTCTTCGCAGCGGGCATGACACTGATTGACGCGACTGATAGCATTCTCATGCTGGGAGCCTATGGATGGGCCTTCGTCAAACCGGTGCGCAAACTCTACTATAATATGAACATCACGCTCGTTTCTGTGTTGATTGCCTTCGTCATCGGTTCTATCGAAGTGCTCAGCGTGATCGCTAACGAGTTCAATCTGCAAGGTAGTCTCTGGGACGCGGTCAGCAATCTGGATTTTGGCACGATTGGATTTCTGATTATTGGCCTGTTCATCGGCTGCTGGATTGTTTCGATGCTGATTTACAAGCTCAAACGCTACGATCGACTCGGCGAGCAACAAGTAGAAAAGGTGCAGGAGACTATTTCCATCTAGCTTCGAGAGGAAAAAGCCTGCAGGAAGAAAGGGAGTGGCTCCCGCAGTCGCCGGGCGACTGCGGGAGCCACTCCCTTTCAAATTTCAGGAGAACGTCTCAGAGGGAGCTGTCGCTTCTTCTGCCAACACTTGTCCTCTGAACTGACTATTATACAGTTCAGCATAGAAGCCTGCGCGCGCCAGCAGTTCCTGGTGCGTGCCCTGTTCGACGATTGCGCCGTGATTCATGACCAGGATCAGATCAGCATCACGGATCGTTGAGAGGCGGTGAGCAATCACAAAGCAGGTACGGCCTTGCATAAGCTGGCTCATAGCTTTTTGGATCAGCAGTTCAGTGCGAGGATCAACATTGCTGGTGGCCTCGTCGAGGATTAGCATCTCAGGGTTAGCCAGAAAAGCGCGGGCGATGGTGAGCAACTGTTTCTGGCCCTGCGAGATATTCGTAGCTTCCTCGTTGAGGATGGTCTGATAGCTCTCGGGCAGGGTCCTGATAAAGTGGTCGGCGTGAGCCGCCTGAGCCGCCTGAACAATCTCTTCTTCTGTGGCGTTCTCGCGCCCGTAAGCGATGTTCTGACGGATGGTATCGCTAAAGAGCCAGGTGTCTTGTAGCACCATACCAAAGCTACGTCGCAATGCACCGCGTTTGCGCTGTGTAATATCCACGCCATCGACCAGAATCTGACCAGCTTCGATCTCGTAGAAGCGCATGAGTAAATTGACCAGCGTTGTTTTGCCGGCACCAGTTGGACCGACAATGGCGATCCTCTGCCCGGCCTGGATGTCGATGTGCAGATCATCCATCAGAATCTGGTTCGCTTGATAGCCGAATCTGACGTGTTGAAATTGGACTGAACCAGCACGCAAGGGATCAGCGGTCGTCAGAGCATCAACGACCGCTGGCGGTTCTTCCGGCTGGTCAAGCAGTTCAAAGATGCGTTCAGCCGAGGCTATGGACGACTGAATGACATTGGCGATGTTAGCCAGCATAGCGATTGGCTGGGTAAATTGTTGCGCGTACTGGATGAAGGCTTGTACGTCGCCAATGGCGATGGTCCCGCTGGTCACCAGGATACTGCCCACAACGGCGATAGCGACATAGGCAAGATTGCCAATAAACATCATCAGAGGCATGATGATCCCAGAAACAAACTGTGCTCGCCACCCGGCTTCATAAAGCTGCTCGTTCAAAGCTGTAAAAGTTGCAATGACCTTTGCCTCACATCCGAACGCCCTGACAACCTTATGACATGTATACATTTCTTCCACGTACCCGTTGAGCGCTCCCAGTGCTTTCTGCTGTTGCCGGAAGTAGTTTTGTGAATACCTGGCAATTCCCATGCTGAGCATCATGCTCAATGGCAGCGTACCCAGGACCATCAGGCAAAGCTGCCAACTGATGGTCAGCATCATCAGAAGCACCCCGAGAATGGTCACCGCCGAAGTGATCACCTGAGTACCGCTCTGTTGCAAGGTGTTGCCGAGATTATCTATATCGTTGACTGCGCGGCTGAGGATCTCTCCATGTGGATGCGCATCAAAAAATTTGAGAGGCAGGCGCGCAAGCTTTTCATCGACGTCTCTGCGCAAACGATAGACCGTCTTCTGGGCAACATCTGCCAGGACATATTGCTGCACAAACATACAGATCGCACTGAGCAGGTACAAACCAGATAAAAGCAGCAGGATCTGACCAATATAGGCGAAATCGAGTCCTGGAGCCGGCTGATGGTTTTGCAGTGCCCGGTAGTTTGCCAGGGCACCGACGAATAGTCTGGTGGTAGCCAGACCCAGAATTTTCGGAGCAGTGATGGTGAAGACCGTGCCGATAATCGCGGTACACAGCACCAGCAGCAGGTGGTACTTGTGAGGGCGAAAACAGCTCAGCAGACGTTTGAATGTACCTTTGAAATCTTTTGCTTTCTTCCCAGGCTGGCCCATTGAGTTCATTTCGCTGCTGCCTGGCGGTCCCAATCCATCGACTGCGGCTCGTTTGCGCTGTTTTTGCTCTTCGCTCATGCAAATTCCTCCTCAAGCTCTTGCGACGACAGCTGCGAGGAGACTATTTCGCGATAAACCTCGCAGGTGTTCATCAGTTCCCGATGGGTACCAAGGCCAGCAATCTGTCCTTCGTCCAGAACAATAATCTGATCTGCGTTCATAACAGTATTGATCCGCTGTGCGACTATGAACACAGTGGAATAGAGGGTCTCTTTTTTTAGGGCTGCACGCAACCTGGCTTCAGTCTTGAAATCCAGCGCGGAGAAACTATCGTCAAAGATATAAATCTCAGGCCGCCTGATCAGAGCGCGAGCGATTGAGAGCCGCTGCTTCTGACCGCCTGAAAGATTGCTGCCGCCCTGAGCAACTTCAGCTTCAAATCCCCCTGGCAGCTTCGCAATAAATTCACCGGCCTGCGCAACCTCAGCGGCGTGTTCGACTTCTGCCGACGAGGCGTTGTCATTGCCGAAGCGGATATTCTCGGCAATAGTGCCAGAGAAGAGCAGAGCTTTCTGCGGGACGAAACCGATGCGGGCGCGCAGTTGCGCCTGCGCTATCTCACGCACATCTACGCCGTTCACCAGGATGTGTCCGTGATCGATATCATAAAAGCGGGGGATCAAACTGACCAGGGTCGATTTACCAGCTCCTGTTCCCCCAATGATCGCTGTCACCTCACCGGGCCGGGCAGTAAACGAAATATGAGTCAGAGCGGGCTCTTCTGCGCCGGGATAGCTGAAAGTCACGTCCTGGAACTCCACGTACCCTCCCAGGTTATCAGGGCTTTTCACCTGATCTGCATCTGTGATAGAGGGCTGCACCGCCAGTACCTGGTTAATGCGTGTGGCGGCAGCCGAAGCGCGGGCAAGCATTGCGACCATCATCGAGGCCATCAGCAGCGCGAACAGAATCTGCATAGCATACTGTAAAAATGCAAAAAGTGATCCGACTTGCATCTTTTCAGTATTGATGCGGATGGCATCGAACCAGATAATAGCGATGCTGGAAAGATTGAGAATCAACAACAAGATTGGCATAAGAGAAGAGACCAGGCGATTGACGGTGATGGCTACACGGGTTAACTCTCTATTGGCCTGGTCAAAACGCTGTTCTTCATAGTTGGTGCGGTCGAAAGCCCGGATGATACGTACGCCGGTCAGGTTTTCATTCAGGATGAGATTAAGCCTGTCCAGTTTGCTCTGAATAACCGTGAACAGCGGAATTGCCTGGCTCATCAAAAAGAGTATAACACCCAGCAGGAGCGGAATAGCAACAGCAAAAATCCAGGAGAGCCCGAGGTCCTGGTTAACTGCCAGGATAATGCCGCCGATCATCGTGATGGGGGCCGTGACCATCACGTTGAGAAATAAAACCAGCGCATTCTGTACCTGCGTCGTATCATTTGTTGTGCGAGTAATGAGCGAAGCTGTACTGACCGTATCAAACTCGGCAGGAGAAAAACGCTCCACATGAGTAAATACCTGGTTGCGGATGCTTTTGCCAAAACGTAGGGCGATCCTGGAAGAGCAAAAAATGCCTACGATGGCACACAGAATACCTCCAAGTGCCACCAACAGCATCAGACCGCCTGTGGTCCAGATATAGCGCGGGTCGTTGTTAACGATCCCGTTATCCACAATCGTTGCCATCAGGCCCGGCAAAAAGAGATTGGCTAGGGCTTGCCCCAATGCAAGCGCCAGGACAACCACGAGCAGACTCCGGTATGGTTTGAGGAACCACAAAAGTTTCATCATGCTTTCTAACTCCATTCGCCTTAACAAGGTGGGATTGATCGGCACCTGGGAATCTTTGTTCGCAAAGGCTCATCTGGCAACAGTCCGCCGGGTGCTGAAGCCACTCTGGTTTCTCCAGATAGCGGAGAGCTTGTGCCAGGGCATCAAAATCTTCGGAGGTTCTCAGATTTGATGAAAGAGACTTCAGGGTCGTGTTAATAAGCTCGTCCAACCCACCGGTGTCTTTGAGTGACAGGAGGGCCGTGGCCAGTTCCTCTTGTTCGGCGCTCATCTGATGCTTACAAGCAAAGAGCAGGGCGGCAAAAAGGTTTGCCTGCTCTTGCTCGAAGGTTTGCAGCTTCCCCTGATCGCTCTTCAGCAAGGTGGCGAAATAAGTAGCAACATTTTGCTCGGCAAGCCGCCTATCGGTATGCAGGGAAGCGTAATCGGCGATACAAGGATGCAAGCTGTAGCGGTCCAGCCCTCTCGATTCCAGGAGCCCGACGTCGCATAACTGATCTAACACTCCGACAGGAGCGCCAGTAGTAGCCAGAGCAGCTTGTTCTGAGAACGTGCTGGGCTTCGAGGGAAAAACCGAGAGGCAGCGCAGGGCGTTCTGGGCCTGTTTGTTTAAATGCTGGTCGCTTAACGCAATCGCCGCCCGCAGAGAGAGCGTAGAGTAAGCGGTAGCATGTTCCAACGTCATCAGCGGTTGCTCCAGTTGCAATCGGTTCTCTGGATGGCAGAGCAGCCCGAGCGCCAGTTGTAAACGTCGAGACTGATGGTTATGAGCTTCCAGACGCAAATGTTGCCCGATGAGCACGATCGCCAGAGGCAAACAACCGACACACTGGACCAGGTGTAACGAACGCTCCCGCGCCTCCCTCACAACGGTCGGCGCGATCCGCTCCAGCAGTTGGAGACCATGTTCTTCTGTCAGTTCGGGAACGGTAATCATGCACTCTCCTGCTGCATGGAGAGCAATGTTGGTAAAGCGCGTTGTCACCAGATAGGTGCAATACGGTCCACCAACGTGCATCAGCACAATGGCATCTTCTAAACGCCAGACATTGTCGATGATGAACAGCATCCGCCGGGTGCCAATCGCCATGCGCAGCCCGAGCAGCCAGGCATCGCGCGGCGTCAGGTCGCTGTTCGCGCTCGGCTCAGCCCCCAATAGTGCGCCCCAGCGACTCAAGATGTTCAGAATGTTGGGTTGAGGACCTACATCCACCCAGAGAATCCCTTCATAGAAACATTCTCGGACCTCCGCATCGCGGACAAAGGTTAGCGCCAGCGCTGATTTCCCTACCCCGGGCATCCCTACCAGGGCGAATGCATTTCCTTCCCGGGCGTTGCGAAGCTCGCTTTTGAGTCGATTCAGCAGCTCATCTCTTCCAACCAGCTTCCTGGTGGTGGGTAAAACCGGATCAAAGAGTGCTGGATGAGCCTCCTCTTCCTCTGGATCAGGAACCAGCCAGAGCTGGCTGGCGCTTTTCCCGAAAACCTCGCAGAGCTTGTTGCGAAAGTAAGGACTGCAATCGGTGAGACCTCGCTCCCAACGGCTTACTGTATTCAGCGTTGCCCCAATCATATCAGCAAGCTCTTGTTGCGACCAATGACGACGAATCCGTTCATCCCGCAAACGAATATTCGGTTTCCCCTTCTGGATGATCATTCTGCCCTCCATGACAGAAAACACTGTCTCGCCTACGTGACCGTTGAACTGGCTCTTTGTTCATGCAACGATTGTGCTCAACATCCTTGTGAAAAAGGTTCCTGAACACCACAGGGGGATGAACTGTCCTCCTGCGGGGATTTTTCTCTTTAGGAAGGGGGTCCTTTCTGATAAAGCACCAGGGAGGGAAATCCTCCCTGAGCGTCCAATTTAGTCATCACACAGCATCATCGACTCAAGGGCTACTGCATTGCTTGCCCAACAGTTCCTCAATGCTCATGCTCGTGATCGTGCTCATGATGGTGGTGCTCGTGAGTATGCCCATGCAAAGCGGGGTCGATGCGCTTGATGTTGGTAACTTTCCCCTCAAACAGCCAGCTTTCATAGGCCAGAATGGTATTCAATGCGCCCTGGACGATCTCTTCTTTGGCTTCCGGGTGCTCGGCGGCATATGCTCTGTACATTGCTGAGAGGCTCTCAAATCTGGGAAGGATCTCAGTGAACTCGATGATATGGAAAAACGCCGTGCCAGTCTCGCGATCAAGCTGCAAAGCTTCGCGCAAAGCCTGAGCTACCAGATCATTGCCGAAGAGCGAGCCTTCGATGATATAGAGATAGCCCATGACACCGTGGAGAGTATCAAGTATGTCCAGTCGCTCGTCCTGGCACACTGGGATCTGCTGAATAGTTTCATCTGTTTCGCCAAAGGCTTTCAGATCTTTGACGATTGCCGGAAGTCGGTTAATTAAGTGAGGCAAACATCCCTCTTTAAGCTTTGCCAGGCGATCTTCTGACGCTTTATAGAAGCCATAGAGTTTGCGTACAAACTGATGATAGTTTTCCCTGGTCTGGTCAAAAAAGAGCACCGTCTCGTACTGAGCATCAAACCTGTCGTGGTAATAATCGGTGCGTCTGACCAGCATTCTCATGATATCGGGATCGGATGTCGTCGTAGTCATGGCATGTTCTCCTTCTGCAAACTATGCAAACATACGCTTAAAACCTGCCTGGATCGCTGCACAGGTGGCCTGGATATCGTCCTTGCTGTGAGCATTGCTCATAAAGGCCGCCTCGAACTGACTGGGCGCAAAATAGACGCCTCGTTCTAGCATGGCCTGGAAAAAGCGGCGATAGCGAGCCACATCAGCAAAAGATCTGGCGCTGGCGTAATCGGTGATACGTACTTCGGCTCCGCGCTCCTGAGCGCTCCCACGATGAATCGGGGAGCTACATGCGGCAGCAGCGTTGGAGCGCGGAATGTTTCCAGGTACACCTCCTTCGGTGAGGAAATAGAAGCCAAACATGGTGCCGGCAGAAGCCACTTGCAACGGGATTCCTGCGGCGTCTGCTGCCTGACGGATGCCCTGCACCAGTTCCTCTGTTGCTTGCACAATCGAGGCAAATGTGCCTGGTTGGAGCAGGGTCCGCACGGTTGCCAGGCCGGCGGCCATAGCCAGGGGATTGCCGGAGAGCGTGCCAGCCTGGTAGACCGGCCCTGCCGGTGCGACCAGTTCCATAAAGCGCCTCTTACCGGCATAGGCACCTACCGGCAGTCCTCCTCCGATGACTTTGCCCAGGCAGGTGAGATCGGGGTCCAATCCCCAGAGTTCCTGTGCTCCGCCCGGCGCTACGCGCAGCCCCGTCATAACTTCGTCCAGGATGAAAAGCGCTCCATAGCGATGGCATAGCTCTTGCAAACCAGGTAAGAAACCCGGTTCGGGTAAGACAAAGCCCATATTGCCGGCAACCGGTTCAACAATCACACAGGCAATCTGCTCGGGAAATTGCTCAAAGAGCCGTCGTACCGCTTCCAGGTCGTTGTAGGGAGCACTGAGTGTATCCGCAGTACTGCTCGCGGGCACCCCTGGCGAATCGGGCAAGTTCAGGGTAGCGACTCCGCTGCCTGCCTGGACCAGCAAGAGGTCGGCGTGGCCATGATAGCAACCGGCAAATTTACAGATTTTCGCGCGCCCCGTTGCGGCCCTGGCAAGCCGCAGCGCACTCATTGTCGCTTCGGTACCGCTGTTGACAAAGCGCAGCATCTCCAGCGAAGGGAAGGTTTCGATCAGCAGTGAGGCCAGCTCGCTTTCAACAGCGGTAGGAGCGCCATAGCTGGTGCCGAGATCAACAGCAGCTTTCAGCGCCTCCACGACTCGCGGATGCGCGTGCCCCAGAATCATCGGTCCCCACGAGAGTACATAGTCGAGGTAGCGGTTGCCGTCTACATCCCACAGATACGCTCCTTGACCGCGTGCGATAAACCTCGGGACACCACCCACGCTCTGAAAAGCTCTCACCGGACTGTTCACTCCACCCGGCATCAGCTTGCGCGCTTCAGCAAAGAGACTCTCTGAGAGGGTCGTCTGTATCATCTGCATAGTTCGCGTCCTCCTTTTTTGCTTGTATCACCTGTCTAGCGCGGGCTCAGGTACCAGTGTTGAGAGCAAACGCTCCGCGGCTTCATGGCCAGAGAGCAGCGCCCCTCGTACTGAGAGCCCCTGGCGATAATTGCCTGCCATGAAAAAACCGGGCAGGCTGGTTTCCATCTCTTCAATGCATGCCAGGACGCGGTCATACCCAACGTTATACTGGGGAAGTGAATGGCTTAAATAGATATGCTTTATAAAGGTTGGCTGTCCCGTGATCTTGAGCAGTGGACGCAATTCGCGCAGAATAGTGGCTAGCAGTTTCCTGGTTGAGAATTGTGCTTCGAGTGGATTGCAGGCTCCACCGATAAAGTTAGTCAAGAGCACATGCCCCCGTGGGGCGCGCGAGGGATAGACGCTGGACGAGAAGAGCGTGGCTCGCAAGGTCAGTCCCTCGACAACAGGCACAAACAAGGCAGTCCCTTCCAGGCTATGACCAACCTGCTTACGACGAAAACCCAGGGCCAGAAGCGAGAGTGGTGGATATTCGACCTCTTTAAGTGGTGTGATATCACAGGCGGGTTCGATCTCAAGCGACGAGAGCTGGTAAAGTGGAGCCGTGCAGATAACCATATCAACGTCCATTTGTTCCTCCCGGCCCTCATTACGGGTGGTCACGCTCCAGCCAATAGCGGTGCGTTGCAGGCGAATAACAGGTGTATTCAGGCGTATATGCTCCTGAAGCGAGGCCGCGAGCGCATCGGTCAGCGTCTGGATGCCATTCTCGAATGAGAAGGTACGGGAGCGACCAGGTTGAGTCCCAGGCGCAGATCCAGCAGCCTGGCGCTTGCGTGCCTTCGCCATCTGTAAAAAGCCTTTGCTCAACGAACCATAGCGTTGCTCAACCTGAGACAAACCCAGCAGAGCGTGGCGAATCGAGAAGCGTTCGGGATCGCCAGCCAGTACGCTGGTGACAAACGTACTGAGGAGATAATCACAGCCCTCGTTGCCCAGGCGGCGGCGCGCAAAGGCAGCCACAGACTCTTCCCGGGCCGGGTCGCCCGCTTTGATCAATGGTTCCCGCAACAAGCGCAGCTTGCCAGGAAGAGAAAAAAGCCGCGAAGTGACAAAGGCCCTGGCTGAGCCAGGCATGAGCCACGCCCTGCCTCCACGCACAATGGCGAGCTTGTGGGTTGGCTGGCGAGCGGGACAACACTGCGTTTCCAGATCCAGTTCGCGCAGCAGTTCTTCGGTAATCGGGTCGATGCCCTCTATAGAGGAAGGACCATACTCGACCAGGTAATCATTGAGCCGTTCGCTGCGCACAACACCTCCGGCCCGCCCTGCGGCCTCGAAGATGGTCACAGCCACGTCGTGTTGCCTGAGTCGATAGGCAGCAGTCAGGCCGCTGATGCCCGCTCCGATGATTGCGACAGAAACCATAACCTGTACCTATCTCCTTTCAAGCGCTCATTGCTACATGCATTTTTCAGTTCAGACTTACCCTCACCGGACATATCTCTAAACCCACTCGCGCGGGTGTTTTAACGTCTCGATGGTCAGAGCTTCCGGGCTCCCTTCGCGCGGCTGATGATCGTATTCCCAGGCAGCCGTATGTGGCAATGACATGAGAATACTTTCGACGCGCCCACCGGTCTTGAGGCCAAAGGTCGTGCCTCGGTCATAGACCAGGTTGAACTCAACGTAGCGCCCGCGCCTCAGTTGCTGCCAGGCTTTCTGCTCAGTACTAAAGGGCATATCTTTGCGCTGCTCAATCAACGGGAAATACGACGGCACAAAAGCTCTGGCGCAGTCGGTAACAAAGGCCAGATAAAACTCCGGCGTCCGCTCGTTGAGATGATCGAAGAAGATCCCACCAATGCCGCGTCTCTCGCCCCGGTGTGGCAGGTAGAAGTAGTCATCGCATATTTTCTTAAAACGCGGATAGAAAGCCGGGTCGTGTCGATCACAAGCCTCTTTGAGCGTGCGATGGAAATGGGCCGCGTCAGACTCGATCAGATAGGCGGGAGTAAGATCGGAGCCGCCGCCAAACCACCAGTTGCCATCTGCCCTGCCCCCATCCAGCTCGAAATACCGGTAGTTGGCATGAACTGTTGGCGCCATAGGATTGTGCGGGTGAATAACGACGCTCACGCCTGTAGCGTAAAACGCGGTCGAGCGTTGCGGGGCTGCCTGTCCACCTAGCTTGAGGCTACGCATGGCCTCACTTGACAGCGTTCCCATGACTGTTGAAATATTGACTCCGGCTTTCTCAAACACATTGCCATTCTGCAAGACACAACTCAGGCCGCCACCGCCTTCCGGGCGCGACCAGCTATCCCGACGGAAGCTGCGCCCATCTATGTGCTCCACAGCCTCGCAGATAACCTCCTGTATGTCGCGCACAGTTGTCTCCATCTGAAGACGCATTGGTGCTACTTGAACCACGGTTTTTCCCTCCCTGGCTCGCTCGCATCGGCGATGCCAGCATCTCTCAGCCTCTCGCTAAAAATTCAGACGCCCTGAGCGCGATATTCATGCACAAAATCCACCAGGCGCTGTACGTTGCTGACCGGTGTCTGAGGCAAAATACCATGCCCCAGATTGAAGATATAGCCCGGACGTCCGGCGCCCTGATCCAGGATCTGCTGAGCGCGTTTCTTTAAAGAATCCCAGGGGGCAAACAGGGCAACCGGGTCAAGGTTCCCCTGGATAGCCTTTTCCTGACCCACAAGGCTCCAGGCGTGTTCCAGGGTGATCCTCCAATCGATACCGATCACATCTCCTCCAGCCTCTTTGACCAGGTCGAGCATGCCACTGGTATGGGTACTGAAATGGATGATCGGCACCTGGCCCTGGCTGGCAATCTCAATAGCACGCTGGCTGTAGGGCAGAACATGCGCGCGATAGTCCTCAGGACTAAGACAGCCAGCCCAACTATCGAAGAGCTGTAAAGCTTGAGCACCAGCCCGGGCTTGAGCCAGAAGATAGCGCCCGACCACCTCGCTCAGTTTCCTCATCAGAAGGTGCCAGGTTTCAGGATCGCTCATCAGCAGACCTTTGGTATGCAGATAATTGCTGCTGCCGCCCCCTTCGATGGCATACGAGGCCAGAGTGAAAGGTGCGCCACTAAAGCCGATCAGCGGTAGACCACGACTTGCCAGTTCGCGTCTCACCAGGGCTATCGCTTGCAGGGTAAACCAGAGGCTCTCTTCGGGCTCTGGCGTCCGTAGGGCTTCCACATCTGCGCGCGTCCTCACCGGGTTATGGATGATTGGCCCTTCACCCTTGCTAAAGCTAAGTTGGAGTCCCATGCCCTCAAGCGGTGGCAGAATGTCAGCAAAAATGATGGCTGCATCGAGATCGAATGTCTTGAGTGGCTGCATCGTTACTTCGCAGGCCAGCTCAGGCGTCTTGATAATTTCCAGGATAGTGTATTTTTCGCGCAGATTCCGATAGGCTTCCATATAGCGGCCAGCCTGACGCATCAGCCAGATCGGTGTGGTGTCCACCTTCTGGCGCTGACAGGCTGCGAGAAAACGCTCCATGACGTCCCTCCTTTTACTCTTCAAGCCAGCGCACAGCATCTTTGGCAAAGTAGCTGAGTAGCATATCAGCACCCGCTCGCTTGATGCTGATCAAACTCTCCAGGGCGACTCGGCGCAAATCAATCCATCCGTTGAGGGCGGCGGCGTGCAGCATGGCATATTCACCGCTAACCTGGTAGGCTGCTATGGGAACCTGATGGGCCCGGCGGACCTGATTGAGAACGTCCAGGTAAGGGAGAGCTGGCTTGACCATCAGCATATCGGCCCCCTCGGCTATATCCAGGGCGGCCTCCTTCAAAGCCTCACGGAGATTGGCCGGGTTCATCTGATACTGACTACGATCACCAAACTGAGGTGTGCTCTCAGCCGCATCGCGAAATGGTCCATAAAACGCGCTGGCGTATTTGACCGCATAGCTCATGATAGGGAGATGCTGGAAGCCAGACTCATCCAGGGCCTGGCGAACGCCCTGTACCATGCCATCGATCATCCCGGAAGGCGCGATGATATCGGTGCCGGCCCGCGCGTGAACAAGCGAGGCTCGTCTCAGGATCTCCAGGGTTGGCTCGTTCAACAGATAGCCCTCGCTCAGATATGGCGTGTAGTGCTTAGACCCGGCCTGGTTGATAATGCCACAATGGCCGTGATCGGTATATTCACAGAAACACATATCAGAGATGATCAACAAATCTGGCGAAGTATCTTTAATCGCGCGAATCGCTCTCGGCACAATGCCTTCGGAATTGTAGTTCTCACTTCCCCAGGCATCTTTTGCGCTCGGAATACCAAAGAGGATGATGGCTGGAATACCCAGGCTTGCAACCTCCCTGGCCTCGTGAACAAGCCGGTCCACCGACCATTGATATTGACCAGGCATTGATGGAATAGGGTTTTGAATGTCCTTCCCCTCGCGTACAAAGAGCGGGTAGATAAAGTCCTGCGGGCTAAGCGTCGTTTCCTGGACAAGCTGGCGCAAAGCGGCAGTTCTACGCAAACGGCGGGGACGCGCCTGAGGAAAAGTTGCTATCTCAGACATAAAGCGGATGTCCTTTCGCTAACGAACAAAAATATGCTTTCAATGCCTCGACCAGACCTTCAATGGTATGCTCGGTCGGCATAACTCCCACGACAAGCCCCGCCGCTGCCACTGCCTGCGCCGTTACTGGACCAATACAAGCCAGGCAGACGGGTGTCAACAACGAGAGATCAGCGCCTTCTGCCTGCAAACGGCGCACGCAATGTTCTACAGTTGAAGCACTGGTGAATGTAATGGCATCGACCTGTTGGGCTTTCAACAGTGTGCTGAGGTGTATTCCGCCTTCGCCTTGTACGGTGCGATAGGTAGCCAGCGCTGTAATCGTGGCTCCAGCGGCTGCCAGCTTCTCACGCAACACAGGCCGTGCTCTTTCTGCTTGCAATACCAGAACTCGTGCAGGTAGAACCGGCTTGATGAGCTCGACGAGTGCTTCTGCGACGTAATTCTCAGGGATTGCCCTGGCTTGCATACCCAACAACCTGTGCGCGGCCTCCGCTGTGGCTGGACCCACACAGGCCAGCAGCAGGCCGGGTGGGGGCGCCAGATTGGCTACTGCCAACCGCTGGCTGAGAATCATCACAGCGTTGGCACTGGTCAGAACGAGCCAATCAAAAGCTCCACCAGCCATCTCTCGCAATACGCTATCCAGTTGTCGTGTATCTTCTGGTGGAACTATGGCAATGCACGGATAGAGCAGCGCCTTCGCACCATGCTGAGAAAGCAAGGAAGATAGTTCTCCTGCCTGATGCAGTGCTCTGGTCACTACAATGCTCTTTCCCTGCATTACCGCACCTCCAGCATGCTTGTGGCCCCTTGTTCCAGTGCTGATTGAGCCATATCCAGGCCCGCCTGCTCGGCCAGGGCGCGTGCCTGATCGGCGTCCAGTTCGCTCGGGATATTGACACTCGTGTGGAGGGTCAACTGTGTGCTGCCGTCCAATGCACACACACGGCCAGAGAGACGGAGCGTCCTATCCTCAAATTGAGCATACGCGGCGATTGGCATCGAGCAGCCTCCACCCAGACCCTTTAAAAAAGCCCGTTCGGCGGTAACTGCCAGCCACGTCTCCTGATGATTGATCTCTGCCAGTAGATTCAGCCACTCGATCTCGTCGCGACATTGCACACCTAGCGCTCCCTGACCGGGGGCAGGCAACATCTCCTCGAAAGGGAGCGTCTGGCCTATTTCAGTGCCATATTCCAGGCGCTCTAAACCTGCCTGAGCCAGCACTATAGCGTCATATGCGCCATTGGCATCGAGGGCCTTGCGAACCCTGGTAGTCACATTTCCGCGTATATCGATAATCTGCAAATCCGGGCGCTTATACAGAAGCTGGGCCTTGCGCCGCCGACTGCTTGTACCTACGGTTGCTCTCTCTGGCAAGGTCTCCAGGGTGTAACCATGCCGGCTCACCACTACATCAGCCGGGGTGACGCGCAGCGGAATAGCTCCTATGGTCAGCCCGCGTGGTGACTCGGTGGGAAGATCCTTCAAACTATGTACAGCAATATCGATCAATCTGCCGTATAACGCTGCTTCTAACTCCGCGGTAAAGACTCCTTTGCCCCCGATTTGTGGTAGTGGCAGGTCGAGCATCTGATCGCCAGAGGTATGGATGATCTCAGTCTCGACCTCCAGACCGCGATGAGCAGCTTGCAACAGTTCACAAATGTGCCTGGTCTGCCGACGAGCTAACATTGATCCCCGTGTACCCAGGCGAGCCAGGGCAATGGTTTTCAGCATAGTTTTATCCACCTTTCTCCTGTCTGCTTGTTTTCTGTTGCGCTCGTTTTTGGCAAAAGAAAATAGCAGATTCAGCTAATGCTATTGGCACAAGGGCAATCCACGCGCTCTATAGATGCAAGAGAAGCATCGAGCGCGAAAAGATCTTGCAGTGCTCGAACGTAGATCAGGCCATCGCCAGAGGCTGCACGGGCTTTCAGGCGTTCCGTCGGTTCATGCAAGATCTTATTGACAATTCGATGTATCGCTCGCACGACTGCTTGCTGGCTCTGCTGATTCAGCCCCTCCATTCGATTCAAAGCGAGCTTGATCTCTGCATCAGCCAGAGTAGAGATCTTGCTGCGAAAACTGGTCAGGACAGGTATCACCTGGCGGCTATGTAACCAGCTCAGGAAACTCTCGACGCCCTCTTTAATAATGGCTTCAACCTGAGGGATGGCTGCCTGGCGCAGGGCCAGATTTTTATCCAGTGTGGCTTGCAGGCTGTCAATGTTGTAGAGGTGAACGCCGGGAAGTTCGGCCACTGCGGGCTCTATATTTCTTGGGACCGCGAGGTCCACGATGGTCATCCCCCCGCCTTCACGCAGAGTTAGAGCAGCCTGGATGGCCTGGCGATTCAGAAGAATGCCAGGCGCACTGGTTGTAGCGATCAGCACATCAGCCCGGACCAGAGCTTGTGGAAGAGCCTTCCAGGGCAAGGCTTTGCCCTGAATCTGCTCAGCCAGATCCACTGCCCTGGTCTGTGTGCGATTAATGCAAGTAATGCTCTCGACATGGTGCATCCGTAAAGCTCTGGCAGCCTGTATCGCCACCTCGCCCGCGCCAAGGATCAAAACCCGCGCAGAGGCGAGATTTGTCTGGATCAACTGGACAGCGGCGTGGCTGGTTGAGGTGGTGTGGCGGCTGATAGGTGTTTCAGTATAGACCCGTTTCCCGGTATGCAAAACTTCCGCTAGCAGATGAGAAAGCACGGTGCCGGTCGTACGGGCCTGCTGAGCAGCGTTAAACGCCTCACTGACTTGCCCAATAATTTGCGGCTCACCCAGAATCATCGAATCCAATCCCGACGCCACGCGCATCAGATGCTCCACAACATCGTGACCTGCCAGACGATAGAGGTACTTATCCAGGCTTCCCCAGCGAAAGCTTCCCTGCTGCATCAAAAATTGCTCAATGGTGTCTCCCCCTTTTTGGTGGTCTTGCACCACCGCGTAAATCTCCAGGCGATTGCATGTCGAAAGGATCAGGGCTTCACACAAAGGCTCGGAGGAGAGCTTCTTGCCTGGCGTCTCCTCCGACGCCAGTAGATAATTGTTATACAGGTCGCTTAATGCGGCACTTAGCTGGCCGGATGAAAATGAGAGCCGTTCTCGCAGGTCAAGCGGTGTCGTCTTATGATTTAAGCCAAGAAGGATAAGAGCCATAATAACTGACCTCCTCTTCTATGCACAAAGCGCTACTGGATCGTTTTCTTTGATCCATTGCCACTTCTCTCCTTGTCGAAAAGAGGTATCTGCATATTTGTACATACACAAGGATACTCAGAAAGCGAGAAGATTCTGAACAACACTGATCATCTTTTTTTTCAACATTTTCGCCATTCTACCATGTTTTACATTAAAACCTGTTTTATATACTGATGTTTAAATTATGACCAGGCAAGAGCCTCTCATCGCTCCGCCTATCTTCCAGCACTTCATCCACATTGCCCCATTTGCGAATAAACTCCGGTAAAAAACCAATAAGGCAAATGTAGCGCAATAAAAACAGGAACTACACTATCCAGTAGATATCATTTCCCTATCACTTTTTTTGTGGATAGTTATTGATCGATCCCAATAAAGTCATCTGAGTAGTTAACAAGTTATCAAGTTTTTTCGTATTTTATATTTTATATGTTAAAAAACATTGACAAAATCCAAAAAATGCGTTACATTCGGGAAAGAACTTTATACAGGAGGTAAAGCGATCATGACACATTCAAACGCGATTGATCCAGAAACGGTGCGATTGATTCAGTCCTCAGGGCCTTCAGAGGCGCTACTCAATCTGGTGGCTGAGACCTTTCAAGCGTTGGGCGATCCAACACGTTTAAAAATTTTGTATGCACTGATCAAAAGCGAAGTCTGTGTCAGAGATCTGGCTATTGTGGTTGGAGTTTCAGAGTCGGCGATTTCTCATCAACTGCGCATTTTGCGTGATCGCCGTCTGGTGACCCAAAGACGCAAAGGCAACGTCATTTATTATTCATTTCATGATAGTCACCTGGCTGCACTTTTTCGGGAAGCTGAGTATCATGCGGACCATGTCTATCAGAACCTTGCCGACCACCCCTATCCATAAATAGGGTAGCATACTGAGGCAGTATGGATGTCCGAACCGGACCCCATACTGCCTCAGTATGCTACCCTATTTTAGCTCTCCCCTCTTCGAGAGCATATCCGGGAAATATGTGCTCGCTCAATAATGGAGGTGGAGGCAGGTAGCGTGTGGCCTTTACCATCTCCTCGATATAATCGTAGAGAGCCACTACCAGCTCGGAACTGTTCAGTGAATGGAACCAGATAGACCGACCGGCGAAGAACAGCAGGGCTACGTTCGCCAGTGAGCATGGACCAAGACAGGCGGTAAAGGTGAGATGCACCTTGTTGCGCAGCTTGCGCCGCTCCCATTCTCCATGATAAAGATCGTGCGAGAGTGGAGCGAAGTCGCGTTCGGTTTGCCCGCAGCAACAGCCCAGCTCGCACACAAAAAGTTGCCCACGCTGAGGTACCACCTTGATGCGGCTGCCACTCTCAAGGGTCACATAATGCTTTCCCATCAAATCTTCTCCTTTGCTCTTATTGCAGAAATACATTACCTTCTCATAAATAATGCCCTCAGTATAGGAACAAAAAGAACAACATACCCTGCCATTTGCTTCATCTTTTTCAACACTCTGAGACTGGTTCTACCGTACTTTACAGGCAGTTCAAAAAATGATATACTCTGCGGAAATCAAACTACTTTATAATTGCTCAGGGCATGCCTGATCTCCATTATGCTCGCTCTGCTTATCCCTGGGGCACTCACCGGGTTTCTCTCGTGCTGTAGAAATCCGGTGAGCAAAAATTTTAAGGATCAGGCGCACTCTTACAGAGAGTTGTTTATGGCGAATAAACCGGGAAAAGTGACCTCCATTTTGCGGCAGATGATCTGTCTGATCGACGGTGGAGAATGGGAAAAAGTAGGAGTTGTTCCCACCAGACGAGAGCTGGCTGAACGCTTTGAAACGACCACCTCGACCATGAATGACGTTTTTACATTTCTGCATGCCATGGGCTACGTCATGTCAAAAGGGAGAAATGTGATGATCAATCCCAGCCGCATGACTATTCCGGCTCTTGTCCCATCATTTGATCACTACCTCCAACAACAGGGGTTGACGCCTTTCATGCAAAATGTTGGAGACCCGGAGATAATCGGCCTCGACATGAAAGTAGCACAGGCTTTCGATTTGCCAGCAGGCACCCGAGCTGTGCGGCGTATTCGTGTTCAGGGCGAGAAACTGGGCAATCAGCTAATCCCTTATCGCGTAGCAGAAACCTACTATCCAGAAATCCTCGCAGTACAGTATCTGGCTCGTATGAAGCAGGATCCTCTCTTTGTTGTGATTGATCAGATTGCGCACGATACAGGGAAGGCGATCACTAAATCGAGCCTCAAAGTGTTGACCCGTTTTCCAGACGAGCAGGAACAAAGCCTGCTCCAAATTTCTCTCCACGTCCCGGTCACAGAACTGTTTCGGGTCAGCTACTCAGATGACGGAACCATTATCGTCTTTAGCCGCATTATCCTCATTAGCTATCGTTTTACTCTCAGTCTCGATACAGACACCAGACTTGAGCATTCGCACGTAGATACAAAATTTTAGCTCTTCCCGCGCAACTCTCTCACGCTGGAGAGGATTTGGTAGCAATAATTGACTCTACCAAAGTAGCAGGGCTATTTAATTTTCGGAAAAAGCGGGGTTGTTAGGGGCGGTAGCCCCTGACCGGAGCGCGAGGTGCCCTCGCCCCCTCTTCCATCCCCCCGCCGAAGGCGGGAAAAAAAGGAAAATTAAATGGCCCCGACCAAAGTAGCTTAATTTGTTGACAAATCAAACTACTTTGATCTACACTTTTTTAAAGCGCCTATGAGATCGGCATGTAATTTTTGGGTGTATCACCCTTTGTGAAGGAGCACTTTTATGGACGCAAGATTTTTTTCTGGCAAAGATCGGAGAACCTCTTCTTCCCGGTCGGTCGATACAGGCGCTACTCATTATAAGCAAATGTGCAGGACGCTGCTGCTGCTTGGTTCTCTCTCCAGGGGGCCGTTATACGGCTACGAACTCTGCCATATGCTCCAAGAGCACGACAATCTGAAGATGGCAAGCTTTCGTACTACCCTCGACCATCTTATCGCGGATCGGTGCTTATATTACGAGATCATGCCTGCCTTGCACACTGGTCGGAACAAGCGCATCTACGCTCTTACGCACAAAGGCTATCGACAATTCTCCACGTTGCTCTCTGACTTTCTGTTAACAGATACGTCACTGCCGGGGGGAATCGAGGTGGCTCTCCGTTTCCTGGATCGCTTACCTGAGACTGAGAGATTGACCTTGCTACGAGCCAGGCGCTGTCTGCTGACCAACCAGCGTATCCTGACTGTGGCAAAATTGTCCGGCCCTCTGATTACAGCCACCTCCAGCTACATCTTGAGCTATCGACTCTGTTTGCTCGATGCCGAGCTTGCCTGGATTGACCAGATGGTTGCGGCTTTACAACCAGCATCATTTAAAGATGTACAGGTAGATCCTTGCTAGCAGCCATATCGACCGAGGCATAGCGGTATTTGCCTGTGGCAGGATCGGCCAGGGGCAACTCTTCTGATCGTTCCAGGGTCACGGCTCCTACTCCCTCGTTCGCCAGGAGTTTTTGCGTCTGGTTGATCGCAGTTGCCCAGACCTGTTCTTGATCGTAGCCTGATGCGACTTGCAGACGCAATTTCAGTGTATTCGAGCCGATTTGCACGATCTGGAAGCGTTCTACCCCTGGCAGGTAGTGAAACATCTCGACGGCCTTGCCAGGATAAATGGTTTTGCCATTCAGAATCAGAGCATCGTTTTTGCGACCCTCCAGATAAAAAGCAGGGAAGGGATTGCCACACGGACAGGGATCGGGCCGCAGCGTGACACTATCGCTCAAATCATAGCGGATCACTGGCTGGACGCGATTAAATAGATTGGTCAGCAATACCGTGTGGGACTTCTGACCCGGCTCAACTGGTCGATAATTTTTATCGACTGCCTCCAGGATTACTCGATCACTGTAACTGTGCATTGAACCATCATCGCAAGAGAAAGCGATACTCGGACATTCAGCCGCCGCGTAAACATCGTGGACAGCGCACTGAAACGTTGTGCGGATACGCTCGTGTTCCTCGCGCGGAATCCATTCTGAGCCCGTGCCAATCAGCAGTGGCTTGATGCGCAGGCGGCCCGCTAGCTGTTCGGCTGCCAGATTAGAAACCAGCACCGAATAACCGATCAGTGCGTGCGGTTGATAAGCATTCAGCTCACTCACCAGTTCATCCATGGGAACGGTCATTGAAAGAATGCGCACCTGCTTAAAAAGCAATTTGAGGAACGGGATGCGCTCTAATAATTTAAAGGCGGAGGTGCTCCCTAGATGCTCCTGGGTTCTGCCAGCTATCATCACCCAGCGCCCACCTGCTCGCATGACCTCGCGCAGAGTGCTCCAACCCATGCTGAGAATATTCAGGGTGCGGTAATGAATCAGCGCGTCTTTATCCTCGACAAAGATTGCTTGCTCGCCTGTCGAACCCGACGAGGTATAGAGCAGATAGCGATCTAAGAAGTAATGGCCGATACGCGTCTTGTCTGCCATAAACGTCTCGACCCTTTCTTTAGTAACCTCACGGTCGGTTACCCAGTCATTGAACTGCGCCATCAATGCGGTTTTACTGGTAGTGGGAAGCTGTGAGAGATCCTGTACCCGGGCAGGTACCTGACTGTACAAACGCTGGTAATAGGGAGAGCGCGTCCTGGCAAATTGCACAAACTCCTGTACAAAAGTGCGCTGGCGCGCTGCAATGATCTCTGGCTGACGGCGTATCGCCCTGCGCATCTCCCACAGAGCTCCAATTTGTTTCAAGGGATTACTCATAGATCTACCTCTCATTGGGAAACGTCTGTAATACATCTCTTATCCCAAATATAGATATGCTCAGTGGAGAAAGACTACATCACTATAAATCTTTTTTTGCATCTTTTTCATCATCTCCCCGACACTCTTTGCCAATGACGAGAAAGATGAAAAAAAAGATGAATCAAGCTCTTCTTCCGCAGACAGAAGCTATGGTAATACAAGGTTTATGGCGAAAAGAATCTTCGCCTGGCGAGGATCATTTCCTACACGAGAGTACAGGAGACAGCTTATGAGTAATTCCAATACCACGTTTAGTAAGGTAAAAAAGCTGTGGAAGTTCTTGCGGATGAAAAAGTATGATGAGGTGATGGCGCACCAGCGCGAACAACTGGAAATATTGATTACGTGCGCTCGTACCTCTTCTCCCTTCTACCAGCGCCTTTACAGCCACTTTTCTGAGCCCGTTCCAGCTCTCCAACAACTCCCGCCAGTCACCAAGCCAGAACTGATGGCAAACTTCGACGACTGGGCCATTGACCGCGAGATCACCAGGGAAAGCGCGGAGGTCTTCATGGCTGACAAGACCCTGGTTGGAGAACCTTACCTGGGCAAATATTTGATTTGTAGTTCATCTGGCACCAGCGGCCATCGGGGAATTTTCGTCTACGATACGAAAGCGGAATCCCTCTATCGTTGGAGGTCTGTCCTTCAGGCCGGCATGATAAGCTGGAGACATTTCTTCAAAAAAATTCGCTGGCTCAATATCAGCGCAACCGGCGCTCATTTTGGCAGTCTTGCTTCCTTCACTCGCCTGGAAAAGACGCGCCAACGTTCGCCTTTTATGCGCCTGGCCTTTGAGAGCATCCGCTCGATCTCGGTGACCACACCGCTCCCTGAGTTAGTTGAGGAGGTCAATCGCTATCAACCAACGATCCTTTTTGGCTACTCAACCGTCATCGTCAGTCTCGCCCAGGAACAGCTCGCCGGTCGCCTGCACATTAAACCGGAGATTGTCTCAATGGGCGGTGAGTGGATCTCGGACAGAGATCGCCTGCAGATTGCTGCTGCTTTTCGCTGCATGGTGCGCGATGCCTATTCGAGCGCAGAGTGTGCTGCGATTGCCAGTTCTTGTGCAGAAGGCTGGCTGCATGTGTGCAGTGAGCGAGTGATTGTCGAACCGGTAGACGAGCATTACCAACCTGTCCCGCCCGGCGTGCCGTCCCACACCGTGTTGATCACCGACCTGATCAACCGCGTCCAGCCGATGATCCGCTATGACCAGGGAGATAGTGTCACGCTGCGACCCGATCCCTGTCCCTGCGGCAATCCTTTCCCTGCAATCCGCGTGATGGGACGCAAGAACGATATGCTGCGTATGCGCACAGCAGACGGAGAGCAAAAGCTTCTTTCGCCGATGACCTTCTATGTGCTGCTCGATATGCTCCCCACCGTGCGTCGCTGGCAGGTTATCCAGACAGGTCCTTTCACCATCAGTCTGCGCATTGAAGCAACTTCCCCTGAGGTTGATGCTCAGACCTGGGAGTCAGTGTATCAGCGCGTGAAAGACTTCTTCGTTCGCCAGGGTTTGGCGGATGTCACTATCGAGCGCGCTCCTGAGCCGCCCATGCAAGATCCTAAGACCGGAAAGTTTTACCAGGTGCGTGTCAGGTTTGAAGAAGAAGGATCGCCCTCTCTCCAGGAGGCATAGGCTAATTTGGAAAAACAGAGCAGAAAGAGAGCATACTATGAGCGCCGAAGTCAATGTCCCGGCCATCCGTCGGCCAGCCAATGAAGCGGAATTTCGCGCGATGATGAGCAAACGCATGGCTCACTATCTTCAGCGCCGGGCCGAAATCGGTCACGAAGCAGCCTTTGAGGAATTACTGACCGGCTATCCAGAACTGCAAAAAAGACTGATCGGCCCGCGCATTGCCAACCAGAGCCTGCACGAGGGCTTCTCGTCAGGGAAAACCGCTTTTGCCAAACTGGGCTTGATTGACGATTTCATCGACATCTCCACCGGCGAACGTGACGCAGTGATCGAAATACTCCTTACCTGTATGTGTGAGAATGCCATGCACGATTGTGGTGCGAGCGAACCCTGCTCGGTACTCTGTGCGCTCGATCAAGAGGCGGCGCGCCGGGCTTTCCCTGAAATGCAAATTCAACAACTGAGAAAGAAGGTGGAAGGGGCTCCCTTGTGTGTCTTTTTCTGGGCGCGCGAACGCAGCCAACCTGAATAGACACCTGTTTCCACCGGCAAGAGCGTGATGACTGGAGGTCGGTTAGCGGGCAACGCTCGTTAGCCGACCTCTCTTCATAAGGAGAGGTAATATGGATACTCTCCGCCACACTGGTCAGATGATGAAAATGTCGAAAGAAAAGGCGATAAGCGTTGTTCAGAACTTTCCCACTTTTTGCGTATCATTATGTATGTTCAAACATGCAGATAAAAATATAGCAGACAGCATGAGCAAAGGGGGTGAGAGCAGAGTACAGAGAATTTTTCCGGCTTAACACGATGTCGTACATTTTGCAATCCGTATCTGAAAGAGAGGCTACATGTCTATGCGCTCCTTTTCGCGTCTACGCTCTAAAACGAGCATCCTACTATCCCTGATCGCACTGATCCCGGTCATTGGAGGTTTTACCTTCTTCGGAGGGATTGCGGCCTCAACACACCAGGTCCAAGCAAGTGGCCTGACGTACGCACAGCTTACCCCGCTGCAAAGACGCTCTCTCTCCAGTCTGGCGCTTTCTGAACTCAACCCTCCGCAGCCATCTACCGCTAAGGCAAATACCAAAGCTCCTGGCAACTACTTCCCGACCAGCGATGATGGCTGCTCCCGGAGTCTGGGGAACAATATCCGGGTCAATAGTAACTGCCTGAACCTGACAGACGTAAGCCTGCAAGGTCGCGCGCAAGCTCAGGTTGAACCAACCATCGCTGAAGACCCCTTTCATCCTGGGCACCTGGTCGCCGGTACCAATGATTATCGCTCTGGCGATAGCGCCTGTTATAGCGAGTTCAGCCACGACGGCGGCCAGACCTGGACCGAAGCTGCCGTCCCGTCTGGCTTTAGTAATGGGGCGAATTTTGGTGGCGTCACGCGCCAATATTGGCAGGTCAGTGGCAATACTTCCGTAGCCTGGGATACAAGGGGGAACGCCTACCTTACCTGCGAAGAGTTCATGCGTGGACCTGGGACGACGAATAATCCAGATGTATCCAGGGCTTTCTATGTCTTTCGCTCAACCAGCAATGGCGGCGCATCCTGGGATTTCATGGGCGGTCCTGCCGTTGAGCTTTCCACACAGGACCCGTCTGTGATCGAAGACAAGCCATATATGAGCATCGATGATACCGTCGGCAGCCCCTTCCGGGACCGTATCTATGTGGCATGGACGCACTTCTCATCCGATGGGAGCGTCTATATCGAAGAGTCCCACTCTTCTGACTTTGGCCAGACCTTTAGCACGCCGGTCATTGTCAGCAACAGCAGTCCATTGTGTGTGAATACATTGGGTGCCGGGACGCCCCACGGCCCGTGCAATGGGAATGAGTTTGCGCAGCCTTTCTCTGGCCCGGACGGCACCCTGTATATCATTTATGACAACTTTAACGCTGGCTCAAATTTTCCCGGCGATAACCATTTTCAGATCTTCCTCGAAAAGTCAACCGACGGCGGTAACACCTTCGGCGCGCCGGTGCTGGTAGCCACGTACAACGAGTTCCCTGATTGTCCTCCATCGCAGGGTGGTCAGAATCCAGGCCAGGAGGGCACCTGTCTGCCAGAAAAAGGCCCGACACAGAATGCCATCTTCCGCACGGCCAACTATCCGGTGGCAGCCATCGATCCTGTCAACGGCGATATCGTCGTCACCTATGGCTCGTACATCAATAAGGATTCAAACCCCTCCAATGGCTGTATCCCGCAGGGTGTTGATGTCAATGATGGTGGCGAACTGTATGCAGGCGTCAAGACGGTCGGCGCTTGCAGCAATAAGATCCTTGAAAGCATTTCTACCAATGGCGGGGCCAGTTTCAATGGAGATATCAGCGATCCAACGACCATGCCAGTGGTGACAGATGCTCCTGGGCAGAAACATACCGATCAGTGGTTTCACTGGGCTGGGTTCACTCCCGATGGCAAACTGGTAGTCACCTACTATGATCGTCAGTACGGCAATGACGAGATCACCGGCACTATGGACTTCAGCCTTTCTGCCTCCAGCGATCTCCAGCATTTCGCCACGCGCAGAGTGACTACCAGTTCTATGCCGCTACCTACTCAGTTCCCTGATGAGCAGGGGAACGGCACCTTTTACGGTGACTACACCGGCCTCGTTGTGGACACCCAGGCCCATCCCATCTGGACCGACACGCGCAGCAAGGACCTGGCAGTCTGCCCTGGCACAGGCGTGCCGAATGTGCCTCCCAGGGTCTGCACATTTAATTCGGTCAATGGTTTTCCGGCCAACGACGATATCATTCTCACAGCGACAGAGGATGTACCAACGTCATAATTTCAGTATCCTCATTTCAGTATCCTCAAGCGGATCGAGATACTTCTTTTCCGCGTTCCTGAGCGAAGCTAGCGCTTCCTCTCCGAACGACTGAGCGAAGCTAGCGCGTCAGCAGCGTTGTCGTTCGGAATAGCAAGACCGTCAGCAGCGTTGGAACGCGGAAGGTTTCAAGGGAGCCATAGGCTCCCGCCGCTCCCCTTGAGGAGCAGTATAGCATCAAACCCGAGGATGTCAAGTGGAAATGCAATAAGAGCTAAGGTGGCGAAGCGCGAAACCTGCGTCTTCGCCGCCCTCTTTCCAGCGACAAAGCCAGCAGGCATTGCCGAAGAGGAATAAAGCGATAGTTGTTTTTACCTGTTTCAGAGGAGAAGAGAGGAAAGTAGCATGACCCGTTTTTTGTGTATCGTATCGCCCCAGCATGGACATATCAATCCAACGCTGGCCGTTGTGCAAGAGCTGGTCGAGCGTGGCGATACGGTGATCTTTTATGCGACCGAGCAGTTCCGACCATCCATCGAGGCAACCGGGGCCATCTTCCGAGGATATACATCGATTGTCACACGGAGATGGGCACATATGGTCTATACCAGCGATGATCCGCGTGATAATCCCTTTATTCGGATGGGCCACGAAACAATCGAAGAGTGCAATCATGTGATTCCCCAGATCAGAGATGACGCCGCCGGGCACGACGCTGATTATATTTTGTACGACACGGTGCCGGGCAAAATGCTGGCGGAGTTGCTGCACTTGCCTGCCATTCAGCTTTATACGACGTACGCACTCAACCAGCAGTTCAATCCGATGGTCGCACAACTCCTGTCGCTGGCTACAGGCCCAACCGCGCAGGCTTTTCTGGAGGTAAATCAAGCCTTTGACGATTTTCGCGCATCCTATCAGCTTCCCCCACTGCCTTTCTCCAGTCTGCTTGATCGCGTTGAGCCGCTCAATATTGTCTTCATCCCTCGTACTCTGCAACCATTGCAAGAGAACTTTGATCACCGTTTCACCTTCGTTGGTCATTCTGTTCGTCCGCGCTTTTCGCCGCCGGGTTTTCCCCTGGAAAAACTGGGTCAGCATCCGCTGCTCTACATTTCGCTGGGTACGATCTTTAGCACCCATCATCAGCTCGCCTTCATCCGCGACTGCTTCCGGGCTTTCCGTGGCTCTGACTGGCTCGTGATCCAATCGATTGGCAAAGAGATCGAGCGGGCACAACTGGAACCTATTCCCGAAAATTTTCTGGTCTATCAACATGTTCCTCAGCTTGAGGTACTCCAACAGACGGACGTCTTTATCACGCATGGCGGGATGAATAGCACTCTGGAAGCCCTCTATTACGGCATACCGCTGGTGGTGGTGCCACAGATGCCGGAACAGGAGATGACCGCCCAGCAGCTCGCCAGGAGAGGTCTGGCTATCCATCTAGCCAAAGCCGATCTGACTGCCGATCTGCTGCAAAAAACGGTGATGCAAGCCCATACAGACCCGACCTTCCGGGCCAATGCGCAGGCTATGCAAACCATCATGCGCGCAAGCGGAGGCTATGTCGAGGCCGCCAATACGATCCAACGCTTTGTCGAAAGCAAAAACTCAAACACATAAAAAGCTGAAAGAAGCGGGTCAGGCTCATCAGATCTCCCCTGGCCCGTCTCTTTCAGCCTCTTATCTGTTATAAGGAGAAACAAGGCATGAAATCCTCTCATCTCTCGGATGGCCGCAAGCGGTCATCCCAGAGGTCGTATGGTTCACTATTGCTGGGCTTGTTTGTCTTCGGGGGAGTCGCGATAGTCGGATTGTTGCTGTATCTGGGATACAGCACGATGATGGGCGGCTCCGCTCCTCAAACCGCTCAGCAGTTTACCAGCGCCACTCCCGGCTCGCACGTCCAGGTTGCTTTCGAGGTCACGGGCCTACCCTCCTCATCTCTGCTCAACGGAAACCTGTTGCAAAAAAATGCGGATGGCACCTACTCGCGTACAGGCCGCACGTTGAGCGTGAGATGGGATGCCAGCAAGGTCGTGATGGGCAGCAGTGCGGATGTGAAGGTGGGCGCTATTCTCCAGGTCAGTGGCACCCTCGATGCTCATGACGTTCTAGCTGCCGGTCAAGTCGTCATTCTCACGGAATTTGTGAAGCTGAAATAAGGGGGGAGGCCCGGGATGCTTGACTTTGTGATTACCAGTGCAACCGGCTGGGCAATGATGGTCTTACTGGTAGCAGTGATTGCCTATCCCTTTCTGCTACGGGCAGGGCTACTCGGACCTGTGCAGCCCTTTTTACCGCGCATGCGCGTGCATTCCCGGCTGGCCTACGGCCTGGGCAGCACGTTACTGGTTCACCTCTGGTTTTCGATGAGCGGCGGGGTCGCGTTGGTCGTCAACGCGCTCGGCCTCTACCTGGCTACAGGAGCGCTGTTGCTGAGTGGCGTGCAGATCTGGCTGGGACGCTTGTTGAGCTGGCCCAAATTAGCCAACCGCCGCCAGGTGCGCCGCTGGCATTTCTGGGCCATGTTTGCCCTGGTCACCTTGATCCTGGCCCATGTGACCCTTGACAGCGAGTTGATCCAGGCGCTGTTCCTGAGTCTGTAGTATCTCACGAGGGACATGATTGACAGATCACGGACGTCTTTGTCGTCTCGTTTCTCCCTTTCTTGTGCTAGGCAGGATGATTTGGAGGGGTTGAGGTGGAACGGACATTGATCAGGAAGCTTGGAGCCGCTTGGCAGGCTTTCCCAGTCATATCAGGCCAAATCTCGCACAGGTTGATGGAAGCCAGCAGATGTTGAGCAAGATCAATTTCAGCGGGGCTCAACTCATCGCGGCCAATCTCAACCAGACCAACTTGCAGGCAGCGAATCTCTATGGGACGAATCTCAGCGAGACAACGCTCTGGCAAACGAATTGAGCGGAGCGAACTTGAGCACGGCCAATTTGAGCAATGCGGATCTGAGTGGGGTCAATCTCAGCGATGCTATTCTTGACGCTGTCGATTTGCGTGGAGCAACCTATACAGAAGCTCAGTTGGCACAGGCCCATTCCGCCCAAATCTTCTTCGATAAGCGTCAGATTCAGATTCCTGTTACTTGGAGGCAACCCTGATGCACGCTGAACACAGCGCAGATCCTCTTCCGTAAAGTGATGCCGGGCGCTTGAAAAGGCCAGCACCACCCCTCGCAGGGGGCTCTCTACCGGTAAGGGAACCAGAATCTCCGATTGAAGCCCCAGGTCTTTTTTCATCCCTGGGAGTTCAGCCAGATCGCGTTGGACTTGCCCGCCCCAGTACGACCGAACTTCACTTTCCTCTCTTTCTCACGAAGGATGAGCAAAAAAGGTAACAGGTGCTGACGTTGAGGAGGCATTCCTGATACTGGCATGACTTGCGCGTTTCGCGGCGCAACTTGCCATACGGATCGCAGCGCATGCTCACCTCCTCTCAGTCCTCGTGTTTTGTCCAGATAGCTTGACAAATTTTGTAAAGTAACGTATCTTTCTCAGTAAACACCGCGCGCACCTCTCCCAGCACCCAGTAGTTCACAAGACGGATGGTTAGCACAAGGGGCCTGGTACGGGGCAGGCCGTGCGTTCATCATTGTCCTTAACCGATGAGAAAAACAGGGAAGAGCGAGCCCGCACGATGGGAATTTGCAGGAAGGAGAAGCTGCGATGAAACGGCGTCTTATGCGATCTCGACCCTTGACGGATGCAGAGGCTATCCGGTTGCCGAAGTACACGATTGGCATTGCCTCCAAACTCGTTGGATTGCCCCCACAAATGCTTCGTCGTTATGAAGAAGCCGGACTGCTAGAACCAGCGCGTCAGGAGGGGAAAAACCGTCTCTATTCTGATCAGGATGTCGCTGATCTTGAAGAGATGGCAACGCTCTCAGCAGAAGGCATCAATGCCGCCGGAATCCGGCGCATTCTCCAGATGCGCCGACAGATTCACCTTCTCCAAGAGGAAATCAAGGCGGCACAACAAGGCAAAGAAGGAGGCAAAGAGGGCTCTCCTGCTGAAAAACAGCACGAAGATGGAACCACCAGATCGGCGAGCGATGATCAGCGGGAGAGCGAGTGAGCCGGAGATTTCTGCTCACCCGGTCACCTCGCTCTCTCACTAATCAGGTTGGACTATCCCTTCATAGTAATCAGCGCATTCATCGCAGAACACCATCCTGGCCCATGTGATCGGCTCGTGTTTCACCTCGCGGTGTTCCTCACAGATGGGTTGCGTACAGCGTATACAGGTGGCGACGGCTTTGTCCTCACACACATAGCATTTCGTCGGATCTCGCTCTGCATCCGGTAAAGGACGGATCTGTTCTTCATGCATAGCTTCCTCCTGTTGTGATCATACTTCCCCGATGACGCTGCTGGCGGGCGGAGAACCAGCTCCCCGCCGCCCACTTTCTCCTATAAATATCCTGACACCATTGTCAAGGGATGTTGGCCTCACATATGTTAGAGCAATGTTAGAAATACATATATTTTCCATAAGATAACTTGACAAGCTTTGTGAGATGATATATATATTTTTTGGAATAAATCAGAAGGGTCCAATGTTCGAGAGAGTGGAAAGAGGAACAGGGGAGCCATCCCCGGTGGAACTCCTCTTCCACGAAGACAACGAGTGGTTTCACAAAGGAGGTGTTGAATATGACGACGATCACGCGTTATGATCCATTCCGTGAAGCGCTCAGTCTACGCAATGCGCTCAATCAGCTCTTCGAGCAAAGTTTTGTGCGCCCAACCTGGGGCAACGGCGTCGTCCAGGGAGTCAGCGTCCCGGTGAACGTCTATGAGACCGAAGCAGGCTATCAGGTCCAGGTCCTGCTCCCCGGCGTCAAACCAGAGGACATTGATCTGTTGGTGCAAGAGAATAGCCTGACGATCAAAGGGCAGTTCCCCCCGGCGACCAAACCGGAGCAGCAGGTGAACTGGTTGTTGCAGGAGATCGGTTCGGGTGCCTTTGAACGCAGCATCGTCTTCCCCAAAGGCATTGATGCGAACCAGATCACGACCAGCTATGAGCATGGCATGCTGACGATTACTGTGCCATTTAGCCAGGAGACCCGACCCAGGAAGATCAGCATCACAGGCAGCGCCCCCCGGCAGATGACCGTTGAAGCAGGTGCCCGTTAGCTGCCAGGAGCACCAGGGAACCCATCAGCCGGTGGGTTCCTGGTCATCCACGGTTGAGGGAACGCTCCCTCAGCGCTGGTCGCGTCTTATGAACGTCAACGACGAACTGTTCCCATAAGGATGTGTAAAGAGGGGAGCAGCGCGACAGAAGATGGTGAAGGACGCACACAAAGGTCCTCACGGAGTTGATGCGGGTGCTATGAGGTCTCCCCTGCGGCGGAGGTAGCCGCTTTCCTTCCCATCTTCTCATCATCCTGTCCCTGGGTGGGCTGTATGCTCCACAAGGAGGAGATCGAGACGCGCAACCGCGCCGACGGCCCGATCTATCAGGCCGAGCGTACGCTGCGGGAGATGGGCAACCGCGTTTCGGCGAGCCAGCGCAACGAGGGGGAGGAGAAAATCAACGGGGTGCGCAGGCGGCTCACGATACCCTGCGGCTGCGCAGCGCCAGTGACGACCTGGAGCGCGTCATGCAGCGGCCAGGCGAGGAGATCTATCGTACAGCAGGGGTAAACGGAACGGCGGGCGCTGCTACAGGCAGCCCCTCCACGAGTGAACCGAACACGGTGGAAGGCGAGTATCGCGAGGTGTAACCGATTGAAAGGGACAGTGGGTTCCAGGAGCGGGTAGCGTATGCTCGAAACACCCCTTCCTCTCTGGACCAGGAATGCTGGTCACACAAAAATGATACGCGCAGGAGTAGCCATAGCGGTCGCCCTGCTGGGAGTGGTCAATGGATTCACGGTGCTACTCCCCATCCATATTGGGCGGCTCGCGTTGCTCTTTGACGTCCTCGACCTGTTCGCGCCCTTTACGCCTTCGCTTTGGCCTGTGGCGCAAACAGGTCGGACTATCGCCTTCATGCTGGGCTTCTTCCTCTGTCTCATTGCACTGGGTCTGGGACGGGGGAAGCAGCGAGCCTGGCAGTTTGCCATCATCCTGCTGCCGTTGTCAGTGCTCGCACACCTGATCAAAGGACTTGATGTCGAAGAGGCAGCACTGACCCTGCTCGTCTGGCTCTTCGTTCTGGGAAGCAAGCCCCATTTCAGCGTCGAGAGCGACCCCTGGCGTGCGCGGCAAGGGATACTCTTACTGCTGCTGGGGTTTGCCCTGCTCCTGGTCTACGGCGTCGGCGGATTCTATTTCCTGCAAGGAGCGTTTCCTGCTACCAGTACTGCTGTCGGCAACATGCATCACCTCCCCGCTCGTGAGCTTGGTCTTGACCCAGAAAAACGTGGAGGGTAAACTGGAACGAGTGGCCCTCTAGGGAAAGGGAAAAGATCATGCAAAAGGAGCAGCGTACCTTTACGAAAGAATTTAAGGTGGAAGCGGTACAGTTAG
>Ga0209062_1001405_pt1 | contig 43106 bp, 41 predicted proteins | sample Coa_R2_2_FD_187158 | JGI IMG/M metagenome (GOLD analysis project Ga0209062, IMG submission 187158) | Surface soil microbial communities from Centralia Pennsylvania, which are recovering from an underground coalmine fire - Coalmine... | ecosystem: Environmental > Terrestrial > Soil > Unclassified...
CGGGCGTGACGTGGATAGGCGCCGATATGCAGGGTCTCCGCCACGGTGAATTCCGGGAAGAGAAGCCGTCCTTCCGGGACGAGCACCAGGCCGAGATCGACCCGAGCGTCCGGCCGTAGTCCCGTGATGTCGACGCCCCCCAACGAACATCGCCCCGCATTCGCCCGCAACAATCCGGCCAGGCTGCGCATGATCGTGGTTTTTCCCGCACCGTTGCTGCCGATCAGAGCGGTGATCGAGCCTTCGATGACATTCGCGCTCACGCCCTTGAGCACAGGGATTTCGCCGTAGCCGGCACTCAGTCCATCGACTTCGAGCAGCGCCGTCACGAGGCCCGCGCGCCAAAATAGGAGTCAACGACCCTGGGATCGGCGGCCACGTCCTGAGGCGTTCCTTCGGCGATCTTCTCGCCGTGATGCAATACGACGACGCGTCCGCACAGGCGCATCAGGGCTCGCATCACATGCTCGATGATGATGATGGTCAGCTCATGCGCCGCATGGACCGCGCGGATCATCTCGAAAGCGTCGTCCGCTTCCGCCGCGTTCAGCCCGGCCAGCACTTCGTCGAGCAGGAGGAGACGCGGCCTTGTAGCGAGCGCGCGCGCAATCTCCAGCCGTTTGCGTTGCGCGAGCGTGAGTGTACCGGGGAGGCGATCCGACAGCTTCGCGAGGTGAACCTCGTTCAGGATCTCTTCCGCCCTTGCCTCGGCGACCGCACGCGACGGAGCAGGTTGGCGCCCATAGAGGGCGCCGACGGCGATATTTTCGCGCACGGTCAAGTCGCCAAAGGGCCGTACAAGCTGAAAGGTGCGGCCGATGCCGAGCCGACTCAGCTCATGGGCGCGCTTGCCGTCGATGCGCTTGCCGTCGAACCAGATCTCGCCATGGCTCGGCCGTTGGGTCCCGGCGATGAGGCTGAAGGCGGTCGTCTTGCCGGCCCCGTTCGCGCCCATGAGTCCGACGATCTCGCCGGCGGCAACGTTGAAGCTCAATCCCCGCAACGCGGTAACGCCACCATAATTTTTGCCGACGCCTTCCAGTCGCAGCAACATCATCGCCGCGCAGGCTTGGCAAGCAGATGAAGGCGGCCATAGATGCCTTCGGGCACGAAGAGCACGAAAATCACGAGCAGGATGCCCAGGAGGATCATATAGATCTCGGGTGCCCGCGCCCAGAGAAGCTCGGAGATGAGAACAAGGAAACCGGCGCCGAGCACCGGGCCGGGCGGGGCATCCGCGCCGCCGAGGATGCCGATGGTGACGATGGTAAAGGAGGTGACGGGGCTGAAAGCCTGCATCGGCTCGAAATAGGTCGCGCGTAACGCCATGATCGCGCCTGCCATCGCGGGAATGATGGCCGACAGGGTGAACAGCGCCAGCTTCGTGGCGTTGGTGTTTATTCCGATGCTTTCGGCGGCGGTTTCGTCGGCGCGAATGGCGATGATGCCGGCGCCGATGCGCGACCGCCGGATTGCCGCGAACAGGGCAAAGCTCAGCGCGGCCAGCACGAGCACCGCTTCATAAAGCGCTGCCAGACTAGGTGTACCAATCAGCAGACGCCCCGTGCGGCCGAGCCCTGCCTCGATCGTGACGACAACGTATTTGGTAAATTCGGCGATGCCGAAGGTCAGGATGACGAAGTAGGGGCCGCGTACCCGGAGGCAGGGCCATCCCAGGGAGAACGCGAAAACGCCGCCCGCCAGGCCCGCCAGAAGCACTGCCGACCAGATCGGCAGCACTTGCCAGCACACCACCATCACATAAGCACCAATGCCGTAGAAGACCGCATGTCCGAGCGACACATAGCCGGACAGCCCAGAGAACAATGACCAGCTCAACGCGAGCGCGGACCACAGCAGAAAATTCAAAGCGACGCTCAGGGTGTAATCGCTCGCCACAACCGGCACGAGCCCCAGGGCGCCAAGCGCGATGGCCGCGAGGACGATGCCGCTGCCGCGGCTCATCGGACGGCGATGCTCCGGCCGAACAGCCCTTGCGGCCTCAGCAGCAGTACCGCGATGAAAACACCATAGACCAGAATCGATCGGAAGCTTGCCGAGACGATTGCCACGCCATAGACCTCGACAAAGGCCAGGATCACTGCCGCGACCAGGCTGCCCAGCAGGTTGCCGAGCCCGCCCATGATGATGATCACGAAGGCGGAGATCGTAAAGGGAAAGCCGACAAAAGGTGATATCTGTTGCGTCATGCTGATCAAGGTGCCGGCCAGCGCCGCGAGGGCGAAGCCGAGGACGAAGACCTGCATGTTCACGCGCTCGACGTCGATGCCGACCAGCGAGGCCGCATCGCGCTGCTGGATGATCGCACGCATCGCCGATCCCGCGCGCGTATAACGGAAAAAAACTGCGCAGCATAGGCAGATGCCGGCGCCGATCGCGAGGATGATCAGCCTGTTCTCCTCGACACTGACATCCGCCACGTGAACGACGCGGTCAAGATAGGCATAGCCGCGCTGATCGGCGGTGAACGCCAGAGCGGTGACGTTCTGAAGGATGATGGATATGCCGAAGAAGATCAGCAGCGAATTGGCCTCGATTCGCACTGACAGGCGGCTCTCGCGCAGCATGCGGCGAAAGAGAGCGACGTAAACCACGCCGCCGAGCAAGGCGCCGATCAAGGCCGCCACCGGCATCGAGAGGAGAGGACTGACGCCGAACCGCGAGAATCCCCAATAGGCAACGTAACCCCCGATCATGACGATCTCGCCATGAGCGACGTTGAGGAGGCGCATCGTCCCGTAGACGAGATTAAGCCCGAGCGCGACCAGCCCATAAAGCGAAGCGAGAACCAGCGCCGAGACGAGAAGCTGTTCGGACAGCAGCACATCCATCTCAGCCGACGACCTCGCCTATTTGGTCCAGGCGGGTTTGGGCATGAATTTTGCCGTCGCCTCGGAAGGCGGCCAAACGATCTGCGCCTGTCCCTTCTGAAATTGCAGGAACATGGCGGGCGTGATCACGTTCTCGACGCCCTTGAACTTCACCGGTCCGTCGATGGTATCGAAGGTGGCCGACGAGATTTCCGCGCGCAGTTTCGCGTGGTCGAGCCCGACCTTCTTGACCGCCTGCTCCAGGATTTCCACAGACATCCAGGCGAGCGCGGAATCGAGATAGTCGGGAGGCTCGCCGACCTTCTTCACGTAAAGATCGTAGAAGGGACGGGCCTTCGGCCATTTGCTCTGGTTGGGCGACCAATGACCCATGGTGATCATGCCGTCGAGATTGGGGCCGAACAGCTTCTCGAATGAATATTCGGTGGGGCCGACGAGGGCAAGCTGGAAGGGCGCGTTGATGCCGAGCTCGCGCGCTTGCTTCATGTAGAGGACGGAGTCCGAAGGATAGGAGAGGGAGATCACGGCATCGGGCGCCCCTTGCTTGATCTTGGTGAGCGTGGCGGTCAGATCCTTGGTGTCCGGCGCGTACTCCTCATTGACCACGACCTTGATATCGGTCTTGGCAAGCTCGGGCATCAGGAATTTCTTGACCTCCTGCGAGAACGGCAATTGCAGCGTGTTGATTGCCGCCGTCTTGACGCCTTCCGCCTTCAGCATGGCGACCAGCGCCGCCGCCTGCTTGTCGGGCATGGCCGAGGTCGGGAACCAGATATTGCCCGGCTTGATGTCGCGGATACGCGTAGAGGAGGCGGAATTGCCGACCATGGGGAATTGGTATTTCTCGAGCACGCCGACCACGGCGAAGTGAAAGGGCGTGCCCCAAGGGGCGAGCAGGAGATCGACCTTATCGCTCGTGATGAGCTTCTCATAGATCGCGGGCGCCTTGGCGAAATCCGATTGATCATCGTAGACGACGAACTGCACCGGGCGTTTCTTCCCGGCGACGTCGAGCCCGCCCTCGGCATTGAGCTGCTCGGCCCAGAGCTGATAGGTCTTGATCTGCGAATCGGCGGCGGGCGCGAAGATGCCCGTCTTGGCGATGCCATAGCCGATCTTGACGGGCTCCTCGGCCTTGGCCGTGCCGATCATTGCGAATAGGGCAAGCGATGCTGCGAACGCCAATCCCCGTTTCATGTCACACCCCCGTTCGTTCAGTGGCGAAAGATCCAATCGACCGCGCGCGGGACCCAGGGACCCTGCGCCTCGCCGCCGGCATAGCTTGCGGAGAAATGATTGCGGCCTTGCAGTACGAGTCGTTCGACGTCGCCGCCGGCCTCGCGCAATGCCGTCGCCATCCGCTCGGCCTGCGGGACGAGATGAGGAAAATCTTCGCTGCCATGGGCGAGCAGGAAGGGGATCGGCTTGCCGCGAATATTGGCGATCGGGCTTGCCGGTGTTTCTGCGCCCGAATCGGGCGGTCCGAGGAAGCGTGGCCGCATGGACAAGCCCGATTGTGCGCCGAAGTCGAAGACGCCGGAGATCGGCAGACAGCCGCGCAAGCCGAGTTCGGGCCGCTTGAGCGCCATCAGTGCCGCATAATGGCCGCCCGCCGAATGGCCGCCGACGAAGACGCGGCGCGGATCGGCGCCGCGCGCGCGCGCATGCTCGACGAGCCAGGCGATGCCCGCGCAGGCATCATCATAGCCCACGGGGAAGACGTGCTTCGGTGCCAGCCGATAGCCGATGCTCGCGAAGACGATGCCGGCTTCGGTGAAGCATGGCGCCATGAACGCCATCCATTCCTTGTAGCCATTGGTCCAACCGCCGCCATGGATGAAGGCGAGAAGAGGACCCTTCGGTTGTGCCGGACGGAAGATCAAGATGCCCTGATAGGGATCGTCGCCATAGCGCTGCTCCTCGCCCCTGGCGCCCTCGCCGCGCCGCATCACCTCGTCATGATAGGCGCGCGCGGCGTCGGAGAAGGGCTCCTGCGGCGGGTAGTCTTCAATCCGCATGCGTCTCCTCCTCTTCGAGCAAGCCGCGGAGCACGCGCTCGGGCGTCATCGGCAGGCGGCTCAGGCGCAGGCCGGTCGCCGCGGCGATGCCGTTGGCGATCGCGGGCGCGACCGCGCAGATCGGGATCTCGCCGATCCCCTTGGCGCCGAAGGGGCCATCGGGCTCGGCATCCTCGACGATGAGCGGATGGACCTTGAGCGGGACTTCGAGCGAGGTCGGGACTTTGTAGTCCATCAGGCTGGGGTTGGCGAGTTTACCGCCATCCCACACCAACTCTTCGCAGAGCGCGAAGCCGAGCCCCTGCGCGAAGCCGCCCTGGATCTGCCCCTCGACCGAAAGCGGGTTGATCGCCTTCCCGACATCGCAGGCCGACCAGGCCTCGCGCACCGTGACCTTTCCGGTGGCCTCGTCGATCTCGACATCGCAGAGCGTCGCGGCGAACGAGAACACGCCGATCTGTGGAAAGGGCACGCCGCTTGCGACCGTGCGCTTCGGATCGACCGTCGGCCGGTCATACATCAAGCTGCTGCTGCCGATGATTGGCCCACCCGCCGCCCAATGGGCGCGCAACGAGATCTCGCGGAAGCTCAGCTCTTTCTCGGGCACGCCTTCGATCCCGACCCGGCCGCCTGGGCGCAGTGCCAGATCCTCCGTTGCGCATTCGAGCATCGCCGCGGCGTGATCCTTGATCTTCTGCTCGACCTCCTTGGCCGCCGCTACGATCGACCGCCCCACCATGTAGGTGACGCGGCTCGCCGTCGTCCCCCAATTGTACGGCGAGCCATCCGTGTCGGGACTCGCAAGCACCACCTGCTCGACGGGAAGCCGAAGCGCTTCGGCGCAAATCTGCGCAAGCACCGTGTCGGAGCCCTGCCCGATATCGACCGCGCCCGTATTGAGCACGATGCTGCCATCCTCGAGGAGCCGAATGACCGCGCCGGTCGCGAGCAGCCCGCTGATATGCGATGAGCAAGCAAGACCGAGGCCACGGCGCGTGGCGGGCGCGGCGCGCTGCGTCGCGCGCTTCTGCCACGCTTCCGTGCGGCCGATCGCATCGAGGCACTTCACGAATCCGTCCGACTGCACGAGCCCGCCGCCGAGCCAGGCATCGCCTTTGCGAATGGCGTTCTTGCGCCGGAGTTCCAGCGGGTCCATGTGAAGCCGCTCGGCGATCTCGTCGAGTTGGCTTTCGGTCGCGAACGACACCTGCGGATTGCCGAAACCGCGAAACGCGCCGAAACGCACCTTGTTTGTGTAGTAGAGACGGCCATGCGCGCGCATGTTGGGAATGCGGTATGGACCGCGCGACATCAACAGCGAGAAGCCGAGCACGCCGGGGCTGTCGTCGCCATAGGCGCCGCAATCGACGACCACTTCCACCTCGCGCGCGACGAGGGTGCCGTCGCGCTTCGCGCCCGTCTTGGCGCGGATGCGGTAGGGGTGCCGATGGCGCACCATCTCGAAATCTTCCTCCCGGCTGAGGATGAACTTCACCGGGCGGCCGCTCGCCAGCGCGAGCGCGACCGTCATGCCTTGGACATGCATCTCCATCTTGTTGCCGAAGCCGCCGCCGACGCGCGGCGTCAAGCAGCGCAGCCGCGCCATCGGCAGGCCGAGTCCTTCGCAGACATTGGCCTGGACGCGGAACACGGATTGATTGGCGGACCAAAGCGTGATGCGGCCGGCGGCGTCGATCTCGGCGAGCGCGCCGCACGGCTCGAGCGCGACATGGGCTTGAGCCTGGGTCTCGAATTCACCTTCGACGATGACGTCGCATTGACCCCAGGCGGCCTTGACATCGCCTTCGGCGAAGGAGGTCTCCCAGGCGAGATTGCCGCCGCATTTGGTCTGATGGACCCGAAAATAATCCGCATTCGCCTCGTGCACGAGCGGCGCGCCGGGAGCCATCGCTTCCTCGGGACTCAATACAGCGGGAAGCTCTTCGTACTCGACCTCGATCAGACGCGCGGCGCGGCGCGCGGTTCGCTCGTCTTCGGCGGCGACGATGCAAACGGGCTCGCCGACATAGCGGACCTTGCCCGTCGCGAGCACCGTCTCATCCTTGATGAAGGGTCCGAACCGGCCACCCTTGACGTCCTCGCCGGTCAGCACCGTGACGACGCCGGGCACCGCCAGCGCCGGCCGCACATCGTAGGATTTTATCCGCGCATGAGCGTAAGGACTCGTCAAGGCGGCGCCGAAGAGCAAGCCCGGCCGCGTGAGATCGGCGATGTAGCGGGCGGCGCCCACGACCTTCTCGCGTGCATCGAGACGCGGCAGGCTCCGTCCGACGACGTTCATGCCGCTTTCTCCTCGGCAGCGCGACACACGGCCTCGATGATCTTGCCGTAACCGGAGCAGCGGCAGAGATTGCCGGCGAGCGCGGCGCGAACCTCCTCGGGGCTCGGATGAGGATTGTCGCGCAACAGAGCATGTGCGGTGATCAACATGCCCGCCACGCAGAAGCCGCACTGGACGGCGCCATGCTCGATTATCGCCTGCTGGAGCACGGTGAGCGTGTTGCCGCTGCCGAGACCTTCGACGGTGACGACCTCCATGCCCTCGACATCGAGCGCGAGCGAGAGGCAAGCGCGCATCGGCTCGCCGTCGATTAGCACCGTGCAGGCGCCGCAAACGCCCTGATTGCAGCCGCGCTTGCTTCCCGTGAGGTCGAGCCGGTCGCGCAGCATGTCCAACAGCGTCTCTTGCGGCGTGACCGTGATGTCGCGGCTGCGGCCATTGATGGAGAGGCGCATGAGCTTCAACGCGCTCATGCGGCAAGCTCCGCTTGCGCCCGCGCGCGTGCGAACGCCTTGGCGACCATTCTTGGCAAAACGAGGCGGCGATATTCGGCCGTGGCGCGGACATCGTCGACCGGGTCGCTTGCGGCCACGAGCAGACGTCCTGCTTCGGTCAGCGCCGCGGGTTCCAAGCCGCTGCCCTCCAAGGCCTGCTCGGCCTCGGGACGGCGTATGGGCGCGGGGCCGCAACCGCCGACCGCGATCCGCACGTTGCGGCACTCGCCTCTCACGAATTCCACGATCAGCGCTACGGACACGATGGCGAAGTCGCCGGTCACGCGGTCGAGCTTTTCATAGACGCCGATCGAGCGAGCCGGCGCCGGCGGCAGCGTAATGGCCGTTACGATCTCGTCGGGTACGAGAGCGGTGGTGTACCAATCGGTGATGAACCCATCGATCTTGATCGTGCGATGGCCGCGCGGCGAGACCGCCTCAATGACCGCATCGGCCGCCATGAGCGCGGGCAGATAATCCGCCGCCGGATCGGCAAAGCAGACGGAGCCGCCCATGGTTCCCATGTTGCGAACGGGCGGATTGGCGATCCGCCGCGCCGCCTCGGGCACCACGCGTTGACCCTCGCGGAACAGCGGAGAGCGCGCGGTCTCGGCATGCCTGGTCATCGCGCCGATCCCGAGCGAGCCGTCCTCATGCCGCTCGATGCCGTTGAGGCCGCGCACGCGCTTGAGGCTGACCAGCGCGGCGGGCTCCGCCAAGCCGGCATTCATCATCGCCACCAGCGTCGCGCCGCCGGCGATGCAGCGTGCGCCCTCATGCCGCGCGAGCAGAGCGACGGCTTCTTCGATGGTCTCGGGGCGATAGAATTCCATCACGGCCCCGGCATCTCGAATTCTACGGGCGATTTGGCGGCGGCGAAGGAGGGACGAGCCTTCACCCGCTCCATCCAATCGGCCACCGCGGGCTTTTCCTGCCACAGTTCCTGAAAACGCAGACGCTCGAGCCGGTCGATAAACGGTGCAAACGCGATCTCGGCGAGCGAGAACCGGCTGCCGGCAAGCCACGGATTCGATTGGAGGCGCTTGTTCAACCGCTCGACGACCTGCCGGAGCTTCTCCTTCGCGTCCTCGACGACTTTCGGATCGGGCGTGCCGCTTGCCCAGGAGAGGAAATGCCGCGCGCGCTCCGGCTGCGGATGGCGCGCGACCAGCGCGGCGATCTCATCTTGGCTGAGCGCGGCGAGTTTGCGCCGCACCATGAGCTGAAAGGTCGCCGGCCGCTGCGCGGGGTAGAGGACATCATCTTGATACTTGACCCAGATGCGCATCGCCGCGCGCTGCGCCGGATCGCTCGGCGCGAGCGGTTTCGCCGCGTGACGCTCGTCAAGATACTCGTTGATGACGCTCGACTCGATGATGACAAGATCGCCGTCGCGCAGCGTCGGCACGACACCGTTGGGGTTGAGCGCGAGATAGGAGGGGGAAAGATTTTCAAAGGCGATGAGGTCGATGCGTTCGGAGTCCCAGGCGAGTTCTTTCTCCGCGAGGCACATCCGCACCTTGAACGAGCAGACAGAATCCCAATCGTGATAGAGCCTGATCGCCATCCCCTCGGGCCTTCCGGCCAGCATTTCCTCTTGTGCGTTAAACCAGAATGTTATTCGGTAATGGGACGGTCAACAAGGGAGATTCGCCGTGGCCTTCGAACCACCGAGCCCTGACCAGCTCCGTGCCATCGGCGATCGGCTGTCGCTCGTAATCACGGAAGAGGAGGCGAGGCTCTATGCGCATTATGGCGCCGACCTCGCCGGCGCCTTGTCCCGCATCGAAGCGCTCGCCGAATGGTTGCCGGCAAGCGCGTTCGCCCGTGGCGCGCCGCGGCGACCGGAGCCTGCGGAAAACCCGCACAATGCCTGGGCGGTGAAGCTTCTGGTGCGCGGTCGCGCCGAGGGCAAGCTCGCGGGCAAGCGGATCGCGCTCAAGGACACGATCGCTCTGGCGGGCGCTCCGCTGTGCGACGGCACCCGCTTTCTCGAGGGGTATGTCTCCGAGTTCGATGCGACCGTGGCGACGCGGCTGCTCGAGGCAGGCGGGGAAATCATCGGCAAGGCGGTTTGCGAGTTCCTGTCCTATTCGAGCGGCAGCCACACCAGCCTGTCGGGCCCCGTCGAGAACCCGCGCAAGCGCGCCCATTCCGCCGGCGGATCTTCCTCAGGCTGCGCGGCGCTGGTCGCGGCGGGCGAGGTCGATATCGCAATTGGCGGTGACCAGGCCGGCTCGATCCGCATACCCTCCGCGCATTGCGGCGTCTATGGTCTCAAGCCCACCTGGGGATTGGTGCCCTATACCGGCGCCGCTTCGAGCGAGTTCAACGTTGATCATTTGGGACCCATTACCGCCAATGTGCGCGACAACGCGCTCGCCCTGGAGGTGCTCGCGGGTTCCGACGGCATCGATCCGCGCCGCGCGCCGGGGGCGGCGCCTGCCGCCAATTATGCCGACGCGCTTGCGTGCGACGTTCGGGATCTGCGTATCGGCATCGTCGCCGAAGGCTTCGGCCATCGCAGTTCGATGCCGGACGTCGACAATGCCGTCCGTCGCGCGGCCGCGCTGTTCCAAAAACTCGGCGCCGAGATTCGGGAGATTTCCATTCCCTGGCATCGCGATGGCGTCGCGGTCTGGCTGGGTTTTGCGCTCGAGGGCTACCACGCGAATCTGATGCTCGGTGGCGGCTTCGGCGGCAATCAGGGCGGATTGTCTTGGACCGGCTTGCAGCAGCGCCTCGCGAGCTGGCGCGATCATGGTGCGGAGATCCCGGCCAATCTTCGTCTCGGCATGTTGATGGGCGACTATCTGCGACAGCGTTACCGGGGCTTCTACTACACCCGGGCGATGAATCTCGTGCGGCCACTGGCCGCGGCCTACGACGAAGCCCTCGGCGGATGCGACCTCCTGGTGATGCCGACGGTGCCGCGCACCGCCCGACCGCTCGCGACCGGCCCGTTGACGCCGCAGGAGATCATCGATCAGGCCTTCGAGAATATCGACAACACCTCGCCCTTCGATCTGACGCATCATCCCGCAATGTCGATCCCATGCGGTCTCGTCGACGGCTGCCCGGTCGGCATGATGCTGGTCGCGCGCCACCATGCCGAAGCGACGATCTATCGCGCCGCCCACGCCTTCGAGACGGCTTTCGATTGGCGGAAGCTGCCGGAAGGTGCCGAGCGCGAAGCGCAAAACCAATCGTGATTCGGCGTTGACTTTGGTGCGGCGAGTGCCGAGACTTCTCTCAAGCAGAGCAAGCGGCTCGATGAGGGAGGAAGATGGGCGCCGCGTCGATTGGGCAAATTCGGTGAAGCTGCTGCGGCCGGTTACGATCGCGGACGCGGTTGCGGCGCTGTCGGGCGAGGCCGAGGCGCGCTGCCTCGCCGGCGGGCAAACGCTCGTGGCAATGATGAATGCGGATTTGCTGCGGCCTTCGGCGCTGGTCAGCCTTCGGCATATTGAGGCCATGCACGGCGTCAGCGCCCAACAAGACGGCGCGATCCGCATCGGCGCCATGGCGACCCATGCCGAAATTGCCGCCTTCGCTGGCTTCCGCGGCGGCCAACGCATCATCGGCGCCGCGGCACGGCGCATTGCCCACGCGCCGATCCGCAATGCCGGCACCATAGGCGGCTCGATTGCCCATGGTGATCCTGCGGCCGATTTCCCCACGGCGCTCATCGCGGCCGATGCCGAGATCTCCGTTGCCGGCCCACAGGGGATGCGGCGCATCGCGGCGGCAAATTTCTTCCTCGATTTTCTCCAGACCGCGCTTGAGGCGAGCGAAGTCGTCGTTGCCATCCATATTCCCCCGGCCCCGGCTGATGCCCGCTCCCACTACGAGAAGTTGACCCGCATCGACGGCGATTTCGCAATCGTTTCGGCGGGCGTCGTGTTGGCGGAAGGTGCGGATGGGCGTTGCTCCCATGCGCGGCTCGTCGCCGGCGCCTGTGGTCCGACACCGATCCGCTCGGCCGCGGCCGAAGCGTGGCTCGTCGGCTCGCGGCTCGGGGCGGAAGATCGAGAAGCGGCGGCAGAGCTGCTTGCCGCGGCGTGCAATCCGATCGATGATTTTCGCGGCAGCGCCGCCTACCGCCGAAAAGTGCTTCCGCGTCTCATCACGCGCGCGATCGAGGCGGCGTGGGGAGCTGTCCAATGAACGATCGCTCCGATCTCGTCGATGTGGGCCTCACCGTAAACGGAGAGGTAGTGGATCTGCGCATCCCCTGCGATGAGACGCTGCTGACGGTACTGCGTGAGCGGCTTGACCTCACCGGGCCGAAGCGCGGCTGCAATCAAGGTGTTTGCGGCGCGTGCAGCGTGCTGCTCGACGGCGCCTCAGTGCGATCATGCTTGGCCTTGGCGGCGAATTGCGACGGCTGTTCGGTGGTGACCGTCGAAGGTCTGACGCTCCCCGGGGTCTTGTCACGGGTGCAGCGTGCGATGATCGAGGCCGGCGCCGTGCAATGCGGCTTCTGCACTTCCGGCTTCGTCGTGGCGCTGAGTGCGCTATTGCAAGGCAATCCCCATCCCGGCGACGCCGAGATTCGCGAGGCACTCGCCGGGAATATCTGCCGGTGTACCGGCTATATGAAAATCCTCGAAGCGGCCCGGCGCGCGGCACGGGAGCCGGCACATGAATGATGGTGGCGCCGTCGGAATCGGCGTCGCTCGCCTCGATGCCGCGGACAAGGTGACCGGCGGGGCGCGATATGTCGACGATTTGAAGCGCGCTGGCATGCTGCATGCGGCGGTGGCGACAAGTCCGCTCGCGCATGCCCGAATCCGCGGCTACCGCATCGATGCGGCGCGCGCCGTCTCCGGCGTCAAGGCCGTGCTCATCGGACCGGACCTGCCGCAGAACCGGGTCGGCAATTTCATCAAGGACGAGACCACGCTCGCCCATGGCAAGGTTCGCTATGTCGGAGAACCCGTTGCCGCTGTTGCGGCGACCAGCCTTCAGGCAGCACGGCTCGCCGCGCAGCTCATCGAGCTTGACTACGAAGAGCTGCCTTCGGCGCTGTCGATCGAATCGGCGCTGGCCGAGGAGGCGCCGCTCATACACGAGGAGCTGGCCTCCTATGTCGCCGTGAAGCCCGGAAAGTCGCGCGGCAACATCGTCTGGGACGTGCTGATGGCAGAGGGCGATGTCGATAGCGCTTGGAGCAAGTGCGATGTGATCGTCGAAGGCGAGTTCCGCACCCAGGCGCAGCATCACGCCTATCTCGAGCCGAATGGCGTGCTCGCCGATATCGACGCCAACGGGCGTCTGACGATCTGGTCGTCGTGTCAATCGGTTTTCCATGTGCAGCAGCGTGTCGCCGAGGAGCTGGGGATTCCGATGTCGCGCGTGCGCGCGCTCGTGCCGCGGGTCGGCGGCGGGTTCGGCGGAAAACATGCGACCAATCTGCAAACTATCGCGGCGGCGCTCGCCTTGAAGACGCACCGGCCCGTCAAACTCGTGCTGTCCCGCAGCCAGGATTTCGAGATGCAGCGTTCGCGCCATCCTGCACGGCTCCGCATGCGTACGGGGGCAATGCGCGACGGCACGATCGTCGCGCGCGATACCGAAGTGGTGCTCGATGGCGGCGCCTATGCCGATGAGAGCCCGGCCGTGGTGAGCTTCGCCGCCTTGATGTCGCGCGGTCCCTATCTCATCCCCAATGTCCGCTGTCGGGGCATCGCGGTCTATACGAACAAGCTGCGCGCCGGTGCCTATCGCGGCTTCGGCAATCCGCAGGTGACCTTTGCCGGCGAAAGTCAGATCGACGAGCTTGCCGGGCGCCTCGGCATGGACCCGGTCGAACTGCGTCTCAAGAACATGATGCGTGCAGGCGATCGCTGGTTTGGGGGCCAGAGCGTGACGCGCTGCCGCGCCGCCGAATGCCTCAAAGCCGTTGCGGAGGCTGCTCGCGCCGCGCCCGCGCTGCCGGTTCGCACCGGACGAAAGCGCGCCTTCGGCTATGCCGCGGCAACGCATATTTGCGGCATGATGGGGGTCGGCGCTTCGGTTCAGCTCAAGGCCGACGGCACGGTGGCGCTGGCAACCGGTGTCGTCGATATCGGTCAGGGTTCCGACACCGTGTTGACTCAGATCTGCGCCGAGGCGCTGCAACTGCCCATCGAGAGCGTATCCTTCGGAAGCCCCGACACGGACATCTCTCCCTACAATTGGAAGACCGCGGGCAGCCGCATCACCTACATGGCCGGGCGCGCGGTCGCGGGTGCGGCAGGGCAGGTGCGCGACAAGATTCTGGAGCATGCGGCCGAGATGCTCGAATGCGCACCGGCCGATCTCGAACTTCGTCCCGGCGGCCGCGTCGGCATCGTCGGAGTGAGCGGCAAGGAAATCACCTTTCAGATGGTTGCGGGTCGTTCGCTCTATCGTGTCGGCGGCCCCATCATCGGCACGCACAGCCTCGTCTATGACGGCGAACGCTTCGATCCCAAACGGGCGACGGTCGAATTCAGCGCCTTCGATAATCCCGGCGTCTACACCTTCGGTGCGCTTGCGGTCGAGGTCGAGGTCGACACGATCACCGGCAAGGTCGAGGTTCGCCGCGCCTGGTCGGCGCATGATGTTGGCCGCGCGATCAATCCGCTCAGCGTCGAGGGCCAAATCCAAGGCGCCGTCGTTCAGGGCCTCGGTTATGCGCTTTCCGAGGAGATGATCTGGGATGATGACGGCCGCCTTGCCAATCCGACGCTGGCGGAATATGCGCTGCCCGGGCTTGCCGACGTTCCCGAGGAGATCGTGCCGATCATCGTCGAAGATCCTGAGCCGACCGGGCCTTTCGGAGCCCGCGGCGTGGGCGAGATCCCGTTGGTCGGCGTCGCTGCCGCCGTTGCCAATGCGGTCGCGGCAGCGACGGCGGCGCGGATTCGGCAGCTCCCGCTGACGCCGGAACGTGTACTCGAGGCGATGGCCGATTAAGGTATGTTCGCGCTCGAGAGCCGGGTGCGGCGCGGGGTGCGAACCGGTTGCGGTCTGGCGCGTTCCGCGCCGTCTTTGGGCATCAGCAAGTCACAAAACGCCTCGACCATGGCGCTGCTGCAGGCCGAGCCGCTGTCGAGGCTCACATGAAGGGCGAAGCCGTCGAAAGCCATGAAGATCACATGCGCCAGCGCCGCCGCATTCAGCGGCGGCCGGCCCGCCTGCTGGAGCGCCGCTTGGATCATGCCGGCGACCTTCTCCTTGCCGGCTTCAAGCACGACGGGATCGTACCGGTCTTCCGCCGTCGCCGAGGCGAGCGCCTGCATGAGGTTCTTGGCGAAACCGCCGTTTTCGGCGGGAATCTCGCGCCATAGCGCCATCATGATGTAGCGCAGCCGCTTTCGAGGATCGGCGATGCGAAGCGCATCTTTCTCCAGCCGATCCAGCCGCTCGCGGAACCAAGGCCCATAGATCGAAAAGACGATCTCGAGTTTCGATTTGAAATAGACATAGACATTCGCGGTCGAGACGCCGGCGCTCTCGGCGATCTGCGTCAAGGTTGAGGCCGTGTAGCCCCGTTCCGAAAACAGGCGAAATGCCGATTCGAGAATCGCTTCCCGTACAGAAGCCTTTTTGACCTGAACCACGGGCGCTCCGGTTTAATGAACTACGTTCGGTATTGACGGCCCTCGGGGCTTTGCTGTCTTATAACATCGACATAGGGAGGACGCGAGATGGAGGCCGCCTTTCGCGCGCAAGAGCTCAACCCGGCAGCGCTGCCGAGGCTCTACCGAAGGCAATTCGAATTGTGCAAGGTCAAAGCTGGCGAGACGATCGCGCTGGTGAGCGACCTCGCCACGCGCCGCGAATATGTCGAGGCTGCTTTCGATGCGGCGGATGCGCTTGGTGCCGATATTTACGAGATGCGCGTCAACTCGGTCCCGTCCTGGACGAAGGTCGGCGTGCCCACGATCGGCAAGTGCAAGGGAACGCTGGAGGCGGTGAAGGCGGCCGATCTCCTGGTGATCTTCCACGTGCCGCTGTTCACCCGTTGGCTCAAGGAAGTGCAGAGCGGCAGCACGCGCGTGCTGATGATCATCGACGCGCCCGACGATCTCGAACAACTCATGTCGCCGCCCGGTCTCAAGGAAGCGGTCCTTCACGCGGGAGCACGGATCGCCGCGACGCGGAAAGTGCGTGTGACGAGCGAAGCCGGCACGGACCTCAGCTATGAATGCGGCGAGTACCCGGTGATGAGCCAATGGGGTTACGCGGACGAGCCCGGGCATTTCGACCATTGGGGCGGGGGGCATGTCCACACCTTCCCGAACGAGGGTTCGGCCAACGGTACCGTCGTCTTCCAGCCCGGCGACATCGTGATTCTTCCCTATTGCCGCTACGTCCAGGACCCTGTGCGGTTGGAGATCCGCGATGGATTCATCACGCGGATCGAAGGCGGGCTCGACGCCAAGCTGATGCAGGACTGGCTGGAGGACAACAAGGAGAACCCCGAGGACCGCGATCCCTTCGCCGTCTCGCATCTGGGCTGGGGCCTCAACCCGCAGGCGCTGTGGTATGGCATTGCGCTCAATGGCGACGACCCCGAGCGCAGCCGCGCCGCGGCGCGGACTTTCCCCGGCAATTTTCTGTTCTCCACGGGACCGAACACGCAAGGCGGCGGCACGCGCAGGACGCGGGGCCATTATGATGTGCCGATGCGCGACTGTACCGTCGTCCTCGACAACGAGGTGGTGATCGATCGCGGCAAGCTGATCGACGAGAAGATGGTCGTCCGGCGTGTTCGGCGCTGAGCGCGGCGATGCTGGTCGAAGGTAGCTTCACCGTCGAGGCGCCGCGCGAGGAAGTCTGGCGATGCATTACCGATCCTGCGGTGATGGCGCCTTGCGTTCCCGGATGCGAGGCGATCGAGACCGTCGATTCCCGGAACTACAAGGCGCGCGTCAAGGTCGAGTTCGGTCCGATAAAGGCGAGCTTCAACCTCGGGGTGGAGATCACCGAGGAGAACCCGCCGGACAGCGTGCGCTCGATTACACGGGGCGAGGAAGGCAGCCGCGCCAGTATCGTCTCGGCACATAATCTGCTGCAACTCGTCGCGTTGGATGAAAAGCGGACCGAGATTCGCTACCGCTCCGAGGTCTCGGTGGTCGGCAGGCTCGGCAAATTCGGGCTCGGCATGATGCGCAAGAAGGCCGATCAGCTCGGCAAGCAATTCGGCGACCGCTTTACGGCGCGCCTCATTGGAGGCGTGCAAGCCGAGGGTTTGCCACCACAAGCGGATGTCGGCTCTTGAAATGCCTTGTTGACACGCCGCGTCCTTCGGACGGAACGTTGATACGCGACGCAAAAAAGCCCGTCGCCGCGCTGCCAAGACAAACAAATGAATATGTCAGGGGAGGTCGCAATGTTCAGAACAGCAAGTCGTGTCGTTTGCGCGATCTGTTTGATCGTCTTCGCCGCGATGGCAGCAGGCGCGGGAAGCGCGGCGGCGGAAGATCGCCTCCTTGGCATGGCGCCGCCGGTCACCGGCAAGAAGCCTTATCGTCTTGGCTATGCTTCCGCCGACATGAACGCGGATTTCTTCCTTGGCATGGCTTATGGAGTGACCGACGAGGCAAAGCAAGCCAAGGTCGATCTGGTCCGGGTGGTCTCCGCGGGCGGTTACGGCAAGGTCGCCGAGCAGGTGGGGCAGCTTGAGCAACTGGGCACGCTCAATCTCGACGCCATCATCCTGTTGGCCGCCGCCTTCGAAGGCTTCGACAAAGAGGTCGATCGTCTCGTTGCCAAAGGCATCAAGGTCGTCGTCGTCGGCACGCCCATCAGCTCACCAAAAGTGTCGCTGGGGATTCTCCAGAACCAACATCAGATCGGGGAGACGCTGGCTGATTACGCCTGCAAGCAGAAACCCAAATCCGAGATGATCACGCTTCCGGGTCCGGCGGGTTCGGAGTGGAACAAGATCCGGTTCGAGGGCGTGAAGGCGGGGGCGGGGAAGTGCGGTCTCAAGCTGGTCGGTAACACCTTCGAGGGCCAGATCAGCATCGAGGATGGTCAGAAGCAGGCCGCCGACATGCTGCTCAAATATCCCGACGCCGATTATCTCTATGCCGTCGCCGGCATCTTCGGCGTGGGTGCGGCGCAGCAGGTCAAGCGCATGCACGCGAAGGCCAAGATCCTGACCAGCGGCTTCACCCGCCGCACGCTCGATCTGATCAAGGACGGGACCATGGCGATGGTCATCAGCGAGCCGCCGATCGTCTATGGCCGCGCCGCGGTACAATACACGGTGCGCCTGCTCAATGGCGACCCGCTGCCCAACATGATCACGGGGATCATGCCCTTCCCGGTGACGATGGTGCCGAGCATCGCCGTCACCGCGGAGAATGTCGGGAAATACGATGTCAATCTTGGCGATTTGCCGCCGCAAGGCTGGACGCCACCGAATTTGCAGTAGGGGCTTGGGTCTGGGCGAAGCGAGATGACGTGATGACGGGACAGGTAGCGCCCGCTTTATCGGCGACGGATCTCGCCAAGTCCTTCGGTCCGACGCTCGCGCTCCAAGGAGCGAGCCTCGACCTGTACGGGGGTGAGGTGCACGCGCTGCTCGGTGAGAACGGCTCCGGCAAATCCACTTTCGCCAAGGTGCTGGCCGGCATTCACCAGCCCGATCGCGGCCGGATCCGGCGCAATGGCCGCGGGGTCGACATTGCCGATCCCGCGACGGGCCGCGCACTCGGGATCGGCATCGTGTTCCAGGAGTTGTCGCTCGCTCCGGCTCTCGACGTTGTCGACAATCTGTTTCTGGGACGGGAGCGGCGGGGTCGGTTTTACGGCTGGCTCGATCGCCGTCGCCAGATCGAGGAATGTCGGGAGATGCTCGACCGGCTCGGCCTTGGCGTCGATCCGCGCCGGCGGACACGCGAACTCAGCATCGCTCAGAAACAGATGTTGGAAATTGCCAAGGCATTGCTGCAAGAGCCCGATATCCTGATCTTCGACGAGCCGACGGCGAGCCTGACCGAACGCGAGGCCGCGCAGCTCTTTCACGTCATCGAGGAATTGCGGGACCGTGGCACGGCCATCCTCTACGTCACGCATCAGCTCCGTGAGGTCCTTCGCATTGCCGACCGCGTCAGTGTAATGCGCGAAGGCCGGATCGCCGCGCAACGGGAGATCACCGATGACGTCACCGAGGAGATGCTGATCGGCCTGCTTACGGACAAGCGTCTCGGCGCCTCGGCCTCTCCCGCCGGACTGCCTGATGCTGCGCCGCTGCTGCGCGTTTCTCGCTTGCGGACCGCGATCTCCAGCGACGTCTCCTTCCATATTCGCCCGGGCGAGATCGTCGGGCTTTATGGCGTCGTTGGTTGCGGACGTGAAGAGATCGCGCGGTGCCTGGTCGGTCTTCTTCGCCCGCTCGCCGGCGCGCTCGAATTCGATGGCCGACCTTACGATCCTGCAGGGCCGGCCGATGCGCTCGACAGAGGGATTGGATTCCTTGCCGGCGACCGAAAGCAGGATGGGATCCTGCCCAATCGGCCGACGCGCGAAAACCTGACGCTCGCCGGACTTCGGCTCCTCGCCCGAGCGGGATTTGTCCGCCAGCGCGATGAGCAAAGCGAAACGGAATCGCGTCTGGCGTCGCTCAGGGTCAAGTACCGATCCGCGGAGGATTCGATCTCGACCCTGTCCGGCGGCAATCAGCAGAAGGTGTTGTTTGGGCGCGCTCTTCTTGCGCGTCCGAAGATTCTGGTGCTCGAAGATCCAACCGCGGGCATTGACATCGGTGCCAAATATGATCTTTACGAGCAGATCCGGCAGGCGGCGGGCACGGGCATGAGCTTTCTGTGGCTCTCGACCGATTTGACGGAGACGCTGACGCTCTGCGATCGCGTCTACGCGATGCGCGGTGGCGCGATTACGGCCGAGATCACGGCTCCCAGTTCCGCCGATGAGGAGCGGCTTCTGTCGGCCGTATTGGGCCGCGGCGCCGCCGAGGCCGCCGCATGAGCTCGACGGTTATGAACCTCTCGCGGCGCCGCTTTTCCGACCGCCGTCGGTTGATCGGGCAGTGCGGCCTGCCTTTGCTCGTCATTGCCATCGCAGTGGCGACGGGGCTCGTGGAGCCGCGCTTCTGGTCCTGGGCCAATTTACAGAACCTCGCCCGGCAACTGGCACCGCTGCAGATTCTCGTGGCGGGACAGCTTTTCGCGGTTCTGAGCGGTGGGCTCGATCTGTCGGTCGCGTCCGTGATGGCGCTTTCCGGCGTCGTGGGGATTGTCGCGGTCCCCCATGTCGGGCTCGTTGGCGGGGTCGTCGTCATGATGCTCTGTGGCATCGGCTTTGGGTTGGCCAATGGCGCGATCATCACGGCGTTCTCTGTCTCGCCGCTCATCGTTACGCTGGGCATGCTGTCCGTGGCCAAAGGGCTCGCGCTGCTGGCAACGGGCGGCCTGCCGATCTACGACGTTCCGGAACCGCTGATCGATGCCGTCGGATTTGGCGCCGTTCTCGGGGTGCCGGTGTCGAGCTTGATCGCCGTCGCGATCATGCTCTTGGGCGCCGTGATTCTGCGAGCGACTATTTTCGGACGCCACGTCTATGCCGTCGGCTCCAACGCCGCTGCCGCACATAATTCCGGGGTACGGACCCGCCGCGTCACGCTTGCCGTTTACGCCATCAGCGGTTTTGCCGCGGGGTGCGCCGCGATCGTCATGACCGCCTGGGTCAGCGCGGCGCAACCTTTGGCGGGCGAAGGGCTCGAGCTTCAGTCGCTTGCGGCCGTGGTCGTCGGCGGTGTGGCGCTGGCCGGCGGTGCCGGAACGATGCTGCAAGCTTTTTTCGGCGTGCTGATTCTTGGGCTTCTGTCGAATGCCCTCAATATGGCGGGCGTGTCCTCCTTTCTTCAGACCCTGGTGGTCGGGTTGGTCATTCTGCTCGCCGTGATCGTCGATCGCTTGCGCGGCAGCAAAGGGTAGAGGCCGGTAGTCGAAACGAGGCGCAAAGACAGCAATCTGGATGGAGAAAGCCATGGCGGTGCTGAAGGCGAAGACGGTGCTGGAAGGCAAGAGGGTGAAGGTGAGGAAGCGTGGAGAAAAATTCGACAATACGCGCCTCATGTCCGACGACGAGTGGTATCCCAAGGCCGTGCGCGGCATGATTCGCCCGGCACGTTGGAATTGGCAGGATTGCTACGCCAAGCTCAAGGAGATTTCGAGCGATCCCATTCCCGGCGCCGATCGGCGCTTCATCATCCTCGTCAACGAGGATACGCAGGAAATGATGGGAACGGCGCCCGGCGCGTTGATCGGGATGACCATCCTCAATCCCGGCGAGGGGCTGAAGGCGCATCGGCATAATTCCTTTGCGATCTATCACATCATCCAAGGCAAGGGCTTCGACGTGATGCAGAACGAGGAGGAAGCCGAGCCGACCAAGATCGAATGGGCAAAAGGCGACACCTTCCTCTGCCCGGCCTGGACCTATCACCAGCACGTCAATGATGGCGATGAGGAGGCGATCATCCTCACCGTGCAGGATTTCCCCTTACTGGCGGCGCAGCGCAATCTGATCTTCGAGGAGCCGCGCGGGGCCGAGAACATCAAGCTCGTGAACAAGAAATTCGTCCCGCACCGCGATACCGCCGGGAGCTTCAAGCTGGATCTCTGACGAAATAGCCGCTCGTCAGCGTTTGGGAGGCAGGCGCCATGGGCAAGCTCACGCAGGATATGAAGGATATGGTCGATCGGCTCCGGCTGTGCTTCGTTGCGACAGCGAGTCCGGAGGGCAAGCCGAACCTCTCGCCCAAGGGCTCGCTCAAGGTGTGGGACGATGATCATCTGGTCTTCGCCGACATCGCCTCGCCGGTGACGATCCGCAACCTGCGCGCCAACCCGCAGATCGAGATCAATATGGTCGATGTCTTCCTGCGCCGCGGCTATCGCTTCAAGGGCCGGGCCGAGATCATCGAGAAGGGCCCGGAGTTCGACTTCGTCGCACAGGATCTATGGACGCGGGAGGGGCCGCAATATCCCGTCAATTGCGTCGTCAAGGTGGCGGTCGAGCGCGCGCTCCCGGTCCTCTCGCCCGCTTATACCTTCAACAAGAATGTCGAGGAGGGTGCGGTGCGGCGCGTCTGGCTCGAGCGCTATGGCGTGCGCGAGATCGAGACATCGCCACAGGAAAAACGCTGAGAGGGAGGAAGAGCATGGCGGCGATCGCGGAAACGGCCGGAAACGCGGCCACGACATTGATCGATCGGCATATCGCCGCCAGCAAGGGCGACAAGCCCGCACTCAAATACGGGGACAAGCGCTATAGCTACAACGACATCGCCGCACTGGCGAACAGGGCCGGGAACCTGCTCCGGCGATTGGATGTCGAACCAGGCCAACATGTCATCGTCGCGATCGGCCCGTCGCCGGCGCTGATCGCGACCGTCCTCGGTGCCATGAAGATTGGCGCGTGCCCCGTGCTGACGCAGGCGGGTTCGCTGCGCGCACAGGCGGATAGGGTCAAAGATCTACGCCCGGGCGCGATCGTGGTCGAGGCGGGTGCGAAGGTCGAGGCTTTCGCACTCGCGGGCGAGGCGCCGGTCCTCGTGGTGGGCGAGACGGAGGGCGAGGAGCTTTCCTTCGTCGAATTGCTGCGCCAGAGTCCGTCATCTCTTTCGAGTGTCGCGGTCGAGGGGCGCGCGGCGGCGCTGAAGATCATGGAAGAGCGCGGCATCGACGTTGTCACACACGAGGCCGTGAGCGGAGAAGAGATCGAGGCGAGGCTCCAAGCGCTTCCCGCCCTCGCGCGGAGCCTGCGCGCCTTGGCGCAGGGAAAGGAAGCAACAATACCGAGACCGGCTTAGCGCCCTGCTTCAGCAACGGGCTCGTATCGCGATGGCGCCTGGGGAATTCCATCTGAACCACGCTACCGAACCGGCGGACATTCTCGCCTGTCTTCCCTTGCTCCGCGAACTGCGCCCTCATCTCGGCAGCGACAGCGCAGTGCTGGCGCAGATTCAGCGGCAGGCGCAACAGGGATATCGGCTGTTGGTGCTGCGGCGAGGTGGAGAGGCCGTCGCTTGCGCGGGTTATCGCATCTCCGAGAATCTGGTGCGTGGCCGCTTTCTCTATGTCGATGATCTCGTCGCCGCGGCGCGAGAGCGCTCGCGCGGCCATGGCGAGCGATTGCTGAACGCGCTCTTTGCCGAAGCGCGGGACCGAGATTGCCGGTGGCTCGTCCTGGATTCGGGCGTGACGAATGTAGGTGCTCATCGCTTCTATCTGCGCCACCGCCTTGAGATCACCGCCTTCCATTTTGCCGCGCCGCTCGCGTTGGAGGAGCCGTAAGAGCGCTTTTCCGAGACAGCAGGCCGCTTTCCGAAGGAGAGATATCGGAATAAAGTTCGCATCGTTGAGAGGATAGGCATTCGCCGTTGACTCCGGACAATGGGAGAAGCCCATGAGCCTTTCACTTGCCGAGGCCGGCGCCGTGTCGCGCTCCGAGCCGTCGCCGACGATCGCGTCCGCTCTTGCCGAGTTCGTGGCAGGGCTCAGTCTGAAGCGGGTCCCCGACCGCGTCGCCGCACGCGCGCGCCATTTGATCCTCGATGCGATCGGCATTGCCTTCGCTTCGGGCCGCTTCGACTTTGCCCGCCGCACCCTGTCGGCGATGCGCAGCCTCGCGCAAGGTGACGGCGAGGCCGTCGTGATCGGCTTTCCCGACAGACTGCCCCACCGCGACGCGGCGGTCGTGAACGGCGTGCTCGTCCACGGGCTTGATTTCGATGACACTCATCTGGGCGGCGTGGTCCACGCGAGCGCCAGCCTCGTTCCCACGATCCTCGCCGTGGGCGCTCGTCAAGGCTCGTCCGGCGCCGAGGCGCTCACAGCCTATGTCGCCGGGGTCGAGACGATGGCGCGGTTGGGCGCGGTGGCGAAGGGCGGATTTCACCAGGTCGGCTTCCATCCCACCGGTCTCATCGGCGCATTCGCCTGCGCGCTCGCCGCGGGCAAGCTCATGGGGCTCGATCGGGATCAACTCACCGCAGCGCAAGGCATCGTGCTATCGACCGCCTCCGGCACGCTCGAATTCCTCGAAGATGGCGCGTGGAACAAGCGCCTTCACCCCGGCTGGGCCGCCGCCTGCGGCATTACCGCCGCAGCGCTCGCGCGGCATGGGTTCGTCGGCGCGACCAAAGCCTATGAAGGCCGCTTCGGCCTCTATGCAAGCCATCTTCAGGAGCGGTTCGACATCGCCGCTCTCGGCGCGGCGACGGCCGAACTCGGCGAGCGTTGGGAGTTGCTGGATGTGGCGGTCAAACCGTTCCCCGCTTGCCACTTCACCCATGCCTGCGCCGATGCGGCGATCGCGCTCAGGCGGGATCATGCGCTCGATCTTCGCAGCGTGCAGCGGGTCAGGGCGTTCGTTCCTGCCGAGGTCGTGAAGACCGTGTGCGAGCCCGAGGCGAGCAAGCGCCGGCCCGCCAACGCCTATGACGCGCAATTCTCGATCCCCTATATCGTCGCGAGCGCGCTGCGGCACGGCCGCTTCAGCTTGGCGGAGCTGAGCGATCAGGCGCTCGCCGATGCGGAGACCCTGGCGCTCGCCGGCCGCGTCGACTATGCGATCGATCCGCGCTCGCAATTTCCTCGCTACTATTCCGGCGAGCTGGCGATTGAGCTCAGCGACGGCCGCGAGCTGCGTCACCGCGAGGCGCGCAACCGCGGTTGCGGCGATCTTCCGCTCAGCGAGGCAGAGATCATCGCCAAATTTGCCGGAAATTTGCGCGGCACGATCGCCGAACCAAGGACGGACGAGCTTTGCAACCGCATTCTTTCCATGGACGGTGCCGCGGAGATCCGGGACGTAGCGGAGTCGCTGCGATCGCGAACATGACCCTGTCATCCGCAGCGCTCCAAGGGGAGCAGGACGCGCTCATCTGCGCCAGCGTCCAACGCTTTCTCGAGCGCGAAGTCAAAACTTATGTGCATGAGCTCGAGGGCAATGACACCTATCCCTCGGAGATCGTCGAGCGGATGAAGGCGCTCGGTCTCTTCGGAGCCACCATCGCGACGGAGTATGGCGGGCTGGGCTTGTCCACCACGACCTATGCGAAGATCGTCGAGCTGGTTTCGACCGTGTGGATGTCGCTGAGCGGCATCTTCAATTCCCATCTGATCATGGCCGCGGCGGTGCAGCGTTCCGGCACCGACGAACAGAAGCGAAGCTTCCTCCCGCGGTTCGCGTCGGGCGAAATTCGCGGCGGCCTCGCGCTCACCGAGCCGGATTGCGGCACGGATCTGCAAGCGATCCGAACCACGGCACGGCGCGCGGGCGATCACTATGTCATCAACGGCACCAAGACCTGGATCTCCAACGGCATTCACGGTCAGTGCTTTGCCCTGCTGGTGAAAACCGACCCGGCCGCCGAGCCGCGCCATCGCGGCATGAGCCTCTTTCTCGCGGAGAAGGGACCTAGCTTCAATGTCAGCCGCAAGCTTGAGAAGCTCGGCTACAAGGGTATCGACTCCGCCGAGCTGGTGTTTGAGGATTATCGCATCCCCGCCGATCGGCTGATCGGCGGGGTCGAGGGGCGGGGTCTTCAGCATGCGCTTGGCGGCCTCGAACTCGGCCGCATCAATGTCGCCGCGCGCGGCGTCGGCGTTGCACAAGCCGCTCTCGACGAGGCCGTCCGCTATAGCCAGATGCGCAAAACCTTCGGCAAGCCGATCTGCGAGCATCAGGCGATTCAGCTCAAGCTCGCGGACATGGCGACCCAGGTCAAGGCCGCGCGGCTCCTCGTCGAGGACGCCGCACGCATCTACGATCGCGGCGAACGCTGCGACATGGAAGCGGGGATGGCCAAGCTCTTTGCGACGGAAGCCGCGGTCGCCTGCAGCCTCGAATCGATGCGCATTCATGGCGGCTATGGCTACTCCAAGGAATTCACGGTGGAGCGGCTCTATCGCGATGCGCCGCTTCTGGTGATCGGCGAAGGCACCAACGAGATGCAGCGCCTCATCATCGCACGTCAGTTGATCGCCCGGAATCCGGCATGACTGCGGCGCCACTGAGCGGGCTCAGGATCATCGCCGTCGAGCAGTATGGCGCCGGGCCGTACGGCTCGATGCAACTCGCCGATCTCGGTGCCGAGGTGATCAAGATCGAGAATCCTGCCGAGGAAGGTGACATGGCCCGGCGCGTCGGCCCCCACTTCCTCGCGCCCAATGACAGTTATTTCTTCGAGAGCTTCAACCGCAATAAGCGAAGCCTTACGCTCGATCTCAAGAAGCCTGCGGCACGCGAGATCCTGCATGCGCTCGCCGCGCGGTCGGACGGGTTGCTCGACAACCTCCGCGGCGATCTCCCGGCGAAGCTGGGCCTCACGCACGCGGCGCTGCGTGTCGCCAATCCCGCGATCGTCTGTGCCCATCTCTCGGCCTATGGACGCGATGGCCCGCGCGCCTCCTGGCCCGGCTACGACTACCTGATGCAAGCCGAAGCCGGTTACCTCTCGCTCACCGGAGAACCGGACGGACCGCCCGCAAGGTTCGGCCTGTCGATCGTCGATCTCATGAGCGGGCTCTTCGCCGCCTTTGCGCTGGTCTCCGGCATCCTCGAAGCTCGCGCAACGGGCACCGGCCGCGATCTCGACGTCAACCTGTTCGACGCGGCGCTCCAGAATCTCAGCTATCTCGCCACCTGGTACCTCCATGCGGGTCATGTGCAAGGCCGGGAGCCACACTCCGCCCATCCCTCGCTTGTGCCGAGCCAGCTCTATCGCACGCGCGACGGCTACATCTTTATCATGTGCAACAAGGAAAAGTTCTGGCCGATCCTTTGCGAGCGGCTCGGCCATCCCGAATGGGCGGTCGATCCGCGCTTTGCCAACTTCAAAGACCGCCTCGCCAATCGCGCCGCGGTGAATGAGCGGTTGGATGACGTGCTCTCAACCCGCAAAACGGCCGAGTGGCTCGAACATTTTGCCGGCGCGGTGCCCGCGGCGCCGATCACCGATGTCAAAGCGGCGCTGGAAAATCCCTTCGTTCGGGAACGTGGACGGATATGGGCGTACGAAAGTTCGAAACGCCAATCCGTGCAGATGGTCCCGACGCCGATTTCCTGGACGGGTACCGCGCCGCGTCGCGCTGCGCCCGAGCTCGGCGCCGATACGGCGGCAATCCTCGGAGAATGCGGATTCTCGGAGCGGGAAGTCGAAAGCTTTCGTGCCGAAGGGATAGTCTGAATTGCCGTGATGGCTCGCACTATCCCCATGCCGCAGGCAGGCTGAGCAGACCGCGAAATGCCCATCCGCCGATGCGAATGGGCTCCGCATCGTCGAGGCGAAGCTGCGGCAGGCGGGCGAACAGCGACGGCAGCGCCACATCGGCGATCATGGCGCGCGAGGCCCAGGCGCCGGCGCAGAAATGCGGGCCCGCACCGAAAGCAACGCTCTTGCTGATATCCCGCGTAATATCGAATTGATCGGCGCAGGCGAAAACCGCTTCGTCGCGGTTGGCGGAGCCGAACATGAAAAAGATGCGCTCGTCCGGCGTGAAGTCGATGTCTCTCAACCGCCAAGGCTTGGCGATGCGGCGCGGCGACATGCCGATCGGCGAGATCCAGCGGGCATATTCCTCGAAGGCTTGAAGCCACGACACGCGTCCCTCGCGGACGAGCGCCAATTGCCGGGGATGGGTGAGCAACGCCCAAATCGTGCCGGCAATCGCATCGCGCGGTTCGTTCTGGCCGCCGGAGATCGCGAGCTTGACATTGGCGCGTACGCTCTCGATCGGCATGCCCGAGGCGAGCATCACGCTGAGCAGGCTCGCATTGGGGTGCTTCTCCACCACGGGAAGCATGTCATCGATAGCGCGATCGATGGCGTCTGTCGCGTCTCGGCACCGTCTCTCCACAGCGGGGTCGCCGATATAGTTGGCGATCCCCTCGATCATTGCCTGCGACCAGCCGTCCATCTCCTGATAGGAGACATTGGTGAGACCCGTCAGCTCCTTGAGACATTCGGCCGAGAACGGCAACGCAAAGTCGGCGCAGAGATCGGCGCCGCGGGCGGGGATGAGCGTCGCTAGGATGCGATCCGCATGAGCCTGGAAGGAGGTCGTCCATACCTCTTTCACCGTCTTTGGCGACAAAGCCGGCAGGATCACCTTGCGCTCGGAGGTATGCGCGTGACCGTCCTTGCGCATCATGTTGTGACCCATGAGCCGGGTCATCAGCCCTGCCGGTTGATCGGAGCTGAAAATGTCGATCCGCTTCTCGCAGGTCATGATGTCGTCGTGGCGGGTCAAGAGCGTGCTGCCGAGTTGCGGCACGAACGCGACCGGCGCCTCGGCGCGCAACCGGGCCAGCATGGGATAAGGATCCCGCCAGAACTCCTGAACGTCGATTTCGATGGTGGGTGCGGTCGTGATGGCGTCACCTCACCGATGAAAACGCCGTTGGTGCCAGAAGCTGGTTGACGATTCTTTCGACGATCTGCCCGTCTTTCTCGGTCTCGGCGCGGGTCGCGATCCATTCGGGGTCGGCCATGAAGGCGTTCCACTTTTTCTCGCGTTCGGCAAGCGATTCCCAGGCGAGAAAATAGACAAGCTGCTGATTGTTCTCGCCCACGATCGTCGTGAAGAAACCGGCCTGCCGGATGCCGTGCTTTTCCCAGATTGCGAGCGTCTTCGTTTCGAAGCGCTTCAAAAGCGCCGGCAATCGTCCAGGAAGGCAATGATAAACGCGCATCTCATAGATCATGGGCAACCTCCCTTTCCTGATTTTCGCGCGAATATGAGTATACTGCGGGCGGATGCGATAAGCGACAAGGGGAGGGCAGCATGGAGATGAAGGCCGCCGTCTTCCGCAAAGTGCATGAACCGCTGACGATCGAGGATGTCGAAATCGATAAACCCCGGAGCCGCGAGGTGCTGGTCCGCACCGTGGCGACGGGTGTCTGCCACAGCGATCTTCATGTGGTCGACGGGCTTGGCCGGTTTCCGCTCGATCGAGCTTACGTCCTCGGCCATGAAGGAGCGGGAATTGTCGAGGCGGTGGGACCCGATGTCACGGCCGTCCGGCCGGGCGATCATGTGGTGGCATGCCTTTCAGGCTTCTGCGGGAACTGTGCCCAATGCCTCGCCGGCCATCCCAATCTCTGCACCGGCGGCGTCGTCACACGGCCGGATGAGGTCGCGCCGCGGCTCTCGCAAGGGGGTCAGCCTTTCCGGCAATTCCTGAGCGTCTCGAGCTTCGCCGAGCGCATGCTGCTGCATGAGAATTCGGTGGTGCGGATCGATCCGGAATTGCCGCTCGATCGCGCGGCGCTGGTGGGCTGCGGTGTGCTGACGGGCGTCGGTGCGGCGCTCAGAAGTTCAGGGCTCCGGGCGGGGCAAACGGTTGCCGTTTTCGGTTGCGGCGGCGTTGGTCTCTCGATCATCCAGGGGGCGCGCATCGGGGGCGCGAGGCAAATCATCGCCGTCGATGTCTTTCCCTCGAAGATCGAGATGGCACGTCGCATGGGCGCCACCCATACCGTGAACGGCGCCGAGGATGATCCCGTAAGAGCCGTCCGCGCCCTCACCGGCGGAATGGGCGTCGATCATGCCTTCGAGGCTGTCGGCACCGCGTCGCTGGTGCGGCAGGCGATCGAGAGCCTCGCCATTCGCGGGACCGCCACCATTGTCGGCGTGCTGCCGCCCGATGCGATGATCGAATTTCCCTGGATGGCGATCCGCCCGGAATGCCGCGTTCAGACCTCGCGAATGGGCTCCAATCGGTTCCGAACGGATATACCGCTTTACCTGGATTTCTATCGTCAGGGCCGATTGCTGCTCGACGAGATGGTGACGCGGCGCGGAAAGCTCGAGGACGTCAATGATGCGTTCCGGGCGATGAAGGCCGGCGAGGTCGCGCGGACCGTGCTAATTTTCGGCTGATCTGTCGTCACAGGCGAGGCTGAGGGAGGAGCTTGGTGAGTTTGGAAAGCGACGTCGAGACGACCAGCCCTAAATATCTGCGCGATAAATACGCCATTGTCGGTGTCGGCGAGACGCCTTACATGCGCGGCTCCGGCAAATCGACCAGGGCGCTTGCCACTTGGGCGGTACGCAACGCGATCGCTGATGCCGGGCTCAGGCCAGCCGATATCGATGGCATGTTTTCCTATCAATCCGGCGATAGCACCTTTTCTCCGTTCATCGCCGGCGATCTCGGCATTCGCCTCAATTTCTACATGGACGTGTTCGGCGGCGGTTCCTCGACCGAGGCGCTGATCGGCATGGCGATCGGCGTGATCGAGGCCGGCATGTGCAAGACCGTCGTGATCTTTCGCGCCATGAACGGCTATTCGCAAGTCCGGATCGGCGGCACCGGCGTACGCGCGGCGGTGCCCGTCTCCGGCGACATGTTGCATAGCCGCGCCTACGGCTGGCAAAGCGCGGGACAGATGTTCAGCCCGACCTTCTTGCGCCACATGTATGATTACGGCACGCGGCCCGAGCAAGTCGCCGCGGTCAAGGCGATCCACAGCGAGCACGCCTCGAACAATCCCAAGGCCTATTACAAGGAGCGGGTGACGGTCGAGGAGGTACTCAAGAGCCGCATCATCTGCAAGCCGCTCCACCTCCTCGATTGCTGTGTCGAAACCGACAACGCCAATGCGATCATCGTCACCACCACGGACCGTGCGCGCGATTGCCGCCATCCGCCCGCGCTGATCCGCGGCGTCGTCGGACGCTGCAACAAGCCGCGGCTCGACATGCATTTTCAGCACGGTCCGATCTCGACCGTCGCCGGCCATTACGCGCGCGAGATCCTCTGGCCGAATTCAGGCGTCGGGCCGGAGGAGGTGGACGTCACCGGCTCTTACGACGCATTCACCTTCACGACGATGCTGCAGCTCGAGGATTATGGATTCTGCAAGAAAGGCGAGGGCGGCGATTATGTCAGCGACGGCACGATCCGGCTTGGCGGCCGGCGCCCCAACAACACGAGTGGCGGTCATCTCTGCGAAGGCTACACGCATGGCATCAATATGGTGATCGAAAACGTGCGTCAGCTCCGCCACGACGCCGATGATTCCTGCCCCGTCGGGCCCGACGGCAAGCGGCGGCACAGCTACGATTACCGCGAAGGCGGATGCCGCCAGGTGAGGAAGGCGGAGGTCACGGCCAATCTCGGCTGGGCGATGCCCGGGACTGGATCGGCGATGGTCATGCGGCGCGGCTGAAGCGGCGAGGAAAGAGGGACTCAATGGCCATCAAAGCTCAATATCTCGGCATGCCGCTCGACATCAGCGAGCTGGATCACGAAAATCTGCAATATTTCCAGCATTGCGCGGCACATGATTTTCACCTGCAGGCCTGCGCGGCCTGCGGTCTTTTGCGCTACCCGCCGACCACGGCATGTCCCTGGTGCGCCAATCCGGATTCGCGCTGGGTTCCTGTCGAAGGCCGTGGCGCCGTGCATTCCTATACCGAGATCCACCACGCCATTCAGCCGGCCTTCCGCGATCATCTTCCCTATCTGGTGCTCCTCGTCGATCTCGACACGCAGAAGGGCAAGCCCACCCCCGACGAAGCGCTCCGCGTGGTCGGCAATCTCACGACCGCCGATGGCGTGCTGGCGCCGCCCGACATGGTGCGCAAGGTGGGGATCGGCACGCGGGTCCGCATGGTCTTTACCGATGTCGCCCCCGGCCTCGCCCTGCCGCAATGGACGATCGACGAAGCGGCGCCCGATCCTGTGAAGCCGTGGCGATATCCGCAAGAATAGCGCCGGTCCGGCTGTTGGAGAGACGAATTTGAGCGAACCTGCCGTGTTTTCCGGCCTCAAGGTGCTCGACGCCGCGAGCTTTATTGCAGCGCCGGCAGCAGCGACGATCCTCGCCGAGTTCGGCGCCGATGTGATCAAGATCGAGCCGCCGGGTGAGGGGGATGCCTATCGCAATGTCTCGTTTCAGCCGGGCATGCCGGTCGGCGACACGAATTATTGCTGGACCGTCGATGATCGCAACAAGCGCAGCCTCGCGCTCGATTTGAAGAACCCCGAGGCGCGACAGATCTTGCACGGACTCGTCGCCGGGGCCGATGTGTTCATCACCAATTACCCGCCGCCGGCGCGCCGTCGCCTGGGCATCGCCTATGATCAGCTTTCGCATATCAACGACCGGCTGATCTACGCTTCGCTCACGGCCTATGGCGAGGTCGGCGCGGAAGCCGACAAGCCCGGCTTCGATTCGACCGCCTGGTGGGCGCGCTCGGGGCTGATGGATCAGGTGCGCCCTGATTCACATAGCCTGCCGGCACGCTCGATCCCCGGCATGGGCGATCATCCGACCGCGCTGGCACTCTACGGAGCGATCGTCACCGCCCTCTTTCGCCGCGAGCGCACGGGCAAGGGAGCCTATGTCGGCAGCTCGCTGATGGCCAGCGGCGTCTGGGCCAATGCCTGCTTCGTGCAGGCCGGTCTTGACGGGGCACGTTTCGTGCCGCGTCCGCCGCGCAGCGAGGCTCTCAATGCGCTCTCGAATCACTATCGCTGTCGCGATGATCGCTGGCTCATCCTGTCGATCAGCGTCGCGCAGGACAATAAGCTGTGGCCGCGCTTCGCGGAGATCATCGGCCGACCGGATCTGGCGCATGAAGCGCTTTTTGCCGATCGACCGGCCCGCCTCAGGAATGCCAGGGCGCTGATTGCGTTGCTCGATGAGATCTTTTTGCAACGCGACGCCGCGGAGTGGATGCGTCTCCTGGAGTCCCAAGGCTTCGTCGTGGCATTGGTGGCGCGGACAAGCGAAGTGCTCGATGATCGGCAAATGCACGACAACGGCACGATCATACCGATCCGCGGCGGCGGTCACACCGTCAGCAGTCCGCTCTGGATCGCCGGCGTTGAAAAGGTGCCCGCCGCCCCGGCACCAGATATCGGCGAGCACGGCGACGACATCTTGCGCGAGCAAGGTCTCACGACGCAGCAAATAGCGCAGCTCCGCGCGGATGGCGTGATCGGGTAGACGGGCAGGGCGTCAAACGCTCTTGAGGTCATAGAGCTCGATAACGTTCTCGCGCAGGATCCAAGCCTTTTCCTGCGGCGTGAGATCGATGGTGTGCTCCGCCAGGATCTCCTGACTCCAGGGCCAAGTGGAATCGCTGTGCGGGAAGTCGTTGGCCCACATCAGCCGTCGCGGATTGCAGCGCTTCACCGCATCGAAGGCTGTCCAGTCATCTTGAAAGGTGAGATAGACATTCTCCGCGAAATACTCGCTGGGCAGCCTTTGCATCTCCTCGCATTTCATCCAGTAGCGATGACGCTTGTAGGCATGATCCATGCGGTACATGAAATGGGGTGCCCAGCCGGCATCAGCCTCGACGCAGACCAGTTTCAGCCGCGGATGGCGCTCGAAGACGCGGCCAAAGATGAAGGTGCCGATGATGTCCTGACAGCCGCGAATGATCGCCTGAAAGCTGTTGATGCGCGGTCCGCGCCTCTCTTTGAGCCGATCGGCGCGCGAGGTCAGGATGTGGAACGAGAGCGGCAATCCCAGATCGACCGCGGCGTCGTAGAACGGGTCGTAGATGGGATCATCATAATCCTTCACCAGCGGGTCGCCTGGCATCATGACGCCGACAAAACCCATCTCCTTGGCGCGGCGGAGATCGGCGATTCCCTCCTCGACCGAGCACATGGCAGTCTGGGCCAGACCAAACAGCCGCTGGGGCGCTGCCGAGCAATATTCCTGAAGCCAGCGGTTATAAGCGGCAAAGCAGGCCCGCTTGTAGTCGTAGTCGGGATGATTGCACAGCATCATGCCGACCGTGGGATAGAGCAGTTCGGCGGCAACACCGTCGCGGTCCTGATCGGCCAAGCGGCAGCGAGGGTCCCAGCCGCCGCGATGCAGTTCCTCGAATTTGGCGCCCCCCATCCTGAGGTCCTTGGGGTCCTTTCCGGCGGCGGCGACCAGCCCCATGGGGATATGCTGGTCAAGCCCGTCGATGACGAAGATGTCGCCCCATTGCTCCGAATGAGTAAGGCGCGGCGCGCGGTCGCGGAATTGGGGATCGATGTAATCGATATAGCAATTGGGCGGCTCGGTGATATGGGAATCCGCCGAGATCGGTTTTGCCGTCATGCTTCCTCTCCTCCTGCCGCCATGCCCGGGCACCTTAAAACCGGCGCTTCTCATTATTCGCCTGATCTGTCTATCATAACTCAACAGAGAAATCGGCGGGCGGGTTTAATGCTTCGTCGGGAGGATGGATGCGGCCCCAAGACCAGCGGGAACAGGCCCGAAAGCTGCTCGGATATCTTGAGACGCGAACGACGGCGATGGCCGATGGCGTCTATCGGAATCCCGTCAGCGACTATACATGCCCGCGGCAACTGGCGCGGGAACGCGACATCTTCTTCAGGCGCGGCCCGCTCTTCATTGGACTTAGCTGTCTGCTTCCCGCTTCCGGTGATTACCTGACCCATGATCATTCCGGCGCGCCGCTCCTGCTGGTTCGGCAACGGGACGGCTCGCTCCGCGCGTTCCTCAATGTGTGCCGTCACCGCGGAGCGCGCGTTGCCAATGGCTGCGGCAAGGGGGTGAGCGACTTTTCCTGCCCCTATCATGGCTGGTGCTATGGCCTCGACGGAGCCTTGTTGGCGCGGCCCGATGAGCGTTCCTTCGCCGAGATCGACAAGGCCACGCGCGGTCTTCGCGAACTCCCCGTGGTCGAGAAATACGGCATGATCTGGGTCGCACCGACGCCCGGAGCAACTTTCGAGATCGATGCGCAGCTTGGCGGCCTGGAACATGACCTCGCCGCTTATGCACTGGGCTCCTACCACCACTACGAAACCCGCGTGCTGCGCCGCCGCGTCAATTGGAAGATCGTGGTCGATACGTTTCTCGAAACCTATCATCTGAGCACACTGCATCCGAGCACGGTACATCCCATTCTCCACACGAATCTCGCCACTTTCGACGCGTTCGGGCGCAATCTACGCATGATCGGCGCCCGGCGCACGATCGACATGCTGCGCAAGCTGCCGGAGGAGGAGTGGAATCTCATCCCCTACACCGCCATCATCTGCGTGCTCTTTCCCAATACGGTTTTCGTGATGCAGGGTGATCATCTCGAGACATGGCACGTCTACCCCACGGGCGATGATCCGGATGAATGTGTGATGTACGCATCGCTTTACACGCCCGAGCCCGCGACGACCGAAAGTGCCAGGCGGCATTGGGACCGCAACATGGATCTGTTGATGGCGACGGTCGAAAAGGAAGATTTCCCTCTCTCCGAAGGAATTCAACGCGGCTTCCACTCCGGTGCGCAGGACGAGATCTTGTTCGGCCGCAACGAGCCGTCGCTGCAGCACTACCACAAGTCGATAAAGGCCGCGCTCAGCGAAGCCGCGACGGCCGCGTCTTAGTGACCGCATTGGACAGGGAGGAAGGACGGGCATGCATGTCGGGATGACCACCTTCTTTCAGAACATCGGCCGTCCCATGAGCGACCACGACGTCTATCGTCACGAATTGTCGATGGCCGATCTGGCCGAACCTCTCGGCTTCGATTCGATCTGGGGCGCCGAGCATCATTTCGACGACTACACGATGTGTCCCAATGTCGCGCAGTTCCTAACATACATGGCGGCGCGCACCAAGCGCGTGAAGCTCGGCTCGATGGTCATGGTCCTTCCCTGGCACGACCCGGTACGGCTCGCCGAGGAAGTCTCCGTGCTCGATCATCTTTCGGAAGGCCGCGTCATTCTCGGCATCGGCCGTGGGCTCGGCCGCATCGAGTTTCGCGGGTTTCGCGTGCCAATGGGCGAATCGCGCGGCCGGTTCATCGATTATGCGCAGGCCCTTCTTCAGGGCCTGGAGACGGGCTTCATCGACTATGACGGGACGTTCTACAAGCAGCCGGGGGTCGCGGTGCGTCCGGCGCCTATTCGTTCGTTCCGCGATCGCACCTATGCGGCATCGGTGTCGCCGCAGTCGCTTGAGATCATGTGCCGTCTCGGCGTCGGCTTACTGATCATCGCGCAGAAACCGTGGGAGACGACTGAAGCGGAGCTTCGCGAATACCGGGCCCGATTTCTGGCCGTGAATGGCCGCGCCGCGCCGAAGCCGCTCATCGCCAGCTTCATCGCCGTGCATGAGACGGAAGCCGGCGCCCAAGAGATGTTCGAAAACTACATCCGCGGCTATGCCCGGTCGGCGCTCGAGCATTATGAGTTCCACAATGAAGGCCTGGCCGAGATTCCAGGCTATGAGTATTACGGCAAGCTTGCTGCCAATATCCGCAAGCACGGCATCGACGCCTTCGTGAACTTCCTCGCCGAGCTGCAGGTCTGGGGCACGCCGGAGCAGGTCTACAACAAGCTCGCCGAGCATCAGCGGCGCGCCGATAGCGGCGGGCTGATCGGTGCCTTCAGTTATGGCGGAATGCCGCACGATTTGGCGAAGCGCAACATCACGCTCTTTGCCGAGCAGGTCCTGCCACGCCTCCGCGCGCTCGATGCTGGCTGCGAGATCGGCCGGAGCGTGCCGCTCACTGTCGCCGCGGCTTAGCGAGCGCGAGGAGGACGATATGGGCCTTCGTACTATTGGCATTCCCGATGTCCTGCGGCGGAATGCAAAGCTATTCGCGGAACGGCCGGCATTCCTTTGCGGCGACGAGCGGGTCAGCCATGGCGACTATCTCCGGCGCGTCGAGCGGCTCGCCGCCGGGCTTGCGGCGGCCGGGATCGGTGCCGGTGATCGCGTCGCCATCCTCTCGCGCAACAATCTCGAGTTCGTCACGCTTTATGGCGCCGTTGCGTGGCTCAACGCCATTCTGCTGCCGATCAATTGGCGCCTTACGGCGGAGGAGATCTCCTATGTCCTGAATGATGGCTCGCCGAAGCTGGTCTTCGCCGATGCCGAGGACCAGCCGCGGCTTGCGGCGCTCCGATCCTCGCTGCCATCGACGGCGTCGTTCTACGGCATCGGCGGCGAGATCGAGCCGTTCCGGTCCTTCGGCTCGTTATCCACGCCCGCCGGCGCTCCGCCCGAGGTAGAAATCGATCCAGAGGCCGGCTACGTCATCATCCACACGGCCGCCGTCGACGGTAAGCCGCGCGGAGCCTTGCTCTCGCAAGCCAACCTCCTGGCGGCAGCGCAACAGCAGGTGAGTTATTGGGGCCTCAACGAGCAAGATGTCGGCTTGGTAGGGCTGCCGCTCTTCCACATCGCCGGCCTGGGTTTCGCATTCGCAGTGACTTTCGGCGGTGGTGCGTCGGTGATCCAGTCGAGGTTCGATGCCGAGACAGCGGCACGGCAGGTCGCGGCGGCCAAGGTCACGGTCTTCTCGGAATTTGCCCCGATGCTCGCACAATTGCTCGACAAGGCGTCGGAAGTCGGCGCTGATCTCGGCAGTCTCCGTGCCGTGACCGGCCTCGATTCGGCCGAGACCATCGCGCGGTTCGAGGCCGCTTGCCCGAAGGCGCGCTTTTGGGCGGGCTACGGGCAAACGGAGACGTCGGGGTTCGTCACCTTCGGTCCGTGGCGAGAGCGGCCGGGAGCGGCGGGACGCCCGACGCCATCGGCGGTGGTGACGGTTGCCGACGAGCGCGATGAGCCGCTCGCGGCCGGCCAAGTCGGCGAGATCCTCGTGCGCGGTCCCCTCGTCTTCAGGGGATATTGGGGTCGGCAGACCGACACGGAGTTCACTCTGCGCGAGGGGTGGCACCACACGGGCGATCTCGGCCGCTTCGACGAGGATGGTTATCTCTGGTATGCCGGCCGGTCGCCGGCGAAGGAACTGATCAAGCCCGGCGGCGAGAATGTCTATCCCGTCGAGGTCGAGAAGGTCATTCGCGAGCATGAGGCGATCGCCGAGGTCGTCGTGCTGGGGGTGCCCGACGCGCAATGGGGCGAAGCCGTGAAGGCCGTCTGCGTGTGTCGCCGCGGGTGCGCTATTTCGGCACAGGATCTCATCGATTTCGTCGGAAGCCGAATCGCGCGGTACAAGAAGCCGAAGCATGTCGTTTTCGTCGAGACGCTGCCGAAGACGGCGCAAGGCAGCATCGACCGCGCCGCGGTCAAGCAGCAACACGGATCGGCGTGACCATGGAGGGCCCGATGCTTCAAGGCAATTTCGCCATCGTGACCGGCGCCGCGCGCGGCCTGGGACGCGAATTCGTCCGCGTGCTCGCCGAGGCCGGCGCGAGCGTCGTTGCCGCCGATCTCAATGACTGCCGCGAGACCGTCGCACCTCTCGGCGGCAAGGCCATCTCGGTCGAGGTCGATGTCGCCGATATGGCGTCGGTTCAGCGGATGGCGGATGCGGCGCGCGATTCTTTCGGTCGCCTCGACATTCTCGTCAACAATGCGGCGCTCTACGCGACGCTCAAGGGCGGGCGCTTCGAGAAGATCGACGAGGCCGAATGGGATGCGGCGATGCGCGTCAATGTGAAGGGCATCTGGCATTGTTGCAAGGCCGCCGTGCCGGAGATGCGCAAGAGCGGTGCCGGCAGCATCATCAACATCGCGTCGCTCGCCGCGACCTATGGCACGCCCTTCGCGCTCCACTACACCACGTCGAAAGCGGCGGTGATCGGCTTGACGCGCGGCCTCGCCCGCGAACTCGGCCGCGACAATATCCGCGTCAATTGCATCGCGCCCTCGGCGGTGCTCACCGAGGGCACGCGCCAATTCTTCGGCGAAAAGCACGACAAGGCGCTTCAGGTCATTGCCGGCGGTCAGGCGATCCAGCGCAATCTCCATCCCGGCGACGTCGCCGGCGCGGTGCTGTGGCTCGCTTCGGCGCAATCGGCCTTCGTCACGGGTCAGACGATCGCCGTCGATGGCGGCACGGTCATGCTTTGACGGACCTCATGACAGCCAGCGTTTGCGCCGTCGATAGCGCTTCACGTCGCGATAGGACTTGCGCGTCCCGAGCTCGTTGAGGCCGAGATAGAATTCGCGCACATCGGAGTTCCGGCGCAGCGTGTCGGCGGGGCCGTCGAGCACGATGCGGCCATTTTCCATGACATAGCCGTAATCGGCGAAATCGAGCGCGAGCGTTGCATTCTGCTCGACCAGCAGAACGGTCAATCCCTGTTCCTTCAATCCGGCGATCACCCGAAAGATTTCGTCGACAAACCGTGGTGCGAGGCCGAGCGATGGTTCATCGAGGAGGATTGCTCGCGGCTCCGACATCAACGCGCGGCCGATCACCAGCATCTGCTGCTCGCCGCCGGAGAGATAGCCGCAGACCTGATGGCGCCGTTCGTGGAGGCGCGGGAACAGCGCGTAGATGCGCTCGATGTCGCGGCGCAACGCGCCGGCATCCTTTTGCACATGACCGCCGGCGATCAGGTTCTCCTCGACGGTCAGATTCTCGAAGACGCGTCTTCCCTCAAACACCTGGGAGATGCCGTGCCGCACCACCTCGTGGGGTGGAAGCCGGTCGAGCCGCGTGCCGTCGAAGTCGATCGAGCCGCGCGTCACCTCGCCGCGTTCGGCGTGAAGCAATCCCGAAATCGCTTTGAGCGTCGTGGTTTTTCCGGCGCCGTTGGCGCCGAGCAGCGTGGTGATCGCGCCTTGCCTCGCTGTCAGCGAGACGCCCTTGAGCACGAGAACCACCCTGTCGTAGACGACCTCGACATTGTTGATCGCCAGCATTGGATGCCTCGCAGATCGAGCGATCCGGCCGGCGCGCGAGGCCGGCCGGATCCGGCGATACCCGCTACTCCGCCGCCTTGAGCTGCTTGGCGATCACCTCCGGATAGCCCCGGAACCAATCGGTCTCCTTGACGAACTTGCCGCCCTTTACCTGATAGATCTGCACCCAGCCGCCGCCTTCATGATCGCTGGCGGAGAGCTCCATGGGCGGCACGAGGCCGTCGAGCGTCAGGCCCTTGACGCTTTCGAGGCCGGTCTTGACGTCAGCGCCGGTGATGGTCTGGTCCTTCTTCGCCTTGAGCGCGTTGTCGAGCGCCGCGACATAGACGGCGGCTTCGAGGAGCCCACGATTATAGTAGACAGACGCCTTCATCTCCTTGGGCGGCTCTTTGCCCTCGGCCTTGTACATCGCAACGATCTGCTTATGGACCGGGTATTCGTCGCCGACGCCGGCGAATTGCACGGTGTGATAGCCCTCGGCAGCGGCCCAGCCGCCGGCCGCCTCGATGTCGGGCTCGGCCGAGGCCCAGACCATGCCGATCACCTTCGACAGCGGATAGCCCGCGCGCTTCAATTCCTTGATCGCCACGGAGGGCGAGCGACCGAAGAGGTGAGCGATGACGAAATCCGGACGATAGCGTTGGGCGATGTCGAGGACCTGCGCTCCCATCTCGACGCCGGGCGGCGGCACGGCGAAGGTGCGAAGCTCGAATTTTTCCGCCTTTTGCAGATCGTCCAGTATGACGAGTGGCTCATGGCCGGCGGGATTATCGTAGAAGAGATAGGCGATCTTCTTGCCTTGAAGCGACCCGCCCAATTTTCCCTTGATGAACTGCACGGCTCCCGCGGCTTGCGACCAGTAGGACGCGGCGATCGGGAAAAGATAGGGGTAGCGCGTGCCATTGGCCGCCGCGGCCGTACCGAATCCGGGTGAAGTCCCCGGGATCTTGTCGTCGCGCAGCTTCTGGGTCAGCGCCTGCGTCTGCGGCGTTCCGTAAAGCATGATGGCGACCGCGCCCGCCGCCTTCTGCCGCTCGTATTCCTCGATGGCGGGCGGCACTTTGTACTCGTTGTCGAGCTCGATCGTCTGGATCTTGTGACCGTCGACGCCGCCCTTGCTGTTGACGAGGGCGATGTAATCCTCGATCCCGGGACAGAGATTGATGCCGACAAGCTGTGTCGGACCGGTGCGATCGCATTGGACGCCGATTACGATGTCTTTCCCGGCGGCATGGGCGGCGGCGAGCGGCGCGCAGGTGATCGCGGCCGTCAATGCCACAAGCAATCTGTTCGACGCGTTCTTCATCGCGAACCTCCCTTGGTCTTGGGTTCAATAGGAGAAAGGCCACACACGGAAATAGCCGAGAATGTTGCGCCAGAGACGGTTGAGCCCTTCGGGTTCGACGGCCAGAAACAGGATGATGAGCGCGCCGAAGATCACGAGGCGCAGATTGGGAATGATGTTCGCGAGATCGGCCTGCGAGAAGAAGACGCTGCCGACGCCTTCGAGCACCCAGCGTGTCACGACAGGTAGAAGCGTGACGAAGGTCGCGCCCAGAATCGAGCCCAAAACGGACCCCAAGCCGCCGATGATGATCATGGCGAGGTAGTCGATGGAGACGCCGATCTGGAACTGCTCGTAATTGGCGACGCCGAGATAGTAGGTGTAGAGCACGCCCGTGACGCCCGCGAAAAACGAGGCAATGGCAAAGGCCATCAGCTTGTAGCGGAAGATGTTGATGCCGATGATTTCGGCAGCGATGTCCTGATCGCGGATGGCGATGAAGGCGCGGCCGATGCGGCTGCGCGTCAGGTTGATCGTCGCGGCGATCGCCAGCACGGCGAAGAACAGGAGGAAGGGATAGAACTGCGCCTGCGTTTTCAGCGCCATGCCGAACAGGGTCGGGCGCGGCACCTCGATGGACGCCTGGACGCCACCCGAGATCCATGGCACGTGATTGATGACCCATTCGATGATGAGCTGTCCTGCAAGGGTGGCGATGGCGAGATAAAGCCCTTTGATGCGCAGCGAGGGAACGCCGATGAGCGCGCCGATCGCGGCCGCCATCAGCCCCCCCGCCGGAAGCGCCACCCAGAACGGCGCGTGCAGCCGGGTGATCAAATTCGCGGCCGTATAGGCGCCGACCGACATCAGGGCGGCGTGCCCGATCGAAATCTGGCCGGTGAAGCCCACGAGGATATTGAGGCCGAGCGCGCCGACCACGCTGATCAAGATCAGATTGAAGATCGAGAGCGGATACTCGCCCAGCGCAAGCGGCACGATGACGACGAAGAACGCGGCCAAAGCCGCGACCGTCCATTGCGCGATCGGCAAGGGGAAGACCGCCATATCCGCGGCATAGCTGGTCTTGAAGACGCCGGATTCGCGATGGAGCATCGTCCCTCCCTCGCCTCAGATGCGCTCGATCAGCCGGCGGCCGAAGATGCCATAGGGCCGGATCATGAGCATCAGGATCATCAGGATGTAGGGTGCGAAATCCTTGGTGCCGCCGCCGACATAGGGGTCGAGATATCCCGCCGCCAGATTCTCGACGATGCCCACGATCAGGCCGCCGGCGACGGCGCCCATGATTGAATCGAGCCCGCCCAGGATCACCACGGGAAAGACTTTGAGGCCGACGACGGCGAGCTGATTGTCCACGCCGAGCATCGCGCCCCAGACGACGCCGCCCAGCGCGGACACGATGCCGGCCATCGCCCAGGCGAGAGCGAAATAGCGGCGCACATTGATGCCCATCGCCATCGCCACTTGTTGGCTGTCGGCCACCGCACGCATGGCGATGCCCATCCGCGTCTTGAGGAAGAACCAGGTGAAGATGGCGAGGAAGACGAGGCTTACGCCGGCACCGACGAGTTGCACGGGCGGCAGCATGACCGGTCCCAGAAAGATCGGCTCGTCGCCGACCGGCATGGTGATCGCGCGCGTACCCGCGCCGAAGACCAGTGTCGCGAAGCCTCGCAGCAGTGCCGCGAGGCCGATGGTCGCCATGATCACGGCAATGATCGGACGCCCGATCAGCGGCCGAAGCACGATGCGTTCCAGTCCAAAGCCGAACGCCGCCATGCCTGCCATCGCGAGGAGCGCGCATATCCAGAAGGGAAGACCCGCGAAAAAGGCCCCGGCCGCGGCGATGAACCCCGCAAACATGACGAACTCGCCTTGGGCAAAATTGATCGCGTCGGTCGCTTTGTAGACGAGCACGAAGCCCAAGGCGATGAGCGTGTACATGAGACCGATCATCAGCCCGTTGGTGACCAGCAGCAGCGTGAATTGCCAGTCGAAGTCAGGCATGAGCGGGTTCCATCAGCGCCGCCGGCACCTCGTCTGCAGTGTCGATGGCGACGCTCGAGCGAATGGTCGATTTTCGCCCATCCTCGAAAGTAATGTCGGTCACCAGCTCGACATTGCTCTCGCCGCCATAGAGTGCGTCAACGACGGCCTTGTACTTCTCGGCCACGAAGCGGCGCCGCACCTTCCGCGTCCGCGTGACCTCGTTGTCGTCGGCGTCGAGCTCCTTGTTGAGCAGAAGAAAGCGGCGAATTCGCACGGCGACGGGGAGTGTCGCGTTGCATTTGCGCACCTCGTCGCGGATCAGGGTGCGCACCTCGCGATGGGCGCTCAGGTCCTGGAACGAGGTGTAGGCTAGACCCCGATGCTCGGCCCATTTGCCGACGGTTTCGGCGTTGATCGCGATCATGGCGGCAACGAAGGAGCGATCGTTGCCGAAGGCGACGGCCTCGTTGATGTACGGGCTGAATTTCAGCTTGTTCTCGAGGAACTGCGGCGCAAAGAGCGAG
>Ga0209062_1001406_pt1 | contig 43082 bp, 27 predicted proteins | sample Coa_R2_2_FD_187158 | JGI IMG/M metagenome (GOLD analysis project Ga0209062, IMG submission 187158) | Surface soil microbial communities from Centralia Pennsylvania, which are recovering from an underground coalmine fire - Coalmine... | ecosystem: Environmental > Terrestrial > Soil > Unclassified...
CCGATGGCACAAGGGTTTTGGGCCCGGAGTCCACGAATCCACCCATTCTGTCCCAACTGAGAAACACCCCTATCCAGAGGGCGGCGACCGACATGCCGAAGGCATCGGGATTGCAGGCCCAACAGCGAGAGCAGGCGCAGGACGGTCATCATGCGCCCACACTGCACGATCGAGCGGCGAACACCTATTAAGGGCAATGGACCCGAGGAAACGCCGCTGCTTCCGGGCTTCGACTCGCCGGCCATTGCCCATGGCGAGTTCGTTGCCGACGGTAGATTCGTGCTGTTTGACGTTCCGGAGCGAGATTGCCCAATGAATCCATCGCCGGCGCGTCAGAAATTTGTGTGTCGATGAAAAATAAAAGTCTACGCGCGAGTCCCGCCTTGCCGCCACCGCCGGTGGCACCTCGACGCGGCGGGCTTCACTTCCACTGCGCCCCTGTTGTACCGTTCCGACCGCGGGATTGCGCTGACGAAGCGGCAAACGGGGGCGGCAACTTTAGATGGCAGACGATCGCACGACGGGCGCACCGGCGGAGGCGGCGGAGGCTGATTCCAACCCGTTCTTCGACCATCCCATCCTGAACTCGCCGTATGAGGCACCGACGCGGCATTGGGAACTCGATCCCAAGTCGGGCCAGCCAACCCAGGCGATCCTGCCGCGCCGCCGGCCGGCCGCGTTCATCTCGCCCATCCCGAAGCCCAAGAAGGGCAGAAGCCGCAGCGCCCAGCAGTCGATGATCTTCGACGAGGGGCGCGGCCTCTCGACCGAGCAGCAGCAGTACGAGGTCAACGCCGTCATCAACGAGGTGCGCGGCCACGTCGAGAGCTGGCGGGCTTTGCCCAACCCCAGCCAGTGGCAAGTGACTCCCGAGACCGCCCGCCTGCTGCAGCACTGGCGCCAATACGACTTCCCCGGTGGAGTCCGCCCGTTCTTCTGCCAGGTTGAGGCGGTCGAGACCGTGATCTGGCTGACCGAGGTGGCGCCACACACCGCCCCCGGCAGGCGCCTGCTGGAGCACCTCGCCAACGCCAACCGCAACGCCAATCCGCTGTTGAGCCGCCTTGCACTCAAGCTCGCGACCGGCGCTGGCAAGACCACCGTCATGGCGATGCTGATCGCGTGGCAGACCGTCAATGCCGTGCGCCATCCCGGCAGCAAGCTCTTCACCAGGGGTTTCCTGGTCTGCACGCCGGGCCTCACCATCAGGGACCGGCTGCGTGTCCTGCAGCCCAACGATCCCGACAGCTACTACAAGGACCGCGAACTGGTGCCGCAGGACATGCTGCGCGAGCTCAACCAGGCGATCATCGTCATCACCAACTACCATGCCTTCCAGCGGCGTGAGCGCCTCGACATTTCCAAGGGCGGCCGACAGCTGCTGCAGGGCCGCACCGGCGACGCGCCGCAGACGCTGGAGAGCGAAGGCCAGATGCTGCAGCGCGTGATGCCCGAGCTTATGGGACTCAAGAACATCCTCGCCCTCAACGACGAGGCGCATCACTGTTACCGCGAGAAGCCGGCCGACGAGGACGACGAGGAGCTGAAGGGCGACGAACGCAAGGAGGCCGAGAAAGCCAACGAGGCCGCGCGCCTCTGGATTTCAGGCCTCGAGACGGTCAAGCGCAAGCTGGGGCTTGCGCAGGTCATCGATCTCTCGGCCACGCCGTTCTTCCTCAGGGGCTCCGGCTACGGCGAGGGCACGCTGTTCCCGTGGACGATGAGCGACTTCTCGCTGATGGATGCCATCGAATGCGGCATCGTCAAGCTGCCGCGCGTGCCGGTCGCCGAGAACGTCACCGGCAACGATATGCCGGTCTATCGTAACCTGTGGGAGCATGTGCGCGAGAAGATGCCGAAGGCCGGCCGCGGCAAGGGCGCGGTCATGGACCCGCTCGACATCCCGGTCCTGCTGCAGACCGCACTGCAGGCGCTCTACGGCCACTACAAGAAGACCTATGAGCTGTGGCAGGCGCGCGGCATCAAGGTGCCGCCCTGCTTCATCATCGTCTGCCAGAACACGGCGATCTCGAAGTGGGTCTACGACTACATCTCGGGCTTCGTGCGCGAGAATGCCGACGGCACCAGCACCACGCACAACGGCGCGCTGGAGCTGTTCCGGAACTACGACGACACGACCCTGAATCCGCTGCCCCGGCCACGCACCCTGCTGATCGACAGCCAGCAGCTCGAAGCCGGCGATGCGCTCGATCCGCAGTTCCGCGCCATGGCCGCCGACGAGATCGAGCGCTTCCGCCGCGACATCGTCGAGCGCACCGGCGACGCCCAGGCGGCCGAGCGCATCACCGACCAGGATTTGCTGCGCGAGGTCATGAACACGGTCGGCAAGGAGGGGCAGCTCGGCGCCGGTATCCGCTGCGTGGTCTCCGTTTCCATGCTGACCGAGGGCTGGGACGCCAACACCGTCACCCACGTGCTGGGCGTGCGGGCCGTCGGCACACAGCTTCTCTGCGAGCAGGTGATCGGCCGCGCGCTGCGCCGGCAGTCCTACGACCTCAACGCCGAGAAGCTGTTCGACGTCGAATACGCCGACATCTTCGGCATCCCGTTCGACTTCACCGCCAGCCCGGTGATCGCCCCGCCGCAGCCGCCGCGCGAGACCGTGCTCGTGCGGGCGGTCAGCCCCGAACGCGACGCGCTGGAAATCCGCTTCCCGCGGGTCGAGGGCTATCGTGTGGAACTGCCGACCGAGCGCCTGAGCGCGCGCTTCACCGAGGATTCGGTGTACGAGCTGACCCCCGAGATCGTCGGCCCGGCGATCGTGCGCAATTCCGGCATCATCGGCGAAGGCGTCAACAGGACCTTGAGCACCTCGACCAGGTGCGGCCTTCGACCCTGCTGTTCCATCTGACGCGACGCCTGCTCTACACCAAGTGGCGCGACCCGCAGGAGGAGCCCAAGCTGCACCTGTTCGGCCAGCTCAAGGGCATCACCCGCCAGTGGCTCGACACCTGCCTGGTGTGCAAGGGCGGCGCCTATCCGGCCCAGCTGATGTACCAGCAGCTGGCCGACGTCGCCTGCCAGCGCATCACCGACGCCATCACCGCAGCCTTCATCGGCGAGAAGCCGGTCAAAGCGCTGCTCGACGCCTACAACCCGACCGGCTCGACCCGTCACGTGCGCTTCACCACGTCGCGCACGGACCGCTGGGAAACCAGCGCGCGCCACTGCCACGTCAACTGGGTGATCTGCGACAGCGAATGGGAGTCCGAGTTCTGCCGCGTCGTCGAATCCCACCCGCGGGTGTTGGCCTACGTCAAGAACCACGCGCTCGGCTTCGAGGTGCCGTACCGAATGGGCAGCGATATGCGGCGCTACCGGCCCGACTTCATCGTCCGCATCGACGACGGTCGGGGCGCCGCCGATCCCCTCAACCTGGTGGTCGAGATCAAGGGCTACCGGCGCGAGGACGCCAAGGTGAAGAAAACGACTATGGACACGTACTGGGTGCCGGGCGTGAACCACCTCGGCTCCTATGGCCGCTGGGCCTTCGCCGAGTTCCGGGACATCTACCTCATCCGGGACGAGCTGAACGCGAAGATCAGCGCCGAGCTCGACAAGATCATCAATGAGGCCGCTGCCGCCCAGCCGGCCGAGGCAGCGTGAGCATGGCCAGAAGAACGACCGCGACCAAGGGCAAGAAGACCGTCGAGACGCTGCGCCATGCCGAGGCGAAGCGGAAGAACATCCCCTCGGCCGAGCTGCAGGCGGTGGTCGAGGAGCATCAGAAGAAACCCTTGCAGCTCCCGCGCAATCCCGATCTCGATCCGCAACTGGTGTGGCGGGGCAAGGACCAGCAGGACGGCCGCGACCTCGTGGTCAACGCGCCGCCGCTCTACATCCAGGAGAAGGTCCACCCCAAGGTGCTCATCGACGACCTGCTGCGCACCAGCCGCGAGCGTGCGCACGAGCAGGGCGAGACCACTCCCGACCTGTTCGGCGACTTCAACGGCCTGCCGAAGGACGCCGACAAGACCGAGTTCTATCGCCATGAGCAGAACTGGTCGAACCGGATGATTCTGGGTGATTCGCTGCAGGTGATGGCGAGCCTCGCCGAGCGCGAAGGCCTGCGCGGCAAGGTGCAGTGCATCTATTTCGATCCGCCGTACGGCATCAAGTTCAACAGCAACTTCCAGTGGTCGACAACGAGCCGGGACGTAAAGGACGGCAAAGCGGACCACATCACTCGCGAGCCCGAGCAGGTCAAAGCATTCCGCGACACTTGGCGCGATGGCATCCACAGCTACCTAACCTACCTGCGGGATAGGCTCGTCGTTGCCCGCGATCTGCTAACCGAGTCCGGCTCCATCTTCGTGCAGATCGGCGATGAGAATGTTCATCGCGTCCGGGGGTTGATGGATGAGGTGTTTGGAAATGAAAACTGCGTGTCAGTCATAACGCTTAAGAAAACAGCGGGGCAGGACGAACAACTCCTGAATAACGTGGCTGACTATATCATCTGGTTCGCCAGGGCGAAGTCTCAGATGAAGTTCAGACATTCACTCGCTACCCGCTCAAAGACATTCCAAGAACTCGGTCAATACACCCGAATTCAACTTGGAGAGGGCGATCGGCGACCTTTGTCGCGAGAAGATTTCGGAGTGAAGGGTGAACTTCAAACCGAAGGACGGCCGTTCCGTTTAGTTATTGCGACGTCAAGCGGACACGGGGGCAACACTCCCTATCCAATAACGATGAGGGGGAAGACTTACCTTCCGACGGCAAATCGCCATTGGAGCACGCACGCGGAAGGCTTCCGTAGGCTTGTCATTTCCGATCGTATTGAAGTTTCCGGTGCAACCCTCGCCTACGTGCGGTTCTTTGACGACTTTATCGCGCAGCATGCAAACAACATCTGGACTGACGTGGGCACGACGACCGAGAAAAGGTATGTGGTGGAAACGGGGCCTGCAGTTATTCAGAGATGCCTTCTCATGGCAACGGATCCCGGCGACCTTGTGCTCGACCCGACTTGCGGCTCCGGTACCACCGCGACTGTAGCCGAACAATGGGGCCGCCGCTGGATCACGATTGACACGTCACGCGTGGCCCTCGCGTTAGCCCGCGCCCGCATCATGGGCGCGCGCTATCCCTTCTTCCTGCTGGCCGACTCGAAGGAAGGGCAACTCAAGGAAGCAGAGGTCACGCAAACCGCGCCGAGCTCGCAACTCACCGGCGGTAACATCCGCCACGGCTTCGTGTATGAGCGCGTGCCGCACATTACGCTCAAATCCATCGCCAACAATGCGGAGATCGACGTCATCTGGGACAAGTGGCAGCAGACGCTCGAACCCTTGCGCGAGAAGCTGAACGCCGCCGCGAAGAAGAAGTGGCAGGAGTGGGAAATCCCCCGCGAGCCGGAGCCGGATTGGCCCGAGGCGACGAAGAAGCTCCACTTCGCGTGGTGGGAAGCGCGGATCGCCCGGCAGAAGGAGATCGACGCTTCGATCGCCGCCAAGGCCGAGTTCGAATACCTCTACGACCGGCCCTACGAGGACAAGCGCAAGGTGCGCGTCGCCGGGCCCTTCACCGTCGAGAGCTTGAGCCCGCACCGCGTGCTGGGGGTCGACGAGAACGACGAGCTGATCGACGGGCTCGGCGAGGACGGCGATGAGTTTGGCCGCAAGCAGACCTTCCCCGAGATGGTGCTCGACAACCTCCGCACCGCGGGCGTGCAGCAGGCGCACAAGGAAGGCCGCATCGCCTTCACCTCGCTGGTGCCGTGGCCCGGCGACATGGTGTGCGCCGAGGGCCGCTACCTCGAAGGCGACAGCGACCGGCGCGCCGCCATATTCATCGGCCCGGAGTTCGGCACCGTGCAGCGGACGGACCTCGTCGCGGCGGCGCGCGAGGCGGCCGACGCGGGCTTCGACGTGCTGATCGCCTGCGCCTTCAACTATGAGGCCCACACCACCGAGTTCGCGAAGCTCGGCAAGCTGCCGGTGCTGAAGGCGCGCATGAACGCCGACCTGCACATGGCCGAGGACCTCAAGAACACCGGCAAGGGCAACCTGTTCGTGGTGTTCGGCGAGCCCGACATCGACCTCCTGCCGCAGAAGGACGGCCGGCTCAGGGTCAGGGTCAAGGGCGTGGACGTCTTCAAGCCGCAGACCGGCGAGGTGGTGAGCGACGGCCCCGACGGCATCGCCTGCTGGTTCGTCGACACCGACTACAACGAGGAAAGCTTCTTCGTCCGCCACGCCTATTTCCTCGGCGCCAACGATCCCTACGGCGCGCTGAGGACGACGCTCAAGGCCGAGATCGACCCCGAAGCCTGGGCAACCCTCAACAGCGATACGTCGCGGCCGTTCGACAAACCCAGGAGCGGTCGGATCGCCGTCAAGGTCATCAATCACCTCGGCGACGAGGTGATGAAGGTGTTCAGGGTCTAGGCTCCTATGCAGTCTTCGCGGGATGCGCTCGGATGACAGGCGCTGCGCCCAGGCCCATACGCGGCCTTGGAGTGACGCGCCCCATGGCGACGCCAGATCAAGCAAGGTTATCAAAGTTATCTTACTGGGGTAACTTAGATAACCCTGCTATACTTCGGCGATGGACCCGATCCGCAACCCGTTCGCCCCCGGTGCCGGCAGTCAGCCGCCTGAGCTGGCCGGCCGCGAGGAAGTGCGCGAGCAGGTCCGGATCGCCATCGAACGAACCCGGATCGGCCGTCCAGCAAAAAGCGTGATGCTGATCGGCCTGCGCGGCGCCGGTAAGACGGTTTTGCTCGATCGCATGCGCCTCGATGCCGAAGGACGGCACGTGCAGACGGTCCGCCTCGAAGCGCCCGAAGGACGATCGCTCCCCGCGATGCTTGCACCGCAGCTTCGACAGGCGCTGCACCAGCTGTCCCTCAACGTGCGCGCCCGCAAGCTCGCCCGGCGGGGGTTGCGGGCGCTCGCCGGGTTCGCGAAGGCACTCAAGGTGAAATACGCCGACATCGAGGTGGGGATCGATCTGGAGCCCGAGCCGGGTCTCGCCGACAACGGCGATCTGGAGCAGGACCTGCAGGCCCTGCTCGCTGCGGCTGGCGAGGCGGCGAAGGCGGGCGGCACGGCGCTGGCGCTGTTCATCGACGAACTACAGTATGTGCGGGAAGACGAGCTGGCGGCGCTGATCACGGCGTTGCACGGGACCGCGCAGCGCGCCTGGCCAGTGGTGCTGATCGGCGCCGGGCTGCCCCAGCTCCGGGGCCGCATGGGCAGCGCCAAGTCCTACGCCGAGCGCATGTTCGACTTCCAGACGATCGGGCCGCTCCCGAGACCCGCCGCGGAGCGGGCGGTGGTCAAGCCGTGCGCCGAGCAGAATGTCGAGATCGCTTCCCGGGCGCTCGATCTCATCGTCCGGGAGACCGAGGGCTATCCTTATTTCCTGCAGGAGTGGGGCAAGCACGCCTGGGACGCTGCCGCCCGCTCGCCAATCGGCGAAAAGGACGTGAAAGCCGCATCTGCCGTGGCGATCGCCGCCCTCGACGCCAGCTTCTTCGGCGTGCGGTTCGACCGGCTGACGCCCAAGGAAAAGCTCTATCTTCGCGCCATGGCCGAGCTCGGGCCGGGCCCGCACAGATCGGGCGAGATCGCGCGCAAGCTCGGGGTGACGGTGAGAGAGGTGGCGCCGCTGCGGGCCGACCTGATCGCGAAGGGCATGATCTGGAGTCCGATCCACGGCGATACCGCGTTCACGGTGCCATTGTTCGATGCCTTCATGCGGCGGATCATGCCGTTCAGACCACGCCGCCGGTAGCTGCCATGGAATTCCGCATCGCCGACACCTTCACCGACAGCCTCGCCCGCCTTACCGCGGACGAGCAGAAGGCTGTGAAGACGACGGCCTTCGACCTGCAGGTGAACCCGGCGCATCCCGGCCTGCAGTTCCACAAGCTCGACCGCCCGAAGGACCCGAACTTCGCCTCGATCCGCGTCAGCAAGGACATCCGCATCATCGTCCACCGCACGTCGGCGAGCCTGCTGCTCTGCTACGTCGATCACCACGACGAGGCCTATCGCTGGGCCGAACGGCGGCGGATCGAGACGCATCCCCGGACGGGCGCCGCGCAGCTCGTCGAGGTCCGCGAGACGGTGAAGGAGATCACGGTTCCGAAATATGTCGAGGCCGGCGCTCCACCGGCGCCCGCCGCGCCGTCTCCGCCGCCCGCCCGGCTGCCGCTGTTCGCGCAGGTGAGCGACGATACGCTGCTGGCCTACGGCGTGCCTGCCGAATGGCTGGATGACGTTCGGCAGGCGACCGAGGACTCGCTGCTCGCGCTGGCCGATCACCTGCCGGCCGAGGCGGCCGAGGCCCTGCTCGAGCTGGCGACAGGCGGCACGCCGCAGAAGGCGCCGCCGCCGGCGAAGGATGCCGACCCGTTCGCCCACCCCGACGCGCAGCGGCGCTTCCGGGTGATGCACAACGTCGAGGAGCTGGAGCGCGCGCTCGACTATCCCTGGGAGAAATGGACCGTCTTCCTGCATCCCGCGCAGGAGCAGTTGGTGCGGACCAAATTCAACGGCCCAGCGCGGGTCGCAGGATCGGCCGGCACCGGCAAGACCATCGTCGCCCTTCATCGTGCGGTCTGGCTGGCCCGTCGCCATCCCGAGGCTCGCGTGCTGCTCACGACTTTTTCCGATTCCCTCGCCTTCGCCTTGCGCACGCGCCTGCGCCGGCTGCTCGGCAACGAGCCGCGACTGGCCGAGCGGATCGACGTCGATGCCCTCGATTCGGTCGCGGTCCGGCTGTACCGGGCGCACGGCGGACGGGAACCGGCGCTGGCGGGCCCGGACGCGGTGCGCGCGGCGCTGCAGGCCGCGAGCGAGGCGGTGGGCGGGCACAGGTTCACGCTTTCCTTCCTGCTGAGCGAATGGGCGGAGGTGGTCGACGCCTGGCAGCTCGCGGACTGGCCTGCCTACCGCGACGTCGCGCGGCTCGGGCGCAAGACACGGCTTCCGGAGACGCAGCGCAAGGTGCTGTGGTCGATCTTCGAGAAGGCGCGCGCCGCCCTGACGGCCGAAGGGCGGCTGACGCGCGCGGGCCTGTTCACCTCGCTGGCCGGCGCGCTCGCAAAGGCGGATCGCGCTCCCTACGATTTCGCGGTGGTCGACGAAGCTCAGGACCTCGGCGTCGCCCAGCTGCGCTTCCTTGCGGCGCTCGGATCGAAGCGGCCGGAGTCCCTGTTCTTCGCCGGCGACCTCGGCCAGCGCATTTTTCAGCCGCCGTTCTCGTGGAAGTCGCTCGGGGTCGACATCCGCGGCCGCTCGCGCACGCTCAAGGTCAACTATCGCACCTCGCACCAGATCAGGCGCCAGGCCGACCGCCTGCTCGGGCCGACAGTGAGCGACGTCGACGGCAACAGCGAGGACCGCTGCCATACCGTGTCGGTGTTCAACGGGCCGGCGCCGGTCGTGAACGTTGCCGCCGACGCCGACCGGGAATGCGCCGTCGTCTCGGACTGGCTTGCCACGCGAAGCGATGAAGGGGTGCTGCCGCATGAGATCGGCGTGTTCGTCCGCTCCGAGGCCGAGCTCGAACGCGCCCTCCGCGCCGTGAAGCAGGCGGGCCTTGTGCCACGCCTGCTGGACGAGCATGTCGAGACGGAGAGCGGGCAGGTCTCGGTCGCGACCATGCACCTCGCCAAGGGCCTGGAGTTCCGTGCCGTCGCGGTCATGGCCTGCGAACGACGAGGTGATCCCCTCCCAGCAGCGCATCGAAGCCGTCGGCGACGATGCCGACCTGCAGGAGGTCTACGACACCGAGCGACACCTGCTCTATGTCGCCTGCACCCGGGCGCGCGACCACCTGCTGGTGACGGGCGTGCAGCCGGCGTCGGAATTCCTCGACGACCTGAAGTGAGCGGCAGGAGAGGGACGCCGCCGGCGAATTCTTTCTGCTCGCCTGGGTCTTTTCCGTGATTTCGGCGTTACAGGACCGTCCGAGGCCGTCCTTGCGCCTCCCGGGCCGCCGGGGGAGACTCTGCCGGCTCCTTACGTATTATGGGGACACGCTTGGCTTGGGGGCGCGCTAATAGATGACAAGGGTAAGAACCCTACTAGGTATAGGGGTGGGGATCGCCATTGTCGTTGGCGCCGGCTGGTACATCACGACCCACCATTCGAGCGCTCCGGCGACGCCGGGGGGCGGCCGCGGCCGCTTCGCCCAGAGCCAGGCCACGCCGGTGGGCATCGCCTCGGCGGTCAAGGCGGACGTGCCGATCGTCATCAGGGCGCTGGGCACGGTCAACCCGCTCGCCACCGTCACGGTCAAAACCCAGATCACCGGCCAGCTGGTGCAGGTCAATTTCACCGAAGGCCAGGCGGTCAAGAAGGACGAGCTCCTCGCCCTGGTCGATCCGCGTCCCTACGAGGTGGCGCTGCAGAACGCCGAGGGCACGCTGGCCAAGGACCAGGCGCTGCTCAAGAACGCCCAGATCGACCTGCAGCGCTACAAGACCCTGGTCGCCCAGGATTCGATCGCCCGCCAGCAGTACGATACGCAGGCCGCGTTGGTGCGCCAGTACGAGGCGCAGATCATCGTCGACCAGGCCGGCGTCGACGCGGCGAAGCTCAACCTCGTCTACACGCGCATCATCTCGCCGGTGAACGGCCGCATCGGCCTGCGCCTGGTCGATCCCGGGAACTATGTCAGCCTGAGCGACGCGACCGGCATCTGCGTCATCACCCAGATGCAGCCGATGTCGGTGCTGTTCTCCATTCCCGAGGATTCGCTGCCGCAGGTGCGCCAGCGTCTCCGCGCCGGCGCCAAACTACAAGTGACGGCGCTCGACAGAGCGCAGAAGAACCAGCTCGGCCAGGGCGTGGTCAGCACCAACGACAACCAGATCGACACGACCACCGGCACGGTCCGGCTGCGCGCCATCTTCGACAATTCGGACGAGGCGCTGTTCCCCAACCAGTTCGTCAACATCCGGCTGCTGGTCGACACGGTGAAGGATGCGACCACCGTGCCGGTCGCCGCGGTCCAGCGCGGCCAGCCCGGCACCTTCGTCTATCTCGTGAAGCCCGACGACACCGTCGCCATCCGGGTGATCGAGACCGGCGAGAGCGACGGCGAGAAGGTCGCCATCACCAAGGGCCTCGCGGTCGGCGACCAGGTGGTGACCGACGGCGTCGACCGCCTGCGCGACGGCGCCAAGATCCGCCGCTCGGGCCAGGCGCCGAACGGGCAGCCGGTCGCGGCGGTGCCCGACGGCGGCGCGGCCGCGGGCGATGCCGCGAAGCCGCAGGGGGGACAGCGGCGCGACGGCGGAAGCCAGCAGGGGGCAGGCGGCGAGCGGCGTGGCGGCGCAGGCCGGACGCCCGCTCAGACCAGCCAGTAGTCCCCTCGCGACATGAATCCGTCGCGGATCTTCATCGAACGTCCGGTCGGCACGTCGCTGCTGATGGTGGCGATCATGCTGGTCGGCATCATCGCCTACCGCTTCCTGCCGCTCGCGGCCCTGCCCGAGGTCGACTATCCGACGATCCGCGTGCAGACGCTCTATCCCGGCGCCGGGCCCGAGGTCATGACCTCGTCGATCACCGCCCCGCTCGAGCGGCAGTTCGGGCAGATGCCGGGCCTGAACCAGATGACGTCGACCAGCTCGGCGGGCGCCTCGTCCATCACCCTGCAGTTCGACCTCAAGCTGTCGATCGACATCGCCGAGCAGCAGGTCCAGGCGGCGATCAACGCCGCGGGCAACCTGCTGCCGGCCGACCTGCCGGCGCCGCCGATCTACGCCAAGGTCAATCCGGCGGATGCGCCGATCCTGACGCTCTCCGTCACCTCCAAGACCGACCCGCTGACCCGCGTCCACGACATGGTCGACGTGCGGCTCGCCCAGAAGATCTCCCAGCTGCCCGGCGTCGGCCTGGTGAGCCTCGAGGGCGGGCAGAAGCCCGGCTTCCGCATCCGCGCCAATCCGACGGCGCTCGCCGCCTACGGCCTCAATATCGACGACCTGCGCACCACCATCACCAACGCCAACGTCAACACGCCCAAGGGCAACTTCGACGGCCCGACCCGCGCCTACACCATCAACGCCAACGACCAGATCACCGACCCCGAGATGTTCAACGACGTGGTGGTCGCCTATCGCAACGGCGCGCCGGTGCGGCTGCGCGAGGTCGCCAGCATCGAGGCCGGCCAGGAGAACAACCGGCTCGAGGCCTGGGTGAACTCGACCCAGGCGGTGATCGTCAACGTCCAGCGCCAGCCGGGCGCCAACGTCATCGCCGTGGTCGACAGCATCAAGAGCCTGCTGCCGACCCTGCGCGAGACCCTGCCGCCGTCGTTCGACGTCCAGGTGCTGACCGACCGCACGCTCACCATCCGCGCCTCGGTGCACGACGTGCAGATCGAGCTCGGCTTCGCCGTGCTGCTGGTCGTGCTGGTGATCTTCCTGTTCCTGGGCGACTGGCGCGCGACCATCATCCCCAGCCTGTCGGTGCCGCTGTCGCTGGTCGGCACGCTCGCGGTGATGTATCTCGCGGGCTTCTCGCTCAACAACCTGTCGATCATGGCGCTGACCATCGCCACCGGCTTCGTGGTCGACGATGCGATCGTGATGATCGAGAACATCGCCCGCTACATCGAGGAGGGCGAGGATCCGGTCGAGGCCGCGCTCAAGGGCTCGGCGCAGATCGCCTTCACCGTGGTGTCGCTGACGGTGTCGCTGATCGCCGTGCTGATCCCGCTGCTGTTCATGGGCGACGTGGTCGGCCGGCTGTTCAGCGAGTTCGCGGTGACGCTGTCGGTCACCATCCTGATCTCGGCGGTGGTGTCGCTCACCCTGGTGCCGATGATGTGCGCCCAGCTGCTGCGCCAGCGCCGCATCCCCGAGGGCCAGGAGCGCCAGCAGGCCGAGGCGCTCGGCGCCCGCTGGTTCAACCGCATGATCGGCTGGTACGACCGCGGCCTGGTCGTGGTGTTCCGCCACCAGGCGCTGATGCTGATCGTCGCCGTCGGCACCGTCGTGCTGACGGTCGTCCTCTACATCGTCATCCCCAAGGGCTTCTTCCCGGTGCAGGACAACGGCCTGATCCAGGCGATCACCGAGGCGCCGCAGAGCGTGTCGTTCGCCTCGATGAGCGAGCGCCAGCGCAGGCTGGCCGACGTCATCCTGAACGATCCCGAGGTCGAGAGCCTGACCTCGTTCATCGGAGTCGACGGCACCAACCCGACGCTCAACTCCGGGCGCATGCTGATCAACCTCAAGCCGCGCGACGAACGGACATCGACGGCGAGCGAGATCATCCGCCGCCTGCAGCGCGAGACGCGCTCGCTGGAGGGCATCGCGCTCTACATGCAGCCGTCGCAGGACCTGACGATCGATTCGACGGTCAGCCGCACCCAGTACCAGTTCGTGCTGCAGAGCCCCAATCTCGACGACTTCGACACCTGGGTGCCGCGCCTGATGGACCGCATGGCGCGGATCCCGCAGATCACCGACGTGGCCACCGAGCTGCAGAGCAGGGGCCTGTCGATGTTCATCAACATCGACCGCGACGCGGCGGCGCGCTTCGGCATCACCGCCGCCACGGTCGACAACCTGCTGTACGACTCGTTCGGCCAGCGCATCGTCTCGACGGTCTACACCCAGTCGAACCAGTACCGCGTGATCTACGAGATCGAGCCGAAGCTGGCCGCAAGCCTCGACTCGCTCTACAACCTCTACCTGCCGGGCTCGACCAGCGGCAAGCAGGTCCCGCTCTCCGCCATTGCCACCTTCGAGCAGCGCAGCGCGCCGTTGCGCATCGACCGCCTCGGCCAGTTCCCCGCCACCATCGTCTCGTTCAACCTGGCGCAGGGCGCGTCGCTCGGCCAGGCGGTCGACGCAATCAGTGCGGCGCAGAAGGAAATCGGCATGCCGCGCTCGATCCAGGCGCAGTTCCAGGGCGCGGCGCTCGCCTTCCAGAAGGCGCTCGACAGCCAGCTGATGCTGATCCTGGCGGCGATCGTCACCGTCTACATCGTGCTGGGCGTGCTCTACGAGAGCTACATCCATCCCGTCACGATCCTGTCGACCCTGCCGTCGGCGGGCATCGGCGCGCTGCTGGCGCTGATGATGGCCGGCCAGGACCTCAGCGTGGTGGCGATCATCGGCATCGTGCTGCTGATCGGCATCGTCAAGAAGAACGCGATCATGATGATCGACTTCGCGCTGGAGGCGGAGCGCCACGAGGGCAAGCCGCCACAGGAGGCGATCCACCAGGCCTGCCTGCTGCGCTTCCGGCCGATCCTGATGACGACCATCGCCGCGCTGGTCGGCGCGCTGCCGCTGATGCTGGGCAGCGGCACCGGCTCGGAGCTGCGCCATCCGCTCGGCCTCACCATCGTCGGCGGCCTGATCGTCAGCCAGATGCTGACGCTGTTCACCACGCCGGTGATCTACCTCGCCTTCGACCGCATCGGTCGGCGCCTGCGCGGCATGCCGCTCGATACGCCGGCCTATCCGCTGCCGGCCGACCAAGGCGACGCGCCGAACCCCGGTGAGCTGCCGGAGAGCTTCCAGCCGTGATGAGCCTGTCGTCCCCGTTCATCGCCCGGCCGGTGGCGACGACGCTGCTGACCCTCGGCGTGATGCTGGCCGGCATCCTGGGCTTCGTGAAGCTGCCCGTGGCGCCGCTGCCGCACGTCGACTTCCCGACCATCCTGGTGACCGCCAACCTGCCCGGCGCCTCGCCCGACACCGTGTCGACCAGCGTGACGACGCCGCTCGAGCGGCGGCTGGGCTCGATCGCCGGCGTGAGCGAGATCACCTCGACCAGCACCGTCGGCAATTCCCGCATCACCCTGCAGTTCGACCTGTCGCGCTCGATCGACGGCGCGGCGCGCGACGTGCAGGCGGCGATCAATGCCGCCCGCGTCGACCTGCCGACCGACCTGCGGGCCAATCCGCAGTACCGCAAGGTCAACCCGGCCGACGCGCCGGCGCTGATCCTCGCGCTGACCTCCGACACGCTGGGCCAGGGCCGCCTCTACGACGCCGCCTCCAACGTCCTGCAGCAGAAGCTGAGCCAGGTGAACGGCGTCGGCCAGGTGACGCTGGGCGGCAGCTCGCTGCCGGCGGTCCGCGTCGAGCTGAACCCGACGGCCCTGAGCAAGTACCAGATCGGGCTCGAGAGCGTGCGCGCCGCGCTCGCCGCCGCCAACGCCAACTCGCCCAAGGGCGCGATCGAGGTCGGCGACCAGCGCTGGCAGCTCTACACCAACGACCAGTCCCGCACCGCCGCGGACTACCGGCCGCTGATCATCGCCTGGCGCAACGGCGCGCCGGTGCGGCTCAGCGACGTCGCCCAGGTGATCGACGCCACCGAGGACATCCGCAACGAGGGGCAGGCCAACGGCAGGCGCTCGGTCCTGTGCATCATCTACCTGCAGCCCAACGCCAACATCATCGAGACGGTCGACGAGGTGAAATCGCTGCTGCCCGATCTGCAGGCGGCGCTGCCCAACGACGTCGACCTGCTGGTGGCGTCGGACCGCACCACCACCATCCGCGCCTCGCTCAAGGAGGTCGAGCACGCCCTGATCGCCAGCGTCATCCTCGTCGTCCTGGTGACGTTCGCGTTCCTGCGCTCGCTGCGGGCGGGCTTCGTGCCGTCGGTCGCGGTGCCGGTGTCGCTGGTCGGCACGTTCGGCGTCATGTACCTGATGGGCTACAGCCTGAACAACCTGTCGCTGATGGCGATGGCGATCGCGGCCGGGTTCGTGGTCGACGACGCGATCATCGTGCTGGAGAACATCCAGCGCCACATCGAGCAGGGCATGCCGCGCATGCAGGCGGCGCTGCTGGGCGCGCGCGAGGTCGGCTTCACCGTGGTGTCGATGAGCCTGTCGTTGATCGCGGTGTTCATCCCGATCCTGCTGATGGGCGGCATCGTCGGCCGTCTGTTCCGCGAGTTCGCGGTGACGCTGTCGATCGCGATCGTGATCTCGATGATCATCTCGCTCACCACCACGCCGATGATGTGCGCCTACATCCTGAGGCCGCCGCGGCCCTCAGGGGACGAAGGGGGCGAGGAGGAGCGGCCGCCCGGCCGGCTGTCGCGCATCGCCGAACGCATGTTCGACGGGGTGCAGAACTTCTACGGGCGCACGCTGCGCGCGGTCCTCAACCATCCGCGCCTCACCATGATCGTGTTCATGGGCACGATCATCCTCAACATCTTCCTGTACGTGGAGATCCCCAAGGGCTTCTTCCCGCAGCAGGATACGGGCCGCATCATCGGCGGCATCCGCGCCGACCAGAGCATCTCCTTCCAGGCGATGCGGCGGAAGTTCCGCCAGTTCGTCAACATCATCCGCGAGGATCCGGCGGTCGAGAACGTGGTCGGCTTCACCGGCGGCTTCCAGACCAATTCGGGCTTCCTGTTCGCCACCCTGAAGCCGCTCAGCGAGCGCAAGGACAGCGCCGACCGCGTGATCGCGCGGCTCAGGCCCAGGCTCGCCCAGGTGCCCGGCGCCAACGTGTTCCTGCAGGCGGTGCAGGACATCCGGGTCGGCGGCCGCCAGGGCAACTCGCAGTACCAGTTCACGCTGCAGAGCGATTCGCTCAGCGATCTCTACGCCTGGGGGCCGAAGCTCACGGAGGCACTGCGCAAGGACACGTCGGTGATCACCGACGTCGATTCGGACCAGCAGCAGAACGGCCTGCAGGTCAACCTGACGATCGACCGCGACGCGGCGGCGCGGCTCAACGTCTCCTCGCGCGCCATCTCGGCGACGCTGTACGACGCATTCGGCCAGCGTCAGGTCTCGACCATCTACAACGCGCTGAACCAGTACCACGTGGTGATGGAGGTCTCGCCCGAGTTCTGGGAGAACCCCGACTCGCTGAAGGACATCTATGTCAGCACCTCGGGCGGCGCGATCAGCGGGGCGCAGGCGACTGCCGGCGTGGTGACTTCCGCGCCGCCCAGCCAGACGCCCAAGACCGCCGCGCTGACCGGCGTCGGCGCGACCCAGCTCGATCCCAGCCAGGCGGTGCGCAACCAGCTCACCAATGCGATCGCGGTGAGCGGCCGCGGCTCGGCCTCGACCGGCGCCGCCGTCAGCACGACGCCGGAGACGATGATCCCGCTCGCCGCCGTCACCAAGTACGAGTTCGGCAACACGCCGCTCGGCGTCAATCACCAGGGCCTGTTCGTCGCCAGCACGATCTCTTTCAACCTCACCATCGGCAAGACGCTGAGCGACGCCGTCGCCTACATCAACGGCACGATGCGCGAGATCGGCGTGCCGACCACCATCCACGGGGCGTTCGCCGGCACTGCGGCCGCCTTCCAGCAGTCGCTCAACAGCCAGATCCTGGTGGTGCTGGCGGCGCTGGCGGCGATCTACATCGTGCTGGGCGTCCTGTACGAGAGCTACATCCACCCGATCACGATCCTGTCGACGCTGCCGTCGGCCGGCATCGGGGCGCTGCTGGCGCTGCAGCTCACCGGCATGGAATTCAGCATTATCGCCATGATCGGCGTGCTGCTGCTGGTCGGCATCGTCAAGAAGAACGCCATCATGATGATCGACGTGGCGCTGGAGCGGGAGCGCCACGAGGACTCCGATCCGCGCGAGGCGATCTACCATGCGTGCCTGCTGCGCTTCCGGCCGATCCTGATGACCACCATGGCGGCGATGCTGGGGGCGGTGCCGCTCGCGCTGGGCTTCGGCGACGGCGCCGAGCTGCGCCAGCCGCTCGGTGTCTCGATCATCGGCGGCCTGCTGGTCAGCCAGGTGCTGACCCTCTACACGACGCCGGTGGTCTACATCTATCTCGACCGCTTCCGCCGCCGCGGCGAGACGCACAGCCGGCTGGCGCGCGCGATGGGCGGGCTGGAGGCGCGCCCGTGAACGCGTATGTGAGTCGGTTCGGTATCGTTGTCGTCTTGGCGCTGTCCGGCTGCGGCATGGTCGGGCCCGACTACCAGCGGCCGCCGCCGGCGACGCCGCCGACCACCTCCTTCAAGGAGACCAGCGATTCGTACTTCCGTCCGGCGCTGCCGCGCGATGCGATCGATCGCGGCAAGTGGTGGAGCATGTACGGCGACCACGCGCTCGATCTGCTCGCCGCCCAGGTCGACGTCTCCAACCAGAACCTGAAGGAGGCCGAGGCGGCCTATAGGCAGGCCGTGGCGCTGATCCGCCAGAGCCAGTCGTCGCTCTATCCGACCATCGGCTACACCGGCGGGATCAGCCAGAACGGCACCCGCAGCGGCGGCGTCTCCAACAGCGGCCTGGTCTCGGGCGGCAGCGGTTCCTCGACCACGCAATATCAGGTGGGCGGCACCTTGAGCTGGGAGATCGATGTGTGGGGCCGCATCCGCCGTACCATCGAGAGCGATTCGGCGGCGGCCCAGGCGAGCGCTGCCGACCTCATGAATGCCCGGCTGTCGGCGCAGTCCAGCCTCGTCACGAACTACTTCTCGCTGCGCATCTCCGACGAGCGCAAGCGCGTGCTCGAGCAATCGGTCGCCGCCTTCGCTCGCGCGCTCGAGATCGTGCAAAATCAGTTCAACGCCGGCACCGTCTCGCAGCTCGACGTGGCCCAGGCGCAGACCCAGCTCGACCAGACCCGCGCCCAGCTGGTCGCCGAGGGCGTCAATCGCGCCCAGTTCGAGCACGCGATCGCCGCCCTGATGGGCCGCACCCCGGCCGAGGTCAGCATCGCCGCCGAGCCCGCGCCGCGGGATGTGCCGACGATCGATGCCGGCATCCCGTCGGCGCTGCTCGAGCGGCGGCCCGACATCGCCGCTGCGGAGCGGCAGATGGCCTCGGCCAATGCGCAGATCGGCGTGGCGGTGGCGGCTTACTATCCCGACATCACCATCAACGCGAGCATCAACTTCGTCAGCACCGTGCTGGCCAACCTGATTTCGATCGCCAACGCCGTGTGGTCGTTCGGCCCGCAGCTCGCCGGCACGGCGATCGACGGCGGCAGCCGTGCCGCGCAGGTCGAGAGCGCGCGGGCGAACTACGACAAGACGGTCGCGACCTACCGCCAGACCGTGATCACCGCCTTCCAGCAGGTCGAGGACGCGCTCGCCCAGCAACGCATCCTGGAGCAGCAGGAGAACGTGCAGCGCGCCGCCCTGGCCGGCGCGCGCAACGCCGAACGGCTGGCCTTCAACCAGTACCGCGCCGGCACCGTGCCCTACACGACGGTGATCACGACCCAGACCACCGCGCTCAACAACGAGCTCACCCTGCTCGGCATCCGCCAGAGCCGCCTGATCGCCAGCGCCACCCTCGTGACCGCGCTCGGTGGCGGCTGGCGCGACGTCGAGCTGCCCCCGCCGGTGCCGATCTCCGGCCAGCAGACCAGCCGCGAGCTGCACAAGAAGAGCTGGTGGCCGTTCTGATCAAACTTCCTCCCCTTCGCGGAGTCCGCGAAGGGGAGGTGCCCGCGTCATACGCGGGCGGAGGGGTCATGAGCCGCGGTCGACTTGGCCCATGACCCCTCCGTCGGCGTAAGACGCCGCCACCTCCCCATCAGAATGGGGAGGAAATGCCGAAGCTAATCGAGCTTGATGCCCGTGCGCTGGATGAAGTCCTGCCAGCGCTTCACCTCGGCGCGGATCGTCTCCATGAAGGCCTCGGACGGACCGCCCATGGCGATCACGCCGTCCTGCGCCAGCCGACCGCTCACCTCGGGACTCTTCATCACCGCGTCGAGCTCCCTGTTCAGGCGTTGGACGATCTCGGCTGGGATGCCCTTCGGCCCGATCATGCCGTGCCACAGGCTGAAATCCAGGGTGGGGTAGCCCTGCTCGCCGTAGGTCGGGACGTCGACCTGGGGGATGCGCTTGGTGATTGCGAGCGGCCGCACCTGGCCGTTCTTGATGTAGGGCACCATGGTCGTGGTGCCGCCGTCGAGCATCTGCACGTTGCCGGCCAGCAGGTCGTTCAGCGCCAGCGCCGTGCCGCGATAGGGCACGTGAGTGGCCTTGATGCCGGCGGCATCGAGGAAGAACTCGGTGCCGAGATGCACCAGTCCGCCCGGTCCGCTCGAGCCGTAGGCGAGCTTGCCTGGCGCAGCGCGTGCGAGCTCGACCAGCTCCTTCAATGTCTTCGCGGGCACCGACGGGTTGACGCACAGCACGGTGGGCTCGTCGGTGAACTGGCCGATCGCCACGATGTCGTTCAGCGAATCGAACGCGGGCTTGTGCAGGATCGAGTTGATCGCGTAGCTGCCGGAGATCGTGAGGAGGGTGTAGCCGTCGGCCGGCGCCTTGATCGCGGCCTCGGCGCCGAGGTTGCCGCCCGCGCCCGGCTTGTTGTCGACCAGCACGGTCTGGCCGAGTCGCTGCGACAGCTTCTCCGCCACCAGCCGGGACGTGAAATCCGAGCCGCCGCCCGGCGCGAAGGGCGCCACCAGCTTGATCGGCCGCGACGGCCAGGTGCCGGCCGAGGCGCCGCTCATGATGCCGAGCGCAGTGGCGCCGGCGATAACGCTGCGGCGACGTATCATTGCGCCGGCCACGGGACGCAAATCTCCTGCAGCGGCACGTGCTGCTGCGCCGCATGCATGTCGGTCTCGCCGATCGCGCCCTGGGCGCGCGGGCGGGGCAGCGTGATCTTCACGGCGTTCACCAGATCGAAGAAGCCGAAGGTGATGATCGCCTGCGTCGGCACGTTGTAGAGCTCGGAGATCAGCTCCTTGGTGATCACCCCGCTCTTCTTGACCGCGTCGAAGTCCTCGCGGCTCTTGAAGATGATGTCGAGGGTGATCTCGAACGGGCCGGCGTTCTTGCTGCGCACCACCTTGGCGATCTCGCGCAGCGGCGTAGGCACGACTTGATTTGAAGAGGGCGCCATCAGGCGATCTCCTCGTACTGCACGGGGAACAGCGCGGTCGGGCTGTCGACCTGCATCAGGTGGTAGACGTTGAACTCGCAGGCCTGGCCGAGCGGGATCTCGAGCGGCGTGAAGGGCGACGCGAGATTGCCGGCGGTGGCGATGCGGCCGGGATAGGGCGCATGCATCAGGCTGGTGCGGATCTTGCCGCAGATCGCCGTGGCGATCGCCTGGGTCGCCGCCGCGACCTCGACGATGATGCAAAGCTCGTGCGCCGGCGCCTTCACCGGCTCGAGCTCGCCCATCACGCCGTTCTTGCCGTAGAGGTGCGGGATGATGCGATAGGTCTCGGGCGGGATCTCCTTGTAGTAGTCGCGCGTGATGTCGACCACGCGGGCCAGGATCTCGTCGATCTGGCGGATGAAGATCGGATCGCGCGCGCCGGCGATGAAGATGGCGCGGTAGCCCGCGGTCTTGGCGCCCTCGAGCTTCACCGTATAGGGCTTGGCGGGAATGAACTTGCTGCCCGAGACCCGCACGCGGCGATCGCTCACCTGCTCGTACTTGCATTCCGACAGGTCGAGCGTGCCGCCGGGGCCGGCCAGCAGGAACGGATGCGTCTTCTCATAGAGCGTATGCGCCGCGACCGACGCCGTCGTGCAGCGCTCGGCCGGGTTCAACGGCTCGATCTCGAAATGATCGCGCCGCAGCCAGCCCATGACGCTGCGGCCCACCGGCTCGGCGCACAGCGCGCCGCATTCCATGATCTTGCCCATGTGCCAGGCGAGTGCCGGATCGAAGCCGGCGCGGATCGCCATCGCCGCGGTCGGCGAGGGATCGTAGGCGCGGCCGCTGATGACCACGTCGACACCCTCGCTCTCGTCGAGCGCCTTGTTGAAGGGCTCGGCGCCGATCTGCGCCACCACCACGGTCGCGGCATCGACCTCGCGCGGGTCGAGCTGCGGCACCGGCCCGAGCGGCTCGATGCGGCCGGCCTTCAGCTCCTTCTTGATCAGGGCCTTGTCGACGTCGGAGTAGATCTTGGCGAGCTTGAACCGCCAGCCGCGCTTCTTCGCGATCTCGACCATGATGTCGCGGAACACGTCGACATGCAGGTTCGAGCCGTCGCCGCCGGCCGAGGAGATCAGCAACGGGATCTTCGCCTCCTGCTGCGCCTCGAGCAGGACCTCCATGTCCTTCACGTAGTTCGCCCGGCTGCAGGTCATCTCGCCCAGGCCGAGCTTCTGCGGGCCCGAATCGGTCGACCCGGAATCGATGGTGATGGCGTGCGGCTTCAGCGCCAGGCCCATCTTCACGTGCTTGATCGGGAAGCCGTAGCCCAGCATGCCGGAGGGGGTCAGGATTCGGATCTCTTCGTTACTGGCTACCGCCATGAATTTGCTCCCCAATCCGGCGATTGATCTGGTTGGAATTCCGATGGTATACCATCGGCACAATGGATGGTCTAGTCTCGGAGACGAAGCTGTCGGCCGTGGCCTACGGGGCGCTGCTGGACATGATCCTGCGCGGCTCGATCGCGCCGGGCGAACTCGTGACCGAGCGCCAGATCGCGGCCCGGCTCGGCATGTCGCGCACCCCGGTGCGCGAGGCGGTGCGGCGGCTGGAAGGCGAGGGCACGCTGGAGCGCCAGAGGAGCGGCGCACTGGTGGTGCGGCCCTACTCCATGGAGGAGTTCCTTCAGGCGCTCGCCGTGCGCCGCCTGCTCGAAGGCGAGGCGGCGCGGCTCGCCGCGGGCAAGCTCCCGGCCGAGGTGATCGCCGCCGCTCGCGAACGCATTGCGCGCCTGCGGCGTGAGGGCTTGGCCGACACGGCGCGAAAGGACGACCGCGACTTCCATGCTGCCATCGCGCAGGCATCGGGCAATCCGGTGCTGGCCACGACCATCGCCGACCTGCGCAAGCGGACGGCGATGTTCCGGCTCGGCCGCCTGCCCGAACGGCTCGACCAGGTGTGCGACGAGCACCTGACAATTCTTGACGCCCTCGCCAGTGGCGACGGCGAAGCCGCCCGCGCAGCGATGCAGACCCATATCGACAACGTCCGCGCCCACCTGCTGCAGCGCCTGACCGCCCTCTAGCCCCCTCCCCGCCCTCCCCCGTTTGACGGGGGAGGGGTAGGGTGGGGTCATGGCGGAGGCCGAAATCCGCAAGATCATTCACGTCGACATGGACGCCTTCTATGCGTCGGTCGAGCAGCGCGACGATGCCTCGTTGCGCGGCCAGCCCGTGGCCGTCGGCGGCCGCCAGCGCGGCGTGGTGATGGCCGCGAGCTACGAGGCGCGCAAGTTCGGCGTGCGCTCGGCGATGGCTTCGGCGACGGCCAAGCGGCTCTGTCCCGACCTGGTCTTCGTGCGGCCGCGCTTCGACGTCTACAAGGAAGTGTCGCAGCAGATTCGCGCGATCTTCCTGGACTACACGCCGCTGGTCGAACCGCTGTCGCTCGACGAGGCCTATCTCGACGTCACGACCAACCTCAAGAACATCCCCCTCGCGTCAGACATCGCCCGCGAGATCCGCGCGCGCATCCACGAGGTCACCGGCCTCACCGCGTCAGCCGGCGTTTCGTACAACAAGTTCCTTGCCAAGCTCGCCTCGGACTACCGCAAGCCCAATGGCCAGACGGTGATCCCGCCGGAGAAGGGGCCGGCCTTCGTCGAAGGACTCGATGTCGGCCGCTTCCACGGCGTCGGCCCCAAGACGGCCGAGAAGATGAAGCGGCTCGGCATCCATACCGGCGCCGACCTCAAGGCGCAGAGCCTCGAGTTCCTGCAGCAGTATTTCGGCAGCTCCGGGGACTACTACTACGCGATCGCGCGCGGCCATGACGAGCGCCGCGTCGTGCCCGACCGGCCGCGCAAGTCGGTCGGCTCGGAGACCACCTTCATGGAGGATCTCGGCAAGCCGCAGGAGATCGTCGACGGCGTGCTGTCGGTGCTCGACGACGTGTGGGGCTATTGCGAGCGCACCGGGATCGCCGGCCGCACCGTGACCGTGAAGGTGAAGTACGCCGACTTCCAGATCATCACCCGCAGCAAGACCCTGTTGGCCCCGGTCAACAGCCGGACCGAGCTGGAGCAGACGAGCGTGGAGCTGGTTCGCCAGATCTTCCCCCTGCAGAAGCGGGTCCGGCTGCTGGGTGTCTCCCTGTCCAACATGGGGCCCCGGGAGGACGCCCCGCCGCCGGAGCCCCAGCTCACGCTCGGCTTATGAATTTGTGACTTTGGAGGGGTGGACTGTCACAACTGACGGTCGTTCAATAGGAAGGCTCTATCGTGTGACTGAACAGCTTTATTGAGCGTTAGTTCCCGTGTGCGGAATGATCTGAGCCAGTATCGGCCGCCAAAAGAGGGCCGGACTAAGGGGAGAAGCGTGTTGGGAATCGGCTGCAGGTGTGTGACCTGCGGGCCCCCTGGTGAGACCACCACAGAATCAAGCCATCCAAGACCGGACAGAATTCGGAGTAAACGACCATGGCCCTAAGTTTCCTTGACCGCGAAAGGACGGTTGCCAAGCCGGGATTCAACCGGTGGATGGTACCGCCTGCAGCACTTTGCATGCATTTGTGCATCGGACAGGCCTACGCCTTCAGCGTGTTCAACCTGCCGATGACCAAGCTGCTCGGCATCACCAAGTCCGCGCCCGATGACTGGAAGCTCACCGAGCTGGGCTGGATCTTCTCCATCGCCATCGTGTTCCTCGGCCTCTCGGCCGCCGTGTTCGGCCGTTGGGTCGAGGAAGGCGGACCGCGCAAGGCAATGTTCACCGCCGGCCTGTGCTGGACCCTGGGTTTCCTGGTCTCGGCGCTCGGCGTCTATGGCCATCAACTCTGGCTGATCTATCTCGGCTACGGCGTGCTGGGCGGTATCGGGCTCGGCATCGGCTACATCTCGCCGGTCTCTACCCTGATCAAGTGGTTCCCCGACCGGCCGGGCATGGCGACGGGCATGGCGATCATGGGCTTCGGCGGCGGCGCCTTCATCGCCTCGCCGCTGTCGGTCTGGCTGATGCAGAAGTTCGCCACGCCGACCCACGTCGGTGTGGCCGAGACCTTCATCGCCATGGGCCTGATCTACCTCTGCTTCACCTGGGTCGGCGCGGCGATCGTGCGCGTGCCGGCGCCGGGCTGGCGGCCGGCGGGATACACGCCGCCGGTGCAGGCGCAGAAGCTGATCACCACGAACGACGTCTTCGTCTACGACGCGCTGAAGACGCCGCAGTTCTGGCTGATCTGGTGGGTGCTCTGCCTCAACGTCACCGCCGGCATCGGCGTGCTGGGCCAGGCCTCGGCGATGACGCAGGAGATGTTCCCCGGCAAGGTGACCCCGGTGGCGGCGGCAGGCTTCGTCGGCCTGCTCAGCCTGTTCAACATGGGTGGCCGCTTCTTCTGGGCGTCGATCTCCGACATGATCGGCCGCAAGAACACCTACTTCTGCTTCTTCGCCATCGGCACCGTGCTTTACATCCTGGTGCCCCAGACCGGCCTGATCGGCAGCGTGGCGCTGTTCGTCGCCTGCTTCTGCGTCATCATCAGCATGTACGGCGGCGGTTTCTCCACCGTGCCGGCCTACCTCAAGGACATGTTCGGCACCCGCTATGTCGGCGCCATCCACGGCATGCTGCTCACCGCCTGGTCGGCGGCGGGCATCCTGGGCCCCGTGCTGGTGAACTACATCCGCGAGTACCAGATCAACAACGGCGTGCCGAAGGCGCAAGCCTACAACACGACGATGTACATCATGGCCGGCCTGCTGGTGATCGGCCTGATCTGCAATGCGCTGGTGCGCGCCGTGCACGAGCGTCATCACCTCAAGGCCGGCGACGCTCGCGTCGCCGCGGCCCGGACGTAACGCAAGGGAGTCGGATCGATGGCAAACGACCAGAACGGCACGACCACCCTGCAGCTCGCGGCGGCGTGGATCTTCGTCGGTATTCCCCTGTTGTGGGGGGTGCTGGAGACTCTCGGCAATGCGATGAAACTCTTCCAATAGGCATTGCTGAGTGGAAGCTGCGCACGGACTTGAGCTTAAGTTCGCGCGCAAGCGGCACGGCGCGGCTACGCCTTTTCCGGCGAAGCCGGAAAAGGCGTAGCCGCGCCTAGCTCTACGGGCCGCCCGCGCGAGCGCTATAATCGGCCATGCTTGATAAGCTCGAGTATCTCTTGGCGCTCGCTCGTGAAAGGAATTTCGGTCGCGCCGCCGAAACCTGCGGCGTGACCCAGCCGACCTTCTCCGCCGGCATCAAGCAGCTCGAGGACACGCTCGGCGTCATGCTCGTCCAGAGGACGTCGAGGTTCCTGGGCTTCACCGCCGAGGGCGAGCGTGTGCTCGACTGGGCCCGCACCATCGTCGCCGATGCGCGAGCCATGCGGGCCGAGGTGCAGACGCTGAAGAAGGGCCTCGCCGGCCACCTGCGCATCGCCGCCATCCCGACGGCGCTGCCGATGGTCTCGGCGCTCACCACCCCCTATCGCGCCAAGCATCCCAACGTGAAGTTCACCATCCTGTCGCGCACCTCCATCGACATCCTGCAGATGGTCGAGAACCTACATCGACAACGAGCCGCTCGGCCGGCTGCGCGCCGTGCCGCTCTACAACGAGCAGTACCGGCTGCTGACCTCGGCCGACAGCCCGCTCGGCGACCACGACAAGGTGACGTGGGCGGAGGTCGGCAAGATCCCGCTCTGCCTGCTGACCCCGGACATGCAGAACAGGCGCATCATCGACGGCCTGCTGCATGCGGCCGGCACGCCAGCCGAGCCGACCCTCGAATCGAACTCGATGATCGTGCTGTTCTCGCACGTCCGGACCGGCCGCTGGGCCAGCGTCATGCCCGAGCGGCTCGCCGACACGCTGGGCCTGACCGAGCGGCTGCGGGCCATCCCCATTGTCGAGCCCGAGATCGTGCACCAGATCGGGTTGGTCGTTCCGCCGCGAGAACCCATGATCCCCACGGTCGCCGCGCTGATTGCAGAGGCCAGCCGGTTGGCCAGCGCGATCCGGGTAGACTAGCCAATTTCGATAGATAAGATCTATCGTTTCATTGGGTGCCTTTAATGCAGTGGCTCTGTCCAGGACCGATAATTGGTCAGGTGTGAAAGGCGCTAGCGGCGCCCGATGTTCTGCGCCTGAAATCGAGGAGACGTTCGAGTGCCCGAAGGATCCAGGCCAGCCCATCAGCCTCGCCATCCCGGATCGAGCCGCCGTCGCGGCCGCACCGTGCCGAAGGGCCGGCAGGTCTTTCCGTCGGCGCAGAACGATATCCGGGAGCTGCTGGGCGACGCGCCGCGCCGCCGCGATCTGCTGATCGAGTTCCTGCACCTGATCCAGGACGAATACGGTCATATCTCCGCCGGGCACCTGATGGCCCTGGCCGACGAGATGAAGATGGCCCAGGCCGAGGTCTACGAGGTCGCGACCTTCTACGCGCACTTCGACGTGGTGAAGGAGGGCGAGGCCGCCCCGCCCGAAGTCACGGTGCGGGTTTGCGAGAACCTGTCCTGCAACCTCGCCGGCGCCGAGAAGCTGATCGCCGATCTCAACGCCACCGCCGGGCGGGACGTGCGCGTCGTGCGCGCGCCCTGCATGGGCCATTGTCACACCGCGCCCGTCGCCGAGGTTGGGCACTATTACGTCGACAACGCCGATGCCGCTTCGGTGAACCGGGCGATCGCCGAGCATCGCGACGATCCGGTGATCCCGAGCTACAAGGACCTCGACGCCTATCGCGCCGACGGCGGCTATCGGACGCTGGAGCGCCTGCGCAAGGGCGAGCTGACGCGCGAGCAGCTGGTCGACATCGTCGACAAGGCGGGCCTGCGCGGCTGCGGCGGCGCGGGCTTCCCGACCGCGCGCAAGTGGAAGTCGGTGCTGGGCGAGAGGGGCCCGCGCCTGATGGCGGTCAATGCCGACGAAGGCGAGCCCGGCACGTTCAAGGACCGCTATTTCCTCGAGACCGATCCGCATCGCGTGCTCGAAGGCATGCTGATGGCGGCATACCTGGTCGAGGCGCCGGACATCTACTTCTACCTGCGCGACGAATACCCGGAGTGCCGCGAGATCCTGAAGCGCGAGATCGAGAAGCTCGGCCTCGCAGGACTCCTTCCCGGCGTGCGCATCCATCTGCGCCGCGGTGCGGGGGCGTACATCTGCGGCGAAGAATCGGCGATGATCGAGAGCATCGAGGGCAAGCGCGGCCTGCCGCGCCACAAGCCGCCGCTGCCCTTCCAGGTCGGCATCTTCGGCCGGCCGACGCTGATCAACAATGTCGAGACGCTGTACTGGATCCGCGACCTGGTCGAGCGCGGGCCGGAGTGGTGGACGGGCCAGGGCCGCAACGGCCGCAAAGGCGTGCACGTTTATTCGGTGTCGGGGCGCGTCGCCAATCCCGGTGTGAAGATCGCGCCTGCCGGTGTCACGGTGCGCGAGCTCATCGACGAATTCTGCGGCGGCATGCTGCCCGGCCACAGCTTCAAGGCCTATGTGCCCGGCGGGCCGTCGAGCGGGATCCTCCCGGCGGAGATGGGCGACATCCCACTCGATTTCGGCACGCTCGAGCCGCACGGCAGCTTCATCGGCTCGGCGGCGGTCGTGATCCTGTCGGACAAGGATTCGATCAAGGACGCGGCGTTGAACCTGATGCGCTTCTTCATGGACGAGAGCTGCGGCCAGTGCACGCCCTGCCGCGTCGGCACCGAGAAGGCGGTCAAGCTGATGGGCGCGCGCGGTTGGGACGAGAAGCTGCTCAACGAGCTCTCTGCGGCGATGCGCGACGCCTCGATCTGCGGTCTCGGTCAAGCGGCCCCAAATTCCATGACTTCGGTCATGAAGCACTTTCCCTCCGCTGTAGGGATCACCCGATGAGCACCATCAAGTTCACGCTCGACGGCCGCGAGGTCGAAGCCCGCGAGGGCGAGACCATCTGGCAGGTCGCCCAGCGCCACGACGTCGACATCCCGCATCTCTGCTACTCGCCCGCACCGTCGTACCGGCCCGACGGCAACTGCCGCGCCTGCATGGTCGAGATCGAGGGCGAGCGCGTGCTGGCCGCCTCCTGTCTGCGCAAGCCGACACCGGGCATGAAGGTCGGCGTCAACACGGCGCGTGCCGAGGCTTCGCGCAAGATGGTGTTCGAGCTCCTGGTCGCCGACCAGCCGGAGCGCGCGACCTCGCATGACCCTGAGTCGAAGTTCTGGAACTGGGCCGGCAAGGTCGGCGTGACCGAGAGCCGTTTTCCTCGGGACGAGCGGCCGGCGATGGACATCAGCCATCCGGCGATGGCGGTGAACCTCGACGCCTGCATCAATTGCAATCTCTGCGTCCGCGCCTGCCGCGAGGTGCAGGTCAACGACGTGATCGGCATGGCGTTCCGCGGCCATCACGAGAAGATCGTCTTCGACTTCAACGACCCGATGGGCGACAGCTCGTGTGTCGCCTGCGGCGAGTGCGTGCAGGCGTGTCCGACCGGCGCGCTGATGCCGTCGAGCCTGCTCAACGCCGAGCAGCAGCGCGTGGGTTATGCCGACCGCACGGTCGACAGCCTGTGCCCGTTCTGCGGCGTCGGCTGCCAGCTCACCTACCACATCAAGGACGACAAGATCCTCCATGTGACCGGCAAGGACGGGCCGGCGAACCATGAGCGGCTGTGCGTGAAGGGCCGCTTCGGCTTCGACTATGCGCACCATCCCGACCGGCTGACCGTGCCGCTGATCCGCAAGGACGGGATCCCCAAGGACGCCGACATGGAGATCGATCCGCGCAATCCATGGACGCACTTCCGCGAGGCCACCTGGGAAGAGGCGATGGAGCGCGCCGCCCAGGGCCTGATCGAGATCCGCGAGCGCAAGGGGGGCAAGGGGCTGGCCGGTTTCGGCTCGGCCAAGGGTTCGAACGAGGAGGCCTATCTCTTCCAGAAGCTGGTGCGCACCGGGTTCGGGACCAACAACGTCGACCATTGCACGCGGCTCTGCCACGCCTCTTCGGTGGCGGCCTTGTTCGAGGGCATCGGCTCGGGCGCGGTGACGGCGCCCTTCTCGGCGGCGCTCGATGCCGAGACCATCATGGTGATCGGCGCCAATCCCACGTCCAACCATCCGGTGGCGGCGACCTTCATCAAGAACGCGGTGAAGCGCGGCGCCAACCTGATCGTCGCCGATCCGCGCGGGCAGGGCCTGTCGCGCCACGCCACGATCAACCTGCAGTTCAAGCCGGGCAGCGACGTCGCGCTGCTGAACGCGATGCTGCACACCATCATCAAGGAAGACCTGACCGACAAGCAGTACATCGCGGGCTTCACCGAGGGCTTCCCCGAGCTGGCCGAGAAGATCGGCGAGTTCTCGCCCGAGGCGATGGAGCCGGTGTGCGGCGTGCCGGCCGAGACGATCCGGACCGTGGCGCGGATGTACGCCCGTTCCAAGGCCTCGATCATCTTCTGGGGCATGGGCATCTCCCAGCACGTTCACGGCACCGACAATGCGCGCTGCCTGATCGCGCTCGCGCTCACCACCGGTCAGGTGGCGCGGCCGGGCACCGGGCTGCATCCGCTGCGCGGCCAGAACAACGTGCAGGGCGCGTCGGACGCGGGCCTCATCCCGATGTTCTTCACCGACTACCGCCCGGTCGAGATGGAATCGGCGCACGCCGAGTTCGAGAAGTTCTGGGGCACCAGGCTCGATCCCAAGCGCGGGCTCACCGTCGTCGAGATCATGAACGCGATCCACGCCGGCGAGATCGAGGGCATGTACATCATGGGCGAGAACCCCGCGATGTCCGACCCCGACGTGCACCACGCCCGGCAGGGGCTGGCCAAGCTGAAGCATCTCGTGGTGCAGGACATCTTCCTGACCGAGACGGCGTGGCATGCCGACGTCGTGCTGCCGGCCTCGGTGTTCCCCGAGAAGACCGGCACCTTCACCAATACCGACCGCCGCGTGCAGCTCGGCCGCACCGCGCTGCCGTTGCCCGGCAAGGCACGGCTCGATCTCGACATCATCATCGATCTCGCCAATCGCCTGGGCTGCGGCTGGAACTACAAGGACGTGGGCGAGGTCTATACCGAGATGGCCGAGACCATGCCGTCGCTCAAGAACATCTCGTGGGAGCGGCTGCTGAACGAGGGCGCTGTGACCTACCCCGCCGATGCGCCCGACAAGCCCGGCAACGAGATCCTGTTCGCCGCCGGCTATCCGACCAGGAGCGGCCGCGGCAAGATCGTGCCCGCCGCGGTGCGGCCGCCGGACGAGATTCCCGACGACGAGTACCCGTTCGTGCTGTCGACCGGCCGCGTGCTGGAGCACTGGCACACCGGCGCGATGACACGGCGCGCGTCGGTGCTCGACGAGCTCGAGCCCGAAGCGATGGCGTTCCTGTCGCCGCGCGATACCGAGCGGCTCGGCCTTTCGCGCGGGGACATGATCCGCGTCTCGACCCGCCGCGGCGCGATCGAGATCAAGGTGCGCGTCGATTCGGACGTGCCGAACGGCATGGTGTTCATCCCGTTCTGCTACGCCGAGGCGGCCGCCAACCTGCTCACCAACCCCGCGCTCGATCCGTTCGGCAAGATCCCCGAGTTCAAGTTCTGCGCCGCCCAGGTCGAGCCCGTGAAGGCGATGGCCGAGGCGGCGGAGTAGAAGATGCCCGTCGTCCCGACCGGAGCCGAGCGAAGCGAGGCGCAGCGGAGGGACCTCTTTTCCTTCAGCGAGGTCGGGCCCACTGAAAAAAGGTCCCTCGACTGCGCCGGCCTCCGGCCGGCTTCGCTCGGGACGACGGGGCCTGTGTAGCCATGGCCCAGCTTTCCGACGATTGCTTCGCTTTCGGCGGCAGCCTTCTTGCCATCGACGCCGCGCGCCGGATGATCGTCGACCGCGTGACGCCGGTCGCCGGCGTCGAGCGTGTGCCGCTGCGCCAGGCGCTGGGCCGCATCCTGGGCGAGGACGTCACGGCGCCGATCGCCGTGCCCGGCCACGACAACTCCGCGGTCGACGGCTACGCCGTGCGCTTCGACGACCTGCACGCCGACCGTCCGACGACCTTGCGCTGCATCGACCGCATCACGGCCGGCCACGATCCTTCGGCGGCGCTGCGGGCGGGCACCGCCGCACGCATCTTCACCGGCGCGCTGCTGCCGGAGGGCGCCGACGTCGTGATCATGCAGGAGGATTGCGAGCGCGACGGCGACCGCGTGGTCATCCGCCCCGGCATCAGGCGCGGCGCCAATACCCGGCAAGCCGGCGAGGACATCGCCCGCGGCTCGCGCGCGCTGCCGGTCGGCAAGCGCCTCGGCCCCGCCGACCTCGGCCTGCTCGCCGCGCTGGGCTTCGTCGAGGTTCCCGTGCGGCGGCGTCTCACGGTGGCGCTGATGTCGACCGGCGACGAGCTGCGCGCGCCCGGCGAGCGGCTGCGGCGCGGCCAGATCCACGACGCCAACCGCTATATCCTCGCCGGCCTGCTCGAGCGGCTGGGCGTCGACGTCTCCGACCGCGGCATCGTGCGCGACGAGCCGGCGGTGCTGAGCGAGGCGCTGCAGCGCGCCGCATCCGAGAGCGACCTGATCATCACCTCGGGCGGCGTCTCGACCGGCGAGGAGGACCATGTCCGCGCCGCCATCGCCAACCACGGCTCGCTCTACTTCTGGCGACTGGCGATCAAGCCCGGCCGCCCGGTGGCGATGGGCCAGATCGGCAGCACGCCGCTCGCCGGCCTGCCCGGGAACCCGGTCGCCGCGCTGCTGACCTTCGCCCTGGTCGCGCGGCCGATGATCGAGGCGCTGGGCGGGGCGGAGCTGCATGTCGCCAAACGGTTCGCGGTGGTGAGCGACTTCGCCTACAGGAAGAAGACCGGCCGCCGCGAATACGTCCGCGCCTCGCTCGACGGCCGCAAGGCCCGCCGCTTCCCGAAGGAGGGGGCGGGGATGCTGACCTCGCTCACCGAGACCGACGGCCTGGTCGAGCTGCCGGAGGAATTGACCCGCCTCGAGCCCGGGACCGAGGTCGACTTCGTCCCCTACAGCGAGCTGATTTAACTGTCGTCCCGCCTTCCCCGCAGACGGGGGAAGGCGAGCTAAATCGCGATCTCGTCGGTCATGCGGTCGATCAGCTTGCGGTCGGGATAGGAGCCGAAGCCCGCCTGGACGTTGTCGCGCATGTGATCGGGCTTGCCGGTGCCGGGGATCACGCAGGTGACCGACGGATGCGCCAGCACGAACTTCAGCAGGATCTGCGGCCAGCTGGTGCAGCCGATGTCCCCGGCCCAGGCCGGCAGCGGCCGGCCCGAGATCTTCTTCAGCAACTCGCCGCCGCCGAACGGCTGGTTGACCATCACCGCGACGCCGTTGTCGCGGGCGAAGTCGAGCAGCCGCCTCTCGGCGCCGCGGTCGTCGAGCGAGTAGTTGACCTGCACGAAGTCGAAGCCGCCGAGCTGCAGCACCGCCTCGAGCGCGCCGTGCTCGTTGGTCATGTAGTGCGTGATGCCCATCAGCCGGATGCGGCCCTCGGCCTTCCAGGCCTTGAGCGTCGGCAGGTGGGTTTGCCAGTCGACCAGGTTGTGGATCTGCATCAGGTCGATCTTGTCGGTGCGCAGCCGCTTCATCGACTGCTCCATCTGGGCGATGCCCTGCGCGCGGCCGTGCGTCCAGACCTTGGTGGCGAGGAACGCCTTGCCGCGCGTGCCGGCGCTTGCCAGCAGGTCGCCGACCACCGCTTCGGCACGACCGTACATCGGCGAGCTGTCGATCGCCGAGCCGCCGGCCTCGAACAGCACCTTCAGCACCTCGGCGCGCGGCGCCCGCTCGGCCGGCGAGGCGCCGACGTCGAAGGTCTGCCAGGTGCCGAGACCGACCACCGGCAGCAGCTCGCCGGTCGCGGGAATCTTGCGGGTGTTCATGCGGCTGCTCATGGGAGGGCTGGTCTGGGGAGGGCTCGTCTGGGCGAGGGCGGGGCCCGCTACCAGGGTGGCGCCAGCGAGCTGGAGGAAGCGGGAGCGGGACAGGTTCATGACGTCAATCCAACCTGGAACACGGGAGCCATGCCGCTCGCCTGTACGGCACGGCCATTCAGGATAACGCGCGGCGCGGCCGGAAGCCCCGCGATGCTCAGTCGCTTGGCCACGCCTTCGCCGGCCTGGTCGGGCTTCAGGGCATGGTCGATCACCACCTCGTGCGACCACGGGCGGTATTCCAGCCGCAACAGGCCGAGCTTGCCGTCGGCGAAGAAGCGCGCGCCGTCGCGCGTCGTGAGCTTCCAGCGCTGCGGGTCGGGCAGCGGGTTGTAGGCGATCACCCCGCCGCTCAGCGGATCGGCGATCAGGTAGGCCTTGCGGCCCTCCTCGCTCTCGAGCACCGCGCCGTTCTTCTCCAGCCGGCCGGTCGTGCCCTGCTGCGCCCAGCCATTGTCGCGCTCGATGCCCGGCGGCAGGTAGGGCCACTGGCCGTTCAGCCGGCGCACCGGGAAGGCCTTCTCCTGCTGGCCCGGATCGATCGCGAAATGCGTCTCGCTCGGCTGGCCGAAGCTTGCACAGAACGACGCCTCCATCAGGTCCTTGCCGGTCCGGTAGGCGACCTCGAGCACGTTCCGGTCGGCGTACCAGCTCGTCTCGAGCATGTTGCCGTCGATATGCTTCACGAAGGCATCGAAGCTGCCGTATTGCGCGACGTCCCCCATCTCCAGCACGAAGGCTCCGTAGGTATGGTTCGTCAGCGCCCTGAGGTCGAGCGAGCCCAGGGGCACGGGCTGCGGCTTGCGCAGGTTGATCAGCGACACGGTGAGCGCGGCGCCGATCATCGCATTGCTCGGCAGCGCCTTGGTCTTGAGGCCGGGCCCGATCTCGATCTCGGCATCGCGGCCGAGATCGGTCGGCGCGATCGGCAGGATGGCGAGGTAGCTGATGCCGTCGCGGACCAGGATGCGCTCGCTTGCCGTCGAGCGATGCGGGAACGACGTCACCTTCTTTCCGCCGACGAAGATCTCCCAGTCCGGCGCATCGGCGAAGTTCCACAGCCCGATCACGGTCGCGAGCTGCGAGATCGCCGACTGCTCGCCCTTGTCGAAGGCGCGCAGGAAGCGCTCGCGGTTGCCGAACGGCTTGGCGAACACGATCGCGCGGTTGCGGCTCTGGAAGGTGAGCGGCAGGCCCGGCTCGCTTGCCGAGCCCGCCTCGGTGGCGGCGAGGTCCGGTGCGTTGGCGGCATAGCGCAGGGTGAGGGTGCCGAGATCCTGCATGCGCGTCGCTTTTTTCGGCAACCGCACCCACTGCGCCAGCACGTCCACCGTGCCGCCGCGGATGTCGGCCGAGGCGAGGCCGTGCCAGCGGCCGAGATACGACCGCCGCCACAGCGGCGGCTTGAAGTTGCCGCGCGTGGTCTCGGCCGCCGTCTCCTCGAACACCGGCTTGTCGTCGATCAGGCCCGCCATCCACGACGGCGCCCACGGTTGATGGAGCGCCTGGATCGCGACCCGGCCGGGCGGGAAGTCGTAGCCCCAGACCGGCAGGCCCTGCACGGTGCCGTCCGACGGTGTGTCGACGTGGATCAGCGTGCCGTCCTTTGAGACGGTGTGGAGCGCGCCGTAGATGCCGTCCTGCTCGACCAGCACGCCCGAGATTCGCGCGCGCCCCGAGGAGGAGACGAACCGGCGCAGCCGCGAATGGTAGACCGTGATCAGCATCTCGAGGCTGCGGTCGAGGATGATGCGCCCCATCAGCCGGTCGATCGCGCTCGGGCCGTAGTCGGCGATCATCTTCTGGCCGCTGAGCGTGATCGAGAAGTAGTAGTGGTCCAGCATCTCCTGGGTGCTGCCGTCGAGGAAGTTCCAGAAGCGCAGGTCGAGCGTCTCCAGCCCGTGCCGGCCGTCGGCGATCGCCTTGGCCGCATCTATCATCGCCCCGCCGAGCAGGGCGCCCATCGAGGCGGTGTGATTGAAGTTCTGCGTGCTGACCGCGTAGCAATAGCCGTCGCGGAAGAACGAGGCGCGGCCGCGCCAGTCCTTGTTGCGCTTCCAGTAGTCGATCGCGTCGGGGCTCTGCGGATGCACGAACGCCGACGTCGGCAGGTCGGGCTGCAGCCACGCGGTCCAGTAGGCCTTGAGATGGGCCTGCGCCGGCGCCGGCAGGAGATCGCGAAAGACGTACCACAGCAGCAGGTCTTCCTGGATGCCCCAGCCCTGCCAGTAGCGCGGCGGCACCTCCAGCATCTGCTTGAGCTCCTTGCGATAGGCCTGGTCGTCGGCGTCGCTCTTGATCTTGCCCCAGGCGCTCACCCGGTCGCCGCCGACGGCCAGCAGCTCGGCGAGGCGCGCCGCTTCCCACGGCGGCCGCGGCCCGCGCGGCTGCATCGCCTTCTGCGAACGGGCCGCCACCTCGGCCGGCGACGGCAGGACGGCGGTCGGGCGCGAGCCGTCGGGCTGGCCGAGCTCCCATTCCTCCTTGAGGTCGAGCGGCAGGGAGACGGCGACGCTCACGCCGGTGCGCCGCAGCGCGAGGATCAGACGCGGCTCGGCGAAGCTGAGCCCGTGGCCGCCGGTCGGCATCGCCCATTCGTAGGCATCGCCGGGGCTGCGGTAGCGCGAATCGTAGGTCTCGAGCTTGGCGAGCAGGAAGCCCGCCTGCTCGACCCAGCGCAGCCGGTCGCCCGCCTCGCGCGCCAGCACTGCCGTCGCCAGCAGCCTGGTGAAGTCGATGCGCGCTTCCGTCGTGTAGGTCGACAGCTCCTGCGGCTCGGCCCAGCCGCCCAGTCGGTCGCGCGGATCGCCTGCGCCATAGCGCTTCCAGTAGTGCTTGCCGTTGACCGAGGCGTTGAAGGTCGGCCCGTGGTCCTTGTCCGCCTTCCAGGGCGCGCGCAGCGCCCAGGCCTGCACGTGCCAGTTCGGCGGATTCTCGGTCCACACCTTGCGCCCCAGCCCGTCGCGGCAGAGATAGCCGTCGGGCACGATCTCGGTGCCGGCGAAGCGCAGCGCCAGCTCGGCCTGCAGCAGCACGCGGCCGCCGCGCAGCAGGTCGGCGATCTGGTCGGCCGCGCCCGGGAAGCGCAGCAGCACGGAGCGGTGCACGGCGTCCATCGTGGTGCCGCCGGGCATCGGCGTATCCCATTTCCGGCCGTCGATGGTGGCCGTTTCGCTTCGCGTGATCTCGACCGACTCCTGCCCGCGCTGCGCGAAAGCAGGCGGGGCGGCGAGACCTGCGGCCGTGATGATCAGGGAGCGGCGGAGCATGCTACGCTGCCATTAGGAGGAGCAACGATGATCCAGCGCAAGCAGCGCATCCCCATGCGCGACCTTTCGACCATGGCCGCCGAGGACCGCGAGGCGGTCGAGAAGAACGCGATGAACGGCCGCATCTTCAATATCTTCAAGGTGCTCGCCCATCACCCCAAGCTGGTGAAGCGCTGGACGCCGTTCGCCGGCCACATCCTCGGCAAGCAGACCCTGCCGTTCCGCGACCGCGAGCTCCTGATCCTGCGCATCGGCTGGCTGAACCAGGCCGAGTACGAGTTCGCCCAGCACGAGCTGATCGCCCGGAAGGGCGGCGTCAGCGACGCCGACATCACCCGGCTGCAGGACGGTCCCAAGGCCGCCGGCTGGAGCGAGAAGGACGCCGCCCTGCTGCAGATCGCCGACGACCTGTTCGAGAATTCCGTCGTCTCCGACGAGACCTGGGAGGCCTGCGCCCGGCACTACTCGACCGAGCAGCTGATGGACGCCGTCTTCACCGTCGGCCAGTACAACCTCGTCTCGTGGGCGCTCAACAGCTTCGGCGTCCCGCTCGACGACTTCCTGCCGGGGGCGAAGAAAGAAACCCGCGCCTGATTGGACTCATGGGTCCTCTTCGTCCGCTCGTGCGGCGGAGAGGACCATGGGCCCTGTTACGGCCGTACCGCCTCTTCGACCGGCTGGTGCATCAGCCACTCCCGCGCCGTCTCCATGTCGGTGAACATGCGGAGATCCCTGTCCCTCTGCAGGAACATCATGCGCAACAACGGCTCGTGCGCGCGTGCTGACGCTTCGGTCAGCACCAGCGCCTGCGGGCCGGGCGGGGTGATGGTCGAGTAGCCCGCGACGGCGCCGAGATAGGACGTCAGCTCCCGCTCGGTCATGTCGCAATAGCCGTCGCGCGCGTCGGTCAGCTTGCGGTAGCCGATCGCACCGCCGGCGGCGACCCCCTCCAGATAGGCCGTGACGTCGGCCAGGCGCAGAGGACCTTCGGTCTTCAGCGTGACCAGCTGCTCGTCGTGAATGATCTTCCAGGAAAGGGGCATCGTGGTCTGGGCGGCTGCTTGGGGAGGAGGACCGCCGGCCGCCGCGACAGTACAGTTTCCGCCACAAATAGCCAATCGGCCGGAAACACCATCCTTCCGCACTCGATGGCCCTCTCCGCACGCGTCATACGCGTGGGGAGAGGGAGGGGACCCGCGCTCGCGCGGGGAGGGAGAGGTGTCGGGATGTCCTTCAATCGCGACGTCGCCGCGAGGGGTCAAGGGCCATCGGCAAAACCTATGAAAGAGGGGTTCGAGGCAGGTCCGCCGTCAGGATTTTAGGAACGACCCACGCCTCGAACAGGCGAGCCGCCACGTCGACGAGATCGGGCTGACGCAGCCGGTCCGTCACGAATGTCCGCCACTCATCCGGGAAGGCGACGGCGACGATGGACCAATCGCAATCCTCTTCGAAGTAGCCCAACAAACCCTGGCTCCCGAACGAGGCCGATCGATGCTCCAGCGGGATTGCGGCGAGCCGTTCGAGCGAAAGCACGAATCCGCCGCCTCTGGCTGTGGTGACGCTCCACCAGCCGGGAGTGATCTCGGCGACGCACTCTATGGCGGCCCAGGGCAGTACGTCAGCTCGCGACTCCGGTGGAATGGGTCATGCGCCCGCTCCTGCGAGCGACTGGCCGAGTCATGTTGGGCTCTCTCCAAAGATTTGCAATCAAAACTCTTCCTAGTCGCGTTCGAACAAGTCGAGAGTTTCTTCATCGCGCCTCTTGGAAAGGCCTTCGCCCAAATGCAAACACGAATGTTTCGTGCGATTTAGTCCCTTCGGCCCCTCAAAATGAGCCCAGCCACCATTCGGCATATGAACGCTGACTATTTTTGCCCCGCATATCGGGCAAGGATGCGCATATCGCCGATTCTTCTTTTCCCGCTCCTCTACCAAAACCCACTTTGGCGCACGACTGTAGTCCGACCGGACTGAAGTCTCCGGCTATGAGAGCGCCTTCTTACCCATCGGCTATTCATCGGGAGTTCTCCGATTGCGCACTGGTGTCCCTATGTTACTTGAGGGTGGAGCAGGATGACGGAAAGGTCATCTCGTCGTGTGTAAAAACGGCTGTGCCGTGGATAATTGGACGCGCAGCGTTTACTCCTTTCTGTGCTATCTCTATCGGTTTATGTTCCTTCACAGGGACATTGTGATCCGGAGACTTCGTTCTTGATGTGATCTAATATGCTTCGCCCTTCGCCCGCCGCACCATGGTCCTTTATCGGCGAGCAAGTGAACGAAGGTCATACGACTTATGGTGTATCGCAATCATCCGGACCCGCTTCCGTCCCTCGCGCTAAATGCCATCCGGCTTGTCACGCCAGATGTGGCGATTCCGGCTGTGTTTGTCCCCTATGATCGAGATCGTCTCCACGCGTTTCTTGATCGGCCGTCACAGGACGTCTTCGCGACGCGTATCGACAACAATCGCATGGTGGTGGTGCCTCTGGTGCCGAACGCGGATCTTCCTGGTAAAGTTGTTCCACTCAGGGCATCGGAACATCTACGGCTCTTTTCGACGCTTGCGAGGGAGGCTGTCTTTCGACACATAAAGGGAATCAAGGGAGACTATCGCGTAATCGGTCGACGGCCGCCGACGGTCGAGGCGCAGAAGCAGAAGAACATCATCCCAGCTTCAGCACGTCTCCCCGATTGGCTGCAGAAGCGCAGGACGCTCATCTTCGAGACTCGCACTCTCACCCCTCAAGGGAAGTCGGGGTACGTCGTTCTAACTTGCGTGCAGCGCTTCCGGCCAGTGATCGACCGGAATTGCTATGAGCTTGTGAGCGACGGTGTTTCCCTCGTTGGGCGGTATGTCTCGACTTGGGTGTCGAGCGTCGATCCTCAGTTGGCAGACCATCTTCAGCTCGCCGGCCAAGTTACTAGTAGTAGTAATGGTCGCCTAACGCTCACTGATCATGCCGAGGGACCTGCAGAGATTGACACGGTTAATGCCTATCTTGAGCCGAGCTTTCGAAACTTCAGAGCCGTAGTCGAGGCGCTGAAGTTCGACGAGGCGGAGCAAACCCTTAAGATTATTCAGCAGGAAGAGGGCCGGCTGCGCGCAGGGCCAGAGCAACTGCGCACTGCGCAGCAAATATTAGGCTACTTCGCGAGCAAGCCGATCGAAATTGCGACGGGCGTCCAACTCCAAATTGGACAACCTGTCCAAGAAGGCCGAGCGCTTGAATTCCCCTTCTCAGAGTCTTTCGAGAAGGCATCTTTGTCCTTTGATCCTAGCGGCGCGAAGTCCATGCGTTGGCAGCAAGGCGGCCTCGACAAGTACGGTCCCTACGACTCAGCGAGCTTCGAAAAGAAGAGGCCTCGGATTGCGGTCATCTGCGAAGCGCGGGAACGCGGCCAGATGGCGACAACGATTGCAGATTTCCTAAATGGAGTGCCGGACGCCAAGTCGACTGGGGGTCTCAGACCGCACGAAACAGGATTGGTGGGACGCTATAAATTGCAGAAGCCGCAAGTTGACTTCTTTGAAGCGACCGGTGACGGCGTTGACGACTATGCAACAGCCGCGCGCCGGGCGCTGGAAGCTGGTGCGGCATCCGATCAAGCCTGGGATCTTGCTGTTGTGCAGGTGCGAAGAGCTTGGAAGGAAAGGCCACCTGGTAACAGTCCCTACTGGGCAACCAAAGCAATCTTTCTTCGACGCGACGTGCCGGTGCAAGCTCTCTCGACAGAGATGATTGCGATGGGCAAGTTCGAATATGCCTGTGCCCTCGCGAACGTGAGCCTCGCTACGTACGCGAAGCTAGGTGGTACTCCCTGGATTCTACAATCTAGACCATCTACCGACCACGAACTGGTTTTTGGTTTAGGATCCCATACGCGTAAAGAAGGTCGGCGAGGCGCTGGCGAGCGCGTTGTCGGTATTACGACCGTTTTCTCCAGTCAGGGACACTACCTTCTTGATGCGCGGACCGGCGCCGTTGGGTTCGATGACTACCCCGAAGCGCTCAAGACCATGCTAATCGAAGCAGTGCAGAGGGTAAGAAAAGAGGAAGCTTGGCGGGAAAGCGACGCTGTTCGTTTGGTCTTCCACGCGTTTGTCCAGATGCGACGGGAGACGACCGACGCGGTCATCAAGGCTGTCGAAGCCCTAGGTCTTGGCCAAGTTTCTTTTGCCTTCTTACATGTCGCTGAAGAGCACCCCTTCATGCTCTTCGATCGGGCACAAGAGACGGGAAGGGGTGCCTTCGGACCGAAGCGCGGTCAGGCCGTCGAGCTCTCTGATCACGAGTGGTTGGTTTCCATGATTGGGCGCGAGCAGATTACCGCACAATATCAAGGTATCCCAACGCCGGTACTTTTGCGCCTACATGAACGCTCGACGTTTCGTGATATGCGAACATTATCTAAGCAGGCAGCGGATTTTGGCTGCCATTCTTGGCGAACCTTTGGCAACTCCCATACGCCTATCACGCTTCAATATGCAGATGAGATCGCGAAGCAGCTTGCGGGACTTGAGCTAACGAACCGCTGGAACAGCGATGACGCCCTTGTTGGCCGAATTATGCGAAAGCCTTGGTTCCTATGACGGATGGTCCGGGTCTTGCGGATCTACGCCGAGGTCTTGAATCGGCCGCACGCATTCGACCTGATGCGGCGATCCACCATCGAGCTCTCGTCCATTGGCTTGCTGGGGACTCCGATGGGCTAAGCGATATTGTGCTGGAAGCGATAGAGCACTTGGCCGAAGCCGGAAGTCGTTCGGTCCGCCATGTTGCTGCTTTGTCGATCGCACTCGAAGTGCACAAGATTGCGTCGGCAGAGGCGGTCCTAACCGACGGATTGGGTTGGCTCGCCGACCGCTCCTGGTTTCAACCGCAGCGGCCTCTGACGCTTGAGGCGGATGGGGTCGCGGCACTTGGCGTTGCGCTCGCGCTTGCGAGATGCGACGGGTCGATTCCCGCATGGTTCAACCTTTTGGCGACCAGGTCCGCAACGTCCCTGTCGCTTGCCGAATTTGATCGGTCACTGTTCGTGGTCGCTACACACCTGACCAAAGCTGCTGGGCGATTGGATCAGTCAAATATTCTGCCTGAGATACGGATCGCCTTAGCGAATCTGGCTGGACTATCAACACCAGAAGAAGTGTTCCGGGAAGCATGGTCCCGCATGCTTAGGATGCGTGTCGAGAAGGGGCGCGAGGTTGAGGCCGCGCTGCTGCTTAGAGCGTTTGACCTTACAGCAGCACACAGTCTTCCGGCACGGTCAGGGCGCCTACAGCCTCAAGATGTGCTTCGCATTCTAGAGGGCGTCCAAAAATCGCTTCGTCGATGGACATGGGAGCACCAGCCGCGGACGAGGACGTCGAGCACCGAGAAATGGAACATGCAGAATGAATATCATGTCCAGAATCTACTCTGGGCGATCTTGGCTCCGTTGTTTGACGACCTCAATGACGAGGAGACACTACCGCCCGTTGGTCAAAAGAGTCCGCGAGTTGATCTGTCAATTCCTAGCCTCGGAACAATTGTCGAGGTCAAATTTCTGCGTAAAGGCGTTCCGATGCAACGCGTGATCGAAGAGATCGCCGAGGACGTCGGACTATATCGGACAGACAGTCGATGGACTGCTTTGATACCGTTTGTCTGGGATGATAGTTCGCGCACGGAAGAACATGCCAAATTGCGGTCGGGGCTCAACAAGCTCGACATGGTGATTGGAGCAGTCGTCGTACCGCGCCCCGGTATGATGGTGATAGAGCCAACAACTGAGGCATCGCCATCGGGCGAGTAGTCAGTCGATGTGGCTTTCCAGGTAGTGACGCAGCTTGAAACCAGGCCGATAAGCATTGGCCGCATCTGTTGGCTGGAAGGCAAGACCGGCTCGGCCCTGGGGTTCTGTGCTCTTCACCGGGCCTTCGTCCAGCTGACGTTGCCCCCACCGATTAATCCAGGTTGAACTGGAGTCTGGCCCTTACGGAGAGGACCAGAGGATGAAGCGGAAGAGGTTCAGCGAGGAGCAGATCATCGGTGTGCTGAAGGAGCATGAGGCCG
>Ga0209062_1001407_pt1 | contig 42994 bp, 37 predicted proteins | sample Coa_R2_2_FD_187158 | JGI IMG/M metagenome (GOLD analysis project Ga0209062, IMG submission 187158) | Surface soil microbial communities from Centralia Pennsylvania, which are recovering from an underground coalmine fire - Coalmine... | ecosystem: Environmental > Terrestrial > Soil > Unclassified...
GACGATATTTGTTGCAGCAGGCATATTCTGTCCGGCCGATTCCGGCCGGGCGGAATATGTTCTATACTAGCGGATGCGTCGGTGCCCGATCCCGCCGTTCCGCTTCTGGCACCGGCCTACCCTGCTGCTCCGCTGCCGCTCGAGGCGGCACCGCCCGTGCTGGCACCGGTGCCTGCACTTGCACCGGCGCTCGCCGAAGCGCCGGCAGCGCCGGCCGGCGCACCAGCGCTGGCTCCTGCCGAGGCACCACCGCTACCGGCCGAGGCACCAGCTCCTCCCGCGCCGGCGCCCGCACCAGCGCCGGCGCCCACGGGAGTCGACCGTGCGGGAGCGCCATCATTTTCGCCAATGGCTGTAACTCGTTCGATGATGGTGCGTTTCCTGACTAAGGCCATGAGCGGCGGCCTATCAGCAACGGGTGGGCGGACCGGCCATGAGCGACGGGTCATGAGCGATCAGGGGCAAGTCAAGGCCAAGCGGGAAGCGGCCGCGCGGGCGCGGCGGCTGGCCTTGCAGCTGACGTCCGAGGCGGACCGGACGCGTGCTCTGGCGTTCGCCGCGGAGCTCGACGCGGAAGCCGACGCGCTGGAGCAAGCAACCCCGCCGCCCGCGCCACGCGTGACGCAGATCCAGATGCAGGTGCAGCAGGGCCCATCTGCGCAAGACCAGGCCAGCAAGAAGGACGATGGCGAAGAGGACCAGACGTGAGCCAGTCGGCTGCCGCAGCCGCTGGCCACGGCGATGACACGACTTGCCGCTGGTCGGCAAGTGTATGGCTATCGAACCTTGGAGGACCGACCATGAAGACGTTGTCGGCGATTGCGCTGTTGCTTGCCCTTGCCGGGGCGGCCTTCGCCCAGACCAGCACACCCTCTCCCGGAACTTCTTCCGGCGCGGACACCAAGCCTTCCTGCAAAGTCCAGGCGTCGGACAAGAAACTGGCCGGCGCGGCTCTCAGCAGCTTCATGAAGAAATGCGAGGCCGACGCCCAGAAGGCGTGTGATGCGGCGGCTTCCGACAAGAAGCTGAGCGGTGCGGCCAAGACGAGCTTTACCAAGAAGTGCGTGACCGACAGCGTCGGCAGCAGCTAGTCGGCAAAGCGGCTTCGGTCTGCTCACCCTGACGACTTCTGGAGGCGCCTGCAGGCCTTTTCGCGCCGCTGCTCGCGTCTCGCGCCGGAGGTGCGCCAGCCGGAGGTTGCCGTCGCACGCCGACTGGTCGAGGTGGATTTTCCCGGCGCTGTGGGGCCCAGCACAAGCCGCGGAGCTTGAACAGGCCCGGCAAAAGGCAGAGGCTCGGCGCAGGAATGAAGTCTTTCCGGGACAGCCCGATCGGCTGGGAGCTACGCCGAAACGCCATCTGGCGCACCTACGGCAGGATATTCCGCGGCCGCAACGCCGAAGCTTCGTACGAGCAGTTCTACAGGTCCGCGATCGGTGCAGGGGACGGTCTGGGCATTCTCGACATCGGCGCAAACACGGGCGGGAAGACGGAAATCTTCCGGCGGCTAGCCGATTGGGTCGTGGCGGTGGAACCCGACCCCGAGCTCGCGCAGCTGCTTCGACGGCGATTCTATTTTCGTCGAGGCGTGAAGGTCGAGGAATGCGCCGTGTCGGACCGACCGGGCATCGCGCAGCTCCACAAGTACGAAGGCAACGAATCTTTCAATACGCTGAGCGTGGAATCCGTGGAGCGGATGTCGTCGTCGGAGAAGAATTTTATGGGCTTCGCGCTCCATCCGCCGCGGCGGATGGATGTACAATGCCGGACGTTGTCCGACCTGTGCCGTCTCGATGGCTCGATCAAATATATAAAGATCGATGCCGAGGGGCTGGAGTACGAGATCATATCGACGTTGGAGCGGGAAATCCCGCTGATCAGTCTCGAGTTCAACCTGCCGCACTTCGAGCAGTCGCTGAAGCTGACCCTTGAAAAACTCCGGACCATCAGCTCGCGCTATCGCTTCAATGTCGCCATCACCGAACCGCCGCTCAAATTCGAGTTCGACGAATGGCTGACGGGCGCGGAATTGCTGGCTGAGATCAAACGCCGGGGGTGGTTCTACGTCGAGCTGTATGCCCGGCTGTAACTCCCGAGGAACAGCGCGACGTTTCTCAACGGCACACTGATCTGCACACGGGGCGACAGATTCCTGTAAGCCGCGCGCAGTATGACGGCAGCATGTCGGTGGTTCGAACGATCCTGCGCGGCGCGCTCCTGGCGCTCTTGGCCATGGCCGTGGCGTGGGTCGCCGTCGAGGTGTTCGCACGCCAGTTCACCTGAGCGTCACGGCAGGTTGTTCAGCAGCGAGGTCTCGGCAGCTCCGAACGCCTCGGCGAACAAGCCCGAGGGCGTCAGATTCCAATGTCATGTACACCACTCCCCAAAGCCCCGGTGCCGGATCGTCCTCCCTTGCCGAGCGGCTGGCCGATCGGCCCTACGCGAAGCAAGCCCAGTAGAGGACGGCGGCCGCGATGGCCGCCACAGTCAATCCCAAACCCAGACGCAGCTTGGCGTCCCCGTCCGCCGCGCGCAACGACGCCTCATGCAGATCCCGCGGCACCCCCAGCGGCGGCACGGAATCGAACAGGCGCAGCAGCCGGTCGAGAAGCGATAGTTGCATCTGGTATGCTTCATAAGCCCGCACGCTTACGGCAGCCTGTCATCCTGTGGATGGAAACCTCCCCTGCGGCAGTTCTTGCAATTCCGGCCAATCGTTGTCGCTCGCCCGAACTGGGCCCGCCGGACCGCGAATCACCACACTTGCAGTCTCCGCATCACCGTCAGATCTCGTGATAGCTGATCAGTTGCATTTTCGGCTCGACCGTTTCGATCCATGGTCCCGACAACAAGCTCGTCTCGTCGACGAAGTCCTTGCTTCCGGGATGGACCATGAGCTCGATGGTGCGGGCAGGCTTGTAGCCGTGGCTGACCTGGCTGTGGAACGATTCCAGGCTCGTGAATGTCGTTGTCGTCCTGGTCGAATAGATGTGGCGCAGCGCCATGTTCCAGGCGCCCTTGGCCGCACGCACCCCGGGGCGGAGTTTCTGGCCGGCGTCGTAGAGGTTGCGCGTCAGCCGGACCCGGCGGATGCCATAGCGGCTTTGCAGCGTCTTCAGCACCGGGAACAGTCCGGCGACGGTGTGCACGTGATGGTGCGAATCGAAGTGCGTCAGGTTCACGCCGAGCGTGCGCAGGCGATCGACCTGGGCGCACCACTCGATGAGGATGGCGGTCTTGATCGAGCCGTCGAGGCGGATGCGCCGGATGTTGTTGTTGAACTTGCCGTCGGCGCCCAAGATCGGCGCCAGGCCTTCGCTCGGTGCCAGGGGGGCGAACTCGGTCAGGTTCAAATGGACGCCGAAGGATGCGCGGGGATACTTCTTCAGTTCCCTGGCGGCTTCCTCGACGGCGGGCCCATTGGCCATCAGCGTCGCGGACGTCACCCGTCCTCGTTCGATGAGCTCGAAGATGGCGCGATTGATTTCCGGCGTGCAGCCCAGGTCGTCCGCGTTGACGATTACCCTGGCCGTGCTCATGCGAAGTCACCCGCCTCGACGTCCATCACCTTCTCGGGCTCGAAAGGCGTGAGCAGGTCCATCGACACCAGAGAGCCGTCAGGAAGCTCGCTCACGGTCTGGAAGGGGAGCTGCTGGAAGACCTCGACGAGGAGCTGGTTGCGCTTGGTCCTCACGAACCGCGCCAGGAGCCTGGTGCGCCCGGCCTTCTTCTCATGCGCGCCGAGCCATGCATAGAAGGTCCGTTCGACGAATTTCTGGGCGACGCGGCAGGACATCACGAAATCCGTCACGACCGGATCCGCGCCGCTCTCGTCCACCCTGGCGAACCCGATGATGCCGTAGTTGCCGAACTTGTCGCTGCATTCCATGGCGATGCACAGCTGCGTCGGGCTGGCCAGGAAGCCGCGAAACTCCTCGACCGTATAGCGCTTGCCGGACAGGTTGAGCTGGTTAGACCTCTGGATGAGCTCCACGCAGCGCACGATTTCCTGCTCGGAGCGCGGCGCGAAGAGGCGCAGTCTGATCTCGCAGGAGCGCAGGAACGCCCCATAGTCGTCGCCGAACGATTCCTGGATGCGCGTGCGCCGAACCTCGGCGAGATACGATTGCCGGCGCAGCCGGCTCGCGCTGGTGATGGGAACCTGGAATTCCGGCAGCGTCAGCAGTTCCGCAAGCGAGTGCTCCTTGTACACGCGCACCGCCGGCAACACGGTCGAGACCTCGTTTCGCTCGAACGCCGAGTCGTCGATCAGGGCGAAGGTGTCGACGTTGATGTTGAGCTGGTTGGCGATGGCCTGGAGGTTCGCGCTCTTGCGGCCCCAGTTGATCGCCGGATACAGGAAATAGTCCTGCAGACCGTGGGCCTCGATCACCTTCAGCGCATCGTCGTGGTTGTTCTTGCTGACGACGGTCTGGATGATGCCCCGTTCGTCCAGCTGCTTGATCAGGTCGACTGCTTCGGGGCGCAGGACGAGGTGGCTTTCGCCGTCCTCGATCAGCGTGCCGCGCCACAGCGTATTGTCGAGGTCCCAGGCCACGCACTTGATCTTCTCGGCGGGCTGCGCCGCCGCCTGTGCCGGTGCGACGCTCGCCGGCTCGGCCGAGATCTGGGCATCGGGCTCGAGCACCACGAAGTCCAGCCAGCTGAAGATCAGGCGAGGTTCTCTGTTCTCCTCCGGATAGAGGGTGAGCAGCGAGCCCGGCGTTTTCCAGACGTCTGACCGGATGGGAAGCTGGAAGAAGTTTTGTCCCGGCTTCACCTCGACGGATTCGCGCACTGGCGTGCCGGTCGGGTTGCGAATCTCGACGATCAGCCGGAACGAATAGGTCTCGGTGCTGAAGCACTCGATGACGAAGGCGTCGAAATTCTCACGGGGCTTTCCGAGCCGCGCCACCAGCTTGTCGCGGAACAGCGTGAGCGCGCCGTTCAGCCGGCGCTTGGGGTTGATTCGGTCGAAAGCGGTCGAGATGAGGTTGACGATTCCCGTGATAGCGCAATCTACGGACTCGATCATGCGATGGGCAGACACCGAGATCGATCGGCCGGTGATCGAGGCCTCGATCTTGCCCCAGCGCCGGAAGCGCAGATCGGCCCCGAAGTCGAACAGGCCGCTGACGGCGGGGTTGCGCACCATCCCGTAGACGAAGCGCGCGCATTTCTGGTCGGACCGGGCCACGAAGAGAGGGCAGGTCTGGTAACAAAGAGGGGGTGCACATTCGAGGCAATGCTCCTGCCAGTGCAGCAGCATGGTCTGACGAACCTTCTCCCGAGGGAGGCGCGATTTTTGCGGGCCTCGTAGCGGCGATTCCGCCGCCCAAAGATCGGCAGCGGTCCAATCAAACTGAAACATCAATCCGTCGCTCGAGCCTGTGGGGAGCAGCATATAGTCACAATCTCACTGCAACAAGCTTCTTCGGGGATCGAGCAGGCGCGGCCGATCATCCCCTTCGTTCCTTCCGGCCAAGTTGCATGGGGCAGCCGGCTGCAAGCAAGACGGTCGTCTTGGAATTGGCGCCGTAATGGGCGGTGCCTCATGGGACAATTCACGCATTTGCGGCTATCGGCTGTTCTCTGCAACCCTGCCGACCAACTCGAATCATCCCACGACATGCGCACCCTCGAGATCGTCCATCGTACCCGCTACGAATATGCCGAGCCGGTGACACTGAACGACTACCGCCTGATGTTCCGGCCGCGCGACAGCCACGACCTGCGGCTGCTGCACACCGCCCTGGTGATCGAGCCCGATGCGGCGGTGCGCTGGATCCACGATCCGTTCGGCAACTCGATCGCCATCGCATCCTTCGCGGCCGGGCCGGTGCAGGCGCTGGAGCTCGTCAGCACCATCCGCGTCGAGCATTTCGGCGCCGGGGACGAGTTGCCGCCGATCGAGGACTATGCGCGCAAGCTGCCGTTCAGCTATCTCGCGGAGGAGGCGCCTGACCTCGCGCGCTATGTCGAGCGGCACTATCCCGATCCCAATGCGATGGTGAGCAATTGGACACGCCAGTTTCTCGACGTCGAGGGCGAGGACGCGACCGACACATTCGCCGTGCTGGTGCGCATGTGCCAGGGCATCCAGAACCAGCTCACCTACGCGCTGCGCTTCGAGGCCGGCACCCAGCCGCCTGCCGTCACGCTAGAGGGCGGCGGCGGCACGTGCCGCGACTATGCGCTGCTGATGATGGAAGGAGCGCGGTCACTCGGCCTCGCGGCGCGCTTCATCACCGGCTACCTCTACGATCCCGCGCTTGAGGCGGCGCCAGGCGATGGCGGGTCGACCGCCTATCCGCATGCCTGGATGGAGGTCTACCTGCCCGGCGCGGGCTGGATGGAGTTCGATCCGACCAACGGAATCGTCGGATCGGACAGGCTGATCCGCGTCGCCGTCGCACGCGATCCCGACCAGGCGATGCCGATCAAGGGCAGCTTCGTCGGGTCGCCCGGCGTGGCGATCAAAGCGATCGTCGACGTCTCCGTGCGCGCCTTCCAGCGCGCCGGGAGTGCGGCCGAAGAGGCTGCGAGTGCCGGCCCCGCGGCATGAAGTTCAATTTTCATTGAGCCCCAGACCATCTCCAGCGGCGCCAAGCCCCTTTGACTTTGCAGGCCGATGACGGTGGACTGGCCGCAACGTTGGGGGATTCTCTGTCGCTGTTCCTGAACTGGCTCATCCGGGGCCTTGCGATCGTCGGCGGCCTGCTCGGCGTGACGCTCGGCTGGCCGATCACGCAAGCGGCGTGGCAGGCACAGCGGGCGGACGGTGTGTTGTACAATCTGCGCACGGACCATGCGGTCGATCGCAAGGCCGTCGACTCCGGCCTCGATGGGCTCAATCGCGCGATCGAGCTCGATCCCGTGCCGACGCGCTTCCTGCTGCGCTCCGATCTGCTGACAAGCGCCGCGCTCGATCCGGGTCTTCGGCTCGACGCCGAGACCCGCAAGGATTGGCTCACCCGCGCCCGCAGCGACCTGTTCGCGGGTCTCGCCGGCGCGCCGGCGCATGGCGTCGGCTGGCTGCGGCTCGCAGCGATCGAGCTCGACCTCTACGGCCCGTCGCGGCGGGTGATCGCGCTGATGTTCACGTCGATCGATATGGCCGCCCGACTGCCGCAGACATGGGAATCGCGCCTGCGCGTGATCCTCGACTGCTGGCCGTTCCTGACCGACGCCGAGAAGGAGCGGCTGCGCGATCACATCGTGATGGTCTGGCGCCGGTCGCCGGGCGGCGAGCGGAACCTGTTCGGCCGCGTGACGCACTCGGCCGCCGACCATGCAATCCTCACCTGGTTCCTGCGCGACGAGCCCGGCGCGCCGCAGGAGCTGGCCGACATCATCAAGCGCGTGAACAAGCAATGAGCGCGCAGGAGGAGCAGCGGCACAGACGGCGGCGAGGCTCGCGGCGCCGGCGACGCGTGAGCGAGGTGGAGGAGGAGGGCGGTTCGGACGTCGGTCGGATCGACTGGCCGCGCTTCATCCTGATGATCGCCAACGGCCTGGTGATGCTGGCTTTCCTGCTGCTGATCATGCTGGCGCCGATGCCGCTCGGCGCCAACCGCGACTGGGCGTGGGCGCCGATCCTGGTGGTGCTGGGGGGGCTCAGCATTCTGGTGGCGCTCGGGCTCGGCGATCCGCACGGCTTCAAGGTCGAGCCGGCAGAGCGCTGGCCGCTGATGGTACTGCTGCTCTGCTTCCTCGCTTTCACCTTCGTGGGGCTGCTGCAGCTCTCCACCTATGCCCCGCCGGCCGGAAGCGCGCAGTTCTATGCCCGGGCGCGGGCCCTGCTCGGCCAGGCGCACGATATCGTGCCGACCCTCTCGGTGGACCAGACGCGCAACACCCTGCTGCGCATGCTGGCCAGCGTGCTGGTCTTCGTGCTCGCGCGCGCGCTGTTCCGCGAGCCCGACCGCGCGCGCTGGCTGCTCCATGCCCTCCTCGCCGGCGCAGCGGTGGTGATGGCCTATGCGCTCGCTGCCCAGGTCTCGACCGGCGGCTGCTATGTCGGCTCGCTGCTCAAGAGAGTCGGCGACTACAGCAGCGGAGCCGTACACTGCCTGATGTCCGGCACCTTCGCGAACAGCAACTCGTTCGGTTGCTTCGCCGGCATGGCGCTCGCCGCGGCGATCGCCCTGGTGTTGCAGGAGCGCCGCCGTCGCCGCGCATTCGAGGGCGAGGACGACGGCTCCAGCCCGGTCGACCAGTTCCTGCGCAAGATGGGCGGCAGCACGCCGGTCTATCTCGCGCTGGCTCTCCTGTTCCTGGGCGCACAGCTCTTCTCTTCCTCGCGCGCTGCCTTCGCTGTCACCGTGCCGGTGGTCGCCGGCCTCGTCTTCCTGTTGATGCGCGGGCGCTGGCGGTCGGGCGCCCACATCCGCCGCACCGTGATTGCCGGCGCCGGGATCGGCCTGATCGTGTTGCTGGTCGCCGGCGGGGCGATGCTGCAGAAGGTCACGCTGCTGTCGGAGCGAGGCACCTTCGACCGGTCCATCATCTGGCGGAGCTCGATCCGCGCCGCCGAGGCAACCCCGTGGCTGGGCTGGGGACTCGGCACCTACACCGACGTTTACGCCGTCCACCAGCCGGCCGAGATGCGGCCGGCCAACGACAAGGCCCATTCGACGCCGATCGAGTTGCTCGTCGAGGCCGGGTGGCTGGGCCTGATCCCCGGCCTGCTGCTGGTGGTCGTCCCGTGGGGCGTCTGCCTGATCGGCGCCTGGCGCCGACGGCGGCGGCGCTACCTGATGGCGGCGGCCGTGGCAGTGCCCGGCATCGCCATTTTGCATTCCGGCGTGGATTTCAGCCTGCAGATACCCGCCATTGCCTTTGTTGCAGCGGCCTTCCTGGGCATGGGCTGGGCCCAGACATTTCACCGCACGCCGCAGACGACTCCTGCCTTTACCGAGGCGCAGGAATAAACTAATCACATCATGGGTGCAGTCAGTGTGCCATAGGCGCACGACTGGGGTAGAATTCGGGGTGTTTTTGCAGCCTCCGGGCGAGGAAGAGCTCGCGCCGGTACGGTGGCGTCTCGCCCCCGGAAGGAGACTGTCTTGCGCGAAGCGATGCCGGCGGAGGCTGCACGGCCTCCCCAGGCTGGGGGGGAGTCATCCCGTAGCAGGTCGGCCATCCGGTCGGCGCCGGAGCGATTCTTCGAGACGTGGCTCGACGCGCTGGGGGGATTCCTGTTCAGCGTCGTTCTGCCGATTCCGTTCTATGCCACCGGCGAGCCCTTCGCGAAGGGCATCGGCGCCACCGAGCAGACGATTCTGTCGACCGCCGTGGCCTACGTGATCGTGTGGTATTGCGGCCGCCGACTCGATGCGTTCCCGCGCGCCACCCTGCAGGGCAACGTCGGCTACGTGGCGCCGGTCGCCGCCATCACCTACGCGGTGATCGCGGTCATCCTGGTTCTGCTGCGCTCCGAGTATTCGCGCATCCAGCTGTTCGGCTCGGGCGTGCTCACCATCGTCTGGATGGCTGTCGTGGCGCAGTTGCGTGCGCGCTATCTAATCCGCAACTACGCTGTTGTGCCGTCGAGCCTGCTGCCGCAGATGCCCGAGGCGCCGGCCTGCCACTGGTTGACCTACGAGGAGGTCGAGGCGGCGGGTGTTCGAGTCGATGCGATGGTTGCCGATCTCGGCCCCGACCTTACCGAGCAGCAGGCCTCGGCGCTGGCCGGCGCGGCGATCGCCGGGGTGCCGGTCCTGGACCGCCGCTACATCGTCGAGACGCTGACCGGCCGCACGCCGCTCGGCGGGCTGACGCCCAACGAATTCGGCGCGCTGCTACCGTCGCGGCAGTACCTGGTGATTCGGCGTGGGCTCGAATTGCTGCTGACAGTGCTGGTCCTGCCCATCCTGCTGCCGATCATCGCCCTCGTGGCATTGCTGGTGCGGCTCGACAGCTCGGGTCCGATCTTCTTCCTGCAGAGCCGTGTCGGCCGGCGCGGCCGTGTGTTCCGCATGGTCAAGTTCAGGACCATGTATCACAACGCCGGCGGGCCGAGCTTCACTATCGCCGACGACAAGCGGGTCACGCGGATCGGCACAATCCTGCGCCGCTACCGGCTCGACGAAGTGCCGCAGCTGCTGAACGTGCTGCGCGGCGACATGAGCTGGGTCGGTCCGCGCCCCGAGGCGCTGACGCTCGACGACAAATATGTGCGTGACATCCCGCATTTCGCGCTGCGTGGCATCGTCCGGCCGGGCGTGACCGGCTGGGCGCAGATCAACCAGGGCTACGCCCACGAAGCCGAGGAAATGCGCCACAAGCTCGAGTATGATCTCTACTATCTGAAGCACTGCTCGCTTTGGCTGGATGTCATGATCGTGCTGCGAACCTTCGCCGTTCTGCTCGGCGGCGCCGGTGCGCGCTAACCTGCTGATCCTTCACTCCCGATCATGTGCGGCATAGCCGGTCTCTACGCCTATCTCGATGTCGCGCCATCGGTCGACCGCGCCGAACTCGCGCGCATGAACACGCGCATGGCGCCGCGCGGGCCCGACGGCAGCGGTGACTGGTTCTCGGCCGACGGCCGCGTCGGCTTCACCCATCGCCGGCTTGCGATCATCGATCTCAGCGAGCGCGGCGCGCAGCCGATGCACAGCGCTGACGGCCTGCTGACCATCACCTTCAACGGCGAGATCTACAACTATAAGGAGCTGAAGGCCGAGCTCGAGGCCAAGGGCTACTGTTTCCGCTCCGATTCAGACACCGAGGTGCTGCTGCAGCTCTACGCAGACCGCGGCCCGTCGATGGTTGAGGCGCTGCGCGGCATGTTTGCCTTCGGCCTGTGGGACTCGCAGACGCGGCAGCTCCTGCTGGCGCGCGATCCGCTCGGCATCAAGCCGCTCTACTACGCCGACGACGGCTGGACGATCCGCTTCGCCTCCCAGGCCAAGGCTTTGTTGGCCGGCGGTGCCGTCAGCCGCGATCCCGATCCGGCGGGGATCGTCGGCTTCCATCTCCTGGGCAGCGTGCCCGAGCCCTTTACCGTGTGGCGCAGCATCCGCTCCGTGCCGTCGGGCACCACGGTGATCGTCGATGCCGCCGGCCCCAATGCGCCGCACGTCTACTACAGCGTCGCCCAGTCGCTCGGCCGCCGTATCGGCAACGCCATGACGGCGGAAGCGGCGCGTGAGCGGATGAGCGCCGCCGTGCACGATTCGGTCCGCCATCATCTGGTGGCCGATGTGCCGGTCGCGGTGTTCCTCTCGGCAGGTCTCGATTCAGGGGCGCTGCTCGGCACGATGGCCGAGCTCGGCGTGCGCGATACGCTGGCCGTCACGCTGTCCTTCGCCGAGTTCAAGGGCGACCGCCATGACGAGGCGCCGATCGCGGCCGAGGTCGCTGAACGCTACGGCGCGCGCCATGTCGTCCGCACGGTCGATCGTGGGGAGTTCGAGCGCGACCTGCCGGCGATCCTCGATGCGATGGACCTGCCGACAATCGACGGCATCAACACCTGGTTCGTGGCCAAAGCCGCGCGCGAAGCCGGCATCAAGGTGGCGCTGAGCGGGTTGGGCGCCGACGAGTGCTTTGGCGGCTACCCGTCGTTCAGAGACGTACCGCGCAGCGTGCATATGCTGCGCCCCTTCCGATTCATTCCCGGTCTCGGCGCGCTGGTGCGCCGGCTGATGTCCTCGACCATCGCCTCGGGCCAGCGCCTGCATCCCAAATCGGCCGGCGTGCTGCAGTACGGCGGCGACTGGGCCGGCGCCTATCTGCTCCGCCGCAGCGTCTACATGCCGTGGGAGCTCGATCGTCTGCTCGATCCGGCGCTGGTCGAGGAGGGGCTGCGCCGCCTGGCGCCGCTCAGCCATATCGCCAACGAGCTCCAAGCCGGCCGCCCGCTCGGCGACTTCGACCGCGTTGCCGCGCTCGAGACCTCGCTCTACATGCGCAACCAGCTGCTACGCGATGCCGACTGGGCGGGCATGGCCCATTCGATTGAGATCCGCGTGCCGTATGTCGATCCGTTCTTCCTTGCCGCGCTACCGCCGGGCGATGTGCTGGCCGAGATCAAGGCTAAGGAAGCCGTTGCCGACGTGCCGCGGCCACCGCTGCCCGATGTCAGCCGCAACCGCGCAAAGACCGGCTTCGTGACTCCGGTCGGCCGCTGGGTGCGTGAGGCGAGCGGAGCAGGCGAGGAGGTCTCCTTCTCCAATGCCTCGCGGGCCTGGGCGCTGCGCGTATGGCAAGCCGGCTGGACCGGCTCGGCGACGGCGTGACCGCGATGAAGCCTCGCATGCTCGCGCTGGTCACCGATTGCTATGGCATGGGGGGCGGCATTGCCCGTTACAACCAGGACCTGTTCGAGGTCCTGGCCGAGGGCGGCGCGGAAATCGTCGTCCTCCCGCGTCATGGTGACGTGAAAGGTGTGACGCTGCCGACGGGCATCCGCCAGGAGCCGGCGGTATTCAGTCGTTTGCGCTATCCGCTGACGGCCCTGCTGCTCGCCTGGCGCAAGGGGCCATTCGACGTGGTGTTCTGTGGCCACGCCTACATGGCGCCGATTGCCTGGGCTGTCGCACGGCTCGCCCGCGCCCGCTATTGGTTGCAGACGCACGGCGCCGAGATCTGGAAGACGCGCCCCGACCGGCTGCGCCGTGCCATTGAATCGGCCGATCTGGTGACCACCGTGAGCCGCGGCACACGCCACAGCCTGCTCGGCTGGATCGACTTGCCGCCCGATCGCATACGCGTGCTGCCCGACACGGTGCAGGACAAGTTCGTTCCCGGTCCCGTGCCGGCGGCTTTCCGCGAGCGCATGGCACTCGGGCCGGGACCCGTGCTGCTCACCGTCGGTCGCCTCTCGGCCAGCGAGCGCTACAAGGGCCACGAGGAGGTGTTCGCGGTGCTGCCGGAGCTGCGCAGGCGGTTCCCGACCCTGGTCCACCTCGTTGCCGGCAGCGGCGACGATCGCGCCTATATCGAGCAGCGGGCGCGCGAGCTGGCAGGGCCCGACGTGGTGCGCTTCCTGGGCTTCGTGCCGGAACAGGATCTCCTCGACCTCTATCGCCTGGCCGATCTGTACGTCATGCCAAGCACCGAGGAGGGGTTCGGCATCGTCTATCTCGAAGCGGCCGGCTGCGGGCTGCGGGTGGTGGGCGGCGTCGGCGGCGGCAGCGCCGATGCGGTGCCCAACGACAGGGTCGGCGTGCTGGTCGATCCGGCCGACAAGGCTGCACTCGTGGCGGCGATCGTCGATCAGCTCGGGCGCGGACGCGCCGATCCCGCAGCGGTGGAGCCGTACCGTCGCACCCATTTCGCCGAAGCCGCGCAGCGGCTGCTGGCCCGACTCGTCGCGCGACGCCGGTGATGCGCCTGCTGCTGACCGCCGATCCCGAGATCGAGGTGCCGCCACGACTCTATGGCGGCATCGAACGCATCGTCGACGTGCTGGTGCGCCGCCTGCAGGCCAAGGGCCATCAGGTGGGGCTGGTGGCGCGCGCGGGCTCGACCTGTCCAGCTGACGCCGTCTATCCCTGGCCGGGCCAGCGCTCGCAGTCCAAGACCGACACGTTCTCGAACAGCCTGACCCTTTGGAAGGCCAGGCGCGACTTCAGGCCCGACCTGATCCACAGCTTCTCCCGCATGGCCTATCTGCTGCCGCACCTGCGCGGTCCAGTGCCGCTGGTGATGTCCTTCCAGCGCGATCCGACACCGCGTACAGTCGGCTTGGCGGCGAAGCTCGCCGCACCCGGCGTGCTGACCTTCACCGGCTGCAGCGAGTACATCGCCCGCATCGGGCGGCCGAGCGGCGGCGAGTGGCTCGGTATTCACAATTTCGCCGACACGGAGACCCTCCATTTCAGCCCGAACGTGCCGGCCGACGCACCGCTCGTGTTCTTGAGCCGCGTCGAGGAGATCAAGGGCGCGCACTGGGCGATCGAGATCGCGCGACGCACCGGCAACAGGCTGATCATCGCCGGGAATCACTCCGATAGCGGACCTGAAGGCGAATACTGGCGCACGAAGATCGCACCCGAGATCGGCCACGATGGTGTCGACTATGTCGGCCCGGTCGATGACGTGCAGAAGAACAGGCTGCTGGGCGGTGCCCGGGCGATGGTCGTGCCGATCCGCTGGAACGAGCCGTTCGGCATCGTATTCGCGGAGTCCTTGGCCTGCGGCACACCGGTCATTTCCTGCCCGACAGGGGCGTTGCCGGAAATCGTGCGGCAGGGCGTCGACGGCTTCCTGATCCAGTCGATCGAGGAGGGCTGTGCCGCCGTCGGCAAGCTCGGCACCATCGATCGAGCCACCTGCCGTGAACGCGCGGTCAAGCACTTTTCGGCCGACGCCGTGCTGGCGCGCTATCTCGACCTCTACACGCGCCTGGTCGCGGGGAAGGCCGCATGAGCCGGCGCCTCGTCCTGGTGACCAGCCACTTCCCGCCGTCCAACTCAGTGAACGTCCATCGTGCACGGCTGTGGTCCCGTTACCTGCCGGAGTTCGGCTGGGAGCCGACTATCGTGACCAGCGATTCACGCCGCTACGAGGAGCGACTCGATCCCGATCTCGAGCGGCTGGTCGCTCCGGGCGTCGAGGTCGTGCAATCCGTGACCCTGCCAGTTCGGCCGATCCGTCTGGTCGGCGACATCGGCATCAGGTCCTTCTGGGGATGCTACCGGGCTGTCGCCGACCTCGTGCGGCAGCGGCGCGCGGATTTCGTGCTTGTGACCATCCCGTCGAACTTCCTGGCGCCGCTCGGTCGCCTGGTGCATGGCCGCTTCGGCGTGCCGTTCGGCATCGACTACCAGGATCCGTGGGTGGCGTGGTGGTCCGGCGTCGCCCACAAATATTCGCGTGCGTGGTGGTCCTACAAGCTCGCTACCTGGCTCGAGCCGTGGTCGGTCCGTGACGCCGCGCTGATCACCGGCATGGCGCCGGGCTATCTCGCCGGCATGCTCGAACGCAATCCCGATGTGGCCAAACGCGCCGTCATCGCCACCATGCCGATGGGCAGCGCGCCGGAGGACTACGACCTTGTGCGCGTCATGCATCGCAAGCCGTTCCTGTTCGATCCCGACAATGGTCAGTTTCACATGATCTATGCCGGCGCGCTGCTGCCCGCCGGCATCGTCGTGCTCGATGCCTTCCTCGCCGGTCTGCGCGCGCTACGCGAGCAGGCGCCGGCCCTAGCCTCGCGCCTCAGGGTGCATTTCGTCGGCACCGGCTCTTCGCCGGACGACGAGAAGGGATACCAGGTCCTGCCGCGCGCCCGTGCCGCTGGTGTCGCGGACATGGTCGACGAGCATCCGAATCGCATCGGCTACGTCGATACGCTCAATCACCTCGGACGGTGCGGGGCCGTCCTGGTGCTGGGTTCGACCGAGCGGCATTACACTCCCTCGAAGGTGTTCCAGGGCATCCTGTCCAAGCGGCCGGTCTTCGCGATGCTGCACGCCGAGAGCACGGCGATCGGCATGATCGAGCAGGCGAGGGCGGGCAAGGTGCTGCCGCTCACCGAGCGGAGCATGCCGACCCCGGCGGCCGTCGCCGATACCCTCCAGGCGCTGATCGACGCGCCGCCCTACCAAGCGACCGCGATCGACAACTCGGTGTTCGCTGCCCTGTCTGCGCGCGCCTCGGCCAGGGCGCTGGCCGTGGCGCTCGACCAGGCCTGTGCACGGAGGGCGGCGTGAGCCTGCGCATCGGCTTCCTGGTCAGCCATCCCATCCAGTATTACGCACCGATCTTCCGTGCGCTCGCCGAGCGCTGCGACCTGACGGTTTTCTTCGCTCATCGCCAGACGGCGGACGGTCAGGCCAGGGCAGGCTACGGCGTCGCCTTCCAGTGGGACGTCGATCTGCTGTCGGGCTACGACAGCCGTTACCTGACCAACGTTTCGCGACAACCTTCGACTGACCTGTTCGCAGGCTGCGACACGCCAGGCATTGCCCAAGAGATCGACCAGGGCGGCTTCGACGCCTTCCTCGTGCCGGGTTGGGGCTTGAAGTCCTACCTGCAGGCGGCCCGTGCCTGTCGGCGTTCGCGGGTGCCGGTGCTGGTGCGGGGTGACTCGCAGCTTGCCAGCCAGCGCGGCGGGGCGCTGAGGATCGCCAAGGCGGTGGTGTTTCCGCTGTTCCTGCGGCGCTTCGACGGTTTCCTCTATGTCGGCCAACGCAATCGCGAATATCTGCAGCACTACGGCGTCCGGCCGGACCGGTTGTTCTTTTCGCCCCACTGCATCGACAACGAGGCCTTCAGGATCGGCAGCGAAGCGGCCCGGTCGAAATTGCCGCGAGACCCGAACAGGCCGCCGCGATTGCTGTTCGTCGGCAAGCTGGTCGACAGCAAGCGCCCGTTCGATCTTCTGGACGCCGCCGCCCTGGTCAGGGGCCGCCGGCTGGAGGTCGCGTTTGCGGGCGCTGGCGAAGCTGAAGCCCGGCTGAAGCAAGCCGCTTCCGCAGCCGGCATTCCGACCGTGTTTCACGGGTTCGTCAACCAGAGCGAATTGCCGGCCATCTATGCCGCGGCCGACGTGATCATCGCGCCGTCGGTCGAGACCTGGGGCCTGGTGGTAAACGAGGCGATGGCTTGCGGTCTGCCGGCCGTGGTCTCGGACGCCGTGGGTTGCGGTCCCGACCTCGTCGAGGACGGTCGGACCGGCGCGGTCTTCCGTCTGGGCGATACGGCCGGCTTCGCTCGTGCGATCGAACGGGTGCTCGCCCTCGACCCGGCCCGCAGCCGTGCAGCCATTTCATCGAAGATGGCCCTCTATTCGCCGAGCCGAACGGCAGAAGGTATTATCGACGCCGCGACCGCGCTGCGGCGCGCAACCGCTGGAAAGGGCGTAAAGCCGTGACTCCATTGCGACAGGCCCCTGCGGGCATCGGTGCCGCCTTGCCGCGGCGCAAGACCGATCCGCAGGTGTGCCTCGACTACAGTTTTCTGCAGAAGGTCTTCGCGTTCGTCGGCGCCTTGACGGTCGTGCTCAGCCCCCTGGCGCGCGATCCGACCGCTTTTGCGGTCGGCGGCATCGTCCCGTGGATGCTGATCTCGATCATCAAGCGTCCCAACATGCCGGTGGCGGTCATCTTCTTCCTGATCTGGCAGTGGACGCAGGTCTATGCGCGCGAGTTGCAGACCCTGGCGGACCAGGAGTCGCTGGGACACGGCATCTTCGGCACCAGCATCGAACGCGCCTACTACTACTCGCTGGCGAGCTTGCTGACCCTGGCGTTCGCCATGCGATTGACGCTCGGCCGCATTCCCGACCCGACGCCTCAGTTGCGCACCCAGCACATGCGCTGGCAGGCGCGCGACATGATGATCCTCTATTTCGCCTCGATACCGGTGGTGACCTTCGCGCGTATCGCCGGCGGGATCTCGAGCGGCCTGGACCAGCCGATGAGCGCGCTGCGTAATATCAAGGTGCTGGTGCTCATCCTGCTGTTCTCGAACATCATGTCGACGGGGAAGGGCGGCAAGTTTCTGCTCTTCGTCGTGGTCTTCGAGACGATCAGCGGTTTCACCGGACTGTTTGCCGACTTCAAGTCGATCTTCATCATGCTGGGTCTGGCGGCCATCGCAGTGCGCATCCGCTGGGGGTTCACGCTTTCCATCGCCTCGATCGCCTGGCTAACGATCGTCGTTGCGCTCGCCATTTTCTGGTCGGGCGTCAAAGGGGAATATCGGCAGTACGCGACGGGCTCCGACGAATCGCAAACGATCAACGTCTCGCTCGGCGATCGTCTGGGATATATCGGCAACCGCGCCATCACGCCGAGTTCCGTCGACTGGAACGGGGCGTCCTACGCCCTTCTGATCCGGCTTGCCTACATCGACATCTTCGGGTCCGTGATCACCGTGCAGGAGGCCAATCCGGAGCCGGAAACCATGCGGCAGTGGCGCGAAGCATTGGCTCACGTCCTTCAGCCGCGATTCCTGTTTCCCGACAAAGCTCCGCTGTCGGACAGCGACGTCTATGTGCGACTTGCCAAAGGCGATCCCACCGACGAAGTCCGGGAGGGCACCTCGATCAGCGTGGGCTACATGGCCGAGAATTATGCCGATCTTGGCTTCCCCGGAATGCTGGTCGGCATTCTTGTGCTCGGCTTTATCATCGGCGGCGCGTGCCGATACTTCATGTCGTTGAAGAAACTGCCCTGGATGGTCAGGGAGGGCACCGCCGTCGTGCTGATCTACTCGGTCGCACAAGGCGGCATGGAGGTTTCGCTGCCGAAGGTCCTCGGCTCCGTCCTCATGACGACGATCGTCTACGTTATCGTCGCCCGATTCGGCTATCCCTACGTGCTGACCTGGCTCAACCGCCCTGTCGGCGGTCGCAAGCTCCCGCCGCCCCGCAGAGTCCGTGCGTGATGCGGCAGCGGGCAATGCAGCGCTCGAGTTCAATTCCATGAAGATCGAAGCCGTGCAGCAGGCGCTTCCTCGCGCAAGGCGCTCGACGGGACTGCTGTGGGGCATGGTCTTCATTGCGGCCTGGTTCGCGGTCGACGGCCTGCTCGTGCCGCCCGCCCTCGGCGGAACCGATCTCTACTATTTCAAGGATGCTGCCATTAACCTGGCGTCCGGGCTGGGCTTCGTCTCGCGATTCACCTTTGGAAATCCCACGTTCGACGACCGGGTCTTCGCGATCTATCCGCCGCTCTACGCGCTGTTGTTCGCCCTGTTCGTCAAGCTGGGCGGAATCTCGGCGGTCACCAATCAGGCGTTCAACGCTGTGGTGGGCATTGTCCTGGGCCTTGCCGGCTTTCTTGCGGTGAGACCGCTCCTCGATCGTTCGAGCTCCCGCCATGCCCCATTTTTGCCCGCGCTCCTGTTTGCGCTCGCGGTCGCGGCGAATTTCTTCCTGCCGGGTCCCGATCGTCCGGACGGTCTCGGTGTCAGCATCGGCCTCTTCGCGCTCGTCGTTCTGGGTCAGTCATCGCTATCGCATAAGGAAGTCGTTGTCGGCATGCTGGGCGGGCTCGTGCTGCTGGTCTCGCCGTTTGCCGGTATCTGGACGTTGGGCGCGGTCGCGGTGGTCGTGTACGACAGCCACGGGATATCGCTGGAAGCGATCAGGAAAGGGCTGCTCGTGGGGATCGGTGTCGCCGGTGTCCTGGCCGCTGCTCTGGCCGTGTTCGCGGTGTTTCTCCCGGGCTGGTTCTCCGCCTTCTTCGGCGTCCTTACGGGGGCGACAACCGGCAACGAAACTGGAGGCGGGTACTTCCTCGCCCTCCTCAAGGGAGATCTGCGCACTTGGCTTTCCGCCTTTCCGCTGGGTGACCCGAACTACTTCGTCGACCTGTCCAAGCTGGTGATTGTTGCGCTCCCGCTCGCCGCTGCCGTCGCAGTGACCGGCCTCCGGTTCGGGATGAAAAGGTCGGATTGGGCGATCGTGATCCTGCTCGGCATGAGTTCGCTATGCATTCTCACGTCGCCCTACCAGCCCAACTATCTCGCGATGACGTCCGGTCTGTTGTTGGGAGCCGCAGCTTGCGTCGCGGTGCGTGCGCCGCCGGTCGCCCAGCGAGCATATGCGGTGGCCATCCTGGGCGCGTTCGCACTCGTCTGCCTGATGAGTGTTCCGCAACGGGTTCGAGAAATCGTCATCCGGATCGCCTCCTACGGGTCGATGAAGCGGGCGCTGGCCGACATCGACAGCGTGCGCCAGAAGCTTACCTCGCCGGACCAGCTGATCGCGGTGTCTCCCGGCAACTATATTCTGTGGCGCGAGAAGGGCCTGCGGCCCTTAACAACCACCTATTCCGGTCTGGGCGATCCCAGGAACCGGCAGCACCTGGCCTATGTGGCGGTCACCTATGGCGGTTCGGGCAATCCGCTTCAGCCCCACAGGCCGTTCTGGCTGACTGAGCCGGAATACAAGCTCGTGATCCAGCCGAAGCTGCCGCAATACGCCAGCGTCTTCGGGGTGCATGTGTCGAGGAGCAGCTTCACCTGGGAGAGCGGCATCTACGTTCGGTCTGATCGATGAGCGAAGGTCAGGGACGGGGGGCGACCGGCCTTTTCGTCAGCCAATCCAACTTCCTGAAGAGTGGCGGCGGCGTGCAGAGCTGCACGCGCGAGTTCATCGACGTCATCAAGGCGGCGGATGTCGATCTCACCATCCTGCCGTTCGAGCCGGACCGCCGCTTTTCGACGTCGCTGCTGAGGCTGGTGGACTCGTCGCCCTTCGTCCGGCCGTTCGCACCGGATCTGCTGACGAAGATCGAAGCCGCAGCACGGCGCACGCCGTTCGACTTCGTATTCCTCAATCAGGAGGTGCTTGCGGTCCTGGCCCCCTTCCTGCGCTCCACGCTGGGTGCTCACTGCAAGATCGTCGTGCTGTCGCACGGCCTCGAGCACACCGATCTGCTGCACATGATCCGTCTCCGCGGCCGTCTGCCGATCAGCGGCCGGACGCGGCCTACTGCGTCGGTGTTGCTCGGTCGGATCTTCCTGGCCGAGCAGCACTTCCGCCGGGTCGTCGACGGCGTATGCGCGATTTCCCCGTTCGATGCCGACCTGGAGCGCTGGCTTGGAACGCGCCACGTCATATGGCTGCCGCGCGTCGTGACATCCCAACCATTGGCGTGGCAGCCGACGCCGGGACGGCTGGGCTTCGTCGGAACGCTCGATCATGCGCCGAACCTCGAGGGGCTGGTCGCCATCCTCGAGGTGATGGCTCGGCAGCAGACGAAGGGCATGATGGTTCGGGTCGTCGGCTCCATGGACATCGCCGAATGGCTGCGCTCCCGGTTTGAGCATGTCGAAGCTCTCGGTGCCCTCGACGATGCTGCGCTCGCCGCTGAGGCGGCGACCTGGACTGCTTTTCTCCATCCGATCTTCTGTCTGCCGCGCGGCGCCAGCACGAAGCTCGCGCTGGGATTGTCGTGGGAAATCCCGGTGGTGACGACGCCGCCTGGCCGGCGCGGCTATCTATGGCGCGAAGGGGGGCCACTGGAGGTGGAGACGCCGGAGGCCTTCGTCGCTGCCTGCCAGGCGCTGGACCCGGCGGGCGCGGCGCAATCGCGTCGCGACGTGCAGCGGGCGGTGGCAACCTCTCCCACGGTCGGATCGGTCGCGGCCGAGATGCGCGCGTTCCTTGCCAAGCTGTGAGATCCCGGGATGCGACGATCACTGCAAAAATCACCGGTCAGGCCGCTTAAAGGCAGTGGTACGGACATTGCGTGAACGACTATGAATCGAATCGCATGAGCTCTTCCGATCGCCCCTTTTCGACCCAGGTCGTCCTCGAGGCCGGTCGCGCCGACCGTCAGTACTGGCAGGACCTGTGGCGCTATCGCGAGCTTCTCCTGATCCTCGCCTGGCGCGACGTGTCCGTGCGCTACAAGCAGACCGCGGTCGGCATTGCCTGGGCTTTCATCCGCCCATTTCTCACGATGGTCGTCTTCACCGTCGTGTTCGGGCACATCGCCAGGCTGCAGACGGACTCCCCGGTGCCGTATGCCCTCGTGGTAATCGGCGGGCTGCTGCCATGGACGCTGTTCGCCGCGGTGCTGGGCGACGCCTCCAACAGCGTGATCTCCAACTCCAACCTGATCAGCAAGGTCTACTTCCCGCGCATGATCGTGCCGTTGGCGACGGTGTTGATCGCCGTCATCGATTTCTGCGTGAGCCTGGCGATCCTCGCCGGCCTGATGATCTGGTACGCGTTCGTGCCCGGCTGGCAGATCCTGCTGCTGCCCGTGTTCGTCCTGTTGATCGTGCTAGCCAGCCTGGGACCCGCGATCTGGGCGGCGGCGATCGTCGTAAAGTATCGCGACTTCCGTTTCGTCGTCCCCTTCGCACTGCAGTTCGGTCTCTATGTCTCTCCCGTCGGGTTCCCGAGCTCGGTCGTGCCCGAACAGTGGCGGCTGCTCTACAACCTCAATCCGATGGTCGGCATCATCGACGGCTTCCGCTGGTGCATCGTCGGCGGCGAGAGCCCGATCTATTTGCCGGGCTTCCTGCTCAGCCTGGCCGTCACCGCTTTCTCCCTGTGGCTGGGCATCAGCACCTTCCGCCGCATCGAGCGCGGCTTTGCGGACATGATCTGACATGAGCGACACGGTCATCCGCACAACCGGCCTCAGCAAGAGGTTCATCATCGGTCATCAGGTGGAGCAGGACCCCCTGCTGCGGGAAGTGATGACCCGCGGCGCGCGCGCCCTGTTCCGGCGTACCGCCGACATGGTCAAGGGCCGCAGCCGCGGCGTGACCGGCCAGATCGAGGAGTTCTGGGCGCTGCGCGACCTCAACTTCGAGGTCAAGCGCGGCGAGCTGGTGAGCATCATCGGACACAACGGTGCGGGCAAGTCGACCCTGCTCAAGATCCTGTCGCGCATCACCGAGCCGACCGAGGGGCAGGTCGAGATCAACGGCCGGGTCAATAGCCTGCTCGAGGTCGGCACCGGCTTCCATCCCGAGCTGAGCGGCCGCGAAAACATCTTCCTCAATGGCGCGATCCTCGGCATGAGCCGCGCCGAAATGCGCCGGCGCTTCGACGAGATCGTCGAGTTCTCGGGCGTAGCCAAATTCATCGACACGCCAGTCAAGCGCTACTCGGTCGGCATGTACGTGCGGCTGGCCTTCGCGGTGGCCGCCCACCTCGAGGCCGAGATTCTGGTGGTCGACGAAGTGCTGTCGGTCGGCGATGCGGAGTTCCAGTCGAAGTGCATCAATCGCATGTCTGAGGTGGCCGGCAGCGGCCGCACCGTGCTGTTCGTCAGCCACAACTTCGCGGCCGTACGGGCGCTCACCAAGCGCAGCATCGTGCTCGAAGGCGGCAAGCTCGCCTTCGACGGTCCGGTCGAGGCGGGTTTGAACTACTACACCTCGACCCTCGGGCGGGGCGGCACCGACCGCAACTGGGGCCGAGGCAAGGACGCGACGCTGGTTTCGGCCAGGCTGCTCGACGAGAACGGCAACCCGACCGATCATTTCACGCCCGGCACGGCGCTCAGGCTGCAGGTCGTCGTCGACACGACCGGCATGCCCGGCATGTCGCTGACGGTTATCCTGCGCGACCAGCACAACCTGCCGATCGGCTACTATTCCTCGGATCCTTTCAGCAGCGTCGCGCTGCCGACCACGGCCGGGCGCTACGAGTGCACGCTGTCGCTCGACAAGCTGTTCCTCGCCGCAGGCGAGTACAACATCGACCTGCAGACCACCAGCACCGCGATCATTTCCGACCACAAGGTCGACGGCGCGCTGCAGTTCCATGTCACCGGCTGCAACCCCGGCGATGTCGGCTACGACTTCCGCCAGGACCAGGGCTTCGGGACGATAGCGTTGCGGCTGAGCGCACCGCTGCACTTCAAGCGGCTGGCCGGTGCGGCGGTCGACCTGCATTCCGACGAGCGGCTGGGTCAGCGCTGATGCCGGCAAGCGCCGCGCTGGGATTTGGATGACAGACCTGTCGATCATCATTCCGACCTTCAACCGGCTGTGGGCGCTGCCGAAGGCGGTGGAGTCCTGCTTCTGCGAAGGCTGCACGGTCGAGGTCGTGGTGGTCGACGACGGCAGCACGGACGGCACGTGGGAATGGTTGCAGGACCGAAAGGACGTTGTAAGCATCCGCCGGGACAATTGGGGCAAGGACTGGGCAGTCGTCGCGGGTGTGGCCGCGGCGCGAGGAGAGTACATTCGGTTCCTTGATGACGACGACTGGCTCGAGCCACGGGCCAACGCCGAGCAGCTCGCACTTGCCCGCGAGGCCGGCGCCGACATCGTCGTGGCCGGCTACCAGGATTACTACGAGGAGAGCGACCGGCAGGAGCCGCATCCGTGGGTCGACTGCGACGACTTCGTCGCCCAGCAGCTGGGCGAAGTGAGCTACTCGCACTACTCGGCGTTCCTGTTCCGCCGCTCCTTCGTCCAGGACATCCCGCATCGCCAGGAATTCGCGCTGCGTGACGACCGGATGTTCGTGCTCGAGGCGGCGATCAAGGGGCCGCGACTTGCAGTGTACCGCAAGCCCGCGTTCGTCCATCGCCATCATCGCGGCGCCCGACTGCAGCGCCACGGCGGCTTTCGCCGCAGCCTCGCCGAGTGGACGACGATCGAGGTCTACCGCAAGGCCACAGCTCTGCTGGAGAAGAGGGGCGAGCTCACGCCGCGCCGCCGGCGCGCAGCCGCCCGGCACATCTGGCCGGTCGTGCGCAATCTCGCGAAAAGCCAGCTCGACGAGGCCGCGCGCGGCGCCGAGTGGATTGCCACGCTCGATCCGGACTTCCTGCCGCCGGTTCGGTGGATCCTGCGTTATGCCTACCGCATGCTCGGCTTCCGAACGACCGAGCGCCTAATCCGCGCCTGGGCGTTCTTCCGCAAGGCGCCACCGGGGTACGTGTGATGGCGCCCCTCAGCCGGCGGCCGCGGATCGCCCACTGCGTCGGTTTCTATTTCCCCGACATGGTCGGCGGCACGGAAGTCTATGTACAGGACCTCCTGTTGGAACTCGCCAAGCGCGAGGTCGACGGCTACGTCGTTGCCGCCACCAACGAGGTCTATCGCCAGTACGATTGGCTGGGCGTGCCGGTGATCCGCTATCCGAGCAATTGGGCCAGCATCCGCGAGTACGCGCCGGCGCGTCCGCGCGCGGGCCTCAGCAAGTTCCAGGAGCTGATCCTCGAGAATCGCCCGGACATCTTCCATCTTCATTCCTGGACCAGCGGCGCAGGCCTCAACCACCTGTCGCAGATCGCGCGACTCGGCATCCCGTGCATCGTCACCATGCACGTGCCGTCGGCTCTGTGCATGCGCGGCACCATGCTGCTCCATGGCCGCCAGGCATGTGACGGCCGGATCGACGAAAAACGCTGCGCACAATGCTGGTCGGAGTTGGTGGGTGTGCCGTCGGCGCTCGCTTACGCCGTGGCGCACCTGCCGCGGATGTCGTTCGAAGTGGGGCCGACCAGCAAGATCGTGTCGCGGGCGGTGACACTGCTGACAGCCCGCTCGCGCGCCGTCGTTCAGGCGCATGAGCTGCGCCAGATGATCGATCTCAGCGCCTCGATCGTGGCGCCCAGCGGCTGGGTCCATTCAGGATTGCTGGCCAACGGCATCGAGCCCGGCAAGCTCACGGTTTCGCGGCAGGGCGTCGCCAACGGGCTGGTCGAGGAAGCGGCGCGCGGCCTGCGCAAGCAGCCGTCGGACGAACTGGTCGTGGGCTTCGTCGGCCGGCTGGAGCACTACAAGGGCGTGCACATCCTGCTGGAGGCAATGGCGCAGATTCCCGAACACCTGCCGCTTCGCCTGCGCATCGCCGGCAGCGGCACGGAGCCGGAGTATCTGCGCAAGCTCATCCTCTCGGCGCGGCAGGACAAGCGCATCGAGTTCCTGGGCTCGATCTCGCGGAAGGAGGTCACCGACTTCCTGCGCAGCATCGACGTTCTCGCCGTGCCTTCCAACTACATGGAGACCGGTCCGCTGGTGGTGCTGGAAGCGCACGCCTTCGGGGTTCCGGTGATGGGCGCCGACCTCGGCGGTATCAGCGAGCGCATCCGCAACGGCATCGACGGCTGGCTGTTGCCATTCGACGATCCGGCGGCGTGGGCGAGCGCGATCCGGGAGATCGCGCTCGATCGTGCGAAGCTCGCTCGAATTGCATCGAACATCGAGCCCTGCCGGACGATGGGCGATGTCGCCTCGGAGATGGCAGCGCTGTACCGCGAGATCCTTGCCGGAAAATCGAAGTAGGTCGCGACAGATGTCGAGGCATTGCGAGATTTCGGATGCAGCGGTACTGAAGGCCGCGGGACTCGTGATATCCAGTCGCCGGTTCAGGGTACCGGGACACCAGGGCCCGGATGGGTAGAAGCAGTTGAAGGTTCGGCATCCGATCAATCTTTTCTTCGAGGAAATAGATCCGGACCGGTGGGTTCCGTTCGACCGCTATCCTCGGCGGGTGGTGCGCTTTCTGGTCCGTGGCCCGGCACGCGCGCATGGTGCGCGGCGCGTTTTTCTCAACCTGACGGCGGGCCTCGACCGCATTGGCGTGCCATACCGCGTCAACGACTTCGGCCACGTGAAGAACAACCAGGAAGACCTGGTCTGCCTGCTCGGCCAGCCGCACCTGCTGCATCGGTTCGAGCATCGCACGCCGCTGATGTTCGGCACCGCCCTCTACAACCATCCGGTCGACGACGAGCATCTGCCGCGCCGCCATGCGCTGCGCCAGGTGCTGGTGCCGAGCGACTGGGTCAAGCGGATGTTCTCCAAGTCATGGCCGGACATCGTCTCGGTATGGCCGGTGGGCATCGACACCGATCGTTGGGCACCGGTTGCTGCCGACCGCAAGAAGCCGATCGACGTGCTGGTGTACGAGAAGCTGTTCCGGGAGCGCGAGCGCTTCCAGGCCGAGCTGGTCGAACCGTTGATGGCCGACCTCCGCCGGCGCGGCCTGTCGGTCCACTACCTGCGCTATGGCTCGTATCGTGAACGCGAGCTGATGGCGCTGAGCCGGACCTCGCGCTCGATGATCTATCTCAGCCCGCACGAGACGCAGGGTATCGCGCTCGAGCAGATGCTGTCGGCCAACATACCGGTGATGGCCTGGGATCCCGGCGGCGACTGGCAGAGCCTGGAGTATCTCCTGCGCGGCGTGCGCTACGGACCGGTGACCACGGTGCCGTACTGGGACGAGCGCTGCGGCGGCAAGTTCACCAGTGCGGCCGATTTCGGCGATGCTTTCTCGCGTTTCTGGCGCGGGATCGAGACCGACTCCTTCGCGCCGCGGCAGATGATCCTGGACAACGGGCTGACCCTCGAGGCGGCGGCCCAGGCCTATGCCGCGCTTGCCGACAAGTACACCTACTGAGCGCCGTACTCCGCGTCCCAATCGGTCAGTGAAGGCTCGCGGCCCAGCGTCCCCGACTCGCCCGGCAACAGGCGATTGACCAGCGCCGCTGGCAGCACCCGGCGTGCCGCCTGCGCCAGTGCAAGGTAGGACCCCCGCATCTCGAACGGATGGCGCCGCACCGAGCCCGGAGTCCAGCGCACCAGACGGTCGGGATAGGCGCGCGTCTCCATCAGCGATGGCGCATTCTGTGAGACGAAGGCACCCAGCATGCGCCGCTTGCGGGCGAGCTCATCCGGCGTGAGGCGGAACTTCAGCACTGGCCGGCCGTCGATGCCGTCCGGCGGGCCGTAGTAGGAGACGAGCCCGAACAGCCAGCGCGTGGCGAGCGCGAGCACGCGATGCGGCGTGAAGGCGAGCGAGGTGAAGGGACTGTACTCTGGCGCCTCGAAGATCTCGATCTGCTCCTCCGGCTTCACGATGCGGCCGATCAGGCCGGCGAGCATGTCGTGCTGGACGTGGCCGCCCTCGAACATCGGCACGATGATCGCAGTGGGCCGGAACTCGTCGATGATTGCGCGCAGGGCAGGGCCGGCGGCACGCAGCTTCTGCGGATCGCGCTGGCGCAGGCGCGGCAGCAGGTCGAGATGCTTGAGATCGCTGTCGGCAAAACCGGCGTGGCGCCAGGCGGCGCGCGCCTCGTCGGCGCGGCGCGCGGCCAAAGCCGGATCGTCTTCGGGCGCGAGATAGACGATGCGGGTGGCGCCCCCGAGCTCGCGGTTGCGCGGCCCCACGCCGCCCGCGGCGATCACGCAATCGTCCTCGTGCGGCGCCAGGATCAGCAGGCGCTGCTTCCTCCAGTCCGCCCAGCGCTCCAGGCTCTGCAGGCGCAGCCGCGCCCAGGCGGACACGGCGAACAGGCCGGCGTAGAACAGGGCAATGGGCAGCGCGAGGAGACCCCACGGCCAGCCGATATCCAGGACGACCGCCCAGAGCAGCAGTGCGGTCAGGCCGAGGAGGGCGACCGCGAGGTCGGGTTGGCCGAAGAGGCGGAGTTTCATCGATTGACGCAGCACTTCCGATGGCACTATGCCAGACGCGAAGCGCGTGGGGCTCGTTTTTGCGCAAGATCGAAAGGCTATCGAAGCGGCCGTGACTGCAGGTTCCGGAAATGCTCGCCTGCGCCTGCTGCACGTCGTGCCGACCTATCTGCCGGCCGTACGCTATGGTGGCCCCATCCAGTCGGTGCATGCGCTCTGCCGAGCGCTTGCCGCGCAAGGACATGTGACCGATGTCTTCACGACGAATGTCGACGGGCCGGGCGACAGCGACGTGCCGCTCGAGCGGCCGGTCGATCTCGAGGGTGTGCAGGTCACCTATTTCCCGAGCCGGCGGATGCGGCGCCTGTACTGGTCGCCGCCGATGCGGCGCGCGTTGTTCTCGCGGGTGGCCGACTACGATCTGGTCCACGTGCACGCGATCTATCTCTGGCCGACCTGGACGGCGGCGCGTGCCGCGCGGGTGCGAAACGTGCCGTACATCGTCTCGCCGCGAGGCATGCTGGTGCCGCAGCTGATCCAGCGCAAGAACCGCTGGATCAAGCAGGCCTGGATCCGGCTGATCGAGAAACCCAACCTCGAGCGCGCGGCGGCGGTGCACACGACGTCCGACATCGAGGCGCATCATCTCGGCGGCTTCGGCTGGTCCCTGCCGAAGGTCGTCACGATTCCACACGGCGTCGACGATCCACCTGCCGTCGCAGACGTCATGGTATCGCCCGACATCGCCGCTGCGATCGCTGGTGCGCCTGCCGTGCTGGCCTTCGGACGCATCAGCTGGGAGAAGGGGCTCGATCGGCTGATCGCCGCCCTCCCGCTCGTTCCGATGGCGCGCGTGATCATCGCCGGCGGCGATGGCGGACAGGCGAATGCGCTCACCGGACAGGCAGGCGCGCTCGGCGTCGCCGATCGTGTGACTGTCATCCCTCGCCACATTGCCGGCGCAGACAAGGAAGCGTTGTTCGCTTCGGCGGCGGCCTTCGCTATGACGTCGCTGTCGGAGAATTTCGGCCTCGCCGCCTTCGAGGCGATGCGGCGCGGCGTGCCGGTGCTGGCGACGCCCGATGTCGGCATGTCGGAGATCGTCGCCAGGGCGAGGGCGGGTGTGATCATCGAGCCTTCCCCGGAGGGCATTGCCCGCGGACTTGAGACGTTGCTTCAGGATCGCGGTGCCGGCCGCGCGATGGGCGAGCGCGGTCGCGGACTGGTGATTGCCGAATATGGCTGGAACGCAGTGGCTGCGCGCATGACCGAGGTCTATCGCGCGGCCATCGAGGGGCAGGTTGGGCGCAGGCGATGATGGAGTTGCTGGAACAGAGTCCCTTCGACCCGGCGAGCGAGCGGCGGATCGTGATCATCGCCGACTGGTTGCCGCCCGATTTCGGGGCGGTCGGACAATACATGCAGATGCGCGCCGAGCATCTCGCCGAGCGCGGGCACGCGGTGACACTGGTCGGGCTGGCCACAAGGCAGCGGTCGACCGGGCGCCGCGAGATCGGCGAAGGTGTGCTGACGGAGTTGCGGCTGCAGGCGAAGCCGGTGCCGCGCGGCTCGCTGGTGACGCGGCTTGCCTGGACGATCTGGACCAATCTGCGGCTGGTATGGAAGGCGTTTCCAGCGATGCGTGCGGCCGACGGAATCGTGTTTACCGGCTCGCCACCGTTCCTGATCCATCTGCTGGTCCCGCTGAAGTTCCTGTGGCGCGGCCGGCTCGTCTATCGCATCACCGACTTCTATCCCGAGTGCATGATCGCTGCGCAGGACAAGCCCTCACGGCTGCTGACGACCTTGCTTGCTCTCACCAACTTCTGGCGTCGCCGTGTCGATCGGTTCGAAGTGCTGGGAGAGGACCAGATGCGCCGCCTGCACGAGGAGGCGGGCATTGTCCGCGATCGGATCGCCCTGGTGCGGGATGGCTCGCCGGTCGCTTTCCGCGACGATGATGTCGCCGAGCCCATACCCGCCGAACTGGCCGGTTCGTGTGTGCTACTCTATTCGGGCAACTACGGGATTGCTCACGAGGTCGAGACCTTTATCGAGGGCTATCGGCTGCATCACCAGGATGGCAGTGGCCGGGTCAGGCTGTGGCTCAGTGCCACAGGGGCCGGGGCCGAGGAGGTGGCAGGTCGGCTGACGGCCCTCGGCCTGCCCTTCCACCGCTCCAAGCCAGTGCCCCTCGAGCGGTTGGCGGGCCTGCTGAAGGCCCCGGACGCCCATTTGGTCGTGCTGAAGGATTCGTTCGTGGGCTTCGTAATGCCGTCTAAGATTTATGCGTGTCTAGGGTCCGGCAAGCCACTTGTTTTCGTTGGAAGCGCAGATTCAGACGTAGACTTGCTCAGCCGAAAGTCCGGAGTGCCGTACTGGCAGGTATCCTGTGGCGACCCGCAGGCGCTGACCGCCGCGTTCGAAGCACTGGCGGACCGGTCCGTTCGATCATGAGCCGAAAGGGCCGCAAGTCTCTGCCACTGATACATTTGTGAGGCGAGCGATCTGCTATCCTTCTTGGAATCGAACAAAGATTTCGGTATTTTGACTGCAGATTTGGGTGGGAACCTAGGCTTTCTGTCGGGGCCGAATCTATTGGGGATGTGCACACCGGCGTAGATCCTATACTGCCGCGTGGAACGGATGGCCTTAATGCATAAGTTTGCATTGAAAGCGCAGAGTATTTTCGCCGCGTTCGTGCTGGTCATCGGCGGGACGGCGTTCGCGCAGGTGGCCGGTCAGCAGCAGGATCGCGATTCAAATCCGCAGCAGCCCCAAGGCGCAGTAGCCCCCGTCCAAGGCGCCACTCCGCAAGACAACGGTCCTCAAAATACCAGCGGCCCCCTTCAAGGAGCCAACCCTCAGGGCAACGGCCCGCAGCAGCAGGGCAGAGGCCCCCAGCTGAACGGGCCGCTGCAGGATGGGAACCCACAGGATAGTGGCCCGTTGCAGGGCGCCGATCCGCAGGGGAACGGTCCATTGCAGGGCGCGAACCCTCAAGGCAATGGTCCGCTCCAAGGTGCCAATCCCCAGAACAATGGCCCACAGCAGAACGCTGATCAGCAGGGCAACAGTCCGCTGCAAGGCGGTGGTCCGCTCCAGGGTGCCGGCCCGGTTGATGGTGGCGGCCCACTCCAAGGTGCCGGTCCGTTACAGGGCGCGGGTCCGTTGCAGGCTGGCGGCCCGCTTCAAGGCGCGGGTCCGCTTCTGGGATCCGGTCCGTTGCTCGGCGCCGGTCCTTTGCAAGGTGCCGGGCCGCTGCTGGGGGACGGCCCGCTTCAGGGCGCCGCGCCGGTCATCGCTGGTGGTCCGGCCGACCTTGGCCCGCCTCAGATCTCGCTGGGTGTGCCGCCCGACTCGCCTCCGGTGATTCCGATCAGCCTGCCGCCGACACCACCGGCCGATCCGCCGGCTGCGCTGCCGCTGCCGCCATCCGATCCACCTTCCAACCCGCCGTCCGACCCGCCGTCACCGACGCCACCGTCGGATCCGCCGACGCCGACACCGCCGACGCCGCCCTACGATCCACCGACGCCAACGCCGCCCACCATTCCGCCGACGCCGACCTGCACGGTGGGTTGCACGCCGCCGACACCGCCACCGATCATCACGCCGCCGTGCCAGTCGCTTGCAAGCGGCTGCACCTGACGATTAAAGGCCGTGCAGGATTTCTTTCAACCGACCATTGGACCGGTCCCGGGATGGCATGAAGGCTCCATGATGATTCGTGCCCACCGCAGCCGGCTCATCTGGTCGCCCTTGATAGGGTGGGCCCTCCTGTCGTGCGGCGTGCCGTTGGCGCATGCGCAGACGACAGTGCCCTCGACGACGACACCCACGGATGCCGATACGGGCAACCGCCCGACGATGCCGTCATCCGTCCCTGCAGGCGGTGCGGTCGCGCCGATCGTCCTGCCGACCAGCCCGACCCAGCCCTACGGCGCACCGAAGCCGGGCGATCTGAACTTCTCGCTGTATCAGCAGCAGACAAACCTCGGTTTGCAGCCCCCGCCGCCGCCGTCGGCTGGCACGACGATCGTCGATGCGCCCTTCGGCTCTTCCGTGCCGTATTATGGCGGCATCACCAGTGCGATCGGCGGATTGGCGGCGGGTGGCGGCTCCGCGCCCGGCGATGCCACCGGCATTACGCTTGGCGCCTTCACCCTGACACCGCAGATCGAGCTCAATATCGGCGTCGACAACAACGTCTTCGCCCAGGCTGCCTCGCTCGGTCCGACCGGCTCGCTCTACTCGACGGTGACGCCCTCGTTCGATCTCAAGTCGGACTGGAACAACCACATGCTGCACGTGCTGGCAAGCGGCACTGTCGGCTGGTATGCGTCCGCGCCGACGCAGGATTTCCAGAACTACGGCATCCTGGTCGACGGCAAGGTCGACATTCGCCACGACCTTTACGCGATCGGCTCGATCGGCTTCAAGCGGGCAACGGAGGCGCTCGGCACGCCAAACGTGGCATTCGCCCAAGCGCCGACGGTTGTCGATACGCTTCCGGTCCAGATCGGCCTGTACCAGGAATTCAACGACGTTTTCTATCAGATCGGCGCTGCAGCGACGCGCTACTGGCACTACGACAACAGCACGATCACCTCGCAGGGCCTGCCGGGCTCGAGCCGCGACCGTTTCGAGTACGCCGAGACGCTACGGCTCGGTTATCACGTCGGTGAGAGCCTCGATGTCTACCTGGCCCCATCGCTGAACCAGATCCGCTACATTCAGAGGATCAACGCCGCCGGACAGGACCGCGATTCCGACAACATGAATCTCGGCGTCGGCGCGACCTGGCGGCCTAACGAGGTCAGCGTGTTGGAAGGCGAGGTCGGTTACCAGAACAAGACCTACAACGGCGGCTTCGCCAGCGACTCGGGGCTTTCGTTCAGCCTCAAGGGCACGTGGTCGGCCTACGCTCCGCTGACCCTGCGCCCGACCATCACGCGGTCGATCAACGAAACCGCGCTTAGCAACTACAAGAACTATACGTCGACCGTCTTCGCGCTCGACTACACTTACGTCATCCACGACTCCTGGACGCTGGCCGGCGGCCTGCTGTTCAGCATTGCCGACTACGCGGTGGCCGACGGAGTCCAAGGGGTCAATCCCCGGACCGACTATTTCATGCGCGGGCAGATCGGGTTGCTTTACAGCATCAAGCCGGAAATTCAGATTGGCCCATTCTTCGAGTACTCTCGCGCCTCGTCGACCGATCCGACGAACGGGCCGTCGTATGATCGCCAGATTTACTCTATTCGATTGATCGCGAAGCGGTGATGCCGTGCTGAGATTCGTTCCTGGAAGCCTCCATCACCTCGTGTCCGGTAAGGCGGCCCTTGCCGGCCTGGCCGTGGCCGCACTGCTCGGCGTCGCCGCCTGCGACACCCGCACTACGGGCGTGTGGCAGCTGCCGGCGCCACCTCAGCGCGACGTCACGTCCTTCAGCCAGTCGCCGCCGATCAACGGCCCGACCATCGCCCGGACCAACGACTGCAAGCAAACCGATGCCGGCTATCGGCTGGGCGCGGGCGACAAGATCCGGGTGATCGTCCTGCAGGATACCGAATTTTCGGGCGACTACGAGGTCAACGCCTCTGGCGGCATCTCGGTGCGCATGCTCGGGCCGGTCCAGGTGGTCGGCAAGACCATCCCGGAGATCGAGGAGCTGTTGCGCGACAAGTACAAGGCGCAGGGTTACCTGGTGGCGCCGCGGCTCAGCGTAGAGTTGGTCTCGATGCGGCCGTTTTACATCATCGGTGAAGTGACGCGGCCGGGCCAGTTTCCTTATGTGAACTGCCTGCGTGTGATCCAGGCGATCGCCATCGGCGGCGGATTCACGCGCCGGGCCGGCAAGACCCGGCTGACGATCAAGCGGTTCTACTCGACCGCGGCAGAAGAAGAATACGTAACCGAGGACACCCTCGTTGAGCCTGGCGATGTGATCCGGGTCGGAGAGAGGTGGTTCTAGGACTACGGCAGGACTCGGGCCTGGGGCTGTGGGAGCCCCGGACCTGTGCCGTCCAGTGTGGGGACGCTGGCGGATACTTGGGCGTGTGGGAAGTGGTCGGCAAGGCCGACCGCGGGATGGTAAACTATGGGTTCTTTCTCTAGGGTCGCTAACATGGATGATGAGGCCGGTTTCGGCCGGATCTCGCAGACGGCCGATCCCGTCAGCTCTTCGGGCCAACAGCATGCGATGGAGGCCCCCAACGAGCTGTGGGAGTGGCTGCGTCTTCTCAACCGGCGCAAAGCCCTGATCATCGGATCGGGCCTGCTGGCGGTCGCGCTGATGGCGCTGATCATTGCCCAGGCCACGCCGATGTATAAAGCCTCGGCCCGGATCATGCTCGACACCCGCACCTTCACCCCGGTGAAGGCCGAGGCCGCGCTGTCCGGTGTCGACACCATGAACATGGGCGCGATCCAGAGCGAGCTGGAGGTCATCCAGTCCGAGTTCCTGATCGGGCGCGTGGTCGACCGCCTGGGGCTCGCCTCCAACCCCGAGTTCAACGGCACCAAGCCGCCAGGCTTCCTCGACAGCTCGCTCGCGCCGATCCGCGAGCTATGGCATTCGGGCATCGCCTCGCTGCTGTCCCCGCCGCAGCCGCGCCAACCGCAAAACGCGTCGGCTGCGCCGGCACGCGGTGCCAAGGCCGACGACAGCGACCCTGGCCGTCGCACCGCGATCGGCACGGTGGCGGGCCATCTGAGCGTCAGCCTGCTCGGGCGCACCTTCGTGATCGTGATCACGGTCGAGAGCACCGACGGCACGATGTCCGCGCGCATCGCCAACGCAATCGCCGAGGTCTATCTGGCCGACCAGGTAGACAACAAGAACGAGGCGAACCGGCGCGCCACCGAGTGGCTGGAAGAGCGCCTTGCCGAGCTGCGGCGCAACCTGCAGGTCGCCGAAGAGGCGGTCGCCACGTACCGGCGCGACAAGGGCTTGGCGGGTAGCCCCGAAGGCGTCGTCTCGACCCAGACGCTGTCGGACCTGAACCAGCGCTATATCGCTGCGAAGACCCGGCGCATCGAGAAGGAAAGCCGCCTGGTTGCGCTCTCCAAGGCCAGCCTCAATCCCAATGAGGTCGCCAATATCGCCGAGGTGGCCAACAACGCCACGCTGAGCACGCTGCGTCAGCAGGAAGCCGACCTCAATCGCAAGATCGCCGAGTACCAGACCACCTTCGGGCCGAACCATCCGAAGGTCGTGCAGGCCCAGGCCGAGTTGGCGGCGGTGCGCGGCCGCTTCCTGGCGGCGACGCAGAGCCTGACGCTCGCGATCCGCGCCGAGCTCGACGCCGCCAAGTCGGAAGAAGAGGAGTTGCGCACCCAGGTCGAGAAGTCCTCGGTCATGGTGGGTGCGACCAGCCAGTACGAAGCCGAGCTGAAGCAACTCGAGCGCGAGGCGCAGTCCAACCGAGCCCTCTACGAGAGCTTCCTGAACCGCTTCAAGGAGCTGCGCGAGCAGCAGGACATCCAGCGGGCCGATGCGCGCATCCTCGCTTATGCCTGGCCGGCCGGCGCGCCCAGCTCGCCGCAATACAAGACCGGTCTGTTTGCGGCCTTCCTGATCGGCTGCCTGCTCGGCATGGCTGGCGCCGTGGCGGCCGAGAAGCTCGATCGCGTGTTCCGTTCGGCCTCTCAGGTCGAGAAGGCCACCGGCGTCGCCGTGCTCGGCATGGTGCCGCTGATCAAGGGCTCCGCCGGCCTGCGCGCCAACATGGTCACGCAGGTGCTCGACCGCACGACCTCGTCGGCGGCCGAGGCGATGCGCGCGGTGTTCACCGCCATCAGCCTCAGCAACCTCGATCGCCCGGCCCGGGTGATCGCCGTCACCTCATCGACGCCGGCCGAAGGCAAGACCACCTTCGCCGCGGCACTGGGCGGCCTGCTGACCAAGATGAACGCCTCGCGCCGCGTGCTGCTGGTCGACCTCGACCTGCGCCAGGCGAAGCTGGCGGTCGCGCTCGGGCTCAAGGACCGCGGCGGCACCATCGACGAGTACCTGATGGGCACCAAGACACTCGACGAGTGCATCCGTCGCCACGATGTTTCGGGCGTGGACTATATCTGCGCCCGCGCCGACACGCCGAATGCGCCGGAAATCCTGGAGTCGCACGCCATGAAGGCCGCGCTGGCGACCTTCGCGGACCGCTATGACCTGGTGATCCTCGACAGCCCGCCGGTCATGGCGGTGTCCGATGCGCGCATCATCTCGCAGCTCGCCGACTACACGATCTTCATCGTGCATTGGGCCAAGACGCCGCGCGATGTGGTGAAGAGTGCGGTTGCCGCGCTCCTTGGCGTGACGGACCGCGTCGGCATCGTCATCAACAAGGTGAACCTGGCCAAGCACGCGCTCTACGAGTACGGCGACTACGGCGACTACTATTCGCGCTACAATTCCTACTATGGCGCCAATCCCAGTCAGCGGGGCGCCGCCGGTGGGTCCAATGGCAGCGCGGGTGGTCGCCGTGAACGGTCACAGGGCGAGCCCAGCCGTCCGCGCCGGGCGGCAGCCGAGGACGAGAGCGGCATCGCCAAGCTCAAGCGTATTGTGCCGCGGGTGAAGTGAGTTGCGCCCCCCGCCTCGCGGGGGTAGTCGCTTCATATGCTGCGACGTTTGTTCGGTCTTGCGCCCGCGACGCGGCCGGGCACGGTCCCGGCCGGCCAGGCGGTATATGCCATCGGCGATGTTCATGGGCGCCTCGACCTGCTCGAGGATCTGCTGGCGCGCATCCGTGAGGATGCCGCGCAACATCAGTCCGATTCGGCGCGCAGCCTGATCTTCCTCGGCGACTACGTCGATCGCGGCCCGGAAAGCCGGGGCGTGGTCGATGCCGTGATGTCGGACCCTCTGCCGGGTTTCACGACGATCCGGCTGCTGGGCAACCATGAGGAGGCCATGCTTTCGTTCCTGGACGGCGAGAGCGACGGCCTCGACTGGCTGTCGTTCGGCGGTCTGGAGACCCTCTTGTCCTACGGCGTGCCGTTGCGCAGCCTGCCCAACAGCGGCGAGGCGGTGAAAGCGCTTCAGACGGCCCTGATCGAGGCGGTGCCGGAAAGGCACGTCGCCTTCTTTCGCCGGTGCCTGCTGCACTACACAGTCGGCGACTATGTCTTCGTGCATGCCGGCGTGCGTCCGGGTATCGCGCTGGAGAAGCAGAGCCAGACCGACCTGCTATGGATCCGCGACGATTTCCTGCGCGTGCGCGCACCCCTTCCGGGACGCGTGGTGGTGCATGGCCACACGATTTGCGATCTGCCGCAAAATCGCGGACATCGCATCAACATCGATACCGGTGCTTTCGTGAGCGGCCGCCTCAGCTGCCTGGTGCTGCGCGGCAACGAGCGCCGCTTCCTGTCGACCGGCGACCAGACCGCGGCCGCCTGATCCGTCAGCGCCGGAGCAGGGGCGGGTGGCGCTCCTGACGGTTGGTCCAGCGCCGGTGGGACATGGTTGCGACGGCAAGGCCGATGGCTAGGAAGATGGGCCCCGACGCCCAGACGAGATGGCTCACGTTTTCGAGAATGTGTTCGGCGGACATCGACAGCTCCGAAGGCATGGCGGTGAATGCCAACCCCGGACTGGCTCACCCTAACGGATCAACCCGACAGGGAGTACGGAGTTGCAACGTGCGCATCTGTCCTCCTGCCTTTGTCCTCCCGGGCCTCACGTAAACGTAAGCGGTCCGTGCGAATTGCACGTGCCAAGCTCGCGGCTCCTTTCAGGGAGGAGACATGCTCGCCATCCGCTTCATCGCCGGCTTGCTGGCCGCGACAGTCCTCGGCCTGAGCCTCACCGCCTCGGCGCAAACCACGCCGGTGCGCCTGCGCGGCGCGATCACCGCTATCGACGGCAAGACCATGACCATCGCCGTGCGCGATGGCACGACCGCCCACGTCAACCTCGCCGACAACTGGGCCGTCAGCCTCGTGACGCCGCTCACGCTGGCCGACATCAAGCAAGGCAGCTTCGTCGGCGTCGCGTCGACGGGAACCGATGCCGATCGGACGGCGCTCGAGGTGCTGGTCTTCCCGGAGGCGATGCGTGGCACCGGTGAAGGGCACTATGCCTGGGACCTGAAGCCCAACAGCATGATGACCAACGCCAACGTCGCCACGGTCGCCAGCGCCTCCGACGGCCACACATTGAAGCTCGACTACAAGGGCGGCGGCACGCAGACCATCAAGGTGAAGCCCGGCACGCCGATCGTGACCTTCCAGCCCGGCCAGCAAAGCGACGCGAAGGTGGGCGCCAAGGTCTTCGTCATCGCCCAGAAGGCGGCCGATGGCAGCATGACGGCCACGCGCATGGCGGTCGGCAAGGACGGCCTGACGCCGCCCATGTAGCTGTGGATGACCGAGTCGCCGCACGTTGCTGCTTGGGCAATGGCGCGCGGGTCGGCTTCCTGTTTACGCGGCATACGGCGCGGGCCATTGCCCATAATAGGGTCCGCGAGTCGATCGCGCCTAAGATGGGCGTATGGATATGCTCGATCCGTGATTTACCTTCGCTTCGACGAGGGCAGGCCGCCGCAAAACGTTGAGTCCTGCCAAAAATCGGTGAAAACGGCCGAAAACGGTCGGGGCTAGAGCGATTTCCACTCAGATGGAACCGCGCCCGCAGATCGTCACTTGCCCCATCGGCCCGCTAGCGCGGTTCCATCTGAGTGGAAATGCGCGCACGGGCGATATTTGTTGCAACAGGCATATTCCGTCCGGCCGATTCCGGCCGGACGGAATATGTTCTAGAGCCGCCACAGGATGATGTCGGCCGGTGCTTTGGCGCGGTCGAGCAGCGCCGGCACATCGGCCACGAAGGCGCCGGGCTTGATGAGGCTCTTTACGAGATCCCAGCCGGCCTCGCGGTACTTGCGATGCGCGACCGCGAGCACCAGCGCGTCGGCGGGCTTCATCGCCTCGAGCGGCGTGAGCGTGAGGCCGTACTCCTCATGCAAGAGATCACCGTCGGCCTCGGGGTCGTGGAGCTGTACGGTGATGCCGAAGTCCTCGAGCTCGCGCACGATGTCGACGACGCGCGTGTTGCGGATGTCGGGCACGTTCTCCTTGAAGGTGACACCGAGCACCGTAACCACCGGACGGCCATTCGTGGTGCGCCGCATGATGCTGCGCGCCACCCGATTGGCGACATACACACCCATGCCGTCGTTCACCCGGCGCCCGGAATGTATCACGTGCGGGTGGTAGCCCATCTCCTCGGCCTTATGGGCGATGTAGAATGGATCGACGCCGATGCAGTGGCCGCCGACCAAGCCCGGGCGGAAGGGCAGGAAATTCCACTTGGTGCCGGCGGCGGCCAGCACATCCTGCGTATCGACACCCAGCCGGTCGCAGATCAGGGCGATCTCGTTGATCACCGCAATATTGACGTCCCGTTGTGTGTTCTCGAGCACCTTGGCGAACTCGGCGACCCGGATGGTCGATGCGCGGTGGGTGCCGGCCTTGACGACACTCTTGTAGACGGCGTCGATGACATCGAGCGTCTCGGGCGTGTCACCTGAAACGATCTTGAGGATATTATCGAAGCGACGGTCCTTGTCGCCGGGATTGATGCGCTCCGGCGAATAGCCGACGTTGAAGTCCGTCTTCCACTTGAGGCCGGAGCTTTTCTCGAGCACGGGCACGCAGACATCTTCGGTGACGCCAGGATAAACCGTGGATTCATAGACCACGATATCGCCGCGCTTGAGAGCACCACCGATGGTAGTGGAAGCCTTGCGCAGGGGCTCGAGGTCGGGCGACTTGCTGGCGTCGATCGGCGTCGGCACCGTGACGATGTGGAAGTCGGCGCTGCGAAGGTCGGCGACTTTGGCGGTGAAATGCAAACCCGCTGCCTTGAGCTGGTCCGGCTCGACCTCGCCGGTCCGGTCATGAGCGGCTATGAGCTCGGCAATGCGCCGTTCATCGATGTCGAAGGCAACAACGCGTGCGCCGGCATTGGCGAACGTGGCTGCCACCGGCAGGCCAACGTAGCCCAAGCCGATCACGGAAAGGCGGCGGTTCATTGCTGCTGCGGTTCCCCCCAAAATCCGATCGTACCTTTAGCACGAAAACCCGACGCATACCTCGCGGGTCGAATTGCCGCGATGCGGTGATACGGGGACGGCGGGCGCTGCGACCATACCGATGGTGGCGGCGGCTGGCGTTCTCCAGTATAGATGGCTGGTTGGAGAAGGTCTTTTGGTGGGCAAAGGGTAGGGGGTCAACCGTGCCGAAAATCGCCGTGGCCGGATGCGGCTATTGGGGGGCGAATCTCGTCCGCAATTTTGCCGGGCTGGGAGCGTTGTCAGCCGTAGTCGATGCGCGCCCCGACGTGGCGGGCGAATTTGCCAAACGGTATGGGGTCACCGCCCGGACGTGGCAGGAGGTCCTCGCCGACGCAACTATCGATGGCGTCGCCATTGCCGCTCCTGCCGAGCAACACGCGGCACTGGTGACCGCGGCGCTCGCCACCGGCAAGCACGTGTTCGTGGAAAAGCCTCTGGCTCTGCGCCACGCTGAAGGGGCCACGCTGGTTGCGGAGGCGGACCGCCGCGGTCTTACCCTGATGGTCGGGCATCTGCTGCAGTACCATCCGGCGTTCATTTGCATGCGGGATCTCGTGCGGCAGGGTGCGCTCGGCCGGCTGCGCTACGTGTATTCCAATCGCCTCAACTTCGGGAAAGTGCGCCGTGAGGAGAATATCCTCTGGAGCTTTGCCCCCCACGACATCTCGATGATCCTCAGCCTCGCCGGTGAAGCTCCTGTGACGGTGCACACCGAAGGCTCCTTCCACCTTCATCCCTCGATCGCCGACACCACGCTGATGCATCTGCGCTTCGCCTCCGGCGTCGATGCGCACGTCTATGTCTCGTGGCTGCATCCGTTCAAGGAGCAGAAGCTGGTCGTCATCGGCGACAAGGCGATGGCAGTGTTCGACGATGGGCAGTCCTGGAAGGACAAGCTGACGCTCTACCCGCACTCGATCGACTGGATCAACGGCCAGCCCGAGCCGCGAAAGGCAGCCGGGCAGCCGGTGGAACTCGAGGAGTTGGAGCCGTTGCGCGCCGAATGCCAGCATTTCCTCGAGTCGATCACGACGCGAAGCAGACCGCGCACCGACGGTCGCGAGGGGCTGGCCGTGCTGGCAGTGCTCGAGGCGGGCCAGCGTTCCCTGGAGACCCGCGTCAGCGTGCGGCTCGAGGACGTGACCGCCGGTCCGTTGGCCTCCCTGAAGGTGCCGCATCACTTCGTCCATTCGCTGGCCGCCGTCGACGACGGGGTGGAAATCGGCAAGGGCACGCGCATTTGGCATTTCAGCCACGTGCTGAAGAACTCGAAGATCGGCGCCGATTGCGTGGTCGGGCAGAACGCCAGCATCGGCCCGAACGTGGTGATCGGCGATCGATGCAAGCTGCAGAACAATGTGAGTATCTACCCCGGCGTCACGCTCGAGGACGGCGTCTTCTGCGGTCCGTCCTGCGTGTTCACCAACGTGATGAATCCGCGCGCCGAGATCGAACGCAAGAACGAATTCCTGCCGACCTTGGTGAAGCGGGGCGCTACCATCGGGGCCAATGCCACCATCGTCTGCGGCACGACCCTCGGCGAATACTGCTTCATTGCCGCCGGCGCCGTCGTTACCAAGGATGTCCCGTCGTTCGCGATGATGGCCGGCGTTCCGGCGCGCCGCATCGGCTGGGTGGGCCATGCCGGCGAGAGGCTGGGTGACGACCTCGTCTGTCCTCGCGAGGGGCGTCGCTACCGGCTTGTCGGGCCGGACGAACTCGAGGAGATCATCGTGAAGGAGAAGGAGACCGTCGCGTGACTGAGCCGATCGCTTTCATCGACCTGGCAGCACAGCGTCGCCGCATTGCCTCGGAGATCGACGCCGCGATCGCCAAGGTCCTCGGCCATGGCGGCTACATCTCCGGCCCCGAGGTGGCGGAGTTCGAGCGTCGGCTGGCGGCGTTCAGCGGCGCCAAGTTCGCTGTCGCCTGCGGCAACGGAACCGATGCGATCCAGCTTGCCCTGATGGCGAAGGGCATTGGTGCAGGCGATGCCGTACTGGTGCCGGATTTTACCTTCACCGCGACCGCCGAAGCGGTTGCCCTAGTCGGCGCGACGCCGATCTTTGTCGACGTGCAGGCGGACGACTTCAACATCGATTCCGACCGCCTGGGGGCTGCGCTCCAGGTGGGGCGTGGCACGGGCCTCAAACCGCGGGCCCTGATCGCCGTCGACCTCTTCGGATTGCCGGCCGACTACGATGCGCTGAGCGCTTTCTGCGACGCAAACGAGCTGGTGTTGGTCGCCGACGCTGCGCAGAGCTTCGGCGCTACCTTCCGCGGCCGCAAGGTGGGCAGCCTCGCGCCAATCACTACCACCAGCTTCTTCCCTGCCAAGCCACTGGGCTGCTACGGCGATGGTGGCGCCATCCTGACGGACGATGCCGAGCTCGTGGCGGTGCTCAGGTCGCTCCGGGTGCACGGCCAGGGCAGCGACAAGTACGACAACGTCCGGGTCGGCGTGAACAGCCGCCTCGATACGCTGCAGGCAGCCATCCTGATGTGCAAGCTTGACATCTTCCCCGACGAGATCGAGCGTCGGCAGGAGGTCGCAGCGCGTTATGGCGAGACGCTCGGCAATCGCGTGATCACGCCGACCGTGCCCTCGGACTGCGTCTCGGTATGGGCGCAGTATACGGTGCGGGTGCCCGGCGGCCGTCGTGACGAGATCGCGGCCAAGCTCAAGGCCGCGGGCGTGCCGACTGCCGTCTACTATCCCAAGCCGCTGCATAAGCAGACTGCCTATCGACACTATCCCGCCGGCGGCCCGCTCGGGGTCTCGGACCGGCTCGCGACCGAGGTCCTGAGCCTGCCGATGCATCCCTATCTGGCGAAGGACGTCCAGGAGCGTATCGTCGGTGCGCTTTACGACGCGCTCTGACGCACGTTCGGACCGGCCCGCAGGCCGGTGCAGCTGCAGTCGGTCGAAAGGTTAGACTAGGGTCTGTTGAGATTCATCGGGAATTTATCACGGCGGCGGCGAGGTAGATGGCTGCGGTGAAGCTGGTGTCGGTCTTGTCGGCGCGCATGGCGATGCGCTTGAACTCCTTGAGCCTGCCGAAGAAGTTCTCGATCAAATGGCGCCATTTGTAGAG
>Ga0209062_1001408_pt1 | contig 42939 bp, 36 predicted proteins | sample Coa_R2_2_FD_187158 | JGI IMG/M metagenome (GOLD analysis project Ga0209062, IMG submission 187158) | Surface soil microbial communities from Centralia Pennsylvania, which are recovering from an underground coalmine fire - Coalmine... | ecosystem: Environmental > Terrestrial > Soil > Unclassified...
CCAGGCAGGAGAACGAAGCGCACGAGATTGCCCAGCGCGTCGGTCAGCGCCAGGATTTTGGTGGTCATGCCGCCCTTGGAGCGGCCTATGGCCTGGCTCTTCCCTCGAGCGGGCCGGCCTGATCCGACGCCGACCCGGCCTCGCCCGCAGCATCGAACTGCTCATCGACCCCGAACGCCTGCCACCGCCGCGACCCAGCGATCAGCAAACAGTCAAATCCTCGGTGCAGAGGTACTAGGTGCTTCGGGGGCGCTGCCGAGGCCCTTCCTTTCGGCGTCCAGCCGGCGCAGCTCGCGCCGCATGATCTTGCCCGTGGTAGTGAGCGGCAGATCGGTCACGACCTCGACCTCGCGCGGATATTCGTGGGCGGCCAGCCGGGTCTTCACATGGGCCGCCAGGTCGGCCTTGAGCGCCTCGGAGGGGGCCACATCGGGCCGCAACTGGACGAACGCCTTCACGATCTCGGTGCGCACCGTGTCGGGAATGCCGACCACGCCGACCATGGCCACGGCCGGGTGCTTCATCAGGCATTCCTCGATTTCGCCCGGGCCGATGCGATAGCCGCCGGAAGTGATGACGTCGTCGTCGCGGCTCTTGAAGTAGACATAGCCGTCCTCGTCGATCCGTCCGAGGTCGCCGGTCAGCAGCCAATCGCCGGCGTACTTCCGGGCCGTGGCCTCGGGATTGCGCCAGTATTCCAGCATCACGATCGGGTCGTGCCGCCACCCGGCGATCTGGCCTTCCTCGCCCGGCGGCAGGACTCGGCCCTCGCCGTCGACGATGGCGACCTTGCGGCCCGGGCAGGCGCGGCCGCAGGAGCCGGGGCGGACCTCGAACCACTCGGGCGAGTTCAACGTCATCAGGTTCATCTCGGTCTGGCCGTAGCCTTCCGAGATGGTGGTGCCGAACGTCTCGCGGCCCCACGCCAGCAGCTCCTCGCCCATCGCCTCGCCGCCCGTGAACAGGGCGCGGATATCGTAGTCCCAGCGCGCGCGGGGCCTGTCGACCTGGCGCATCATCTTGAGCGCGGTGGGCGGGATGAAGCTCACGCCGACCCGGTGCTTGGCCAGCATTGCGAAGGCACGCTCGGGATCGAACTTGGCAAAGCGGTGCGCCAGCACGGGCGTGCCGTAGTACCAGGCCGGGAACAGCGCGTCGTAGAGGCCGGCGATCCACGCCCATTCGGCCGGCGTCCACATGATCTCGTTGCCGCGCGGCCAGTGGCTGAGCATCTGCTCGACCGCCGGGATGCAACCGATCATCATCCGGTGCGCGTGTAGCGCCCCCTTGGGCTGGCCGGTGGTGCCTGAAGTGTAGATCAGCAGCGCCGGATCCTCGGCGTGCGTGTCGACGGTCTTGAAGCTGTCCGAGGCTGCCGTGAGCTGGCGGTCCCAGTCGAGAAACGCCGCGCCGTCCTTGCCCGCACCGATCACGACGATCGTCTCGAGCTGGGGCAGCCTCTCGCGCACGGCCAGCACCTTCGGCAGCTGGCTCATGTCCGTGATCAGCGCCGAGGCCCCGGCGTTGCTCATCCGGTATTCGAGCGCTTCCTCGCCGAACAGGGTGAACAGCGGCAGCACCACGGCGCCCATGCGGTAGCCGGCGAGATGGCAGATCGTAAGCTCGGCGCTCTGGCTCAAGAACACCGCGATCCGGTCGCCCTTCTTGATGCCGCGCGCGACCAGCACGTTGGCGAGGCGTGAGCTGGCGGCCAGCAGCTGGCCGAAGGTCCAATGGCGTACGCTGCCGTCGGCATTCTCGACGATCATCGCGAGCGTGTTGGGCTCGTGCCGCTCGCACACCGCGCGGCCGATGTTGAATCGCTCCGGCACGCTCCAGCGGAACCGGCGCATCGCTTCGTCGTAGGGCAAACCGCGGGGAATCATGACGCGACTATGGCATGTGGATTGTGATGAGCCAGTAGAGGTATTCTGCAGTATGAGCCCAGACGATCATGCCTATGCGCCCATAAAGGTGGGGCGCAGTGCCGAGGAAGGCATCCGGATCATGCCGTCCGTTTGCCCGCACGATTGCACCAGCACCTGCGCGCTGGAGGTCGAGCGCCTCAGCCCGACGCGGATCGGTCGCGTGCGCGGCTCGCAGCGCAACGACTACACGGCGGGCGTGATCTGCGAGAAGGTCGCGCGCTATGCCGAGCGCATCCATCATCCCGACCGGCTGATGAAGCCATTGCGCCGCGTTGGCCCGAAAGGCTCCAGGCAGTTCGCCGAGATCTCGTGGAAGGACGCGCTCGACATCGTGGCCGAGCAGTTCATCGCCAGGGCGCGCCAGCACGGCAGCGAGACGATCTGGCCGTACTACTACGCCGGCACGATGGGCCTGGTGCAGCGCGACGGCATCAACCGCCTGCGCCATGCCATGAAGTACTCGCGCTGGTTCTCGACCATCTGCGTGGCGCTCTCCGACACCGGGTGGATCGCCGGCACCGGCGTCAAGCGCGGCGCCGACGTACGCGAGATCGACGAGCATTCCGATCTGGTGGTGATCTGGGGCGGCAATCCGGTGAACACGCAGGTCAACGTCATGACCCACGCCATGAAGGCCAAGAAGCGTGGCGCCAGGATCGTCGTGGTCGATCCCTACCGCACCGGCACGGCCGAGCAGGCCGACGTGCATCTCGCGGTGCGTCCTGGCACCGACGGCGCGCTGGCCGTGGGCGTCATGCATGTCCTCTTCAAGGAGGGCTATGCCGATTGGGACTACATGCGCAAGTACACCGACGCGCCGGACGAGTTGGCCGCCCATGTCGCCTCGCGCACGCCCGAGTGGGCATCTGGCATTACGGGGCTGCCGGTCGAGGAGATCGTCGCGTTCGCGCGGATGTACGGCCAGGCGAAGGCGCCGTTCATCCGCTGCCATCACGGCTTCAGCCGCAGCCGCAACGGCGCGCACAACATGCATGCGGTGACGTGCCTGCCCGCGGTGACCGGCGCATGGAAGGTGAAAGGCGGCGGCGCGCTCTATGGTCACACCGGCATGTACCCGATCAGCAAAACGCTGATCGAGGGTACCGACATGATCGACCTGTCGGTGCGCGATCTCGACCAGTCGCGGCTCGGCCCGATCCTGACCGGCGATCGCGCCGCGTTGAAGAACGGGCCGCCCGTCACCGGCCTGCTGATCCAGAACACCAACCCGGCGATGGTCTGCCCCGAGCTCGACAAGGTGCACCGTGGCTTGGCACGTGAGGATTTGTTCACCTGCGTGCATGAGCAGTTCCTGACCGAGACAGCGGCCTTTGCCGACATCGTGCTGCCGGCGACCATGTTCCTGGAGCACGACGACTTCTACACGGCGTCCGGCCACACCTTCTTCCAGGTGACCAAGGCGGTGATCGATCCGCCGGGCGAATGCCGTGAGAACCACTGGGTGATCTCCGAGCTGGCCAAGCGCCTCGGCGCCAAGCATCGCGGCTTCGAGATGACGGCGTGGGAGATCATGGACGAGGCGCTCAAGGCGTCGGGCATGTGGGACGCCGAGACCAACTGGAAGAGCGGCGGCCAGGACTTCCATCTCGGCTTCGAGACCTCGCACTTCCTCGACGGCTTCGCCTGGCCCGACAAGAAGTTCCGCTTCAAGCCCGACTGGGCGGCCTTCGGCCCGCGCGGCAAGGACATGCCGGTGCTGCCCGACCATTTCAACGTGATCGACAATGCGACCGACGAGAAGCCGTTCCGGCTGGTCGCCGCGCCCGCGCGCACGTTCCTCAACTCGACCTTCACCGAGACGCCGTCCTCCCTGAAGCGCGAGGTGCGGCCGACGGCGATGATGAACCCGGAGGACTGCGCCGCGATGGGCATCGCCGAGGGTGATCGCGTCGAAGTCGGCAACGAGCGCGGCAGGACGATCGTCCATGCCAGGCCGAAGAAGGGCCATCAGCGCGGCGTGGTGATCGTCGAGGGCATCTGGCCGAACCGCAACTTCGAGACCGGCATCGGCATCAATGCCGTTACGTCTGCGGATCCCGGCTGGCCCAATGGTGGCGCGGTGTTCCATGACACGGCGGTGTGGATCAGGAAGGTGTAGGGCGCCCACACACCAGCACCTCACCCTGAGAAGCCGCGCGAAGCGGCGTCTCGAAGGGTGGGGTGACTGGATTGGTCCGCTTTCAAGCGGTTTCGGCCGTTTTCGAGCGGGTTTGGCAAAAACGGAGAAAACGGTCGAAAACGGTCGGGAACGGCGGAGGCGCCGATCGAGGCTCAGCGAACGACATTGCGAACTCCTGCTTGCGGTAACGAATTGGCAAGTAGGATAAACGCCTCGCACGCCAGCACCTATTATGGGCAATGGCTTCTCGCGTTCTCGAAGGAATCGGGGGCGAGATTCACGGTCCATTGCCCAACTCGGCCCTCGCTCGCAAAGGCTTATCCACAGGCTTTCAGGCGGGCGTTCTATCCACACGGATCAATGGCATTGTGCAGCGACAAGCATGACCACCAGTTTCCAGCCCGCCGTGAATCCCAGCGTCGTCCAGGCGCAGTCCGTGCGCGAGCCCGGCCGCGCTCATGTGCTGGTGATCGGCAACGAGAAGGGCGGCTCGGGCAAGTCGACCACGGCGCTGCATATCGCGGTGTCGCTGATGAGCGACGGCGCCAAGGTCGCGACGATCGACCTCGATGCCCGCCAAGGCACGCTGACCCGCTATCTCGAGAACCGGGCCGCCTTCATCAAGCGCAAGACCGTCGAGCTGCCGATGCCCATGCACGCCGCGGTGATGGCGTCGGGCGATTCGGCGGACGAGAAGGCGCGCTTCGAGGCGGCGCTCGAGCCTGCGGTTCTGGGCGCCGACTTCGTGGTGATCGACACGCCGGGCAGCGACACGCACCTGTCGCGGCTTGCCCACACGTGGGCCGATACGCTGCTGACGCCGCTCAACGACAGCTTCATTGACCTCGACCTGCTGGCACGGGTCGACCCGGAGACGCTCAAGGTCGTGCGGCCGTCGGTCTATGCCGAGGCGGTGTGGAAGCAGCGCCAGATCCGCTCGATGCAGGGGGCGCGACCGGTCGACTGGATCGTGATGCGCAACCGCCTGTCGTCGCTCGCCGCGCGCAACAAGCGCGACATGGGTACGGTGATCGACTCGCTCTCCAAGCGCATCGGCTTCCGGGTCGCTGCCGGCCTCAGCGAACGCGTGATCTACCGGGAGCTTTTCCTCAACGGCCTGACGTTGCTCGATCTCAAGCGCGGCGGCGGCGGTGTCGGCCCGTCGCTGACCATGAGCCATGTCGCGGCCCGCCAGGAGGTGCGCGACCTCGTGGCGGCGCTCAATCTGCCGCTGCCAGATGCTCCCGCACCATCGGCCGGCCCGGCGACAGCAGAGCCCATGCCAGCGACACCGCCTGCAGGATGAACAGGGCGCCGAACGCCCAGGTGTAGCCGTCCGGCGCATAGCCGGTCGCGGTGCGCGGCCACAGGTCAACGACTTTGCCCATGGCCCACTGGCCGGCGAAAATCACCAGGAAGACTGTGAGATTGCTGGCGGCGGTGACGCGGCCGGCATAGTCGTTCGGGAAGGCCGACACCATCAGCGGCATGTACTGGATCGGCAGAGCGCCGAAGAAGCTGAACAGCACCCACACCAGGGCAGGGTGGGACGATGGGGCGAAGGCGATCCAGCCGACGATGACGATGAACAGCAGCGACGTGATGCACGAGAAGGCGAAAGCGCTGACGCCGATGCGCCGGCCCCAGCCGGCGACGATGCCGCTCGCGGCGAAGCCGACCGCCGTCGCCGTCATGGCGTAGAGCTGGATGTCGGCACGCGCGGGTTCGGTGGCGACGCCGCCGACATCGCGCAGCCACGGCCCGATCCACAGGCTGACGCACCCGATGAAGGCGAGCTGCTGCGTGGCCAGCAGGGGCTGGATGCGCCAGTAGAAACCGTCGGTCAGGACCGCGCCCATGACGCGGAACTGCTCGCGCAGCGTGCTGGAGCGACTGGTGGCCGGCCGTTCGGGGACGACGAGGTGGATGACGACGGCGCTGGCGAAGCAGAGGCCGCCCAGCCAGAAGAACAGCTCGCGCCAGCTCATCAGCGACAGCGACCATTGGATCGGCAGGGTCGCCGCCATCGAACCGGCGCCGCCCGCCATCATGTAGAAGCCGGTGACGATCGCCCATTGCCGGGGCGGGTACCACATCGTGAAGATCTTGATCGCCGCGGTGAGGCCGCTCGCAAAGCCGAGCCCGATCAGCACGCGCGCCACGATCAGCTCGCCGAACGAGTCGCACAGCCCGAACAGCGCCGAGCCCAGCGCCGCCACGGCGAGCAGCACGACCTGCATCCTGCGCGGCCCGTAGCGGTCGAGGCCCACGCCCAGCACCAGCTGGACCAGCGCGAAGAACAGGAAGAACGCCGAAGTCAGCAGGCCGAGATCGGCCGCCGTGATGCCGATGTCGCGCTCGAGATACGGAAAGATGACCGCGTTGACGCCGCGAAAGATGTACGAAAGGAAATACGCGAACGCGAACGGCAGGAAGATCTGCACGAACAACTTCGACGACGCCAACCTATTCCTCCCGATCCAACACTACCGTCGTCTCGACCAAGGCCCGAAGGGCCGCGCGGAGAGACCTTTTTTCGGCGATAGGCCGCGTGTTGTCGAAAAAAGGTCTCTCCGCTCCGCGCTTCGCGCTCCGGTCGAGACGACGGGAGGCCAGCATCCGAGTCAGCTCGCCTTGCAGTCGAGGGTGATCCGGCGTGGGCTGATGGTGGGCAGCGGCGGCTGCGGGTCGGGCATCGGCCGCGGCCACGACTTGTCGGCGAGGTGCTTCTCGATGGTAGGGATCAGCGCGTTGAGCGTGATCCAGGCCTTCATGCGCGTGCCGGCGTAGCTCGTGTGCAGCGCGTCGCGGAAGAGATCGGGGTCGAACGGCAGCTGGCCCGCGACGTCGACGAACGGCATGTCGTGCACACGCGCGTACTTCGCGAAGAAGCGGTTCTGGAACTTCGCCAGACGCTCGAGGTCGCGATAGTGGAACGGATAGTTCGAGACGTTGAGCTGCTCGAGGATGTAGCGATGGCGCACCGGATCGAGCACCAGCCCATCCTTCACCATCCAGGCGAAGGAGCTCAGCGCGAAGTCCGCGCCGATGCCCGAGAGATCGCCGCGGATCTGGTCGAGGTCGCGCTCGATCACGTTCAGGCTGACCGGCAGGTTGGGGTAGTCGAGGGCGGGGTCCTGCTCGTCGAGCCCCGCCGGCCACACGACCTTGTAGTCGGGCTTGGGCCATTCCTTGCCGTCCATGTCGGACGCCGCAAGGCCGATCGCCGCCTGGAGGCGGCCGGCGAGCGCCGACCAGCGCGCGGCCGCGCGCAACCATTCCGGTGCGACGGGGCCACTCGCGCCCGGCGGCCGCTGCGGCGCGCCCTTCGGCACGTCGGGCACGATCGACTCGGGCCGGAACTGGTTGCCGCCCTCGTAGTAGACGAGGAGGTCGGGCCGGAGCGGCAGGACCTCGGTGCGGATGATGTGGGCGATGTCGGTCGAGACGTTGCTCTCGCGCGCCGAGTTCAGCACCTCGAAGTGGACGTCGAGCTTCTTCGCCTTGGCCCACATGTTCAGCCAGCTGCCGACGAACTCGGGATACGAGAACGGCACCCAGTGACCGTCGATCACCGTCGAGGAGCCGGCGAAGACGATGCGGATCGTCCGCGGCCCGCGCGGCACTTCGATCGGCGCGCCGCGCCAGCCCATCTGGTTCAGCACCAGGCGGTCGGGCAGGGTGACGTTGGGCGGAAAGCGATACGGCGGCAGCGGCTGGCCGTCGGCCGGGTCGTAGAGATAGAGCATCCCCGGTGTGAGCTTCAGGAACCGGTGCTGGCAGGGATCGGCGCCGGCGAAGGCGCTGTTCCAGGCCTTGAAGGCGTCGAACGGCTGGAACTCGTTGTTGACCGGCCGCGCCTGCATCTCGTTGAAGATCTTCTGCCACTCGGCGGGCGGTTCGCTGCGGTTGGGCAGCGGCGGCGGATCGCGCTCGAACCAGGCTCGGTCGACGCCGTCGGCCAGCTTGATCGATTCGAGCTGGCCGGGCTTTACGCTCGCCGAGCCGACCGGGTCGGGCAGTGGAAAGGCGAATAGCGGCTGGCCGTTCAGCGCCCGCACCACGAGCTCGGCGGCGAATACGCTCACCAGCAGCGAGATCACAACGAGCAGGGTATCTGCAAGCGGCGACGAGCGGCGCTTGGAGCGAGGTTTGGCGGCCATGCGGGCGGCCTTATAGCCGACGATTGCGCGGGCGAACAAACCGGCTCATACCGCCCTCATGAGCCGTGCGGTCACCACGACAACCGATGCCTTCGTGCAGCAAGTGAGCCGCCTGCCGGCGCGAACCGCGGGCACGCGCGGGCGCCTGTTGTTCGCGATGGATGCGACGGCCAGCCGCGAGCCGACCTGGGACCATGCGTGCGCCATCCAGGGCGAGATGTTCGTTGCCGCCGAGGGGCTGGGCGGGCTCGACGTGCGGCTCGCTTTCTATCGCGGGTTCGACGAGTTCAAGGTGAGCCGGTGGACCTCCGACGGGCATGAGCTTGCCCGGCTGATGAGCGCTGTCCGCTGCCTCGCGGGGCGCACCCAGATCGGCCGCCTGCTGCGCTACGCCGCCGAGCAGCGACGCGAGAGCCGGATCGATGCCGTGGTGTTCGTCGGCGACTGCTGCGAGGAGGATGTCGACCAGGTCGGCCACGAGGCGGGCCAGCTCGGATTGCTCGGCCTGCCGGTGTTCGTGTTCCAGGAGGGCAACGACCGCACCGCCTCGCGCCTGTTCCCGCAGATCGCGAAACTCACACGCGGCGCCTACTGCAAATTCGACCGCACCAGCCCCGACCAGCTGCGCAAGCTTCTGGGCGCCGTCGCCGCCTATGCCGCCGGCGGCCGCGGCGCGCTGTTGAAATATGGCCGCGAGCAGGGCGGCGCGGCCGCGCTGCTGACTCATCAGCTCAAGTAGTCTTGCCGGACCGCGGGCGTCCCGCCCGCTCATGATTCTTGAGGCCGGTGGGACGCCCGCGGTCCGGCAACACTCACGCCCCCATCAGCCGTGCCGTCCAGCCGCCGGGGAGCAGGCCGCCGAGCCACACCGCAGTCTTGGTCGGGATCGGGAAGGCGATGCGTGCCTTGTTGCGCTCGAGGCCGCGCCGGATGATCGCCGAGGCCTCCGCCGGGCTCATCAGGAAGGGCATCTTGAACGAGGCGTTGGCATTGATGCGGGTGCTGACGAACCCCGGGCAGATCACGCTGACGCCGACGCCGTGCTTTTTCAGCACATAACGGATGCTCTCGCCCCACACCCGTATCGCAGCCTTGCTCGCATTGTAGGACGCCGCCTGCGGCAGGCCGATGAAGCTCGCGAGCGAGGCCATGACGGCGATCTGGCCGCGCCGGCGGGCCATCATGCGCCCGACCAGCGGCTCGACCGTGTTGAAGACGCCGTCGACGTTCACTGCCATGGTTTGGCGCACGCGGCTGAAATCGTCGAGCGAGGACAGGCCGTTGTCGACCGACAGCCCGGCATTGGCGATCAACAGGTCGACCGGATGGGCATCGTCGAAGCGCGTCAGCCAGAGGGCGAGGGCCGCCCGGTCGACGACATCGATCTGCGCTTCATCCACAGACGCCCCCTTGGCGCGGCAGGCGTCGGCGACGGCCTTGAGGCGCTCGGGATCCCGGCCCGACAGCGCCAGCGCCACGCCGGGCCGTGCATAATCGAGCGCCAGCGCCTCGCCGATCCCGCTCGAGGCGCCGGTGATGACGATGCTCGCGAACGTGCTAGTCATGCGATAATAGTAGAAGGCCTCGCCACGACGGGGCCAGTGGAGCGGACGGTTTGATTTCGAGCATGACGGGATACGCCCGGGCGCAGGGAGCGGACGACCGCCGGCGCTGGGTCTGGGAAGCACGCAGCGTCAATGGACGCAACCTCGAGGTCCGCTGCCGGGTGCCGCAAGGCTTCGATCGCCTGGAGAATCCGGCCCGGACCGCGGCCGGCGGGCGGCTGAAGCGCGGCAACGTCCAGCTGTCCCTCACCGTCACCAGCGAAGGCAAGGCCAAGCCGCTGCGCATCAACCGTGCGCTGCTGGCCGAGCTGGGCGGGCTGGTCGAGGAAGTGCGCGCGAGCACCGGCGCCGTGGCGCCGACCGCCGACGGCCTGCTGCGGGTGCGCGGCGTGATCGAGGAGGAAGAGCAGGTCGCCGAGGACGACGAGGCCCTGGCCGTGCTCGACAAGGCGCTGATGCGCACCCTCGACGAGACGCTGCAGGGACTGGCCAATGCGCGGGCGGGCGAGGGCAAGGCGCTGGCGACCGTGCTGGAGGGCCATGTTGACGAGATCGACGGCCTGTGCCGGCGCGCCGGCGAGCGGGCCCAGGCGCAGATCGGCGTGGTGCGGGAGCGGTTCACCACGCAGCTCGGCGAATTGCTGGAGCGCGCGCCGCCCCTGTCGGAGGAGCGCTTCGCCCAGGAAGTGGCGCTGCTGGTCGGCAAGGCCGACGTGCGCGAGGAACTCGACCGGCTGACCGCGCACATCGCCCAGGCGCGCAGCCTGCTGCACGAGGCGCGGCCGGACAATCCGGTCGGCCGCAAGTTCGACTTCCTGTGCCAGGAGTTCAACCGCGAGGCCAACACGCTGTGCTCGAAATCGGCCGACATCGAGCTGACGCGCATCGGCATCGATCTGAAGGGCGCCATCGAGCGCATGCGGGAGCAGGTCCAGAATGTCGAATGACGAGGCGCCGCTGATCCGCCGGCGCGGCCTGATGCTGGTGCTGTCCTCGCCCTCGGGCGCGGGCAAGACGACGCTGTCGCGCCAGCTGCTGGACAACGACAAGCAGATCCAGCTCAGCGTCTCGGCGACCACGCGCGCGCGGCGGCCGAGCGAGAAGGACGGCGTCGACTACAGCTTCGTCGACACGGCGACCTTCAGCGGCATGATCGACCGCGGCGAGTTCCTCGAGCATGCGCGGGTGTTCGACCACTATTACGGCACGCCGCGCGCGCCGGTCGAGGCGGCGCTCAAGGCCGGCCGCGACGTGCTGTTCGACATCGACTGGCAGGGCACGCAGCAGCTCAAGGAGAAGGGTCGCGACGACCTGGTGACGGTGTTCATCCTGCCGCCCTCGACGCGGGACCTCGAGAAGCGCCTGCGCACACGCGCCCAGGATTCGCCCGACATCGTCGCCAAGCGCATGGCCAAGGCCGCCGACGAGATGAGCCACTATGCCGAGTACGACTACACCATCATCAATCGCGACATTGCGACCAGCCTGATGGAGCTGAAGTCGATCCTGACGGCCGAACGGCTGAAGCGCGAGCGCCAGCTCGGGCTGGTGGATTTCGTGAAGGCGCTACGCGAGGGTCGTTGACCCGAGCGATGGCGGCACCGGCGTCTGGCCCTGCGTGCGCAGCACCAGCTTCGACGGCGTGTAGGGCCGGCCGGAGAACTCCGCGATCAGGCGGTCGCTCGCCTCCTCGGTGACGTCCTCGAGGCGGCGCATGAAGGTTGCCTTGTCCAGACCGGTCTCGATCGGCGGCAGGAACTCGATGGCCGCACGGCCGGCCCGCTTGCGCCAGTCGCGGCGGTTCCACAGCAGGCCGACCGAGGTCGCGACCGGCGTCACCGGCAGGCCAAGGTCGCGCGACAGGTAGTAGATGCCCGAGCGATAGCGCTCGCGCTCGCCCGGCGCCATCAGATGGCCCTCGGGATAGATCGCGATGTAGCGCCCGCCGTCATAGGCGCGGCGCGCATACTGCGAGAGATGCTCGCGCTCCCTGCCGCCACCGCCAGTGTCGACCCGGATCATCTCCAGGCGATAGAGGATCGTGCCCACGATTGGCAGCTTGAACAACTCGTGCATGGCGACCAGGGCAATGCCGGGAATGTCCGCCGCCAGCAGGATGCCGTCGACCTCGGCGTGATGCTTGCAGGAGAGCAGGGCCGGGCCGTGCTTGGGCAGGTGCTCGCGGCCGCGCACCTCGATGGTCATGCCGCCGATCCAGCGCATGCCCCAGCGGATCGCCTTGGCGTAGCCCTGCAGCAATGCCCGGAGCGGACGAGGGCTCGGGATCGGCGCCAGCACGATGCCGACCAGCGCCGCCAGCAGGGTGAGCATGTAGGCGTAGAGGTTGAAGGCGGTGGAGCGGATCATGGGTCGAATATTAGTGAGCATTCACTCACTTTGTCAAGACCTCCGCCAGTCGCACGAAATCGGCGACCGCCAGCTCCTCCGCCCGGGCGGTCGGCGACAGGCCGAGTCCTTCCAGGACCGCTACGGGGTCGGAGAACAGGCCGCCGAGGGACCCGCGCAGCATCTTGCGGCGCTGGCCGAAGGCGGCGGCCGTGACCCTTTCCAGCGGCGCCAGGTCGGCCAGCCGCTGCTCAGCCCGGTGCGGGGTGAGGCGGGCGACGGAGGACGTCACCTTGGGCGGCGGCACGAAGGCCGAGGCCGGGATGTCGAACAGCCGGCGGATCTCGCAGACATGCTGGGCCAGCACCGACAGCCGGCCGTACTCCTTGGTGCGCGGTTGGGCGACCAGGCGGTCGACCACCTCCTTCTGGAACATCAGCACCATGTCGGCGATGGCGTCGGCCTGCTGCAGCCAGCGCACCAGCAGGGGCGTCGAGATGTTGTAGGGCAGGTTGGCGACGATGCGGCGCGGCGCCGGACCGAGGCTCGCCGGATCGATCGTCAGCGCGTCGGCCTCGATGACCTGGAGGTGGCCGTCCGACGCCGCCTGCAGCTCGACGAGCGCGCCCAGCGCGCGCGGATCGACCTCGATCGCCACGATCTTCGCCGCCCCCTCGAGCAGCAGCGCGCGGGTGAGGCCACCGGGGCCGGGGCCGATCTCGATCACCGTGCCCTGGTCGAGCGGCTGGGCGGCGCGGGCGATGCGGCGCGTCAGGTTGAGGTCGAGCAGGAAGTGCTGGCCGAAGCGCTTGCGGGCATCGAGCCCGTGCCTGGCGATCGTCTCGCGCAGCGGCGGCAGGGCCGCTACGTCCATCGCTCAGGTTCCGCGCCGGCGCGCCATGTCGTCGGCCATCGCCAGCGCGGCGATCAGGCTCGCCGGATCGGCGCGGCCGGTGCCGGCGATGTCGAGCGCCGTGCCGTGGTCGGGCGAGGTGCGCACGAAGGGCAGGCCGAGCGTGACGTTGACGCCGCCCGAGAAGTCGATGGTCTTGATCGGGATGAGCGCCTGGTCGTGGTACATGCAGAGCGCCGCGTCATAGGTTGCGCGCGCCGCCGGGTGAAACAGCGTGTCGGCGGGGGCGGGACCGCGCACCTCGATTCCCTCGGCACGCAACGTCGCGATCGCCGGGGCGATGATGCGGCTCTCCTCATCGCCCATCGCGCCCTGCTCGCCGGCATGCGGATTGAGCGCGGCGACCGCCAGCCGCGGCCGGGAGAGGCCGAACAGGGACTTGAGCCCCTCGGCGGTGATGCGCCCGGCACGCACGATGACGTCGGGCGTCAGCGCCTGCACCGCATCGGCGAGCGACAGATGGATAGTGACCGGCACCACCCTGAGCTCGGGACAGGCCAGCATCATGGCGACATCGCGCCCGCCCGCGAGCTCGGCCAGGAACTCGGTGTGCCCGGGATGCCTGAAGCCCGCATCCTGCAGCGTCTTCTTCTGGATCGGATTGGTGGCGAAGCCCGCGATCTCGCCCGCCTGCGCGAGCGTGGTCGCCCGCTCGATCGCCTCGAGGGTGGCGGCAGCATTGACCGGATCGGGCTGGCCGGGCTTGGCTGGCACCTTCAGGCTCACGCGCAGCACCGGCAGTGCGGTCTCGAAGACCGACGCGGCTTCGGCCGGTCCGGCAATCTCGCGCACGGGCACGGGCAAGCCGAGCTTGCCGGCCAGCGCCGCCAGCCGCGCCGGGTCGTCGATCGCAAAGAATGGGCGGCCGCCCTTGCGCGCCCGCCAGGCCTTGAGGGTGAGTTCGCCGCCGACGCCGGCCGGCTCGCCCATCGTGACGGCGAGCGGCAGCGCCATGCTCATGGCTGCTTGACGATGTCGACGGTGGCGACCCGGCGCAGGTCGCGCATGTAGCGGCGGCTCGCCGCCTCGAGCTTCTGCAGCAGGATCTGCTGGCCGACGACCTCGCGGGTCGGCAGCCCGCTGGCGCCTTCCTTGCTGCACAGCGCAACGATCTGCAGGCCCTCGGCGACGCGGAACGGGCCGGCGGTGCCGCCGGGCGCGAGCTTCGGGATCTGCTCGTACATCTCGCGGTTGGCCTGGAGCTGGCCGGCCTGAATGGTCAGCGTGCCGGAGGTGGCGCCCTTGATGTCGCGTTCGCGGTTGCGCAGATCCTCGCAGTTGCGCACGCCGGCCATCGCCCGCTGCGCCTCGGCGGTGGCGCGGGCGACCTCGTTCGGCGAGGCATTGATCGGCAGCGCCAGCGTCATTTGCACCAGATTCAGCTTCACGTCGTCCGGGCGCGACTGGGCATACTGCCGGCGGTCGAGCACCAGCAGGATGTGATAGCCCGACGGCGAGCGGATCGGCTCGGACGCCTGGCGCAACGGCAGCTTCTCGATCGCCGCATCGAGCGCGGGATCGAGCGAACCCGGCAGGATCCAGCCGAGGTCGCCGCCCTGCTGTGCCGTCGCACCGTGCGAGAATTGCTGGGCAAGGGCCGGGAAGGCGGCCCCGCGGCGCAGCTGCTCGACCACCCGCTCGGCGGAGCGCTTGGCCTCGTCGGCCTGCTCGACCCGGTCGATCGGGATGAAGATCTCGGCGACGCGCGACTCGGTCTTGCCGGCGTTGGCGCGGATGCGGGCCAGGCCGTCGTCGATCTCGGCGTCCGAGACGTCGACTTGCGGCCGCACCTTGCGGCGCACGATCTTGGCCCAGGACAGGCCGGCTTCGATCTGTTGCGAGGCGATCTCGAAGGGCACGCCGATCTGCTGCAAATATTGTTTGAACTGACCGCGCTGCAGGCCGGCGCCGCGCTCGATCTCGGCGACCCGCTGCTCGATCTCCTCCGGGGTCGCCTTCACTCCGAGCGCCTGCGCATTCTGGATCTGCAGGCGCTCGTCGATCATCTGCCGCAGGATCTGCGGCGCCAGGCGCTGTTGCAGGTCGGCTGAGTCCTGCATGCCGGCGCTCTTGATCGCGAAGGTGATGCGCTCCTTGAGCGCGTAGTCGGTGATGGCGTCGCCGTTCACCTTGGCCACCACGCGCACGGCCTGCGCCGAAGCGTAGCCGGAGACCAGGACGAGGATGACGGAGAGCAAGGCGCGAAGGGACGGCGCGGACATTGAGCACGGACGGTTGAGGAGAGAGGGGGGCATTATATTCGGCGACTCCATTGCCGCAACTTGACGCTCCCCAGCCGGTAGTTTAGCCGATTGGAAAGATTGGGAGGCTGGGCTTTCGTGCCAGACGGGCAGCGACCGAGCAAGAGACCGGACCTGTGGGACCTGGTTGCTTCCGGCGTCGGCTATCATCTCGATAACTTCGGTCGCTGGCTGATAGCCAGTTCGCCGCGGATGGGCGGCGCTTATGCCGCACTGCTGGCGCCCGGCGAGCCCCAGCCACGCACGCAGCCGCGTTGGCACTTCGCGCAGGAATACTACGAAGAGCGCCGCTGGCTCGCCTGCCGGCGCGGCGCCCTGTGGGAGGCCGCGCGCGGCCGCTTCGACGTGCCGCTGACCGTGCGCTGGTATCGCGGCACCACGGTCGACGTGATCCTGGGCAACGACAACAGCCTCTGCCTCTATGTCTGCGGTGCGTTCGAGCCCAACGAGTTCGCCTTCCTCGACAAGGTGCTGCGGCCTGGCATGGTGTTCATCGATATCGGCGCCAACGACGGCTATTACACGCTGTTCGGCGCGCAGAAGGTCGGCAGGCGCGGCCGCGTGCTGGCGGTCGAGCCCAGCACCCGCGAGCGGGCCAACCTCGAGCGCAACATCGCGCGCAATGGTCTTGCCAACGTCACGGTGGTTCCGGTGGCGCTGGGCAACGCCTGCGGCACGGCCGAGCTGCGCCTGGCCCAGGGCGCACACTCCGGCCACAACACGCTCGGCGGCTTCGCCAACGACGGCGTGCAGGCGGAGAGTGTCGAGCTGGTGCGGGTGCGGACCCTCGATCAGGTGGTGGCCGAGCAGAAGCTCGAGAAGGTCGACGTCATCAAGATCGACGTCGAGGGCGCCGAGGCGAGCGTGATCGCCGGGGGGAAATCGACCCTGTACACGATGCGGCCGCTGATGCTGCTGGAGATCAGCGACAAGGCCCTGCGCGGGCAGGGCAGCGACGCGCAGAAGCTGATCGCCACGGTGAGGGAAGAAATGGAGTATGAGATCGCGGTTTTCTCCGCCCGCACGGGCGGGCTCGAGCTGCTCGACAGCAGCGGTGACCTGTCCTTGAACGTGGTCGCCATGCCGCGCGAGCGCGTTGCCCAGGTCCTCGCGACGGTGAGCGCGTGAGCCGCATCCCCTATACCCCGGCCCGCCTTCGCCAGTGGGCGACCGAGCAGGCCCTGCCGCTGTGGGCCGAGGCCGGCTTCGACCACGAGCACGGCCGGTTCTTCGAGCTCCTCGACCTGCGGGGCGAGCCGATCCACGACACGCCGCATCGCCTGACCGTGCAGGCCCGGCAGATCCATACCTACGCCGTCGCCCAGAAGCGCGGCTGGTACCGGGCGGGCGACAAGATCGAGCAGGCCTACCGGTCGATGCTGCGCGACTACCGGCGCGAACGGAGCTGGGTCTTCTCGGTCCATCGCAACGGCGCTCCATGCGACCCGCGCCGTGACTTCTACGCGCACGCCTTCGTCTTGCTCGCGATCGGCAGCTTGGTCGGCCTGACCGGCGACCGCGCGCCGCTGGCCGTGGCCGACGAGCTGCTGACCTGCCTCGACACCGACTTCGCCGCGCCGGAGGGTCACCTCGAAGCGTTGCCGGTGGTCGCCGGGCCGCGGCGCCAGAATCCCCACATGCACCTGTTCGAGGCGCTGCTGAACCTGTGGATGAATACGCGCGAGCCGCGCTACCTCGAGCGGGCCGGGCGCATGTTCGATCTCTTTACGCGGCGCTTCTTCGATCCCGAAGCAGGCGTGCTGCTGGAATATTTCGACGCCGCGCTCGCGCCGGTACCCGAGCGGATCGTCGAGCCGGGCCACCATTGCGAATGGGCCTGGCTGCTGCGCTGGTACCAGCGCGAGACGGGCACGCCGGTTGAGCACTATGTCGAGCCGCTGCTGGCGCACGTCGAGCGGCACGGCATCGATCAGGCGGGCCTGTTGCCCGACGAACTGCTGGCCGACGGCACCGTCCGCACGGCCTCGCGGCGCACGTGGCCGATGACCGAAGCCGTCAAGGCTTTCGCGGTGCACGGTCGTCACGAGCGGGCGGAGGCGCTGGCCGACCGGCTGCACACCCACTTCCTGTCGGGCGCGGCGCCCGGCGGCTGGATGGACCGGCTCGACGCGCAGGGCCGGCCCATGGCCGACAACATGCCGGCAAGCACGCTCTATCACGTCATGGGCATCCTGGTGGAGCTCGACCCGTCGTGACCGTGGCTGTCCTCGGCGGCACGGGTTTGATCGGCCGCCATGCGATCGCCGCGCTGCGCCAGGCCGAGATGCCGGTGGTGGCGACGGCCAACCGACGACCGATCTTCGAGGTGAAGGAAGTTGACTGGCGGCAAGCCGACCTCACGCTGCCGGAAGCAGCGCGCGCGGCAGTGCGCGGTGCCGGAAATGTCGTGATCTGTGCCGGCCGGCTCTCGACCGCTGCCGAGCTCAAGCGCGATCCGGTCGGGTCGGTCACGACAACGTTGCGCATCGGCATCAATGCCCTCGAAGCGGCTGCGGCCGAGGGCGTCGAGCGGGTCGTGCTCCTGAGCTCCACCACCGGCTATCCGGCCGGCACAGGGCCCAAGCGCGAGGACCTGATGTTCATCGGCGATCCGCCGGGCGACTGGTTCGGCGTCGGCTGGGTGCATCGCTTCCTGGAGAAGCAGCTCGACTGGTACTGCCGCCTCGAGCGCATCGGCGCCGGAATCGCGCTGCGGCCGACCCTGGTCTACGGGCCGCACGACGACTTCGATCCGGCGTCGGCGCATTTCGTGCCGTCCTTCATCCGTCGCGTGGTCGAGCGCGAGAAGCCGATCGAAATCTGGGGCGACGGCAGCCAATCGCGCAATCTCATCCATGCCGCCGACGTCGCATCGGCGATTGTCGCAGCATTGCAGCACGCGGCGACGGGCTTCGCCGCCTACAACGTCTCGGCGCCCACGAGCAGCAGCGTGAAAGAGGTTCTCACCGCGCTGGTCGAGCTCGATCGCTTCGACGATGCCGAGATCGTCTATCGGACCGACCGCGCGTCGGGTGCGGCGGCGCTCGATGTCTCGGCGGAGGCGTTCAGCGCGCGCTACGGCTGGAAGCCGGGGATGTCGTTGCGCGAGGGGCTGGCCGACACGCTGGCCTGGTACCGTTCAGCGCGTTAGGAAGCGGTCGCCTTCCTTGGCGATGCGCTCGCGCCAGTAGTCGAGCAGGTCGCGCAGCGTCGTCTCGTAGGGGATTTCCGGCTTCCAGCCGGTGTGCTTCTCGAACTTCGCCGTATTGGGCACCTGGAGGTCGGCATCGATCGGCCGCAGTCGATCGGGATCGACCTCGACCTTGATGTCGTTCTTGAGCGGTGAAAAGGACTTCAGCGTCTCCAGGATGTCGCCGACGGTGCAGGAGTGCACGCCGCCGATGTTGTAGTAGGCGCCGGCGATCGGATTGACCGTGACCAGCATGTAATAGGCGCGCACCGCGTCGCGCACGTCGGCAACGGTGCGCAGCGATTGCAGGTTGCCGACCTTCACCACCGGCGGGATCAGGTTGCGCTCGATCATCGCGATCTGCTTGGCGAAGGTCGATTCGGCGAACACGTCGCCCCGTCGCGGCCCGGTATGGGTGAACATGCGCGTGGTCATCACCGTCATGCCGTAGGCTTCGGCATAGAAGCGGCCGACCAGGTCGGTGCCAACCTTGGAGATGGCGTAGGGCGAGGCCGGATGGAACGAGCACTCCTCGTCGATCGGCAGCTTCTCCTTCGGTACGCGGCCGAACACCTCGGACGAGGCGCAGACATGGATCACCGCCTTCGGCGCGTGCTCCTTCAGCGCATCGAGCACCCGCACCGTGCCCTGCACGTTGGTATCCATCGTGTCGAGCGGCGCATCGAAGCTGGTGCGCGGGAAGCTCTGGGCGGCAAGGTGGAAGACATAGTCCGGCCTGGCCTTGGCGACCACGTCGCGGATCGACATGGTGTCGCGCAGGTCACCGTAGTGCAGGAACACCCGATCGCCCGCGTTTATGCGATGAGCGATGTGGCCGAGATTGTCCATCGGGCTGCGCCAGCGGCACATGCCGACGATGTCCCAGTCGGTCTTTTCGAGCAGGAAGTCGGCCAGGTGTGAGCCGACCATTCCGGTGATGCCTGTGATCAAAACCCGCGGACGCGCCATTTCCCGTTCCCGTTGAGGCGCCGCAACCTAGTGCAGGCAGACGGCGGATGCCACCATGGCTTGACCGGGCAGGGGTGACCGGTCACATTCCGCCGCCTCTTGCGGGGACCTGTGGATACGAAGGTTTTCGACCTCTCCGGAAAGCGCGTCTGGGTGGCCGGCCATCGCGGCATGGTTGGTGCAGCCGTCGTGCGCCGTCTTTCGACCGCCGGCTGCGAAATTCTGACGGTCGGCCGCGAGGAAGTCGATCTGACTCGGCAAGCCGAGACCGAACGCTGGCTCGACAAGGCGCGACCCGATGCGGTCGTGATGGCCGCCGCCAAGGTCGGCGGGATCCACGCCAACTCGACCCTGCCGGCCGACTTCCTGTTCCTCAACCTTATGATCGGCGCCAACGTCGTGAACGCCGCGCACCGCGCCGGCGTGAAGCGCCTGGTCAACCTCGGCAGCAGCTGCATGTATCCGGTCGGGGCGCCCCAGCCGATCGCCGAGACGAGCGTCGGCAAAGGGCCGCCCGAGCCGACCAACGAGGCCTATGCCGTGGCGAAGCTCGCGACCGCGAGTCTCGCCGGGACCTATCGCACGCAGTACGGCGACGACTACGTCACCGTGATCCCGACCAACCTCTACGGTCCGGGCGACAACTTCGATCCGCTGATGAGCCACGTCGCCCCGGCCATGATGCGGCGGATGATCGAGGCGCGCGATGTGCACGCCCCCAAGGTCGAGATCTGGGGCTCAGGCAAGCCGCGCCGGGAGCTGATGTTCGTCGACGACGCGGCCGACGCGATCGTCTTCCTGCTCGAGCGGTATTCCGCGGCGGAGCCGATCAACGTCGGCATCGGCGTCGACGTCTCGATCCGCGAGCTCGCCGAGCTGATGGCCCGGACTGTCGGCTACAAGGGCGAGCTTGTCTTCGACGCCAGCAAGCCTGACGGCGCGCCGCGCCGGCTGCTCGACAGCGGCCGTCTGGCCGCGCTCGGCTGGAAGGCACGCACGCCGCTTGCCGATGGGCTGGACGCCATGTATCGCTGGTATTGCAAACACAAGGTTGACGTAGCGGCCTGATGGAAGAGCGTACAAACAGCCCCGCGGCCCGCCTCTACCGATCGATGTATCTGATCCGCCGGGTCGAGGAGGAGATCATCCGCCTCTACCCCACGGACAAGATCAAGAGTCCGGTGCATCTCAGCATCGGCCAGGAAGCGGTGTCGGCGGCCGTCTGCGATCATCTCGAGAAGAGCGACGTGCTGTTCGGCACTTACCGCGGCCATGCGCTCTACCTCGCCAAGGGTGGCGACGTGCCGCGCATGATGGCAGAGCTGTACGGCAAGGTGGATGGCTGCGCTCGTGGCAAGGCGGGCTCGATGCATCTCGTCGACCCGTCGGTGAACATGATGGGCACCTCGGCCGTGGTGGCGACCGGCATCTCCAATGCGGTCGGCGCGGCGCTGGCGCTCAAGATGCAGAAATCCAAGGCGATCGTCGTCTGCTTCTTCGGCGAGGGGGCGACCGACGAGGGCGCCTGGCACGAGAGCATGAACTTCGCTTCGCTCAAGAAGCTGCCCATCCTGTTCGTCTGCGAGAACAACTTCTACGCGATCTACAGCCACGTGAAGGACCGCCTTGCCGGCCCCGGCCTGCAGGCCCGCAGCAAGGCCTACGGCATCCCGGCCGAGCTGGTCGAGGATCACGAGCCGATGAAGCTGCACGAGCGCGCCGGCGCCGCAATCGCCGCCGTGCGCCGCGGCGAGGGCCCGCGCTTCCTCGAATGCATGACCTATCGCTGGCGCGACCATGTCGGCCCAGGCGAGGACCGTATCCACAAGTACCGGCCCGACGAGGAGCTCAACGCCAAGATCGAGGGCGACAACCTCAAGATCGTCGGCGAACTGCTGCCGGCGGATCAGCGCAAGTCGATCGAGGCGGCGGTGGAGAAGCGGGTGGCCGATGCCATCGCCTTCGCCGAAGCCAGCACCTTCCCCGAGGATCAGGAAGTGTATGACCATGTCTTCGCGGGCTGACTCTTCGCGCGCCGACAATCGTACGCTTACGTACGGCGAAGCCGTGTTCGAGGCGACGCGGTCCGAGATGGCGCGGGACCCCAGCGTGTTCGTGATGGGCCAAGGCGTCGACGATGCGCGCGGCATGTTCGGCACCACGCTCGGCCTGCACAAGGAGTTCGGGCCGGAGCGCAGCTTCGATGTGCCGCTGGCCGAAGACGCCATGACCGGCGTCGGCATCGGAGCGGCACTGATGGGCATGCGGCCGATCCAGGTGCACCAGCGCATGGACTTCGTGCTCCTGTGCATGAACCAGATCGTCAACATGGCGTCGAAGATGAGCTACATGTTCTCCGGCGCACACAAGGTGCCGCTAGTGATCCGCGCCATCATCGGCCGCAGCTGGGGGCAGGGCGCGCAGCACAGCCAGGCCTTCCACTCCTATTTCATGCACGTCCCCGGCCTGCGCGTCGTGGCGCCGACCACGCCGCACGATGCCAAGGGCTGCCTGATCCAGGCGATTCGCGACGACAACCCGGTGATCATGATCGAGCACCGCATGCTGCATAACGTGAAGGGCGTGGTGCCGCCGGAGAGCTACGAGATCCCCTACGGCAAGGCGCGGGTTCTGAGCCCGGGCAAGGACGTCACCATCGTCGGCATCAGCCACATGGCCCTGGAGTGCGTGCGCGCCAAGCACCTGCTGGAAGACGCCGGCATCGATGCCGAGGTGATCGATCCGGTGTCGCTGTCGCCGCTCGACATCTCGACCATCGCCGCCTCGGTCGAGCGCACCGGCCGGCTGCTGGTCGTCGACACCGGCTGGCTGAGTTGCGGGGCGTCGTCGGAGATCCTGTCAGAGACTTTCGAGCGGATCGGTGAGCGGCGCCACTTCGTCGCCAAGCGGCTGGGCTACCTGCCGACGCCGTGTCCCACCACCAAGATCCTCGAAAACCTGTATTATCCGTCGCCGCAGTCGATCGCCCAGGCAACCTACCGGCTGGTGCGCGGCGAGAGCGCGCCGGCCTGGGTGCCGGGCAAGGTCGACAGCGCCGAAGTCGCGGAATTCCGCGGCCCGTTCTAAGCTCATTCGAACGCCCGAGGAGTCGATGCCGGACAAAGACGCGTTGCGCGCTGCTGTATTCAAGGCCGTCGAGGATTATTGCGCGGCCGATTTCGGCTATTCGTTCGATCCGAAGAATCCGATCGTGCGCCTGCACGAGCCGACCTTCAGCGCCGGCGAGATCAATGCCGCGCTCGAGTGCCTGCTCTCGACCTATGTCACCATGGGTCCGAAGGTGAAGAAGTTCGAGGAGGTGTTCTGCACGACCTTCGGCTGGACCGACGGGGTGATGAACAATTCCGGCTCCTCGGCCAACCTGCTGGCGGTCGCGGCACTCGCCAACCCGGCGACCAGGGACGGGCTGAAGCCGGGCGACGAGGTGATCGTGCCGGCGCTGTCGTGGTCGACCACGGTGTGGCCGGTGATCCAGTGCGGCCTCGTGCCGGTGATCGTCGACATCGATCCGTCGACCTTCAACATCGATCCCAACGAGATCGAGAAGGCGATCGGCCCCAAGACGCGCGCCGTCATGATCGTGCCGGTCTACGGCAACCCATGCGCGATGGATGCGATCGTCGAGATCTGCAAGCGCCGGAACCTGATCCTGATCGAGGATTGCTGCGAGGCGCTGGGTGCCTATTACGACGGCAAGGCGGTCGGCAAGTTCGGCAGGGTCGGCACCTTCAGCTTCTACTTCTCGCACCATCTCACGACGCTCGAGGGCGGTATCACCGTCACCGACGATTTCGAGCTGGCCGAGCTGATGCGGATCCTGCGGGCGCACGGCTGGGTGCGCGAGGTCAAGGATCGCGACCGCTGGCTCAAGAAGTATCCCGAGTTCGACCCGCGCTTCCTGTTCGTGAACGTGGGCTACAATCTCCGGCCGATGGAGCTGTCCGGCGCAATGGGCCTGGTGCAGCTGCCCAAGCTCAAGCAGTTCGTCGACGTCCGGCGCCAGAACTCGGCGTGGTTCCGCCGCGAGCTCGCCCAGTACGGCGACTTCTTCGACTTCCAGGAGGAGACCCCCAAGGGCCATCACTCGTGGTTCGGCTTCCCGATCCGGGTGAAGGGCAATGCCGGCTTCAAGGTGACCGAGCTCACCAAGGCGCTGAACGCCAAGCACGTCGAGACCCGGCCGATCATCGCCGGCAACATCGCCCGCCAACCCGCGCTCAAGATGTACGAGCACCGCGTGGTCGGCGACATGAAGCATTCCAACGCGGTGATGGACGGCGCCTTCTCGTTCGGAAACCACCAGGACGTCGATTCGGGCGCGCGCCAGTACGTCGCCGAGCAGGTGCGCGGCTTCCTGCGGTCGCGCGGGCTGACCTAGGCCGATGATCATCACCCGCACCCCCCTGCGCGTCTCGTTCTTCGGAGGCGGCACCGACTACCCGGCTTGGTTCCGGGAGAACGGCGGCGCGGTGCTGGCGACCACCATCGACAAATATCTCTACCTGCACTGCCGCTACCTGCCGCCGTTCTTCGATTTCAAGAGCCGCATCGTCTGGTCGAAGATCGAGCAGGTGCAGGAGCCGGCCGAGATCGCCCATCCGGCGATTCGCGGCGTGCTGGAGTGGCTGAAGATCGGCGAAGGGGTCGAGATCCACCATCACGGCGATCTGCCGGCCCGCACGGGCCTCGGTTCCAGCTCGTCCTTCTCGGTCGGGCTGCTGCACGCCCTGCATGCGCTGCGTGGCGAGCTCGTCTCCAAGCGCAAGCTCGCCGAGGAGGCGATCTTCGTCGAGCAGCAGGTGTTGCAGGAGAATGTCGGCGTCCAGGACCAGATCCAGTCGGCGTTCGGCGGGCTGAACCGCATCGACATCCACACCGACGGGTCGTTCGATGTCAGGCCGTTGGTGGTGCGCGCGGACCGGCTGGCCGGACTGCAGAAGCACTTGCTGCTGCTCTACACCGGCCTGTCGCGTACGGCGTCGGAGATCGCGGCGGAGCAGGTCGCGACGGTCGGCGCCAAGGCGGCGGAGCTGAAGGCGATGCGCGAGATGGTGGATCAGGGCGAGAAGATCCTGGTCGGCAATGGCGATCTGCGCGAGTTCGGGCGTCTGCTCGATGAGAGCTGGAAGCTGAAGCGTTCGCTTTCGAGCAAGATAGCGCCGGGCTTCGTCAACGAAATCTACGAGGTCGCGCGCCAGGCCGGTGCCGACGGCGGCAAGCTGCTCGGCGCGGGGGGCGGCGGTTTCATGCTGATTTTCGTGACGCCGGACAAGCGGGCGTCCGTGCTGAAGTCGCTGCAGAAGCTGCTGCCGGTACCGTTCCAGTTCGAGCGCGGCGGCACGCAGATCGTGCTCTACGAGCCCAGCTACCAGAACGGCCACTGATGAGCCGCGCGCGCGTCCTGGTGTGCGGAGCCACGGGCTTCATCGGGCGCAACCTGGTCGAGGTGCTGAGCCGTCGTTCCGACCTCGAGGTCCACGCCGTCCGTTTCAGCCGGCCCGAGTATCCGGCCAACGTGACCTGGCACCAGGCCGACCTGCGCGACGTCAGCCGGGTAAACGAGCTGCTGCGCGGCATGGACATCGTGATCCAGGCGGCGGCGACCACGTCGGGGGCGCGCGACATCGTCCGGACCCCCTACATCCACGTGACGGACAATGCCGTCATGAACTCGCTGCTGCTGCGCGCCTGCTTCGACCACAAGGTGCGGCACTTCCTCTTCTTCAGTTGTTCGGTGATGTACCAGCCACGAGAGGCGCCGTGGCGCGAGTCGGAGTGGGACGCCAGCCAGGAGATGCACGTCAACTACTTCGGTATCGGCTGGACCAAGCTCTACATCGAGAAGATGTGCGAGTTCTTCAGCCGGCTGGGCGTGACGAAGCACACCGTGATTCGCCACACGAACGTCTTCGGGCCGCACGACAAGTTCGATCTCGAGCGCAGCCACGTGTTCGGCGCGACCGTCACCAAGGCGATGACCAGCACGACCGGCGCGATCACGGTCTGGGGCACCGGAGAGGAAGCGCGCGACCTGATCTACATCGACGACTTGGTGCGCTTCGTCGAGCTGGCGATCGACCGCCAGGCCACGCCCTACGAGATGCTGCATGCCAGCGCCGGCACGGCGATCCGCATCAAGGACCTCGTCGCACGCATCGTCGCGGCGTCTGGCCGTGACCTGCGCATCGAGCACGATCTCGCCGGGCCGACCATCAAGACCGCGTTCGCTCTCGACAATCGCCGCGCCAAAGAGGTGCTGGGCTGGCAGCCGCAGGTCGCCTTCGACGAGGGAGTGCGCCGCACCGTGCAATGGTGGCGGGCTAACCACGGCAAGGGGCAGCCGTGAAGTATCGACCGCTCGGCAAGACCGGGCTCATCGTCTCCGAGATCGGCTTCGGCGCCTGGGGGATTGGCGGACGTACCAGCGGCACGACATCCTACGGCGACACGGACGACCGGACGTCGCTGGCAGCGCTCAGCCGGGCGCTCGACAGTGGCATCACCTTCTTCGACACCTCGGCAGCCTACGGCGACGGCCACAGCGAGGCGCTGATTGGCGAGGCCTTCGCCGGCCGGCGCGACAAGGTCATTGTCGCGACCAAGGCTGGCTACGAAAGCTGGGACCGTCCGCCGGACTTTTCGGCCGACGCGGTGGTCGCCTCGACCGAGAAGAGCCTGGCGCGGCTGCGCAGCGATTACGTCGATCTCCTGCAACTGCATAACCCGACAACCGAAGCGCTGGCCCACGAGGGTCTGCGCGAGGCCCTGGCACGGCTGCAGGCCGCGGGAAAGATCCGCGCCTGGGGCGTATCGGCAAAAAGCCCGGCCGAGGCGCTCGAGGCGTTGACGAAGTTCGATGCGCCTGTGGTGCAGGCCAATCTCAACATGATGGACGTTCGCGCCATCGACAGCGGCCTGCTCGCCGAGGCGGCGCGCCGCGGCGCCGGCGTGATCGGCCGCACCCCGCTCTGCTTCGGCTTCCTGTCGGGCACCATCACCCGCGGCACCGCTTTTCCCGAGGGTGACCATCGACTGGGTTGGTCCCGGGCGCAGCTCGACAACTGGATCGACGGGGCGGCCGAACTCCTCGCCGCGGTCGATGCGAAGCCGGGACGGGAAGGGGCGCATGCGGCGCTGCGCTTCTGCCTCGCACAACCTGCGCTTTCGACCACCATTCCCGGCATCCTGACGGCCGCCGAGGCTGAGGAGAATGCATCGGCCAGCGCCTTCGGACCCTTGCCGCCGATGGCGGTTGCGGCTGTACTCGACATCAACAAGCGGCGGCAGTTCTTCGCGCGGCGCTAAACCTGGACCGTACGAGTGCGTACAATGCCCACGACATGACTACTGCCGAACAGCCGCTCGTTTCGATCTTCATGTTCGTGCGCAACGGTGGAAAATCCCTTCGCCGGGCCATCGACAGCGTGATGGCTCAGACCTACCCGAGAATCGAGTTTGTCGTGCAGGATGCCGTCTCGACCGACGGAACCCTCGATCTCCTCCGAAGCTATGGCGACCGCATCAAGTTGGTATCGGAGCCGGATTCCGGCCCGAGCGACGGCCTGTTGCGCGCGATCAGGCGCTGCAAGGGTGCCCTGATCGGATCGTGTCTGGCGGACGAGGAGCTGATGCCAGATGCCGTTCAACGGGCGGTCGATGCCTTCGAGGATCCGAGCACGGGGGCGATCACCGGCGACGCATTGATCACGGATCTCGAGGGCAAGGCGACGGGCCTGTGGACAAGCGGACCGTTCACCCTCGTCGAATATCTGCTCGCGGATTATTCGCCGTACTTCGTCTCCAGCTTCTTCCGTCGCAGCACGCTGTTGTCGGTCGGCCTGCTCGATGACAAGTGGAACCTGAATTGCGTCGAATTCGAACTTTGGTGCCGGATCGCCAGCCACAGCCACATAAAGTACGTTCCGCACATACTGGCGAAGTACGCGCAGCATCCAGGGCAACTCAGCAATTCCTACAACGATGCGTTGATCCACCTCGAGGGCCGGCTTGCCAACATCGCGGCACTGTGCGCACCAGGCGGTTTCTTCGATGATCGACCCTTGCTGCGCGACCTGTTCATATGGGGACACGCCAGGGTGTTCTGCAACCATGCCGTCGTCGTCGGCAATCCCGAGCTTGCCAGAGCCGAGTACGCGTTGGTGAAGAAGACGCTGATGGAATATCCACCGGTCTTCCTCGAGGGCGTTCAGTACGATGAGAATTACGAGCAGCGACTCGTCGAACCGCAACGACCTTCGATCTGGCGCACCCTCGGCGGCAGAATCTTCGGGGGTGCTCGCCGCTCGGATCAAAGCGCTGCCGCGACGCAACCGTTCGCGATGCCGCCCCGGCCGGACGACAAGCTAAAGGCGGCCATGCATGCCCAGGAAGCGCTCGGGCATGAGGCGAGGGGCAATCTGCTTGCGGCGCGCAACAGCTGGCATGCGGCCAGCGTCGCGGCCGGCCTGCTGACGCCTGCGGAGGCGGGCTATCGCACCGATCGAAAGTACGGTTGGTCGAGCATCACGCCATGACAGGAGGCGCCGGCGGCGCGGCCCTTGCGACGTGGCCGACCGCTACGCTGCGTCACTCATCGTCGTGGAGCCCAAGGGCAAGGCGGCCGCCAGGTGTCCCGGCTCGACATATTTGTCGGGATGTTGCCGCGCTCCCGCACGACGGAGCATCTCGACGTAGGCATGTTCGAGATCGACCGCGAATCGCTGAGAATCGCCCAGCCCGTGATCCAGCGACATTTGACGAAGGTTCTGTCGCAGAAACTGCAGGCGAGGCCGATCGGCGGCAAGTTGCGCGATGATTTCGATGTATTCTTCGGGGGTCTCGGCAACGAGGTCCTCGCAGCCCGCGGCGGCCAACAGGGATGCTCCATAGCGCGAGCTGAAACGATCTCCCTTCAGCGTCACGACCGGCACCCCCATCCACAGCGATTCGGCGATGGTGTTGCCGCCGCAGTATGGCCAGGTGTCTAGGCTGATATCGATGCGGTTGTATATGTTGAGAAGGTCCTTGCGGTTGGCGCCGCGTGCCAGGATCAGACGATCGGAAGCGATGCCGAGATTGCGGAACCCGGTCAGAATGAACTGTCGGCAATTCTGGTTGGCGAACTGTGGATTCTGCAGGTGCAGCTTCGCATCCGGGACGCGCTGGAGCAGGCGCGCCCACAATGCGATGAGCTGCTTGTTGAGCTTGCCGCCGTAACCGAAGCAGCCGAACGTCGGATAGCCTCGTGCGAGGAGGGGAGGTTCGCCGATTGGCGGACTCTCGGAATTCCTGTAGTCGAAGCAGAAGAAGCATCGAGGCAGGCGCTCTATTCGCTCGGAATACAGCGCGTCGCAGCCCTTGGGGGTGCCGATTTCATCGGAAAGGATGTAGTCCACGTTCGGCACGTGGCTCGATCCGGTGTGGTTGAGGAAGCTCACCTGCACGGGGGCGCATCGCCGGCTCATGGCGACAAAACGGTTGCCCATCGAGAAGCCGGTCAGCTCCACCAGCACATCGATCTCGTCGCTGCGCACAAGGGACACGAACTGATCATCGGAAATCGCGGACGAGCCACCTGCCGATGTACTCCGTACGACGTCGAAACAACCTTCGATGTCGGGCGGGAGGGAGTTGGGGCTATAGCCGTAAATCTCGAAGCGCGTCCGGTCGTGGGAGCGCATGACGTCGCGCATCATGAAGCGAATCGTGTCGCTCTGCATGAAGGAGCAATGGTAGCCGACGCGAATTTTCCGGGTGATCTCCGGGAGGTTCCTCGTGGTGATGGTGACCGGTGCCGGCTGGCCTATGTGCCGTTGCACCCAGCCTGCCTGGAACGACGCGATCATCTCATCGGTCGCCTCGGGGAGCCTGAGCAGCGCCTGGCAAGCCAGGCTGTCTATGTCGGCGCTTCCCAATGGCTCAGCCCGCTTCCACATCTCCAGGGCAAGATCGATCTGCCCGCGCGCCTCGTAGCGAGCGGCGGCGGCCGCATAGAGGTCCGCCAACATCTCCTCGCGGCTCGGCGCCGCGGGATGGTGATCCGACTGAGGCTGCGTCAGCACCAGCACCTTGCGCTTCAGCCAGCTCCCGATACCGAAGGTCGCGTTCCATGCCTGATAGGGAATATGGACCGCCGCTCGGCCGCGTTGGCGAGAGGCGAACGCAAGGACCCTCTGCAAGCTCGCGGACAAGAGGCCAAGATTGTGGCTGCGGGTGCAGAACAAGCGATGCAGGTTGCGCAGGACCCTGTGGTCGCTGCTCAAGAGCACGTCGAATTGCCGGGCGATCGATCCCAGTTGCCGAACGGCAAGCCACTCGATCTCGTCATTGGCGCCGCGGCTCCGGAACTGTTGCCACAGGATGCCGACCTGATTGGTCCTGCTTTCGAGGGACAACGCCTCGTCTGGGCCCCAGAATCCGGCACTCGAGAAGACCTGCGCAAGCAGTTGCAGGAGGTCGTCGAGCGCACCGGAGGGGCTCCTGGGCAAGCCGTCGTGCTCGCTCGCCGCATCACGACATTCTACCACTTTCTGCCCGAAGCTACGGATTCCGAAGTCAAACGCCAGTCGCAAGCACAGGTCGAGCTCGATTGCGTCGGTCAACCAGTCTTCGCCGTTCAGGCCGACGTCAATCAGGGCCTGGCGCCGGAAGAAGCCAGCCGGAAGGAACGGCCGATAGGACGTGAAAAGCAGCGTGACGGCATCGACGTTCGGACATGATTTTCCATGCGCATCGATGAGGAATTGCTCACCGCAGACAATTCCAGCTTCCTGGCTTTTCACGAACGCACCCACGGCGAACTGGAGCGCGTCCGGTAAGAAGTGTCCCTCGTTCGGACAGATGGCAATGTAGTCGCCACGACAGCAGCGCAGCAGATGCAGTAAGGTTTCGCCCGAGTTGGTTGTGGCCGGCAGTATCAACCTTATGCGCGAATCGTTCGCGGCGATGGCGATGAGGTCCTTGCGGACCTCGTCATCAGCACCGTCATCCCGGGCCAGCAGCAGTTCGAAGTTCCGGTAGGATTGCGCCTGGAGGGCCGCAATGGCTTTCCGCGTCGCTGCCAGCTGACGGCAACCATTCATTATGATGGAAAAGAGCGGAGCCTGCTCGCTATCGGGTGTCATGCCCTGCGCCTGGCGGCAAATATCGGCTGAGTGCGAATGGACTCTTTCATCCACCGATAGCAAGATCTACACGAGGCGACAACGATACGCATACATAGCTGGATCATGCCGCCCGTACAAAATTGATGGTGAACCGAGGTCACCGCGAGGTGAGCACCCGCGTGCCAAAACCTACACTGAGTCGGTTTGAAAAGGCAACGCGCCAGCAGGGCGACTTTGTATTGCGCTGTCTTGAACGACGACATACATGCCGTGCTTGGACCCCTGTGGTATTTCTGTGGCTACGAATTGGAGAGGGGGATGCTTTGCCCAACTTCGCGGCCGGATGCTCTTGCCCGTCGATGCCGCTGGATCGGTGAATAGAGATTTGGCCTGAAGCGTGCCTCGATCAGCACGAACGAGCAGTACGCCGCTCCCAAGCTCAAGGGCAAAACGACACCCAATTCGAGCGCATGGAAGGTGAGCGTGGCCAGCCAGGATGGCATTGCCAAAGCCTGAACCCATCCAAAGAACAGATCGGCGAAGGTTCTCAAGATCGGATAGTGCCACAGATAGAAGCCGTAGGTCAGGTAACCGACGATCATGAGCTGGCGCAAGACCGGTGCCTGATGCTCCTCGCGCGATGGTTGCTCGCAGAGCCAGACCAGGGCCGCCGAAGTCATTGCAGCCAGCAGGACCGCCTCGGAGGCTTGATGGTAGAAGTAGAGGACGTTGAATCCGAGGTGGAGGACGATCAGGCCGATCACCAGTCCAACCTGCTTTTGCGCCGGACTGATTTCACGCTTCGGCACCAGATTGACGCCGAAGCCCGTGAGGAACGCGAACACGAAGCCAAATGGAGGGTACATCTGGCCGAGCCAGAAGGTCGCGGCGACGAGCACGACCAGCAGGATTGGCCGCTTGTGGCACAGCAGGAACACGAACGGTGCCACGAGATAGTATTGCATCTCGTGCGACAGGGACCACGTCACCAGGTTGATGCCGCGCCCTGTGAAATTGTTGATGAACAGAAAATCGCCGATCATGGGGAGAGGCGCATCGTCGGCGTATTTGAAGAACAGCGCGCAGAGGACGAGGTTGACATATAGAGCCGGCGCGAGACGCAGATAGCGTGCCCAGTAAAAGGCATCTTTGCCCGACCTTGCATCGTAGCGGGCGTCGAAAAACACCTTCCCCATCAGATAGCCGCTTTGGGCGAAGAACAGGATGACGAAGTTCAGCCCAACCAGAGGCGTCAGGATCTCGACGACGGTGCGCCAGGTTTCGAATGGCTTGTCGTGCGGCAGATAGTTCCACGGCCCTTTGGTGACGATCGCGCCGATGCTGAGGGAACCGATGCCGGCAAAGTGCCCGAGGAAGACACCGAGCGCGGCAATGCCGCGAAGAACCATCAGATGGTCTATGGACGCGCCACGCGCTGGCAGCTTCATCTCGAGCCTTTCATGTCGCACCTCAGCGTAGCCGGCGCTGAATGCTGTATATCAAGTAGCTTCTCTCAAAGCGTTCGTCACGCGCCGCCGGGAAGGGCAATGTGCCGGGGCCGCGCGACGACGGGCATGCTGCAGCCTGCCGGCGGGCGTGGCCTCCCGACCGCCTTGAGCCTATAGTCACGACGCCGGGGGCGATGATATGCGAGATATCGATCAACGATTGTTGGTGCGCCAACTCGCCGTGTCACGGCGGTTGGTTCCATCCTGCGAGTGGGCTTCGGTCGCCGATGCCATCGTGGCGGATCGCCAGAACAGCGAAAAGCATCTCCGCAAGCCGGACGCCGATATCGACCGTGCGCTGTTCCCGCTCTTGCCGGAGTTGAAGGAGAAGGGCGTCGTCGTTCCCGACCTGAAGCTCAGTCGGCGCAAGATCGCCGACATTCGCGCCTACCTTGATCCGCTGCCGGTCTACCGCGGCTCACATATCCTGAGCTCCGACTACCGTCTCCGGCCGTTTTCCGAGGTCCAGAGGGACTCCGCGTTCGCGGGCTACACCGCCGACCAGCTGCTCCGCGCACCGCATCTGGTCGACTTCTTCAACCGTCCGGCGATCGTTGATTTCATCGAGGCAGCGTTCGGCTGTGTACCGACGCTCTACTCGCTCAATGCCTGGTGGTCCTTTCCGGCGACGAGCCCGACCGGCGATGGAATGCAGCGCTTTCACCGCGACACTGACGATTGGCGTTTCCTCACACTGTTCGTCTATCTCACCGACGTGGATGAAGAGGCGGGTCCGCACCAGCTCGTCACCGGCTCGCACACGCTCCAAGGCATGACGCGACTGCTCGAGCACGTCCGCTCCAAAACTCCCGCCGAGAAGCTCATCGATCCCCAGCAAAGCTTCGACATCGAGACCTATTTCCGTCCGACGTTCTCGGCCTTCGTCGAAGATCACTTCCGGGACTCGACGGTCAATATCGGTGGCCCGGCGGGAACCGTCTTCATCGCGAACACGGTTGCGATCCATCGCGGCCTGATGCCGACCGCCAAGCCCCGACTCATCGTCTGGGCGCGCTACGGCCTCGGACGGAACACGAATTCAATAGACCTCGAGCAGGGCCCTCTTGCCAGACTCCTCACGAACTCAGTGATGCCCGATACGCTTCGCAATCGCTATATCAACCGATTGCTGTTCGAGTTCGATCGATATAACGGCCCGATGCCCGAAATCCCGCTTGCGACGCTGCCACCAGGTGTGCCGGAGGAGGATTCCGATATGGGGGACGATGATGTCGTCCTTCCGCCTCTCCCTGATCTGTCGTCGCCCGTCGAACGCACGATCGCTGCCGAACGGCTGAACGAGCTCAAGTCGGTCGAAGCGGTCACGGAGCCGCCGAAGGCCGCCCCGCGCAGCATCAAGTCCATGCTCGGAGATTGGGCAAGGCGGTTCCGGAACTAGGCTTTCCAAAGGCCTGTGGTGGACCGGGTGCACGGTCTATCGTATGGGACGGGGCCCACGGCCTGGGTCTTACGCGGCGGCGACCGTTTCCCAGGCGGCCCGGCAGAGTACGCGCTCCTCCAGAACCACGTCGGCCAAACCCCAGTTCTCCGGCTGCCACGGGTCCGGCCTGTTGCCGAGCGCCCAGCAGCTGGCCGGGGCCACGAAGTTGCGCTCGATCGAGGGCCCGATTACCGAATCGACACCGCGAACCTTGCGCCGTGGATAGTCGAAGAGGATGCGCGCTCGAAGGGCGGCGTGCTGGCTCACCCGCTGGGACAGGAGCGTGTCGAGCGCGCGTTGCCAACCCGACCAGACTTGGGAGATGCGTGCATTGCTGACGTTTTCGTGGCTGGGCTTGTAGATACGGCAATCGTCGGGCCAGCGGCATTCGCGGAGGCCGAGTGCGGCCGCGGCATGCATGACGAGCGAATCGATGTCGAGGGTCAGCACCGTGGCGTCCGGCGGATGGCCGCGCAGGCGGTACCAATGGCGCAGGCTCATCAGCGTGAAGTCGCCACAGGCGTTGGTGTGCAGGTTGCGCAGGCCCCAGTGCTCGGACTGCCGGATCCATGCATGCGGCATCGACGGCAGGCACCGCAGCTTGGCGAGCAGCGCGTCGTCGTCGAGCTGCCAGATCGCCTCGTCCTCGATCACGAGGTCGTGGCGATCGATGCGGTACATCGTGCCGTCGTCGAGATCGCGGCGTGCCAGCATCGCGATGGCCTGCGGCGAGAAGAAGGTGTCGGACGCCTTGGGCGTGACGAACCGGCCGCGCGCACGCCGGATACCGACGTTGGCGGCCTCGCCCGCGTGGATGCCGCGCTCGGCGGCGCCGGTGAATGAGCGGTGGTGCTCCGGCTCGACGATGATGCCGCGGATGCTGACATGGCGCAGGTTCGACGGCACGTCGAGGATGTCGATCAGGTAAGGGCGGTCCGCCGGCGGATTCCAGTCGGCGATGATGATCTCACCGTCGATTGACGCGCGCTCGAGCTGGCGTGCGAGACAGGCCGTGGCACGGTTGACCCGGCGAACGTAGCTCGGCGTGTAGGCGTCGTTGCGGCCATAGGTGACGAAGCTGACGTACGGTGTCGCGGTCATCTGCCAGTTGGTCGGGGTCCAGGCAGCTTCATGAACTGGCCGGGAGGACAATGCAAGAAGCCATGAGATACAGGCGAAACATGTGTGTCTCGCCATGCTGAATCGGCATCACCGGCGTTTCGTACGACTTGGAACCGACATGTTACGAATGCCAAAGTGGGGCAGCCCGTACGCCAGTTGCAATGCAGGACGAGTTTCCGTATTCCAGTAGCTTACGGTCCCGAGTCCGGACCGGCGCACGCCAACCACTTGAAAAGCTTCCTGGATGTCGAGCCCCCGCCGAAACACTCCAGATGTCACCGGCCCGCTCAGGATCGGTCTTGTCCAGATCAATAACTCGTTCTCTGGGCAGAACTACCTGCCGTATTCCATCGCGCTGCTGCAGACCTATGTGCAGAAGTTCGCGCCCGATCCGGCGCGCTATGCGTTCCTGACTCCGCTCTACAAGCGCCTGCGCATTGCCGACGCGGTCGAGGCGCTCAAAGACGCCGACCTGGTGGGTTTCTCGACCTATGTTTGGAACGGGCGGATCTCGCTGGAGATCGCGCGCCGGTTGAAGGCGATCAAGCCCGGCATGGTCGTCGTCTTCGGCGGGCCGCACGTGCCGGACCAGCCGGAGGCGTTCCTGCGCGCGAACCGGCAGATCGACCTCGCCGTCCATAACGAGGGCGAGCGCATCTTCCTGAAGCTGCTTGAAGCGTGGCCCGACCGCGACGCCTGGGCGGCGCTGCCCGGCGTCTCGATGGTCCGGTCGGACGGGGCGTTCGTACGCAACCCCAACATCGACCGCGTGCGCGACCTCGACGAGATACCGTCACCGTTCCTGGAGGGCGCGTTCGACGCCATCATGGAAGCGAACCCGCACGAGAGCTGGATCGGCCTGTGGGAGACCAACCGCGGCTGCCCGTTCCGCTGCACCTTCTGCGATTGGGGCTCGGCGACTGCCGGCAAGGTCACCAAGTTCGGCGAGGAGCGGCTCTATCGCGAGGTTGACTGGTTCGCCAAACGCAGGATCGAGTACATCTTCTGCTGCGATGCCAACTTCGGCATCCAGAAGCGGGACGTCGACATCGCGAACTACGTGGCCTCGGTCAAGAAGAGGACCGGCTATCCTGTCGCGCTCTCGGTCCAGAACACCAAGAACGCCACCGAGCGCGCCTATCTCACCCAGAAAATCCTGTCCGACGCCGGGCTCAACAAGGGGGTGGCGCTTTCGATGCAGAGCGTCGACCTGCCGACGCTCGAGGCGATCAAGCGCGACAACATCTCGCTCGGCACCTACATGGAGCTGCAGCGCCGGTTCACCAAGGACAAGGTCGAGACCTACTCGGACCTGATCCTCGGACTGCCCGGCGAGACCTACGAATCGTTCGTGCGCGGCGTCGACCAGCTGATGGAGAACGGCCAGCACAACCGCATCCAGTTCAACAACCTCTCGATTTTGCCGAACGCCGAGATGGGCGACCCCGCCTATCAGAAGAAGTACGGCATGGTCACCGTCGAGTCGAAGATCATCAACATCCACGGCGAACGGGTCGAACTCGACGACGACGTGCCGGAGGTCCAGGACCTCGTCGTCGCCACCGCGGCGATGCCGCTCGCGGACTGGCGCCGCACGCGCACCTTCTGCTGGATGACCGCGCTGCTGCACTTCGACAAGCTGTTCCAGATCCCGCTGATCATGGCCCACGGCATCTCCGGCATCTCCTACCGCGACATGATCGAGGCTTTCACGCAGGCCGACGCCGCACGCTATCCGCTGATCGCCGGCATCAACGCCTTCTTCGAGAGCGAGGCGAAGTCGATCCAGCAGGGCGGCTCGGAGTATGTCTTCTCGAAGGAGTACCTCAACATCTACTGGCCGGCCGACGAGTTCATCTTCGTGAAGCTCACGGCCGACGGGACGTTCGACGCCTTCTACGCCGAGGCCGGCCGGCTGCTGGCCGAGACGGTGACGACGCGCCACGTCGGCCTGCCGATGGATGTGATCGACGACGCCATCAAGCTCAACCACGCGCTGGCCCACCAGCCCTTCGCCCGGACCAATCTCACGGTCGCCTTGCGCTACGACATCCTCGACTACTGGTACAAGGTCCGCACCGGCGAGCAGGCGGTACTGCGCGAGCAGCCGATGCTGGTCGAGATCGACCGCACGACGAAGCCCTACGACGACTTCCAGAAGTGGTGCCGCGAGATCGTCTGGTGGGGCAACAAGAAGGGCGCCTACCTCTATTCGCCGACCGCCCGCGAAATCACGCCAGAGCTTGCCGGCCACTACTGAGCGGAACAGCCTCCCGCATCCATCCACCGCCGTGCTATATTGGCGGCGTCGCCGGCCTCGTGTACGAACTCCGGGACATTGGAGGGAATCTCGCGGTTGGCTTCTTCGCGCTCGCTCGCAACTCTGGCCGGTCTGGCCCTGCTGAGCGCCCTGTTGAGCGGTTGTGCCTCCATCTTCGAAGGCACTACGCAACAGATTTCAGTCACCACGACGCCTGCCGGTGCCCGCTGCACCTTCTGGCGCAACGGGACGCTCATTTCCGACATCGCCGCAACCCCTGGGTCCGTGACCATCCGCAAGACCAGGGACGATCTCACCATCGTCTGCGACAAGCGTGGCTACGGCACCGCGAGCTACGTCAACCATTCGGGTCTGGCGATGGCGACCTTCGCCAACATTCTCACCGCGGGCCTCGCCTGGGCCTACGATTCGACCCGGGGCGCCGACAACAAGTACGAGGGCCAGGTCAGTCTGGCGCTGCCCCCGGCTAGCAGCGTGCCCATGGAAGTCGCCCCGCCGGAATACGTCCCGCCCCGCGGGCAGGTCACCAGCGCCGGCGGGCGCACCGGCCGGCCGGCGGCCGCGGCCCCGGTCGCCGCGCCCCCGGCACCCCCGCCGGCGCCGGCGCCGGGTCCGCAGCTCGAATGCTCCGCCGCAGACGGCTCGCGCATACGCGTAACCGGCAGCGCCTGTCCGGCGGGCTGGACCTCCGCCAAATGACCGACCGGTTCATCGGCTTCATCCTGCTGGGCCTCGGCCTCGCGCTCGGCGGCGGTCCTGGCTGGGCTCAAACGCCGCCGGCCCCCATTGCGGTGGGCAAGCCGGCCTGTCCTTCCCCCGGGACGATCTATACCTTCACCGATTCCAGCAGCATTCAGGCCCTGGCCGGCGCGACGGCGCCGTTTTGCCGCTTCGCCAACCTCAATGGCGGCCAGCAAGTCGACCTGATGCTGGGCGCCTTCAGCGCCGCCTCACCGATCGTGCAGACCAATATCGACGTGCTGACATCGCTGCTGCCGCTGCAGGTCGGCAAGACCGTGACTCTCGCCCGTCCAGGTGCATCCGCCGCGATGGTGACCGTCGAGAAGCACGAGACGGTCGAAGTGCCGGTCGGCACGCTCGCCTGTTATGTCCTGCTATGGACCGAGCCGAGCGGCCAGGGACGGTGGGAGCGCCGCTGGTGGTACTGCCCCTCACTCGGATCAGCTGCGAAGTACAATGCCAGCTTCGAGGTCGTGACGCCGAGCGGCCGCACCTTGTCGACCAATCCGGCCAGCTGGGAACTGCAGAGCGTCCAGGTCCCTTGATCAGGCTCGCCGGCGCCGGCGGGTCACCGATCGGAAGATGAGGCCGCATCGTCGCGCGGCCACGTCTGGCCCCACCCAATAGGGGCAATGGCTCGGAAGAATCGCACGTAAACGGGCCCGCTACGCTCCGTCCATCGCCCGCAATGAGACTCGCTCGCGGAGGAATTTCCACAGGTTTCCACCCTCGAACTTGTAGCCCGCGACACCGGCGGCGATCGCCGCCTGCACATCGGTGTCGCGGTCGCCGACGACGAACGAACGCGACGGGTCGGTCGTCCAGTCGCGCTGCAGCTTCAGGATCATGCCGGGCTGCGGCTTGCGGAACTCCGATTCCATGGCATAGCGCTCGACCTTGCCCTCCGGGTGGTAGGGGCAGTGTTCGAAGGCGTCGATGTGCGCGCCGTGGCGCTGCATCTCCTGTTGCATCCAGCCGTGCAGCTCGTGCACGTGCTGCTCCTCGTAGTAGCCGTGCGCCACGCCGCCCTGGTTGGTGATGACGAACACGTAGAAGCCCTGCTCATTCAGCCAGCGCACCGCGTCCATCGCGCCGTCGATCCAGACGATGTCCTCGGCCTTGTGCACGTAGCCGTCGTCGCGGTTGAGGATGCCGTCGCGATCGAGGAATGCCGCCGGCCGATGCATGAAGTGGGGCAGGAGCGTCTGCGCCCGCTCGAAGTCGGCCGGGATGCCGATGTCGATGAACGAGCCGCGCGCCGCCGTGCCGAGCAGCTGTCCGCGCTTGGCCAGCACCGGCAGAACCTCGCTCTCGAGCGAGCAAGGCACGGTCTTGATCAGGTCGAGCACGTGGCGCTTCACCAGATAGATGCCGGCGTTGATCGGCTCGTCGCCCGTGGAACTCCCTTGGCCTTTCTCCTGGAAGCCGAGGATGCGGCCACCATCGAGCTGCACGCGCCCGTAGCGGCTGCCCTCGATGCCGCTCGCGAGCGCAGCATGCATCGTCCAGTCGCCCTCCTTGCGATTCTGGAGAGCCGTCGCGAGCGCAAGCCAGTTGAAGTCGAAGTAGGAATCGCCGTTCAGCAGGAAGAACGTTTCGTCCAGCTTGCCGGCCGCATTCACCAGGGCCCCCGCGGTGCCGGCCGGCTCCGGCTCGGGCACGACCTCGACCGCGAGCTGGCCGAAGCTCTTGCCGTGGTAGTGGCGCTCGATCTCGCCCGACTGGTAGCCGCTCAGCAGGGTCAGCCGGGTCAGCCCGAACCGCCGCGCTTCGTGCACCAGGTAGTCCAGGAACGGCCGTCCGCCGACCTCCAGAAGGGGCTTGGGCCGGCTGTCCGTCAGTCTTCCCAGCCGAGTTCCCCGCCCGCCGACCAGGCAAACCGCTTGTGTGACCGTCATGGGAGCACCGTATAGACGGTCGCCGGCCAACGACTCAATCGTGGTAGTTTTGCCCGAATTCGGGCAAAATATTTCCATTCTGACGCCGATTCGAGGAGTGTGGTCTGAGCAACACCGAGCCGAACGATTTGGAAGACCTCCTGCAGTATCTGGCGAGCACCACCCGCCTGGAGCGCCGCGAGGCCGAACGGTTGATCGACGAGGTGTTGTCGTTCCTAGCCGAGCAGCCGGAGACGTTCGTTCGCCGACGCCATCTGGAGCTTCAGCGCCAGGGGCTGGCAAACGAGGCGATCTTCGCCCGGCTCGAGCAGGAACTCGCCCGCCGGCGCTTTGCGGCGCCGGCGTTCACGCGGCGGCAACTGCGCCGTATCGTCTACGGCTAGGAATTCACTCATGTGCGGCATCGTCGGTTACATCGGCAAGCGCCAGGCGGCGCCCATCCTGCTCGAAGGCCTGCATCGGCTCGAATATCGCGGCTACGATTCGGCCGGCATCGCCGTCGGCAGCAAGGGCAAGCTCAGGGTCGCCAAGCGCAAGGGCAGGGTGCGCGAGCTCGATGCGCTGGAGCCGCACAAGTTCCGCGGCGTCCAGGGCATCGCCCATACCCGCTGGGCGACCCACGGTGAGCCGTCCGACCTCAACGCCCATCCCCACAGCGACGCGAGCGGCCGCTACGCGGTCGTGCATAACGGCATCGTTGAGAATGCCGCCACATTGAAGGCCCAGCTCACCCAGCGCGGCATCGTCTTCACGTCGGAGACCGACACCGAGGTGCTGGCGCATCTGATTGCCCTGCTCGACGACGGCTCGCCGCTCGAGATGGTGGTCGCCGAGGCGCTGCGCCGCGTGGTCGGCGCCTACGGACTGGCGGTGATCGATGCCGAGCGGCCCGACACCCTGGTGGTCGCGCGCAACGGCAGCCCGATCGTGCTGGGTATCGGCGACAAGGAGATGTTTTTCGCCTCCGACCCCGCAGCGCTCGTGCGCCACACGGCAAGCGTCGTGCATCTCGACGACGGCGAGATCGCTGCCATACGGGCCGATGGCTACGAAACGCGCACGCTCGACGGCGCCGCGACCGTCAAGACGCCCTCGACCATCCCGTGGAAGGACGAGGCCTTCGACAAGGGCCAGTTCACCCATTTCATGCGCAAGGAGATCGGCGAGCAGCCCGACGCGGTGCGGCGCACCTTGAGCGGCCGGCTCGACACGCGCTTCCATACCACGCATCTCGGCGGCATCGAGCTCGAGGCGCGCGACCTGCTCGACATCCGTCGCGTGAAGATCCTTGGCTGCGGGGCGGCCTACTTGTCGGGCCGGGTCGGCGCGCATCTGATCGAGCAGCTGGCGCGTCTCCCGGCCGATGCCGAACCGGCGTCGGAGTTCCGCTACCGCAATGCCGTGATCGAGCGCGACACGCTCTACATTGCCGTCAGCCAGTCGGGCGAGACCTTCGACACGCTGGCCGCGGTGCAGGAGATCAAGCGGAAGGGCGGCCGCATCATGGGCGTGGTCAACGTGGTCGGCAGCACGATCGCGCGCGAATGCGGTCGCGGCGTGTACCTGCATGCCGGGCCGGAGGTCGCCGTGGTCTCGACCAAGACCTTCACCTGCACCGCAGTGGCGCTGGCGCTGCTCGCCATCCATCTCGGCCGGCTGCGCGATCTGTCCGTCGCCAATGGCGGGCGTCTGGTCGCGGGGCTCCAGGCCCTGCCGGACCACATCGCCGGCATCCTCGAGCGCGAGGATGAGATCGTGAGGCTCGCCGAACGCTTCGCGGGCGTGGAGCATGCGTTCTATGTCGGCCGCGCCGCCGGGCATGCGATCGCTTCGGAGGGCGCGCTCAAAGTCAAGGAGATCAGCTATCTCCATGCCGAGGCCTATCCGGCCGCCGAGCTGAAGCACGGCCCGCTGGCGCTGATCGAGCCGCGGACGCCGACCGTGATCGTGCTGCCGCGCGACGATCTCTATGCCAAAAACCTGTCGACGATCGAGGAGATCAAGGCGCGAGGAGGGCCGGTGCTCGCCATCACCCATCCCGGCGAGCGGCCGGCCGTCGACGGTGCGTTCGAGGTGCCGGCACTGGAGCCCGAGCTCGATCCGCTGCTGCTCAACATCCCGCTGCAGCTGCTCGCCTATCATGTCGCGCTGCAGCGCGGTACCAACATCGACCGGCCGCGCAATCTGGCGAAGTCGGTCACGGTGGAGTGATTCATCGGACTGCGCCACTCCGGTGGCGCTCATACGCGATTTGAGCGCCGCTGGAGTGGCGCGGTCCGATGAATAGAATGGGTCCCTCTCATGCCGGGAGGATCGACATGGCCAAGTGGCAATTCACCAAGGGTCTGCATGACATCGGCAACGGCTGCCATGCGTACCTGCAACCTGATGGCGGCTGGGGCTGGAGCAACGCCGGCCTGATCGCCGACGGCGACGAGAGCCTGCTGGTCGACACGCTGTTCGACCTCAAGCTGACGCGCGAGATGCTGGCCACGATGCGCGATGCTGTGCCCGCGGCGACGTCGATCGGTACGCTGGTGAACACCCATTCCAATGGCGACCATACCTTCGGCAACCAGCTGCTGGGCGGGGCCGAGATCGTCACGACCAAGGCCTGCGCCGAGGAGATGCTCGAGCGGCCGCCCGAGGCGCTGGCGGCGATGATCCGCAATCGCGACCAGCTCGGCGACGGCGGCAAGTTCCTGTACGAGATGATGGCCCGCCACTTCGAATGGGACGACGTGGTCTATACCGCGCCGACCCGCACTTTCGCTGGCGCGCTCACCCTCAAGGTCGGCGACAAGCAGGTGCGGCTCGTCGAGGCGGGGCCAGCGCATACGCGCGGCGATCTGCTGGTCTATCTGCCGCAGGATAAGATCGTCTTCACCGGCGATCTCCTGTTCATGAACGGGCATCCGGTGATCTGGGCGGGTCCGATCCGCAACTGGATCAACGCGTGTGACACGATCCTTGGCTGGGACGTCGACATCGTCGTGCCGGGCCACGGGCCGATCACCGACAAGGCCGGGGTGGCGAAGTTCAAGGGCTACCTCGAGTATATCGATCGCGAGGCGCGCAAGCGCTACGACGCGGGCGTCGGCTACTATGAGGCGGCGACCCAGATCTCGCTCGACCCCTACGCAGACTGGATCGATTCCGAGCGCATCGTGATAAACGTGGCGGCGCTCTATCGCGAGTACGGTGCGACCGGGAAGGCCAACCCGATCACCCTGTGGGCGGACATGTATCGTTTCCACCAGGCCGGGCTCTGCAATTGCCATCGCCATGCCAAATTGAAAGGGCTTGTGGCGGAGTGATCGCGCCCACCGTGCAGATGTACCCCCAGC
>Ga0209062_1001413_pt1 | contig 42781 bp, 41 predicted proteins | sample Coa_R2_2_FD_187158 | JGI IMG/M metagenome (GOLD analysis project Ga0209062, IMG submission 187158) | Surface soil microbial communities from Centralia Pennsylvania, which are recovering from an underground coalmine fire - Coalmine... | ecosystem: Environmental > Terrestrial > Soil > Unclassified...
TCTGGGCATCGTGCTCGGCCAGGCGTTCTTCGCCTGGTGCAACAGGCGCATCGCCGCCAACAAGCGTCCGTTGCTTGCGATGGAGGTGCTGGACAGCACCGAAGAGAGGAGCGCGGTGGTCTCGTTTCTCGTCGCCGGCAGCCTCGGCCTTGCGGTGGGCTTCCTCATTCCCCTCTACGTCCAGATCATCCAGGGTCGCACGCCGCTGTTCACGGCGGTGGCCATCCTGCCGTATGCCGTGGCCATCGCCGCTGCGGGCGTTCTCTCGGTGCGGCTGTACGATCGATTCGCGCCGCGTATTCTCGGCATCGCGTCCTTCGTCCTGATCGCGATCGGCCTGGTGGCGGTCGCCTTCACCGTCGGCAACGACTGGAGCACGGTCCCGGTCATTCTCGGCCTGCTGCTCGTCGGGGTCGGCGAGGGCACGCTGCTGACGCTGCTGTTCAACGTGCTCGTGTCGGCGTCGCCCCGGCAGCTGGCCGGCGACGTGGGCGCGTTGCGCGGCGTCGTGAACAACGTCTCCAACGCCCTGGGTGCGGCCTTCGCCAGCGTCGTCGCGGTCGGGCTGCTGGGCGTGTTCGTCGCCTCGGCCTTCAACCGGTCCGACCTGCCGGTCGACCTCAAGACCCACGTCCTGTTCGCCGACGTCGACTTCGTGACCGACGACAAGCTCCGGAGCGCGCTCGCGGCCGCCACCGCGACGGCGGCGCAGGTGGAGGAGGCAGTGGCGATCAACGAGGCGGCGCGGCTCAGCGCCCTTCGGGCCACGTTCCTGATCGTGGCGGCCATTTCGCTGCTGTCGATCTTCCCGGCCGCGGGACTGCCGAGGTACACCGCGGGCGAGCTATCGGCGGAGGACATCGTGAGCGAGGCGAGCCGGGAGAGGCGAGGCTCCGAGCCGGTATAGCGTTCGTCCCCTACCCGCGGCCGCGCGGTGCGCGTACAGTCACCGCCGCGGGCGTAAACGAAAGCGTGCCTCATCCTCCATCTTCGGGAGCTCACGATGTTCATCCGCAACGCCTGGTACATCGCTGCCTGGGCCGACGAGGTCGGGCAGAAGCCGCTGGCGCGCCGCATCTGCGACGAGCCCGTCGTTCTCTTCCGCGACGCCGCCGGGCGAGCCGCTGCGCTGGTCGATCGCTGCTGCCACCGGGCGGCGCCGCTGTCACACGGCTGTATCGTGCCGGCCGGAATTCAGTGCGGCTATCACGGCCTCACCTTCGACGGCAGCGGCAAGTGCGTCGCGATCCCGGGCCAGGCCAACATTCCCGACAGCGCACGGGTGCAGAGCTATCCGCTGGTCGAGAAGAACCAGTTCCTGTGGATCTGGATGGGCGACGCGGCCCGTGCCGACGCGAGCCTGATCGTCGATTTCCCCTACCATGACGACAAGGCGAACTGGCCCAACAAGCACGACTGCTATCCGATCAAGGGCAACTACATGCTGATGGTCGACAACCTCATGGACCTGACGCATCTCGGCTACCTGCACGCCAGGACCGTGGGCGGCAATCCGTCGGCGCATGTCGAGGCCGAGATGAAGACCGAGCACACGCCGACCGGTCTGAAGTTCACCCGCTGGATGAAGAACTCCGTGCCGCCGCCCAGCTACGTTCGGGCGGCCGGGTTCAAGGGCCGGGTCGATCGCTGGCAGGAGTTCGAATGGGTGGCGCCCAGCTCCGTCCTGCAATGGACCGGTGCCGCCGATGTCGGGACCGGCGCCTACGAGGAGGTGACGGGCAGTGGCAAGCGGGCCGGCGGCTTCCAGTTCCGCCTGTTCCACGGCCTGACGCCGGAGACGGAGACCTCGTGCTTCTATTTCTGGTCGTGCGCCAACGGCTACCGCCAGAACGAGCCCGAGGCGACCGAACAGCTCTATCGCGAGATCGCGCCGACCTTCGTCGAGGACAAGGACATGGTGGAGGCGCAGCAGGCGCGGCTCACCGAGCTCGGCGAGCAGGGCCTGGTCAACATCGTGTCGGACTCCACCCGCGTGATGATGCGCCGCTTCCTCGAGCGGATGGCACAGGAAAAGGAAGCGCTGGCCGCGGAGTAGGTCGTTCCTGGAAGCGCGGGGCGGCCAAACCGGCGTTCCATGCTACACTGCGGCGTCAACAAGAGGGTGACGCCATGTCTGATCTGCCGTCGTCGATCGAGATCCACGAGGAAGGTCCGCGCGAGGGATTCCAGATCGAGCCCGGTCCCATCAGCTCGGCCGACAAGATCCGCCTGATCGAGGCCCTGGGCGAGACCGGCCTGCGCCATATTCAGGTCTGCTCGTTCGTCAGCCCGCGCGTGGTGCCCAGCTGGGCTGACGCCGAGCAGGTCGTGGCGCAGTTCCGGCCGCGAACCGGCGTCACCTATTCGAGCTTGTGGTTCAACGACAAGGGGCTCGAACGGGCGCTCGCCTTCCGCGACAAGCTCACGCTGTCGGGCGCGATCTCGCTCACCGCGTCGGAGGCCTTCACGCGCAAGAACCTGCACCGCAGCCACGCCGAGAATCTCGAAGCGATGCGCAAGCAGACGCGCCTGCATGTCGAGAAGGGCGTGCCGGTGAAGGCGGTCGGCGTGATGGCGGCCTTCGGCTGCAACTTCCAGGGCGACATCGCCCCCAGCCAGGTCGTGCGCACAGTCGCCGAGGGGCTGGCGATCGCCGATGAATGCGGCGTCGAGGTGAGCCGCCTGTCGCTGGCCGACAGCATGGGCTGGGCGACGCCGCCGCGCATCCAGCGCGTGGTCGGCGAGGTGCGCGACGCCTGGCCGGACAAGACGATCAGCCTGCACCTGCACGACACCCGCGGCATGGCCGTCGCCAACGCCATGGCTGGCCTTCAGATGGGCGTGCGCCGGTTCGATTCGACGGTCGGCGGCCTGGGCGGCTGTCCGTTCGCCGGCCAGAAGGGCGCGGCGGGCAACATCTGCACCGAAGAGCTGGTGATGCTGTGCGAGGAGATGGGCGTGCAGACCGGCGTCGATCTCGAGCGGTTGATCGAGGTCGGGCGCCTGGCCGAGGAGATCGTCGGCCATCCCCTGCCGAGCGAGCTCCTGCATGGCGGCGCCCTCAACGCCTTCCGCCGGGCGGCAGCGTAGCGCCCTTCCGGCGCTGCGCGCCACCTTCCCCCGCAGACGGGGGAGGGAAGAGCCTCATGCCTTCCCCCGTCTGCGGGGGAAGGTGGCCCGAAGGGCCCGATGGGGGCTTACTCGTGCGAGCGGAGCTGGTTGTTGACGGTCCGGTCGCCGGCCATCCAGCGCTTCAGCGAAGCGTGCGCGGTGGCGCGCTGCCAGGCGTCGATCTCGGCGACGTTGGCCGGATCGGCCGTGAACTCCACGATCAGGCCGTCGGGATCTGACGTGTAGATCGACTTGCAATAGCCATGGTCGCGCTCGCGCACCGGGATGTTCTCGGCGGTGAGGCGCCGCTTGATCTCGTCGAAGGTCTTCTCGCTGACTGCCAGTGCGAGGTGGACGTAGAACGGCTGCTGCTGCGCCTTGAACTTGGCGGCGACATCGGCATCGGCGAACTGGAAGAACGCCAGCGCGCCGCCGTCGCCGATCGCGAAGAAGGTATGCGCGAAGGAAATCTCGCGGCCGGGAAAATCTGGCGACTGGCCCTTCTCCACCCACGTCGCCACCAGCGGCAATCCGATGATGTCCTCGTAGAAGTGCCGCGTGCGCTCCTGGTCGGCGCAGACATAGGCGTTGTGGTGAAGCCTGGTAGGCAACTCGCTGAGGACGCTGGTCATGGCCGGGATTCCTCCTCAATTCGGCTCAGTGTAGCACCCCTCGTCATCCCGACCGAAGCGTCGAAGGCGCGTAGGGGAGGGATCTTTTCAGCAATCAGCTGCAAATCGTAGGTCCCGCCGCTTCGCTCTACTTCGGTCGCGACGACGGAGGCTAGCCCCTTACCACCGCCACGCCCGCGGCGAAGGCCTGTTGCAGCAGCCACACGTCTCCGGCGATGGCCACGAAGTCGTAGCCGAGCTCCACGAACGCGGCGCACTGCCGGGCATCCACGCCGAGACGGCCCGCCGACTTGCCGTGCTTCTTCGCGGCCGCGATCGTCGCCGTTTCATGCGCCAGGAACTGCGGATCGCTGAAGGCGCCGGGCTTGTTCATCGCCACCGAGAGATCGTTGTGGCCGAGCCACAGCGCGTCGACGCCCGGCAGCGCGGCGATCTCCTCGGCAGCCTCGGCGCCGCGCGGATCCTCGATCTGCAGGATGATCACCGTGCGCCTGTTCTGTTCGGCGAAGCGGTCGAGCAGGGGATCGCTGCGCATGACGTAGCCCTCGTGGGCGAGCCCGAGCGCCACGCCGCGCGTGCCGTCGGGCCAATACTTGGCCGCATCGAGCACCGCCTTCGCCTGCGCCACCGACGACACGATCGGCACCATCACGCCGTCCGCGCCGGCGTCGAGCGCGCGCGAGATGTGATGACGGTGTTGTGACGGCACCCGCACGATGATGGGTAGCTCGGCTGCCTGGCAGTAGCGCACCGCCTGGCGCACCGTGTCGAAGCCGAAGCCCGTATGCTCCATGTCGAGCACGGCGTAGTCGGCACCGGCCGCTTTCAGGATCTGGCCGATGCCGGGCGTGGCGAACTCGAACAGGAAGGTGCCGACCTTCGGCCGATGGTTACCGATCAGAGACCGCAACGTCTGTGTTGTCATTGCGCTGTTCCCCCCTTCGCGGCGCGGATGGTAGCGTTCGCCGTCCCGCACGACACTCTACTAGGGAGACTGACATGAAGCTCTATTACATGCCCGGCGCCTGCTCGATCGGCATCCATGTGCTGCTCGAGGAGATCGGCAAGCCGTACGATCTGCACAAGGTCGACGGCGCCAAGCAGGAGCAGTACGGGCCCGACTTCGTGAAGCTCAATCCGAAGTCCAAGGTGCCGACGCTGCTGCGCGACGACGGCTCCGTCCTGACCGAGTTCCCGGCGATCGCCACCTGGCTCGCGCGCAAGAACCCGGAGAAGAACCTGCTGCCGTCCGATGCCGACGGCGAGGCGCGCGCGCTCGAGGCGATGGATTACGTCGTCTCGACTATGCACATGCAGGGCTTCAGCCGCATGTTCCGCCCGGGCAACTACGCGCCGACGGAGTCGGACCACGACAAGGTCAAGGCGCGCGGCAAGGAGATCATGGAGAAGGGCCTCCAGATCATGGACAAGACGCTCGAGGGCAAGGAGTACGTCGCCGGCAAGTTCTCGGTCGCCGACGCCGCCCTGTTCTACGTCACCTTCTGGGCCGCCGGCCGCATGAAAATGCCGCTGCCCAAGAACGTCGCCGCCCATTACGAGCGCATGAAGGCCCGTCCGGCCGTGAAGCGCACCGTGGAACAGGAAGGCCTGGCCGGCGCCGTCTGACCTCGCACGGCGGCTCGGCCCTCAAGGGAGCGGACTCGCCGGCATGAACGACATTGACCGCCGCAGACGCGTGTCCGCCTATGGATGCGATGTCTGCGGCGGTTCTTTATGGGCTGGTGATCCTGTCGGCGATCGCGCATGCGACCTGGAATGCGCTGATGAAGTCAGCCGGCGACCGCATGCTCACCATGGCGGCCCTGCGCTTCACCGGCCTGGTCATCGGCCTGTGCGCGCTGCCGTTCGTCGACTGGCCCGCGCCGGCGAGCTGGAAGTGGCTCGGCCTCACCGCTTCGGTGCAGTTCGGCTACTATGTCCTGCTGGTCCGTTCGTACGGCGCCGGCGACATGAGCGTCGTCTATCCGCTGGCACGCGGCCTCGCGCCGGTGCTGACGACCGTCGCCGCGGCGCTGGCGATCGGGGAGACGCTGAACGATGGGCAGGCTGCCGCGGTGGCGCTGATCTCGCTCGGCATCATGGCGCTGTCGTTCGGCGGCGGCGCCAAGCGCGAGGCCGTGCTGCTGGCACTGGCGACCGGAGTCAGCGTCGCGGCCTACAGCTTCTTCGGCGGCCTCGGCGTGCGGTCGGCGGGAACGGTGCTGGGCTTCCAGGCCTGCCTGGAGATCGTCACGGGCGCCGGCACGGTCGGCTACGTCGCCGCCGTTCGACGCGCCGACCGGCTGGCGTTCGCGCGCAAGCACGGTGGGCTCGGCGCGCTGGCCGGCGTGATCTCGGTGGTGGGATTCCTCGCCTACCTCGCGGCGGCGCAGCGTCTGCCGCTCGGGCCGGTGACGGCGTTGCGCGAGACCAGCGTGATCTTCGGCGCGGTGATCGGCACGCTGGTGCTGCGCGAGGGGTTCGGCCGGCGAAGGCTCGCGGCCTCGACCATGGTCGTGGCGGGCGTCACGCTGCTCGCGCTTTGGCGCTGATGTAAGCTCGTGCCATGCTGCCCGCCTCGCTGAAGACCCGCCTCAAGCTTCCGCTGATCGCGGCGCCGATGTTCCTGGTCTCCGGCCCGGCGCTGGTGGTCGCCGCCTGCCGCGCCGGCGTGATCGGCTCCTTCCCGACCGCCAACTGCCGTACCGTCGCCGAGCTGAACGCCTGGCTCGCCGAAATCAAGCAGGCGACCGCGGGTGCGGCGCCGTTCTGCCCGAACCTGATTGTGCATCGCTCCAATCCGCGCCTCGCCGACGACCTCGCCGCCGTACTGCGCGCCAGGCCCGAGATGGTCATCACGTCGGTCGGCTCGCCCGAGCCGGTGATGAAGCCGCTGAAGGACGCGGGCTGCCTGGTGCTGGCCGACGTCGCGTCGGTGCGCCATGCGGAGAAGGCGGTGGCGGCCGGAGTCGACGGACTGGTGCTGCTGACGGCGGGCGCCGGCGGCCAGACAGGGTGGGTCAATCCCTTCGCCTTCGTGCGGGCGGTGCGCGGCTTCTGGGATGGCATCGTGGTGATGGCGGGCGGCATGGCCGACGGGCATGCCGTTGCGGCGGCCGAGCTGCTGGGTTGCGACCTCGCCTACATGGGGACCAAGTTCATCGCCACGCGCGAGAGCCTCGCCAAGACCGCATACAAGGAGATGCTGGTCGGCGCGCGACTCGACGACGTGAAGCTGACCCGCGCCTTCACCGGCCTCGAGACCAACATGCTGCGCCCGTCGATCGAGGCGGCCGGCCTCGATCCCGACAATCTGCCCGAGCGCGGCGCGATCGACATCGCCAAGGACATCAACGCTGCCGAGCGCGAGCGGCCGGACGCCAAACGCTGGAAGGACATCTGGAGCGCCGGTCACTCGGTCTCCGGCGTCGCCGACATTCCGTCTGTCGCCGAGCTGGTCGAGCGGACGGCGAAGGAATACGCGGCGGCCCGTCGGGGGTGACACTTCGAGCCTGTTGGGCCGCGCTTTCAGCCCGATCCAACAGCTGTCAGTGCAGTTGGTAAAGGCCTGAGGCGAAGCCGAACTCGGCCGGCTTGATCAGCTGGGTGTTGGCCACGCGCACACGATGCAGCTTGCCGTCGAGGTTGCTTTCCCAGAACTCCAGGAACCTCGTCAGGTTGGGGAAGCGGGGGGCGAGGTCCAGGTTCTGCCAAACGAAGGACTGCAGCACGTGTTGATGGTCCGGCATCCAGTAGAGGATCTCGGCGGTCGTGATGCGATAATCGTTAAGCTGAGCAACAAAACTCCGGTCCATTCAAGTCGCTCCTTGACTCGGGGGGCGTATCGGAATAGTCACCCGAGCTTAACGGAAAATCATCAAAAATCGTTCCACATCAAGGGCTTAGCAGCAGTTATATGTGATTGCTGCTAGAGCGATTTCCGTTAAGATGGAACCGCGCCCGCACGGTCATCGCCTGTCCCATCGACCAACGGCGCGGTTCCATCTGAACGGAAATGCGCGCACGGACGATGCCTGTTGCAGCAGGCATATTCCGTCCGGCCGATTCCGGCCGGACGGAATATGTTCTAACGCTTGGCACAGCTTTGCTGCACCGCACGATGAGTTTCCGGAACCTTTTCTCGCGCGCCTTGACTCGACTTGGTCCTGCCCCTAAATCCGGTGCGCCCTTTGGCACTCACCGCTGGAGAGTGCTGACAGGCATACAGGCAACTTAGGGGATATGGAGGCAGCAGCATGAAGTTCCGTCCGCTTCACGATCGCGTCGTGGTCAAGCGCGTCGCGGAGGAAGAGAAGACCAAGGGCGGCATCATCATTCCGGACACGGCCAAGGAAAAGCCGATGGAAGGCGAGATCATCGCCGTCGGTCCGGGCGCCCGCGACGAGAACGGCAAGCTCGTTCCGCTCGACGTGAAGGCCGGCGACCGCATCCTGTTCGGCAAGTGGTCCGGCACCGAGATCAAGCTCGACGGCGTCGAGTACCTGATCATGAAGGAGAGCGACATCATGGGGATCCTCGAAGGCTCCTCCAGCTCGCTCAAGAAGGCCGCCTAAGGCTCCTTCACCTCAATTCCAACCAACGATCATCCGAGAGGGATTTGAACAATGGCAGCCAAGGAAGTCCGCTTTAGCGGCGATGCCCGCCAGCGCATGCTGCGCGGCGTCGACATTCTCGCCGACGCGGTCAAGGTGACGCTGGGTCCGAAGGGCCGCAACGTCGTGCTCGACAAGAGCTTCGGCGCGCCGCGCATCACCAAGGACGGCGTGACCGTCGCCAAGGAGATCGAGCTCGGCGACAAGTTCGAGAACATGGGCGCCCAGATGGTGCGCGAAGTGGCCTCGAAGACCAATGACATCGCCGGCGACGGCACGACGACGGCGACCGTGCTCGCCCAGGCGATCGTGCGCGAGGGCATCAAGTCGGTCGCGGCCGGCATGAACCCGATGGACCTCAAGCGCGGCATCGACATCGCGGTCGAGGCGGCGGTCGAGGACATCAAGAGCCGCGCCAAGAAGATCACCGGCTCGGACGAGGTCGCGCAGGTCGGCACCATCTCGGCCAACGGCGACAAGTCGATCGGCAAGATGATCGCCGAGGCGATGAAGAAGGTCGGCAACGAGGGCGTCATCACGGTCGAGGAGGCCAAGAGCCTCGAGACCGAGCTGGACGTGGTCGAGGGCATGCAGTTCGACCGCGGCTATCTCTCGCCGTACTTCATCACCAACGCCGACAAGATGATCGCCGAGCTCGACAACCCGTACATCCTGCTGTTCGAGAAGAAGCTCTCGGGCCTGCAGGCGATGCTGCCGGTGCTCGAGGCGGTCGTGCAGTCGGGCAAGCCGCTGCTGATCGTGGCCGAGGACGTCGAGGGCGAGGCGCTGGCCACCCTGGTTGTCAACAAGCTGCGCGGCGGCCTCAAGATCGCGGCCGTCAAGGCGCCGGGCTTCGGTGACCGCCGCAAGGCGATGCTCGAGGACATGGCGATCCTGACCGGCGGTCAGCTGATCTCCGAGGACCTCGGCATCAAGCTCGAGAACGTGACGCTCGACATGCTCGGCAAGGCCAAGAAGGTCATCGTCGAGAAGGAGAACACCACGATCGTCGACGGTTCGGGCAAGAAGGCCGACATCGAGGGCCGCATCACCCAGATCAAGGCCCAGATCGAGGAGACCACCTCGGACTACGACCGTGAGAAGCTCCAGGAGCGCCTGGCGAAGCTCGCGGGCGGCGTTGCCATCATCAAGGTGGGCGGCGCGACCGAGGTCGAGGTCAAGGAGAAGAAGGACCGCGTTGACGACGCCATGCACGCCACAAAGGCGGCGGTCGAAGAGGGCATCGTCGCCGGCGGCGGCGCGGCCCTGCTCTACGCGACCCGTGCGCTCGACAAGCTGCGCTCGGCCAACGACGACCAGAAGGTCGGCATCGAGATCGTGCGCCGCGCGCTGCAGGCGCCGGTCCGCCAGATCGCCGAGAACGCCGGCTTCGACGGCGCGGTGGTCGCGGGCAAGCTGCTCGACCAGAAGGACACCGCGTTCGGCTTCGACGCCCAGAAGGGCGACTACACCGACCTGGTGAAGAGCGGCATCATCGACCCGGTCAAGGTCGTGCGCACCGCGCTGCAGGACGCCGCTTCGGTGGCCGGCCTGCTGGTGACGACCGAGGCGATGGTCGCCGAGAAGCCGGAGAAGAAGGCTCCGGCCATGCCGCCGGGCGCCGGCGACATGGGCGGCATGGACTTCTAAGTCCACGCTTCTCCAGAGAAGATCGGAAAGGCCGGGGAAGGATCCCCGGCCTTTTCTTTTGCCGCCAGTTGCGGGCCGTCAGCTCACTCCGTCGAGGGCCGCGCCGACGACGGGAAGCGCCAGGAGCAGGAAGACAAAGGTGAGCGCGGACTTCACGGGCGAACTCCCTCCCCTGCAGGGGATCGAACTGTACGTCCGCCGTGATAGAAGACCCCGTTTCAGCTGTACCGATCGCGCGGGCGAAGCAATTGAAACAGTCGCCGTGCGGTCGCCCGTGTGAGGCTCGCCGAGTAGCCCGGCGCGATCATCGACTTCCATGCGGTGCTGGGCATGAATCCCCGCGATGACGGCGCCTTGTTCGGGCGAGGTGTTGCGCGGCGCGGCGATATCGCGGAGGGGGACGCCGATATTGCGGCGGCCAAGGCGCTCAATCCGCGGGTCGCCGAAGAAATGGCGGAACTGAAGATCCGGCCGTAGAGGAGATGCGCGGTGGCCCCTATGCTGGGCCTGTTCCATGAACGCGCCGCCAGTTTCCGTGAAGGGCGTCTTGATCCACGACAGCCACGTCCTGCTGCTCCTGAACGAGCGCGGCGAGTGGGATTTGCCGGGCGGCCGGCCCGATCCCGGCGAGGATCATCGCGCGGCGCTGGTCCGCGAGGTGCGTGAGGAGGCGGGGCTCGCGGTCGAGGTCGGCGCGTTGCTCGACGAGCACCTGTTCGAGGTGCTGCCGCAGCGCTTCGTGCGCATCGTCGCCTATGGCTGCCGGCTCGTAGGCGACAGCGAGCTCGTGCTGAGCCACGAGCATCTCGAGACTCGCTGGGTCCCGCTCGCCGACGTCGGCGAGACGATCGACGGTCGCCCGCTGCCGCGGGGCTATCTGGGCGCGATACGCCAGGCGATCGACCAGCCGCGCTCGCCGAGCGAACGGGTGGTCTGAACCGTCAGGAATCGGTCGTATGCGGCAGCCGCGCCGAGCCACAGCTCGTTCCAGGCGTCGAACGCCTTCAGCGGATCGACCAGCGTTACCTCGCGCATCACGCGCCAGCCCTGCAGGCGGACCTCGCCCTCGCCGATCTCGACATCTTCGCCCTGTGCGCGCAGGACATTGCCCAGCCAGCGCGCGAAGTCGCGGGCGCTTTGGGCGTCGCCCCGCTCGACGTCCGTCGGCAGGTCCATGTCGCGCGCCGTCTCCTCATGGAATTGCAGGCCGACCAGCCGGGCGACGCGCCCGAGCTCCTGTTGCGCGCCGTCGGCGCCGAGCTGCTCCTGGAGGGTCGGCAGCATGGTGCGCAGGTATTCGACGGCGTAGGCGCGGAAGGTCTTGACGCGGCGCTCCTCGGGCCAGTGCGCGGTCTCGAGCTTGGGCTGCGCCGCCCAGTCGACTCGCGGCATCTGCTCGTCATAAGCGAAGCGCACGCGTTCCTCCTCTTTCAGAGGATGGTCGTATTCGAAATAGTAGCCTTCGAGGCCGGGCATGCCGTCGACGGTCATGCCGGTGCAGACGAAGCCCAGGTTGGGCTTGTCGAGCGACTGGCCATTGTGGCCGTGCCAGCCATGCAGCATCGCCGCCGACACGGCATGCGGCACGGCGGCGATCGCCGTGCCCTTCCAGATCCAGCGCGGCGGCGGATAGCGCACCCAGGCCTTGCGATCGCTTTCGCGCAGGTAGCCGGTCTTCACGCCGCCCAGCGCGTTGGAATGATAGTGATAGAGCGCACAGGCCGGCGCCGGCGGCTGGTCCGCCAGGCCGAGCTTCTGCAGGCCGGGCAGGAACTTCTCGAGGTGCTGGCGGCGGAAGTGGCGGAACACGTACTCGCGCGCGATATCCTCGCCGCGCCGGGTCACGAGGCCCAGCACCAGCGCGGTCATCAACGCGTTGTAGAGCGTGCCGACGGCCTTGTAGGCCGCCAGCTCAGTGCCGCTCATCAGCCCGAATGGCCATCGACGATGATGGCCTTCGACTTGCCGGCCTTCAGCCGCATCTCGAGCAACGGCTTGTAATGTTCGGAGTCGTAGAACTCCTCGGCCTTCTCGTAGCTCGGGAACTCGAGCACCACGATGCGCGAGGGTTTCCAGCCGCCTTCGAGCGTGCGGGTCTTGCCGCCGCGCACGATGAACCGGCCGCCGAATTTGGCGACCGCGCCCGGCGTGTGCTTGCGATATTCGGCCATCAGCGCCTCGTCGGTCGTCTCGACCTCGACGATCATGTAGGCGGGCATGCGTTCCTCCTCAGCTTCCCCTCATCCGACTTCCATCGGCAGGCTCGGGTCGTTCGACCATTCCTGCATCGAGTTGTCGTACACGGCGACGTTCTTGTGGCCGAGAATGGCCGTCAGCACAAACGCATCGAGCGACGCTGCGATGCCGCCGCCGCAATAGACCAGCACGCGCTTGTCCGGCGCCGCGCCGACGCGCTCGAACGCCTGGCGCAATTCGGCAATCGGCTTCAGCGTCTTGTCCGGGCCGAACAGGCTGGCCGCCGGTACGCAGGACGAGCCGGCGATGCGGCCCGGCCGTCCGTACACCACGCCGCCGGCACCCTTGTGCTGGTCGTGGCTGAGCGCATTGAGCGTCAGCGTGTCCGATTTGCCGATTGCGCCTTTGATGTCGTTCTTGTCGACGAAGATCTCGGGCCGGCCGCGCAGCGTGAGCGTGCCGGCGGGATAGATCGTGAGCTCGGTCGAGAGCGGCCGGTTCTCGGCTTTCCACTTGTCGAGGCCGCCGTCGAGGATAGCCGCGTTGTCGAAGCCGATCGCCCGCAGCATCCACCAGATGCGCGTCGCCCAGTTCGGCGTGTCGTGGCTATAGAGCACGACGAAGCTGCCGTGGCCGACGCCCTTGGCGGCGAACGCCTTGGTCAGCTCATCGAGCGGCGGCAGGGTGAAGCGGAGCTTCGAATGCGGATCGGAGAGCTCGCTGCCGAGATCGAGAAAGCCCGCGCCGGGGATATGGCCCTTGTCGTAGTTGACCCGTCCGCTCTCCGCGTCGTAGCCGCCCTCTGGTCGTGGGCGCAGGTAGGTCGTGCAGTCGAAGATCCGCAGGCCCGGCGCGCCCATGCGGCGCGCGAGTTCCTCGGTCGAGATCAGTGCCGCAGCGTGAGTCACATCGCTCTCCCTGGATTGGGGAGAGCGGAGACTATCGCGATCCTCTTCGTATTACAGCCATGCGGGCTCTCGGCGCTGGTGACAGCGCCTGCTGCCCGCCAGCACGAGCCGGCTCGCGCTAGATCGTCTTCTGCGGCAGCGGCGGAACGTTGACCGTCTGCGGCGTGGCAGGCGCCGGGGCCGGTGCGGGAGCCGCCGAAGCCGAGGTGTCGGTCTTGGCCGTGTCCGCCGCCGGCTTCTTGGCCTTCGCCTTGTGGGTGGTCCCGGCCTTCGGCGTGGCATTCTGGGCATGGACGCGCTTCAGGCAGGCCGACTTCGAGCTCGAGCTCTTCAGCGTGTTGCAGTAGGCGGCCGTATTGGTGGCCGGCTTGTGCTTGGTGGTGGTCGTGGGGGTCGGAGTCGGAGCCGAGGTCGTGGGAGCTGCGGGAGTCGCATCTTGGGCGAACACCGGAGCAGCAAGCGCGACCGCAGCGAGGGTCGCGACGGAGGCGAGCAACAGACGCATGAACTTCTCCTGGGCCGTTGGCGGAAGGGGACGGTGCGGCCTCGATTTAGGAAGAAAATATTATTGTATTGTGGGTATTTATGTCAAATTCTTAATGTCGGCGAGTAACATTCCATATGCAGGCCATCTTCAATGTCGCCCTGCCGATCTTCGGGGTCATCCTGGCCGGCCTGCTGGCCGGGCGCTGGCGCATCCTGGGCGGCGAGGCGACGGCGGCGCTGAACGCCTTCGTGAGCTATTTCGCCCTGCCGGTGCTGTTCTTCGGGACCCTGGCGCGCACGCCGGTCCAAGCCGTCCTGGATCCCCAGCTGATGCTGGGGTTCAGCATCGTCGTGCTGGCGACCTTCGCGCTCGGCATGCTGTCGACTCGTCTGGCGGTGAAGGGAGGGCTTGCGCGGATGAGCCTGCAGGGCATCGCCGCATCCTGGGGCAATGTCGGCTACATGGGCGTGCCGCTCTGCCTTGCGGCATTCGGCGAGGCCGGTCTGCCGCCGGCGATGCTGGCGGTGATCGTGACCTCGATCATCGCCATGGTGTTCGGCGTCATGCTGATCGAGCTCGAGGTCGCGGCGGGCCCGGGGTCGCCCCAAGGGCCGCTCGTCACGTTCCTGAATGCCGCCTGGAACGTGGCGCGCAATCCGCTGCCGCTGTCGATCGTCGCCGGCATCATCTGGTCGGGCCTGGCGCTGCCCCTGCCGACTCCCGTCGAGAAGTGGCTGGACCTCCTGGGCGCGGCGGCGTCGCCGTGCGCCCTGTTCGCGATCGGCCTGTTCCTGTCCGACAAGCCGATATCTGAGACCGGCCAATCGGTGCGCCACGGGCTGGCCGAGGCCGGGCTCGCGACCCTGATCAAGCTCCTGGTGCAGCCTCTGCTCGCGGCCCTCGTGCTGCCGTTGTTCATCGACCTCGGATCAGTCGCTGGACAGGCGGCGCTGGTGATGGCCGCGCTGCCCACGGCGGCGAACGCGTTCGTGCTGGCCAAGCAGTTCAACGTCCATGTCGAGCAGAACACCGCCTCGATCCTGCTCTCGACTGCCTTTTCGGTGGTCACGATTTCTGCTTTGCTGGTCTGGCTTCGCGTAGCCTGAGAGGGAGAGATACACATGCTCCAGGAGTTCAAGAAATTCGCGTTGCGCGGCAACGTCGTCGATCTCGCCATCGGCGTGATCATCGGCGCGGCCTTCGGAAAGATCGTCGACTCCCTGGTGACCGACATCATCATGCCGATCATCGGCCGCGTCTTCGGGGGCCTGGATTTCAGCAACTACTTCATCGGCCTGACCGATGCGTCGTCGCACGCGCCGACCTACGATGCGGCGAAGAAGGCGGGCGCGACGCTGGGCTACGGCCAGTTCATCACCGTCGCGCTGAACTTCATCATCATCGCCTGGGTGATGTTCATGGTGATCAAGGCGATGAACACGATGTTCAAGAAGGAAGCGGATGCCCCGCCGCCGCCCAAGCCGCCCTCGAAGGAAGAGGAGCTGCTGACGGAGATTCGCGATCTGTTGAGAGCGCGAGTGTAGCGTCGAGTCGCCGCGCCAGGGAATCGGAAACCTTCGTCAGGGGCAGGCGGCATTCGGGCGACTCTATCAGGCCCTGCCGCCACAGCGCGTGCTTGATCGGCATCGGGTTGGCCTCGGCGAACAGCAGCGGCACCACCGAGGCGAGCGGCGTCCAGGCGGCGCGGGCGCCGGCAACGTCGTTGCCGGCGAAGCGTCGGCCGACCTCGCGGAAGCGTCCGGTCATGATGTGGCTGGCGGCGAGGACGCCGCCGTCGGCGCCGTTGGCCAGCATGGTGAAGTAGAGCGCATCCTCGCCGGTCAGCACGGAGAAGCCGGCGGGCTTGCGTGCCAAGAGGTCGAGCGACTGGGCGAGGATGCCGCAACTGTCCTTGACGCCTGCGATGTTGGGCACCTCGGCGAGCTCGAGCAGCGACTCGTTCGAGAGGTTCACCGCCGTGCGGTACGGGATATTGTAGATGAAGACCTCGCGGTCGGTCTCCGACGCGATTGCCTTGAAGTGCGCGATGAGCCCGTCCTGGCTCGGCCGATTGTAGTAGGGACAGACCGAGACGATGCCGCGGAACGGCAGACGCTGGAGCCGCTTCAAAGTCTTCACGACTTTCGCCGTCGCGTTGCCGCCGACGCCGACGTAGACCGGCACGTCGCCCGCAACTGCGAGTGTGCGCTCTACCAGCGCCTCGGTCTCGGCGTCGTCGAGGGCGGGCGATTCGCCGGTCGTGCCCAGCGGGAAGAAGGCATCGACGCCGAACCCGCGATAGTGGGCGATCAGGCGTTCGTAGCTCGCGAAGTCGACTGCGCCGTCCTTGAACGGCGTGATCAGGGGAAGCCAGAGGGTGGTGCGCATGATGGCATCGTGCGCCCGCGCCAGGTATAAGAATATCGAATGTTTTGGATATGATCGTTCGGAATATCTTATGATCGATCTGCTGCGCACCTTCCTCGCCGTGGTCGAAAGCGGCGGCGTCACGCCGGCCGCCGCGGCGCTCAACATGAGCCAGGCGGCGGCCAGTCAGCAGGTGAAGCGCCTGGAGCAGCAGCTCGACTGCCGGCTGTTCGAGCGGGTCGGCCGCAGGCTGGTGCTGGCGCCTGCCGGCGAGCGGCTGCTCGCGCAGGCGCAGCGGCTGGTGACGCAGAGCGACGAGCTGCTGTCGAGCATGCGGCGGCCCGAGTTCGAGGGCGAGGTTCGGTTCGGCGTGCCCTACGACATCATCGGCAGCTTCGTGCCGCCCATCCTGCGTCGCTTCGCCAAGGCGCAGCCGCGCGTGCGGGTCAGCCTGGTGTGCGAGGACTCCAAGGTCGTTCGCCAGCAGTTGCGCTCGGGCGGCGTCGATCTCGCGCTTACGACCGAGACCGAGTGCGGTCGCCATGGCGAGACCCTGCGCACCGACCGGCTGGTGTGGGTCGGCGTGCCGGGCGGCGACGCCCATCTCAAGGACCCGCTGCCGGTGTCGCTCGGCGCGCCCACCTGCGTCTTCCGGCCGGTGGCGATCGAGGCGCTGGGCAGGGCGAGGCGCGACTGGCGGGCGGTCTGCGAGGTGAGTCGGCTGGAGCCGGTGCATGCCGCGATCGAGGCGGGACTCGCGGTTGCGCCGCTCCTGCGCTCCTCCGTGCCGGAACGTTTCGAGATCCTGGGCCGGCATGCCCGGCTGCCGGCGCTCCCGGAGTTTCGCATCAACCTCTACGTCCTGCCCGGCGCGAGCCCCGGGGCGCGCAATCTGGCCGACCATGTACGCGGATCGTTCCTCGGTTCGGCGCCTCTGAACAATTGATACGAAGCCAAACTGGCCATGTCGCGCATGAAACAATTATGGTCTTGCGCGATCCGGGAGGGCCGAATGCGGTTGGTCGGTTGGGTGTTCAAGCTTGGTGCGCTGGGAGCGATCTACTTCGGCATGACCTCCGGCATGCACATCAAGCTGCCGGACGAGATCCTGGGCTACAAGGTTCCCGCCACGGCCCAGCAGTGGGTCGATCGCAACGCGCAGATCGCCGAGTACGGCAAGAAGACCCAGGCCGGCTTCCAGACCATCGCGGACAGCCTGGGCAAGCACTAGACGAGATTCAAAGCGCCTGAGGGGGCGTCGGCGGGCCCGGTGCGGCGGTCTTCGGATCGCGCCCGGGCCCGTTCCATGTCCGGGTAACTCCGCGCGGCGGCGGCGCGTTGAGAGGGGATGGAAACCGAACTCAAGTTCGCGCTGTCGCCCGACGCGCATCGCGCGGTCGGGAAGCTCGTCGGGCATGAGGGCGATACGATCCGGCACAACGATGTCTCGACCTACTTCGACACGCCGGACCTGCGGCTGCACAAGGCGGGCTTCAGCCTGCGGGTGCGCCGGCGCTCCGACCGCAATGCCTATGTGCAGACGGTGAAGAGCGCGGGCGATTCGCAGTTCAATCGCAACGAATGGGAATGGCCGATCGAGCGCGGGTCGCCGGAACTGGACGTCCTCGACGAGGTCCCGGGCCTGCCGCCGGTTCTCGACGGCCATGGCGCGGATCTGCGCGAGATCTTCCGCACCGAGGTCGAGCGCGAGCAGCATATCCTTCATCCGATGCCGGGCGCCGCCGTCGAGCTCGCCTTCGACTACGGCGTGATCGCCGCCGGCGAGCGGCGCGAGCGGCTGAGCGAGCTCGAGCTGGAGCTCAAGGACGGAAGCGAGGAGGCGCTGCTGCGGGTCGGTCTCGATCTGGCCCGCGCGGCGCCGCTGTCGCTGCTGATGGAGAGCAAGGCCGAGCGTGGCTATCGCCTGCACGATGGCGAGGGCCCGCCGGCCCACAAGGCGGTGGATGTCTTGCTCGATGGCAGCCTGGAGATGAGCACCGCCTTCAGCCGGCTGGTCGATCTGGTCCTGGAGCATCTGCTGGTCAACCAGCCAGCCGCGCTGCGCGGCGACGAGGTCGAAGGCGTGCACCAGATGCGGGTTGCGGTGCGCCGCCTGCGGTCGCTGCTGGTCCTGTTCAAGCCGTTGCTGGAGCGGCAGGCGGCCCGGCGCTTCGAGGACGAGTTGCGGCGGCTGGGTGACGTGCTGGGCCTCGCCCGTGACTGGGATGTGTTTCTCGACGAGACCCTGCCGATGGCGTCGCGCGGCGGCCTGCCGCTCGACGCCATCGAGGCGCTGCAGGATGCCGCCAAGGAACGGCGGCACGCCGCGCACCAGGACGCCAAGAAGGCGATCGCCGAGCCGGCCTTTGCGCGCTTCGTGCTGGCGCTGCGCGCCTGGAGCCGGCCCGATGCGGGTGCGATCGAAGGCCGGCAGGCCGGTCGCCATCTTGCCAAGGTGGCGCCCGTCCTGCTCGACCGGCTGGAACGCAAGCTCGCCAAGCGGCTCGCCAAGGCCGATCCCGACGACGCCCGGAGCCTCCATGCGGTGCGCAAGAGCGCCAAGAAGCTGCGCTATGGCATCGAGTATTTCGACGGCGTCTATAACGGCGACGCGCGGAAGTATCTCAAGAGTTGCAACCGCCTGCAGAAGCGGTTGGGCGGGCTCAACGATCTCGAGACGGCAACGGCGCGAGTCGGCGAGCTGGCCGACGGGCGGATCGACCTCGCGCCGGCCCTCGGCCTGCTGTCGCGCTGGACGGCCGGCAAGCGCAAGCGGGTGCTGAAGAAAGCTCTCAAGTCGCAGGACGCCTTCGAGGGAACTGCGGTCTTCTGGCGCTGACTGTTGCGCCTCGGCCACACCCTCTGTGGCGAAGTAGGGACAAGGCCAGGGCGACGTAACGTCTCCCGATTCGCCGCGTTGTGTTGGTGGCGCCGTTGAGCGTGACGGATGGCGCCGGCCGGCGGCCCAGCGCGTCACGCTTGGTTTCCTCCTCCCCGCATTGCCGCCGCCGGCCGAGTGTTCTGAGTAGCGTTTTCGAGTAGCCCGAATTGCCGTTGCCTTTTCCGCAACCTGCAAGGCAACGGTCCGGCGGCCGGCGCATCTCCCCCTGCGCCGTGCCGCCGGTCCTTTTTCCATACGGCCTCAGCGCGGCGGCAGCAGCTTCTTCGCCTGCATCTCCGCGATCGCCTTGGCGAACATCGCCTCGGTGTCCATCACCTCCGTGAAGCCCGCCTGCATCAGCTTGATCGTCGAGACCAGCGCCGCCGGGCCGGGCTGGGCGCGGCCATAGCCCATCGTGTAGTCGGCATATTCGAAGGAAAGGCCGACGAACTCCTTCAGCGTCCCCGACACCAGCCCATGCTTGCGGCGGATCTCCAGCCACTCCGCCTCGCGCGGCCTGATCTCCCTGTCGAGCGAAAGCGGCACGTGCGCGCCGGCGGCGAAGCCCAGCGCATCGGCGATTGCCGGCCACACGTTCGGCCAGACGAAGACATCGCCGTTGGTGACGTTGAAGATCTCGTTGGCCGCCTTCGGCGATTCGCCCGCCCAGGCGATGGCGCGCGCGAGCAGATCTGTGTCGACCGCCTGCGCCACACGGCCGACGCCGCCGGGATAATCGAGCGCGGTCTTGCCGGCGCGCCGCATCATCGCCGCGTAGACGCCGAGCGCCGGGATCACGTTCATCGCGCTGCCGACGGAGTCGCCCACGATCAGCACGGGGCGCAGGATCGACCAATGCCAGGCCTTACCCTGCTGGCGCTCGCGGATGAAGCGCTCCTGGTTCCAGTAGAAGTTCGGTTGCTCGTGCATCTCCGAGCGGTTCTCGCGCGCCGGCACCGCGAGCGGCCGTACATGCACGCCATAGGCCTTGGTGCCCTGCAGCAGCGCCACGTGCGCGAGGTTCGGCGCGGTGCGTTCCAGCGGCTCGAACAGGTTCTTGAGCATCGCTTCGTTCAGCCGGATCTGCTCATCCTCGCGCCAGCCGGCCACAAGACCCGGCCGCTCGTACAGCGCGGCGTACACGAGGTGCGTGACTCCGGCGAGCTGCGGCGCCAGCGCGGCGCATGCAGCGGGGTTGGCCAGGTCGAGGGGGAACCAGCGCGCGCCGTACAGTTGGTCAGGCTGTCGTCGCGACAGGGCAATCACGGTGCAGTCTGGTTGGGCTGCGAAGTGCTTGAGGCAGGCATAGCCCACCAGGCCGGTCGCACCGGCGATCAGGACCATCTTTGTCATTTTCGTCCGCAGGTTTTTGCGGCAAGAGGATACGGGGGTGTTACCGATGCGTCTGTCGATTTTTGTCGCGGTCCTGCTGCTCAGGACAGTGCCCGCAGTCGCCGGTCCGCTCGAGGACGGGCTCGCGGCCTATAAGGCGCGCGAGTTCGACAAGGCGGTGCAGCTCCTGAAGCCCCTGGCCGATGAGGGCAACGCCGACGCGCAGCAGAAGATCGGCCGGCTGTACGAGCGCGGCAAAGGCGTGCCGAAGGACTTCACCCAAGCCGAGTCCTGGTATCGTAAGGCGGCCGAGCAGGGCGATGCGGCGGCGCAGGCGCGTCTCGGATTCATGTACCGCATCGGCGAGGGCGTGACGCGCGATCCGAAGCAAGCCGCGAAGTGGTACGCGTTGGGCGCGGCCAAGGGCAATCCGCTGGCCCAGGTGGGCCTGGGCTTCATGTCGATGGAGGGCATCGGCACGCCGGCCGATTTCGGCGCGGCGGTCGGCTGGTTCGACAAGGCGGCCAACCAGGGCGATGCCTCGGCCATGCTGGCGCTGGCGGCGCTGTACGAACGCGGCAAGGGCGTGGCCAAGAGCGACGTGCAGGCGCTCAAGTGGACCATCCTCGCCACCTATGACGACGGAGAGTATGAGCAGGAGCTGTTCGACCGCGCCAAGCGGCTGCGCAACGAGATGTCCGACCGCATGCCGCCCGGGGAGGTCGGCGAGGCCGAGCGCGCCGCCCGTTCCTGGCTGGCGAACCGGCTCAAGAAGTAACGCCTCATTGGACCGCGCCACTCAGTGACGCTCAAGCTCATGAGCGCAACTGAAGTTGCGCGGTCCGATGAACCTTACTCTACCTTCGCACCCGACGCCTTGATCACGGGCGCGAGCTTCTTCTCGTCGGCAATGCGGTAGGCGCCGGTGTCCTGCGGGCTCATCCAGAACGCCGTCGCGCCCTGCTGCTCGAACGCCGCCTTCACGCGCGGGCTGTCGAGCGCCTTCTTGGCGAGCGCGTTGCATTTCTCGACCATCGCCGGCGGCAGGCCGGCCGGACCGCAGATGCCGCCCCACGAGGTGATCTCGAAGCCGGGCAGGGTCTCGCCCATGGTCGGGATGTCGGGCACCGCCGGATGGCGCTCCTTCGACGTCACGGCGACGCCGCGGACCTTGCCGCCGCGCATCAGGTTGAGCGGGCCCGGAATGTTGTCCCACATCATGTCGACCTGGTTCGCGAGCAGGTCCTGGTAGGCCGGCGCGCTGCCCTTGTAGGGCACGTGCAGCAGGTTCACGCCCGCCATCGCCTTGAACATCTCGCCGGTGATGTGCGGCGTGGTGCCGGCGCCGGACGAGGCGAAGGAGAGCTTGCCGGGCTGCGCCTTGGCCGCCGCGACCAGGTCGGCCACCGTCTTGATCGGCAGGTCGAGCCGCACCATCAGCATGTTGCACACCGACCACAGCATGGCGATCGGCGTGAAGTCCTTCTCCACGTCGAATGATAGTCGCGCATAGAGTGTCGGCGCGATCGACTGCGAGGCGATGGTGTAGAGACCAATCGTGTAGCCGTCGGGTGCCGACTTGGCGATCGCGTCGGTGCCGATATTGCCGCCGGAGCCAGCCTTGTTGTCGACGATGAACTGCTGGCCGGTCATCTCGGCGAGCTCGTTGCAGACGATGCGGGAGAGCGTGTCGGTCGGCCCGCCCGGCGGAAAGACGTTGATGTAGCGCACCGGCCTGTTGGGCCAGTCGTCGGCCGCGCGCGCGACGCCTGACGCAACGAACGGAGCCGCCGCCAGCGCCAGCGCGCGACGGCGGGACAACGGAACGCGTACTTTCGACATTCAGATCTACCTCCCAGAGTGCTTTTTCATTACCCGTGCACTCTAGGAGGCCGTTTCCATCCGTTCAATGCACCAGCGTCGTCATCTTGGCGTCGATCTGCTGCAGGGCCTCGTCGGTGATCTTCTGGACGTGGCCCTCCATGGCAGCGAAAGGCACCTTGTACTCGGCCTCGCCGCTCAGCTTCGAGACCGGGTTCATGCCGGCGTCGAAGAAATAGAAGTCGATATGCATGCGGTTGGTGCGGTCGCCGTACGGTTCCATCCACTTCATCTTCAAGTCGACCAGGATCACGCCCCTCATGCCGCGCTGCACGGCCTCGCGGAAATCATGTACGCGCTCGATGTTGGGATAGTGGCGGCGCAGCACGGCAAGCATCTGGGCGCTGAAGTAGGTCGGATCGACGTCGGCCAGCACTACCGTGTTGGTGAGCGCGGTCGGGATGCGCTTGCTCCAGTATTCGCCCGCGTCCTTGATGCCGCCGATGTAGTTCTCGACGTTGTCGCTGGTGATGAAGGCGACCGGCTGGCCCATCGTCACCGGCGCGTCGACCGGCACGCCGGCCGAGTTCATGTTGAGCAGACCCTGAAAGGCGTCGACGGGCTTGGGCGGCGGCGGCCCGGCGCAGCCGGCGGCAAGCAGCATCAACGCGGTCGTCGCCATCATCTTCGAAATCATTCTTGCTCCCCCTGTACAGCGATTTGCTTCTGGTTACTTGGTTCCCGTGATGTCGCTCGGACTGTTGCGTGGCGTGCGATACGTCGGCGCGCCCTGTCCATAGGTATGCTGGACCGGCCGGTTGCCGATGCTGTTCATGTTGCTCCCGCCGCCTTGCGGCATGGTCGCCGCCATGCCATTCGCAACGGTCGCCCCGAGTTGCAGGCCGATGCTGACTGCGTTCATGAACAGCGCCGCCTGAGCTTCCGGGGAGACGCCCGCCCGCAGCTGCTGGACGCGCCGCTGGCATTCGGCCGGTGAGGCATCGCAACCGCCCACCACCTGGTCCGAGAGCGGGGTGGCGCCGCGCGCGATGAAACGCGGATCGTCCGCCGGTGCGGCCTGGGGCTTCGGCATCGGCCGATCGACCTTGGCGAGCACGCCACAGCCGCCCGCACTTTTCAGCGCGTTATAGCCTGCGAGCGCGCGCGGCCCGTCATTGGCCTGCGCCGCCGCGACATAGCTCGAGACGAGCTGCTGGCACTGCGGCGACATCTGCGGCGGCGCTGGCGGCGCTTGCGATCCGCCCGTCACCGGCTTGGGCGCGACCGGCTTCGGCGCCGGGGGCGGTGGCTTGGGCAACGACGCCTTCGCGATCTGCGGCCGGAGGTTCACGTTCATGCGGCACATGCCGGCAAAACGGCTGTAGAGCATGTAGCAATCCCCGAATGCGCCGGCTTGGCCGCTCGTGTTCGTGTTGCCTTGCTGCACGCACGGCTGCTGGGCGTTCCCGGTCGGGACGCAAGAGACCATGTCGTCCTGGCGTTGCTTGCAGATCTGCGCGTTGTTCTCCATCTGCGCGCAGAAGGCCTGATCGAAGCCGCCTTTCGGCGCGGCACCCGGCGGCGCGAAGCCCTTGTTCAGGAGCGGTCCCAGCGCGCTCAGGAAGGCGGTCGGGTCGACGCCGGCCTCCTTGCCCTCGGCGTGGCCGAGCGCAGCCAGGAGGTCATCCGGGCAAGTCTTGATGACATTGAATGGGCGCCCTCCGTCGGCCGCTTGGGCCAGCGCCTGGGCGCACGCGTTGGGGACGTCGTAGGCCTTCCCGCCGATGGTAAGCCTGGCATCAGGCAGCGGATCGCCGCCGGTCGCGGCTGCCGTATCCGACGGATCGCCGTAGCCGCCCGCCACTGCGCAGGCACTCGAGAGATCCGACGGCGGCGACTTGCAGTTGCCGACGGCGCCCGCCGCCAGGGCGCACATGCCGGGATTGGCCGCGCCGGCGCATTGCCGGCCGATGTCCTGCGTGGCCGCGTAGGCAGCATTGGCCGGCCGGCCGCCGGCATCGACCGGCCCGAGCCGACGGCCGTCGCTGGTGTACCAGTACTCGGTGCGCTGCGCGGCGCCGGCGCCACAGAGCTTGTTGTAGAGGCTGGCGAGCTGAACGCGCATGCCCAGATAGCCGGGCAGGGCATTGGACTGTGCATCCATTGCCGCGATGTCGTTGCGCAAGTCGGCGCAGTTGCCGGCCGAAGGCGATGAAGGAGCGGTCGTGGCTGTGGTCGGACCGCTCCCTGTGGCGGTGCTCACGGAAGGCGGGTTGACCGTCGGCGCATGGGTCGATGGCTGCGCGATGTTGGTAGTGGGCGTTGCCGGTAGCCTCGCGGAGGGGCCATTGGTTCCAGGCACCGGGCCGGTGGCCGACGGGGCGCTGCCGGCGGATGCCCTGTCATCTCCTGCATCGATCGCGTCGAGCTTCTTCGCGAGATCGTCGAGCGTGTTGATGGCGAGGCGGTCGTAGCACTGCCGGTACTTTTCGGCCTCCGCGACATACTGCTGGATCAGCGGGTTCGAGAACGCGCGCTGCCGCGCACGTGCCGCAGCCTGCGTCATCCTCTGGTAGGCGCTGCCGACGTCATGCATCTGGCCGGCCAGATCCTTCATGTCGAGGTCGCGCCCGACATCGGCGCCGAGCTGGCGGCAGGAGCAGCTGTTGCTGATCGCCTCGATCCGGAGCGCCAGGCAGTTCGCCGCCTCTTCCTTGGCCGCCTGCCGCTCGCTGGCCGGACCGCGCGCCGCGAAGGTGAGGCCGAGCTGCAGGGCTTGGCGGGTGCACTGGCCGAGCTCCTGGATCGGACCGTTCTCGTAAGGGCCGGACCGCAGCTCCGCCTGCTGCTTTCGCAGCTCGGCGATTTCACTGGAGACCTGCTCGGGGCAGGTCTCGGCGTGGAGCTTCACTTGTGCTGAAATCCCGATCAACGCCAGTCCGAACGCGAGCGTTCGCCACATGACGCAGTCCCCCTTATGCTTGCCCCGCTCTGCGCAGCGAGCTTCCCATCGAGGCTTTGTCGGAGTCAACGCGGGCACTAAGCTCGTTGGTAACAGGAGGAAGCGGCATGGAATTCGGCATGTTCCACGAGTTTCAGCGTTTGCCCGGCGCGACCGACGCGAGTGCGTTCGCCGACTCCTTTGCCCAGGTGGACGAGGCGGAGCGACTCGGACTCGACGCGATGTGGCTCGCCGAGCTGCACTTCAATCCGGAGCGCTCGGTGCTCGGCGCGCCACTGATCCTGGCTGCTGCGATCGCCGCGCGGACGAAGAACATGAAGATCGGCACGGCGGTGACGGTGTTGCCGCTCTGCCATCCGCTGCGCTTGGCCGAGGAGATCGCCACCATCGATCATCTCGCCAACGGTCGGCTGATCTTCGGCGCCGGCCGCTCGGGCTTCGCCCACACCTACAAGACCTACGGCGTCGACTATGGCGAGAGTCGCGAGCGCTTCGCCGAGACGCTGGCGATCGTCAAACGCGCCTTCACCGAGGAGCGCTTCAGCCACAAGGGCAAGTACTTCGCCTACGACAACGTTCGCCTCTCGCCGCGCCCCGTCCAGCGGCCGTGGCCCGAGATCCGCGTCGCCGCCGCCAGCCCCGACACCTACGAGGAGATGGGCACGATGGGGCACGCGATCTTCGTCGCCGCGCGCACCGGCAACCTCTCCGAGCTCGGCCCGCTGGTGAAGACCTACCAGGCGGCGTGGAAGGCCGCAGGCCACCCCGGGAAGGGCGGCGTCTTCCTGCGCGTGCCGGTCTATGTCGCCGAGACCGAGGAGGCCGCCCGCGAGGAGCCGCGCGAGAGCATCCTCCATCTCCTGCGCACCATCGGCAGCCGGCTCGCCGAATCGGCCAAGCTCGAGAGCGCTCGCGCGATCGAGAAGCGCGGCGAGCGCGGCGCCAAGATGGTGTCGATCGAATACGACGAGGTGTTGCGCGAACGCATGATCGTCGGCACGCCGCCGCAGGTGATCGATCGCCTCAAGCAGGTCCAGGAGGAGCTGGGGCTGGACGGCATCCTGGCCGAGCTCAACCCGGGTAGCCTGATCCCGCACCCGCAGGTGATGACGGCGCTCCGTCTGCTGTGCGAGCAGGTGATTCCCGCCTTCAAGTAGGAGGAACGGGGGCACGGGGCGCTCGTTACCTACCGGTACCGTCCACCGAAGGAGCCCCCAATGTACAAGATTCTCTTCGTGATCGGCCTGGCTGCCGGCCTCTCGGCCTGCGGCAATCAGGGTTACGGCCCGACCGATTCCTGGAGCGCGCGCTACGGCAGCAACGCCACGGCCTCGACCGCAGCCTCGAACAACGGCTCGTCGTCGACCAGCGTCGAGGCGCAGCGGCAGAAGATCTACAACAAGTACGAATAGCCGCTACTGATCGCGCGCGTAGTTCACCGGCACGACAAAGGTCTGCGGGCCGCCGCCGGCGAGCGCGGGCGGCAGCGGCGGGAAGGGCGACGCCTGGCGGATGGTGTTGACGACCGCCGTGTCGAGCGTCGATGAGCCGCTCGACTTCAGCAGCGCTACGTCGAGCACGCCGCCGTCGCGTGACAGCGTGAGCCGCGTGACGACGAGCCCCTGCGGGGCCGCATCCTGCTGCCGCGAATAGAAGCGATAGCGCGAGATCCTCTGCACGATCTGCCGGAAGTAGTCGGCCTCGGCCTGGCGCTGCGCATAGCCTTGGCCGGGTGAGAGCGACGCAGGATGGGTGGCTGCCCCGGGCGGCGCCTCGCGCTTGGCCTCGCGCGGCGCGCGCGTGACCGGCGGCGGCTGCGGCTTGGGCGGTACCGTGACGGGCGGTTGCGGCTCGAGCGGGTGCACCGGCGGCGCAGGCGACGGCGGCGTGACCGGCGGCGCGGGCTTGGCTTCGGCGAACTCGCGGCCGTCGATCGCGGGCGGTGCGTCGACCGGCGCCAGCGCCTCCTCGAGCGTTGGCTCTTCGGTTGGCGCGGGCTGCATCACCGCGGGCTGCGGCGGCAGGAAATCCTGCGCGGTCGGCGGATCGATCGATGTCGGGTCGGGCAGCAGCAGGGCGAAGGTCGGCTTCGGGGCCGGCGTGCCGTGCGGTGCCGAATCGAACTCGAACGTGACGTCGATGCCGGTGTCGTTGGTGTCCGCGGCCGGCATCGGCAATCTGATGAACGGCAGGATCACCGCCGCATGAAGGGCGACCGAGAGGACCGCGGCGGTGCACGTCACCCGGCTCACCCGCTCACCGGAATCGCCGGCGAGGAAATCGGCCCAGGTCAGCATTGCATCACCGCGGACGCGTCGTCACTGGCAGACGTCGAGCGGCAGCCCATGCGACGATGCGGCCGTCAGGCAATCGGCGGCGCTGTCGAACTGCTTCGGATTGAAATAGACGCCCTGCAGCGAATAGGACGAGAGCGCCTGGGTCCGTGCCCCGGCGGACGCGCCCGCTACCGCGGGACCGGCCGGGCCCGCCACCACGGCCTGTAGCGTCCCCGTCGGGCTACGCACCGGGGCGTTGCCGTGCAGCGCCTGGTAGCGGGCGAAGGTTTCGGGCGGCAGACGCAGAACCGAGACGCTGCCGCCATCGCCGACCGTGCTTGGCCCGGTTGCGGCCGTACCGGTTGCCGACGCCGAGGCCGACGCGCTGCCGGAAGCCGAAGCTGCTGCGCCAGGAGCGCCGGTGCTCGTGCCGGCTCCGGGTCCTGTTCCTGTGCTCGCGCCGCCGGCACTTGCGCCCGCGCCAGGACCCGTACCGCTCGACGCAGCGCTGCCCCCGGTCGATCCGGAGGAGCCGCTTGCGGACGATCCGGACGAGCCGCTTGCAGCAGAGCCCGACGAGCCGCTTGCGGCCGATCCCGACGAGCCGCCCGCAGCGCCCGATGATCCGCTCGCTGCCCCGGACGAGCCGCTGGAAGAGCCTGAAGCGCTGCCGCTGCTGGCGCCACTGCTTGCGCCTCCGCTGCTTGCGGCTCCGCTGCTGGCGCCACTGCCGGCGCCTGCGCCCGCGCCACTACCTGCTCCGGCGCCGCCGCTTCCGGCACCCGCGCCGCCCGCACCGCCGCCACCGGCCCCAGCGCCTCCCGCGCCGGCGCCACCGGCCCCAGCGCCTCCCGAGCCGCCAGCACCGGCACCGCCGGCGCCCGCACCGCCGGAGCCGCCGCCGGCACCACCGGAGCCGCCACCGGCCCCGCCAGCACCACCGCCCGCGCCGCCACCGGCACCACCACCGCCGGAACCGCCGCCACCGGCACCGCCGCCGCCGGCACCACCGCCACCGGCACCGCCGCCGCCAGCACCACCACCGCCCGCACCGCCGCCACCACCGCCTGCGGCCTGGCATTGGCCGTTGTCCGAAATCGAGAAGGCGTGCGATTTGCCTCCGGCGCTCGTCGATCGCCAGTCCGCTCGGGCAGCGGCGCCCGTGCAGATCAATCCGACGGCTCCGATTGCAAGCAGTGCCGTACCCCGACGCGACGCCATGACAGTCCTCCGCTACTGGAGCAAAGAAACGGAATCGTGACCGATTGCGTCGCACTCGGTGAGCGATCAATCGGTGATTTCTCCGTGAGCGTCTTGGGGCGATGGCTCGCCTTCAAAAGCCCGTCGTCACTGAAACGATCAGCCTTGCCGCGCTGCGAAGCCCAAGTGGTGCACAATCGGACGATGGAAGGCGAAGAGGCGGCGGCCGGTGAACGAAATCCTGCATCACCAGGTCTGTCCGCCCCGCAACGGATCCCGTACCGAGGCGTTGACCCCGAAAGCGAGGGTGTTTGCCATGTCGCTACAGGGATCGTTTTTGAGTGCGGCTGTCGCAGTGGCGGGACTGGCGATGATTGCGTGGCCGGCGCGGGCTGCGCCGGCCGAAAAATGCCTCGATGCGGTCAGCGCCTTGGCCGCACAGCACGGCACGCCCAGCAAGCCGCCGACCGCTTCGCCCGACAGGAAGTCGGATGTCACGACGCAGGACCTCGCCCAGTCCGGCGGCGTGATCAAGCCGCCGCCGGTCGAGGACAAGTCCGTCATCACCCCCGCACCCAACCAGCATGACGCGATGCCGACGGTTCCCAACGTCGCGCCCAAGACGCCGCAGGAAACGCCGGCTGCCGAGCGCACCCAATTGCAGGCGGCGCTTACCGCGGCGCGCTCACTCGGCGAGCAGGGTAACGAGAAGGGCTGTCAGGAAGCGCTGGCGCGCGCCCGCACTCTCGCCGAGCGGTCTGAGACCAAATAGGGGTGTGCCGGAAATTCCGAGGCGGAGGCCGACGACATGCTGAAGTGGGCGCTGATCTTTTTCCTCATCTCCATCGTCGCCGGCATCTTCGGCTTCACCGGCATCTCGGCCGGCGCCGCGACGATCGCGAGGATCCTGTTCTTCATCGCGATCGTCATCTTCATCATCTTCCTGGTGCTGGCGATCACCGCAGGGAACCTGGTGCTTTGACCTTCACGCCTCGGAGGACATGAAGGCGCGGACCTGCTCGAGCGCAGCGGCCAATCCTGTTCGCTCGACCGATACCCCCGCCGGAAACGCGCTCAGCAATCGCGAGGGCAGGCGCGAATCGAGCATCACGAACACGCCTCTGTCGTCGGCGCGCCGGATCAGCCTGCCGTAGGCCTGCTTGAGCCGCAGGCGCGCCAGCATATCGTCGTAGGCGTTGTTGCCCGCACCCGCGGCCTTCCACGCTGCCTTGCGGGCCCGGTGGAGGATGTCGGGGCGGGGCCACGGCACGCGATCGAACACGATCAGTCTCAACGAGCGGCCCGGCACGTCGACGCCGTCGCGCACCGCGTCGGTGCCGAGCAGGCAGGAATGCTCCTCGGCGCGGAAGATGTCGACCAGGGTCGCCGCGTCCATGCCCCCGACATGCTGGGCGTAGAGCGGCAGGCCCGCTTCTTCCAGCGCGGGCGCGATGCGCTGGTGCACCGCGCGCAGCCGGCCGATTGCGGTGAACAGGCCTAATGCGCCGCCGCCGCTTGCTATGAACAGTTCGCGGTAGGCCGCGGCAACCTGGTCGGTGTCGTCGCGCGGCACGTCCTTCACGATCAGCACGCGCGTGGCGTTGGCGTAGTCGAACGGCGAGGCCATCGCGGCGCGCATCGCCGGGGCGAGGAGGTGGCGGGTGCCGGTACGGGCTTCGGCGGCGAACCAGCTGGCGGGGACCTCATCGGACCGCGCCACTGCCGTGGCGCTCACGTCATGGGGCGCCACAGGAATGGCGCGGTCCGATGCGGACGGCTCCGGATCGTCGTTGGCCGCGTTGGGGACTCCCAATGAGTCGCGGAGGGTCGCCGAGGTGATCACCACGCCGTGCGCCGGCTTGATCACGCTGTTCACGAACGGCTCGGTCGGGTCGAGGTAGTGGCGGAACATGCCGACATCGTGCTCGCGGTTCTGGCTGCGCTCGATCGCGAACCAGTCGACGAAGGCTGGATCGGCGTCGTTGTGCAGGCCGCGCAACATCGACCGCCACGCTTCGAGCGTGAGCTCGCAGCGGTTGGTGAGCGAGCGCATCACGCCCTCGATGCGGCCGCGCTGCCCGCTATCGAGCTTGTCCGAATCCGCTTCGAGCTTGGCCTTGAGCGCCACCTTCAGCCGGCGCACCGGCGCCACCATCTGCTCGAACAGCCGGGCGAGCTGGTCGGCTGCCTCGATCAGGCCCGGGTTCAGCGGACGGATGTCGCATTCCAGTCCGAAGCCCTGGTCCTCGCCGGCGGCGCGGGCCCGAACCTGCACACGCACCAGCGCCAGGAACTCCTCGGCCGGGCCCATCACCGTGCCGTCGGCCAGCCGCGTCTGCCAGTTGGGCGAGGGGAGGCGCCGGCTGAGATCCAGCAATCGGCGCATTGCCTTGTGCGCCTCCTCGTCCTCGCCCAGCAGGTCGGCAACGCGCCGCTCGAGCCCGCGCGCGCGGCTGCCGCGCCGTCCTTCGGCGCCCAGGATCCAGCGCCGCAGGTCCGAGCATTCGACGCCGCCGAGATGCGCGCCGAACGCGCCGTCGGCCGCATCAAACAGGTGATGGCCCTCGTCGAACACGTAGCGCGTGGGGCGCGTCGCGTCATCGAGCCCGCCCATCGCTGCCTGCACCATCACCAGCGCGTGGTTGGCGATCACGATGTCGGCGGTGCGGGCCCGTCTGATGGTGCGCTCGACGAAGCACTTCCGGTAGTGCTCGCAGGCCGAATAAATGCATTCGCCGCGCCTGTCGGCCAAGCGACCGATGCGGCCGCGTCCCAGCAGGTCGAGCAGCCACGCCGGCAGGTCGCCGCCGATCATGTCGCCGTCGCGGCTTGCAAGGGCCCAGCGCGCGAGCAGGCCGAGACCGACGGCGTTCTCGGGCACGAGGCCGGTGCGCATCACCGCCTCCTGAAAGTTCAGCAGGCAGAGATAGTTCTCGCGGCCCTTGCGGATCACCACGCGGCGGCGCTTCTCGGCGCTGTCGCGGTGCAGCCGGTCCAATTCGGTGTCGATCTGGCGCTGCAGGTTTCGGGTGTAGGTCGCGATCCACACCGGCGCGCCGTTCTTCTCGGCCCATAGGCTGGCGGGGGCGACGTAGCCCAGCGTCTTGCCGACGCCGGTGCCGGCCTCGACCAGTACAACCTTGGGCTTGTCCTCTTCCTGGCGCGGCGCGAACGCTTCCGAGGCGGCGGAGGCGTAGTCGCTTTGCGTCGGCCGCACCTCGGGCAGGTTCGGACCTGAGGAGACCATTTGGGCAAGCCGCAGCCGCGCCTCGCGCGGCTCGATCGGCGCCGAGCCCGGCGGCGTCGCCGGCGGCGGCTCCTCCCACACCGGCAGGCTCTTCCAGACGTCGAGGCCGGCGCCGGGTCTTGGTTTCTTGCCGACCTGATCGAGGCCGAGGGCCTTCAGGACCTCGCCGCTCCACGACCAGTTGCCGCGTGCCATGGCGAGTGCGGTGTCGCGCATCTCGGGCGAGGCGAGCGCCGCCATGTCCTCGAGCTCGCCGATCAGGGCCCGCGCGATCTTCGGCAGCGCCGCGAGCTCGTCGGACGGATCGACGTCCATCGCCTCGGCGAGGCCGCGTGGTGTCGGCAGGCAGAAGCTTGCGGGCCGCACGAAGGCGTAGAGTTCGAGCAGGTCGCGTGCGGGCAAATCGTCAAGCCCCAGCCGCGCCGCTGTCGCCGGCGCGTGCACCACCAGCGGCCTGCCGGCAGCGGCGCGCCGTGAGACATCGGCGCCGGCGAGGCGCTCGATCTCACCGTCTTCGGAGAGCCACAACGCGCCTCGCGCCGTCGCGAGGAGGGAGGACCACATCGACGCCTCGATAGCATACAATCAGGTGGCAATGACGCTGTCTCATCTGCTGGGAACGCGGCACTCCAGAGCCGCTCATGATCATGATGCGTCTCCCGAGAGGCGCGCTCCCGGCAGGATGACAAGGCGCACCGTCGTGGCCGCCGCCCTTGCCGCGCCCTTCGTGCATCCCGCACGCGCGGCGGACACCGATGTCGCGGTGGTCGGCGCCGGGGTGGCCGGATTTACCGCGGCCCACACCGTAATCGGCGCGCGCAAGAGCGTCGTGGTGCTGGAGGCCCGCGAGCGCACCGGCGGGCGGGTGTTCACCGACGAGAGCCTCGGGCTGCCGTTCGACGAGGGCGCGCCGACCCGGTCGGAACCGACCGCCATGTCGCTGATGATCGGCGACCACGAGCTCAGCCACGAGGACTACCAGCGCTTCGCCAAGACCTCCGACGAGATCGCGCGCGTGATCGAGGCGCTGCACAAGGAGACGCGGAGCTTCGATCCGCGTCTGGTGGTCCATCCGAAGGATCCGCTGGAGCGGCTGGCGTTCGAGGTGCAACTGCGGCGCACGCCGTTCCCGCCCTTCACCAGGCTGCCGGTGGCCGAAGGCCGAATCCCGGCACGCGTCAACGCCCGCGTGATCCGCATCGATTCGACCGGGCCGATGGTGCGGCTGGTGACCTTGCGCGGCGAGGTGCAGGCAAAGGCGGTGATCGTCACCGTGCCGACCGGCGTGCTGGCTGCGGCCGGGCTCGCCTTCGCGCCGCCGCTGCGCAGCGAGCGGCAGACGGCGATCGCCTCCCTGCCGATGGCGCAGGCCGACAAGGTCTGCGTGACCTTCTCGCGCCGGGTGATCGACGCGCCCGACGAGACGCGCGTGATCGCCTTGACCCGGCAGCAGACCGTGACCGAGGTGCTGCTGCGGCCGGGCGGGCGGGAGGCCGCCATCCTCACCTATCGCGGGGAAGAGGCGCGCCAGCTCGAAGCCAACGGCGCATCCGCCGCGACGGCGGGTGCGATCTCGGCCCTGGCCGATCTGTTCGGCAAGGAGGTGCGTTCGGGCTTCCTGCGCGCGGCCTCGACCCGCTGGGGACTCGACCCGTATGCGCGCGGCGCGTGGGCCGACGGTCCCATGGAGGCGCGGCGGGTGCTCGCCTCGCCGCACTACGATCGGGTGTTTTTCGCCGGCGAGGCGACCGATGGCGCAGGCGGCGTCGCGGGCGCCAGCGCCTCCGGCCAGCGCGCCGCGAGGGAGGCCCTGGCGGCGCTCAAGGGGTAGATTTTACCCGGGTAAAATAGCCCCGTGCAGTGATACAGAAGTGGAGGCGAATCGGCCGAAATGCACGCCGGCCGACATTTTATGCGTCCCACGGTACTGGGAACGTGGGACCGTGGAATGGCAGGCCCGAGAAGGTCAGCGGTTCTGGCGGACCGTGAGCAGGCCCGCGATGGCCAGTGCGGCCGCGGCAGCCGCGGAAGGGACGGCGAGGCTACCGGTGCGATCGTAGAGATGGCCGGCGAAAACAGGACCCAGAATCTGGCCGGCGCTGAACACCGCGGTCACCAGCGCGATGCGGCTGCGCGGATCGCCACCGCCCTCGCGGGCGGCGATCAAGCCGAGCGCGGTCAGGCCCATGAAGGTGCCGCCGACGAACACCGAGGCTGCGATCACGGTCGACTCGGTGACCCACAGCGCCGAGACAGCGACGCCCGCGGCCTCCACGAAAGCGGCCACCGCAAAGGTGCGGCGGATGCCCCAGCGCGCGCCGAGTCCGGTCCACAGCGCGACCGACGGGGCGGCGGCGAGCCCGAACATCACCCAGATGTACGGCTCGAGGCTGGCGATCGACGGCGTGCCGCGCACCATGTCCACGATGAAGGTTGCGGTGATGACATAGCCGAAGCCGAACAGCCCGTAGGCGATGGCGAGCGGCGCGAAACCCGGCGGCAGCGGCACCCGCTTGCTGCCGGCCGCGAGATGCGAACCGGGATGATCCGGCGGCACCAGCACGATCACTGCGATGCCGGCGGCCAAGGCCAGCGCGCCGCTTGCGAGCCACATCGTGCGCCAGTCGTGCAGCAGGGCGACGATCGCCGCGGATACCGCAATGCCCGTGCCGACGCCGGCGAAGTGGACTGCGCTCAGCCGGCCATGCCCCGTCGCGGCCAGCCGGTCGAGCACCAGCGCCGAGGCGAAGATCAGGCCGAGCGCGCTGACCAGACCGGCGGCGAAGCGCAGCACGGAGAGCGCCGGCATCGAGCTGACCAGGCCCATCGCCGCGAGGGCGGCGGCGTTCACCAGCAGCGCGCCGATCAGCCAGGTGCGGCGCGAGCCGGGCAGCCGCACCGCCGCCAGCAGGGCGCCGGCGAAGTAGCCCATGAAGTTCGCGGCGGCGATGATGCCCGCCTCGCTCTTGGTGAGGCCCAGCGCTTCGACCATCGGGGGCAGAATGGGGGTGTACACGAAGCGGCCGACGCCGATGACGGCGGCCATGGCCAGCAGGCCGCCGGTGGCGAGGGAGAGGGGACTTTTGTTCATGGTTGCCGCGCAGTTTGCTCGGGTGGCAATGGGCCGGCAAATGACTTAGTTTCCGGCCGTTCATGACCCAGATTGATCGTTCTTTGGCGGAGCAGGCGCGCGCGTGGCCCTTCGAGGAGGCGCGCAAGCTCGTGGCGCGCGTCGGCGGCAAAGCGCCGGCGAAGGGCTACGTGCTGCTCGAGACCGGCTACGGCCCGTCCGGCCTGCCGCATATCGGCACCTTCGGCGAAGTCGTGCGCACCACCATGGTGCGCCAGGCGTTCCAGCGCCTGAGCGACGTGCCGGCGCGGCTGTTCTGCTTCAGCGACGACATGGACGGGCTTCGCAAGGTGCCGGACAACGTGCCCAACAAGGAGATGCTGGCGCAGCATCTCGGCAAGCCGCTGACCGCGGTGCCCGATCCGTTCAGCAACGAGTATCCGTCGTTCGGCGCGGCCAACAATGCGCGGCTGCGTGCGTTCCTCGATTCGTTCGGCTTCGAGTACGAGTTCCAGTCGGCGACCGATTGGTACAAGTCCGGCCGCTTCGACAAGATGCTGCTCGCCATGCTGCGACATTACGACGAGGTGCAGGCGGTGATGCTGCCGACCCTCGGACCGGAGCGGCGCGAGACCTATTCGATCTTCCTGCCGATCTCGCCGAAGACGGGCCGCGTGCTGCAGGTGCCGGTGATCCAGACCAACGTCGACGCCGGCACGATCGTCTATCGCGACGAGGACGGCACGCTCACCGAGACGCCGGTGACCGGCGGCAACGTCAAGCTGCAGTGGAAGGCGGACTGGGCGGGGCGCTGGTTTGCTCTCGAGGTCGACTACGAGATGTACGGCAAGGATCTCATCCCGTCGGCCGAGCTCAGCGCGAAGATCGTGCAGATCCTGGGCGGCCGCCCGCCCGAGGGTTTCAACTACGAGCTGTTCCTCGACGAGCAGGGCAAGAAGATCTCCAAGTCCAAGGGCAACGGCCTTTCGGTCGAGGAGTGGCTGCGCTACGCGCCGCCCGAGTCGCTGGCCTACTACATGTTCCAGGCGCCGCGCCGCGCCAAGCGTCTCTACTTCGACGTGATCCCGCGCGCGATCGACGACTACCTCTCGTCGGTCGAACGGCTGCCGAACGACGAGCCGGCGAAGCGGCCCGACAACCCTGCGTGGCACATCCACAACGGCGAGAGCGTCGACCACCATTCGGGCGGCGTCAGCTTCGGCATGCTGCTCAATCTTGCTTCCGTGGCGCACACCGACGACAAGGACGTGCTGTGGCAGTACCTGCGGCGCTACGTGCCCGGCGCGACGCCGCAGAACGCGCCATATCTCGATCAGCTGCTGAACGGGGCGGTCGCCTACTACCAGGACTTCGTGAAGAGCACGAAGCAGTTCCGCCTGCCCACCGACAAGGAACGCCCGGCGCTGCAGGACCTCGCCGACACGCTGCGCGGGATTCCCGAGAGCGAGAGCGCGGAGTTCATCCAGAACGAGGTTTACGAGGCCGGCAAGCGGCACTTCGCGAAGGAAGAGCTGCGCCAGTGGTTCCAGACCCTGTACGAGGTGCTGCTGGGCAGCAAGCAGGGCCCGCGCATGGGAGCGTTCATCAAGCTCTATGGCCGCGACAATGTCGTGCGCCTGATCGAGCGCGCCCTGGCCGGCGAGGATCTGAGCCGGGCGGCCTGACGTCCGGGAACTGGTGCGGCCGCAATCCGTAAAGGGGGCGGGACTCCAGTACCATCGTGCGAAGCCGCCTTGCCGCCTACATCGCCCTGTACGTCGCGCTGTACGCCGCGTTCGGCGTGGCGTCGCCGTTCTGGCCGAGGTTCTTCGAGAGCAAAGGATTGAGCGCCCAGGAGATCGGGCTCGTCCTGTCACTGGCGATGCTGATCCGCCTGCCTGCCGGTCCGCTGGTGGCGCGGTTGGCCGATCAGCTGGAGAGGCTGCGGCTCGCGCTGGCCATCGGCGCGGTTGTCGCGGCAGCGGCAGCCGCCGCGTTCCTGCGTGCCGACGGCTTCTGGCCGTTGCTGGCCATCGCCCTCGTGCAGGGCGCGGCTCTCGCGCCGACGACCTCGATCGCCGATGCGCTGGCGAGCCGGCGCGCCGACTACGGCTGGATCCGCGGCTCGGCCTCGGCCGCTTTCGTCGCCGGCACCCTTCTTGCCGGGCAACTCATCGGTGGCGGCGATCTCACACCGATGGTCTTGATGAACGCGGCGCTGCTGGTCGCCGCGGCGGGCGCGACGGTGATCGTGCCGCCGGCCGTCTCCGCGACCGCAGAGGCGCCGGTTCGGGGCGAGGTTCGCGGGCTGTTGCGCACGCGGAGCTTCCGCGCCTTGCTGCTGATATCCGCCCTGGTCTACGGCAGCCATGCGATGTATGACGGCTTTGCCGTGATACGCTGGACGGCGGGCGGAATCGAGCCGCCGGTCATCAGCCTGCTGTGGTCGGAGGCGGTCACGGCAGAAGTCGTCGTCTTCTGCCTCGTCGGCCCGGCGCTGGTCCGGCGGATCGGTCCGCAGGGCACGGCCCTGCTCGCGGCCGCGGCCGGCATCGTGCGCTGGTCGGTCATGGCCATCACCAATGACGTGGCCGTGCTGGCGTTGGTGCAGCCGTTGCACGGCCTGACCTTCGCGCTGCTCCATCTCGCCTGCATGCGCATCATGGCTGCCGTGGTGCCCCAGCGCTTGTCCGCCACGGCGCAATCGCTCTATGCCTTCGGTACGGGCGCGATGACGGCGGCCCTGACGGCACTCTCCGGCGTGCTCTATGCGGCCTGGGGCGGCGCGTCCTTTTTTGCGATGGCGGTGCTGTGCGTGGCTGCCCTGCCGCTGGCGCAATACGGACTGGATGACAGGCGCGCGGAACCGACGCACCCTTGATATCGTAGAAACCGGAGTGACCATCGACCTGCGCCAGAGACAACGACCTGCTTCCCTGCCATTCGTTCGCGGCTGGCTGCGGGATCCCGTCGGTGTCGGGCTGCCATTCCCGAGCAGCCCGTCGACTGCGCGCCGGCTTGCGGAGGCCGCGCTGCAGTCTTCGATGTCGAACGGGCCGGTGCTCGAGCTGGGCGCTGGCACCGGCGCCGTTACGGCTGCGCTGATCGACGCGGGTTGCCCGATCGATCGCATCGTCGCCGTGGAGCACGATGCCGGGCTGTGCCGGGCGCTGGAGGAACGTTTTCCCGGCCTGGCCGTGCTCGAGGGTGACGCCCTCGAATTGGGCGCATTGCTTGAAGCGGCGGGGCTATCGTCGCTGGCCGTCACCATATGCGGCCTGCCGATGCGTGCGATTCCGTCCGAAGCGGCGACGCGATGCTACAACGACGCCTTCGGCGCGATGCCGCCTGGCGGCGCGATCATCCAGTACACCTATGGCCTGCGGCCGCCGGTCGATCCGCGGGCGATGGGCTCGAAGATCGAGGCGACCTTCATCGGCCGCGAGTGGCGCAATATTCCGCCGATGGGAATCTGGCGTTATTGCCTCGCCCACTGATACCTTCGGGTAATGACTGAGCGCGGCATCGGCGCGGAGCTGCGCCGGCTGGAGGATGCGCGGCTGCTGACCGGCCGCGGTTGCTACTCCGACGATTTCACCCTGCCCAACCAGGCGCGTTCTCACGTGCTGCGCTCGCCGCATCCGCATGCGCGCATCGTCTCGATCGACACGACGCGCGCCACCAAGATGCCGGGCGTGCTGCTGATCCTGACCGGTGCCGACGTCGTAGCCGACGGGCTGAAGCCGGTCCCGCACATCCCGACGGCGATGAGCCCGCCGGACATCGCCCTCTACAATCTCGACGGCTCCGAACTGATGCTCGAGCGGCCGATGATCCTTGCCACTGAAAGCGTGCGCCATGTCGGCGAAGCGGTGGCGTTCGTCGTCGCCGAGACAGTGGCCGAGGCGAAGGACGCGGCCGAGGCGATCGAGGTCGTCTACGAGCCGCTGAAACCGATCTCCGATATTGCCGTCGATGCGCGGGTCGGCAATCCGCCGGCAACGCGGGCGGGTTTCGCCGAGGCCGAGCACGTGGTGCGGCTGGACACGCACATCCAGCGCGTCACCGGCGTGCCGATGGAGCCGCGGGCGGCGCTCGGCGCCTACGATCCGGCGAGCGGACGCTACACGCTCTACTCTGGCGGCGGGGCGATCGTGCGGCCGAAGAAGGAGCTCGCGATCATCCTCGGCGTCGAACCGGAGCAGGTGCGGGTGATCGCCAAGGAAGTCGGGGGCAATTTCGGCACGCGCAACTATCTCTATCCGGAATTTGTGCTGGTCGCTTGGGCGGCCAAGAAGATCGGCCGCCCGGTCAAATGGACCTGCGAGCGCGGCGAGGCGTTCCTGAGCGACTATGCCGGGCGCGACCTCACCGTCGAGGTCGAGCTCGCCGTGTCGGCCGATGGGCGCTTCCTCGGTCTGCATTCGACCAACACCAGCAATGTCGGGGCCTACACCGCGTCGTATATCCCACTGACCAAGGGCACGCAGCTCATGACCAGCGTCTACCGCCTGCCGGCGGTGGCGCGGGCGCGAGCGGTGCTCAGCAACACCGTCTGCACCGCGCCCTATCGCAGCGCGGGCCGGCCCGAGACGATGTTCGTGATCGAGCGGCTGATCGATATGGCGGCGCGCGAGACCGGAATCGACCGGGTCGAATTGCGCCGCTGCAACCTGATCACCTCGCTGCCCCATCGCAACGCCTTCGGCATCACCTACGATAGCGGCGACTATCTCGGCACGCTCGACCAGGTGCTGAAGCTCGCCGACTGGAACGGCTACGCCGAGCGGCAGAAGCAGTCCGCGGCGAGAGGCCTGAAGCGCGGCCTCGGTCTCGCCGGCTACGTCGAATCGCAAAGTGGTGCGCCGTTCGAGCGCGCCGAGGTGACGGTGCGCGGCGACGGCACGGTCGAGGTGGTGATCGGCACGCTGTCGTCGGGACAGGGGCACGCGACCAGCTTCGCGCAGCTCATCGAAGAGTGGTTGGGTATCCCCGCAGATAAGGTGGTCATCGAGACCAGCGACAGCGATCGCGTGACCGTCGGCGGCGGCTCGCATTCGGGCCGCTCGATGCGTCAGGCGGGCACGACCATTCACAAGGCCTCGCAGGGCATCATCGCCAAAGGCACGATCCTCGCGGCCGAGCAGCTCGAGGCGAGCGAGGCCGACATCGCCTTCGCCGATGGCCGCTTCACCGTGAAGGGCACCGACCGCGGCATCGGGCTGGTCGAGCTGGCGGCCAAGCATGGGCCGATCGCCGATGCCGGCGACGTCAACAGCCGCGTCGGCTCCTATCCCTACGGCTGGCATGTCTGCGAGGTCGAGATCGATCCCGAGACCGGCGTGGTGCGGATCGACCGCTACACCACGATCGACGATGTTGGCCGTGCCGTGAACCCGATGATCCTCGACGGCCAGACGCATGGCGGCATCGTCCAGGGCGCCGGCCAGGCGCTGATGGAGCAGGTTGTCTATGACAACGGCCAGCTCGTGACCGGCTCGTTCATGGACTACGCCCTGCCGCACGCCGATGACATGCCGAGTTTTGTGACGGCACTGTCCGAAGTGCCCTCCACTACGCATCCGCTGGGCTTCCGCGGCGGCGGTGAGGGCGGCATCACCCCGGCGCTGGGCGTGATCGTGAACGCCGTGGTCGACGCCCTGGCCGAGTATGGCGTCTCGCACATCGAGATGCCCTGCACCCCGGAGCGGGTGTGGCGGGCGATCCGGGGTTGCCGTATAGATAATTAGCATCCTATCTTTCTGATCGTGACACCTGACCGGCATACCGAATTCGGACTCCTCGTCGCCCGCCTGTCGCGGCGGCTGCGGCAGGCCGTCGATGCCGAGATGCGCTTGATCGGCCTGACCGAGGCGACGTGGCGGCCGCTGATCTATCTCCGCGCGCTGGGCGACGGCGTGCGCCAGAAGGAGCTGGCGACGGCGATGTCGATCGAGGGCCCGTCGCTGGTGCGGCTGCTCGACAGCCTGGAGCGGCGCGGCTTCATCGAGCGGCGCGAGGACGAGAACGACCGCCGCGCCCGCGGTATCCATCTCACCCGCGCCGGCCGCGACCTCGCCGTACGCGCGGCCCGCATCGGCAATGCCTTGCAGAAGCGCCTGCTGGAGAGCGTGCCGGCCAACGACCTCGACATCTGCGAGCGCGTGCTCGAGACCCTGGAACGAGAATTGGAAGAGCGGCCCGAAGCCGCCGCCTCGCTAAACGACAACGCACCGAAACGGAGGAAGCGATGAATCAGATCGTCGTGAACGAGCCGAACCGCTGGCGGCTCGAAACGCCGGGCGCCAGCTGGCCGCGCAGCGCGCGTCCCGACGCGGCGCGGAAGTACTTCATGGTGTCGGCCGACGGCCACGCCAACGAGCCGGCCAACCTGTGGGTCGAGCGCATCGAGCCGCAGTACAAGGACCGCCTGCCGCGCGTCATCACCGACAAGGACGGCGTGCAGTGGCGCGTCAGCGAGGGCCATCGCCCCGACCGGTTGCGCCTCTCGACCCTCGAAGGCGAGGACATGGCGCGCAACAAGGCCGGCGCCGAGCCGCTCAGCCGCCTCGCCGACCACGATATCGACGGCATCGACGTCGAGCTGATCTTCCCCAACAAGGGTCTCGCCATGTGGGCGACGCCCGATCCGCAGTTCGCCATGGCGCAGTGCCGCGTCTGGAATACCTGGGCGTGGGAGCAGTTCGGCAATCACCAGGACCGCATGATCCCGGCCGGCGCGCTCGCGACCGCCGATCTCGAAGGCTCGATTGCCGAGGTGCAGCGGCTGGCCAAGCTGGGCTTCAAGTGCCTGACGCTGCCGTGCAAGCCGATCTGGGGCAGCCACGACAGCGCCCACGTGAACTACAACCTGCCGCACTTCGATCCGCTGTGGGCGGCGATCACCGATGCCAACCTGCCGATCACCTTCCATGTCTCGACCGGGCGCGATCCGCGCGCCGCGCGCGGCAATGGCGGCGCGGTGGTGAACTACGTCTCGCATTCGCTGTCGCCGACCATCGAGCCGGTGGCGAACCTGTGTGCCTCCGGCGTGCTCGAGCGCTTCCCGACTCTGCGGTTCGCCACCATCGAGGCTGGCATCGGCTGGGTGCCGTGGCTGCTCGACGCGATGGACGAGGCCTACAAGAAGCATCACTTCTGGGTGCGGCCCAAGCTGAAGCAGCTGCCGAGCGAGTACTACCGCCAGCACGGCTTCTCCTCCTTCCAGGAGGACAAGGCAGGCCTCGATCTCTGCGAGAGCCACGCCCTCACCGAAAACTTCATGTGGGCCAACGACTACCCGCACCACGAGGGCACCTGGCCGCATTCGGCCGAGGCGATCGAGCGCACGATGGGCCAGATTTCCGATTCGACGCGCGCCAAGATCCTCGGCCTCAACTGTGCTCGCTTCCTCGGGATCGACGTGCCGGCGAAGTACCGCCAATGAGCGTCCGGAGTCTGCGCGGCAAGGTCGCGGTCGTGGGAGTCGGCGAGACGACCTACTGGCGGCACGGCAAGTCGCCGTACTCGGAGTTCAAGCTGGCGCTGATGGCGATCCTCGCCGCAGCGGAGGATGCCGGCATCGATCCGCGCAAGATCGACGGCTTCGCGTCCTACTCCAACGATCGCAACGACCCGTCGCGGCTCGCGGCCGCGCTCGGCCTGCCGGCGCTGCGCTTCTCCAACATGAACTGGGGCGGCGGGGGCGGCGGCGGCTCGGCCGCGGTCGGCAATGCGGCGGCCGCGGTCGCCTGCGGGATGGCCGACTGCGTCGTGGTGTTCCGCGCCCTGGCGCAGGGCCAGTTCCAGCGCTTCGGCGCAGCGCCGCCGGGCGGCACCGCGTCGGGTGAGGCGGCCTTCAACGCGCCCTACGGCGTGATGTCGCCGGCACAGCGCTACGCCATGCGGGCCATGCGCTTCCTGCACGAGAACAGGATCGCGCCATCGGCCCAGCGCGCAATTGCGCTCGCCTCCTATCATCACGCGCAGGCCAACAAGCGCGCGGTGATGTACGGCCGGCCGCTCACG